>JAAIGF010330462.1_pt1 | contig 24823 bp, 14 predicted proteins | sample 6487441 | NCBI WGS metagenome assembly JAAIGF01 (sample SAMN13974129, study PRJNA590717) | phyllosphere metagenome | biome: pepper field; feature: multiple bacterial spot infested pepper fields; material: pepper leaves; isolation source: leaves from pepper fields | host: Capsicum annuum ... | reverse complement strand
TCGGCACCCGCGTGACCGTCACCGAGGGTGTCGCCACCGTCGAGACGCCGGGGACGGGAGAGACGCCGGCCACCGGCATCCGGATCGACACCGTCTCGAGCGACGCCCTCGAGGTCATCGCGCGCCCTCTCGCGGGTCTCCGGCTCACGCGCACGTCCGCCGAGGACGCCGGCACGTCTCTCGCTCCCGACGTGACGCAACTCCTGGGCGTCCCCGACGTGGATGCCATCGACGTGAAGGCCGCGTGGCGGGTGCGCAGCGCCGCCGAGTTCCTGCGCGTGCCCATCGGCGTGGACGACCGGGGCGGGCCGGTGCTGCTCGATCTCAAGGAGTCGGCGCAGCTCGGCATGGGACCGCACGGCATCTGCATCGGCGCCACAGGCTCGGGCAAGAGCGAGCTCCTGCGCACGCTCATCCTCGGGCTCGCCCTGACGCACTCCCCCGACGACCTCAGCATGATCCTCGTCGACTACAAAGGCGGGGCCGCGTTCGCGCCGTTCGCGCGGCTTCCGCACGTCGCGGGCATCATCGACAACCTCGCCGACGACCCGCAGCTCACCGAGCGCGCACGTTCGAGCATCCAGGGCGAGGTCGTGCGCCGCCAGCGCCTGCTCAAGGACGCCGGGAACGCGGCATCCATCGGCCACTACCGCCAGATGCGTCGCGAGCGGCCCGATCTGCCGGCCCTGCCGCACCTGTTCCTCGTCATCGACGAGTTCGGCGAGCTGCTCACGGCCGAGCCCGACTTCGTCGAGCTGCTGCTGACCATCGGGCGCATCGGCCGCTCGATCGGTGTGCACCTGCTGCTGTCGAGCCAGCGCATCGAGGGCGGACGCCTGCGCGGCCTCGACACGTACCTGTCGTACCGGATCGGACTGCGCACGTTCTCCGAGGCCGAATCGGCGGTCGTCCTCGACACCCCCGACGCCTTCCACCTTCCGGCCATCCCCGGCTTCGGCTACCTGAAGGTCGACACGTCCGTCTACACGCGCTTCCGCGCCGGGTACGTCTCGGGCCCGGTCCCCGACCCCGTCGAGGCGGGGCCCCGCCACGACGACGCGCCGCCGGTCCTTCCTCTGCCCGCGTACGACCTGCCCGACGAGGAGCTCGAGGCCGAGGAGTTCGACAGCGCCGAGCCCGAGACCCCGACCACGGGCCGCACGCTCGTCCAGGCGGCGACACAGCGGCTCGCCCGAGGAGTCACCCGCACGCGGCCCGTCTGGCTCCCGCCGCTGCCCCCGGTGCTCACCCTGGGGGGTGTCCTGCCGCAGGCCGACGGCGCCGGCACCCTGCGCGCGCCGATGGGTCTGCTCGACAACCCCTCGACGCAGACGCAGTCGCCGTGGATGCTCGATCTCACCCGCTCGGGTGGACACGTGTCGATCACGGGGGCTCCACAGTCCGGGCGCTCGATGTTCCTGCGCACCCTCGCGGCATCGCTGTCGTTCACGCACTCGCCGCGCCAGGTGAGCATCTACGGCATGGACCTCACCGGCGGAGGCCTCGCGCGCATCGAGCCGTTCCCGCACGTCGGCGGCGTCGCCACGCGCGGCCATCGCGAACGCCTGACCCGCCTGCTCGAGGAGCTCACCGGCATGCTCGCCACCCGCGAGCGGGTGTTCCGCGACCAGGGCCTCGACTCGCTCGCCGACATGCGCCGGCAGCACGCCCAGGGCCGGTTGCCCGAGCTGCCGAGCGCGGACGTCGTGCTGCTCATCGACGGTCTCGGCGCGCTCCGGCAGGACTTCGAAGACCTCGAGCCGCCGCTCGCGCAACTTCTGGAGCGGGGCGGCAGTTTCGGCATCCATGTCGTCGTCGCCCTCTCGCGCTGGAACGAACTGCGCATGAACCTGCAGGGTCTGATCGGCACGCGCCTCGAGCTCAAGCTCAACGACCCCGCGGACTCGCAGATCGCCCGCAAGCTCTCGACGACGCTCAAGGCGGATCAGCCCGGTCGCGTCCTCACCGATGACAAGCTGTTCGCGCAGGTGGCGCTGCCACTGCTCGAAGAGGTCGACGACGGCGACACCGGCGAGGCGCTCGAACAGCTCGCCCGCGAGAGCGCGGCCCGATGGGGCGGTCAGGGCGCGGCTCCCATCCGGTTGCTCCCCGAGGAGTTGTCGCCGGAGGACCTCCCCGACGCGATCGACGAACCGGATGCCGTGCCCCTGGGGCTCCGCCAGGACACAATGGAGCCCGTGCTCGTCGATGTCGTCACGCGCGATCCGCACCTTCTCGTGCTGGGCGACAGCCATTGCGGCAAGACGACCGCCCTTCGCGGCATCGTGCGCGGAGCGGTCGACCGGCACACCCCGGAGGAGCTCGTCATCGCGCTCATGGACGCGCGCGGCGAGCTGGTGGCCGAGGTTCCCGACGCCTACCTCGGCGGCCACGCGACCTCGGGACGCCAGGCGCGCCTGCTCGCCGAGTCGATCGCCGTCGAGCTCGAGAAGCGCCAGAGCGATCGCGACGCGGGCCCGCGGATCCTCGTGATCGCCGACGACTTCGACATCCTCGCCGCCGGCGGGACCGAGCCCCTTCGGCCTCTCCTGCCCTACCTCGCGTCGTCCCGCGACCTCCGCCTGAACGTCGTGGTGAGCAGGCCCGTGGCCGGGGCCTCGCGCGCGATGTTCGATTCGGCGTTGCAGGGCATCCGCGACACCGGCGGCACCGCGCTCATCATGTCGGGCGATCGCTCGGAGGGCGCGATCCTGCCCAAGCTCTACGCCGAGCCGATGATCGCCGGCCGCGGCCGGCTCGCGCGACGCGGCGAGCGGCCGACGCTCGTGCAGATCGCGAACTTCGTCGCGGCGGATCCGGATGCCGTGGGGGCGGCGGGGTCGGAAGCGGTCGCGGGGGCGGCGGGTTCCGCGGGCGCGGATAGGGGCGCCGGAGCGGCGGGTTCCGCGGGGGCGGCGGGTTCCGCGGGGATCGCGGGTTCCGGCGGCGCGACGGGAGACGCCGGGAGTGCCGGGACAGCGGGAGTCGCGGGGGCGGTGGGAGCCGCCGGTGGAGCCGGTGCGGAGGGTGGCGCAACCGCGGCGCGTGCGCAGACGGATGGCGCTGTGGGTGCAGGGACGGGCGGGGGTGATTCGTCGGCGACGACTCCCGGGGACGGTCCGGCCACTGTGGCGGGAACTCCCTCGGGCACCGCACCGGTCTCGGCGACCCGTCCGGACGGCAACGACGACCCGGAGGGCACCACGATGCCGGTGGCCCCGCGCTCGGCGCCGACGGATACGGGCAGCGGCGAGATCCCGCTGACGCGGCGGCGGCGCGCGAACCGCCCGGGGTAGCGGCGGGGCGAGGGGGCTCGCGCTCGGAGATATCCGGCCATCTCGCAGATTTCGGCGCGGATCCTGCGAGGTTCGCGCGGTTCTGCGAGGTTCGCGGGGTACCGCAGCCCTCGCGCGGACCGGCGGCGAGAGGTCTCGTTGACACGGCGCCGATGCGCGGACCGACCGTAGGAGAGCGACCCGACCGCGCAACCCGTCGCCAGATTCGGATCGCCGCGGCAGATCCGGACGCGGAGCCTGTCTCCGTCCGGATCTGCGACGCATCTCCGAATCTGCGACCTCATCCGGGCGCACGCGGCCCGGCCGCGCAACCCGCACCCGCACGCAACCCGCCAGCGCCACCCGTGCCAGCGCCACCCGCGTCAGCGCAACGCGCGAATGGCCAGGGCCACGGCCTTCACCTCGCGGATGCGGCGCTCGTACGTCGCCGCGACGACGATGAGGAGGACCCCGGCGATTCCGATCCACAGCCACCACAGCCCCGACACGCTCTCGTAGATCGAGGCGATCCAGGGCCAGAGCTGCGCGACGGCGTGCACGATCAGCACCACACCGCCGAGGAGAACCGGGGCCTGCAGCCGGAACCGCACGCCCGCGAGAAGGACCGCGAGAGCGACCACGCCGAGCGCGAGCACGCGCCACAGCACGTTGTCGGAGACGAAGTCGAAGACGAGCGACGGCAGGAGCAGCAGCGCCAGCCCCACGCCGAGGGCCGGCCAACTGCGCAGTCCGGGACGAGCGCGGAGCGACCGGATGCCGTGCAGCACCAGAACGGCCGCGATCGGCGCCGTCACGAGTTCGACGGGGTCGGCGGAGCCGGTTGCGAGTGCGACCGCCGCGAGCACGCCCGCGAGACCCACACCCACCCAGAGCACCATGAGCCTGCGCGCGCCGCGCCAGAGCACGGCGACGACGAGGACGCCGATGATCGTCAGCGCGGCGCGGAGGCTTTCGTCCCCCGCTGTCGCGATGCGCACCGTCGCGAGGAGCGTGGCGAACCCGAGCCCCGCGACGACCGCCGCGAGCGGGGCGAACACCGGGACGGCATCGCCCCGGCGCTGCAGGAGCACCCCGGTGACGACGAGGGGAACGGCCACCGCGAGTACCCAGACATCGAAGAAAGGGACCTCGAGATCGACGACTCCGCGCACACCACCCGCGATCACCAGCGCCGACGCGGCGATCCCCGAGACCGGGAGGACGAGCGGGCGCAGGGCCTCGCGCGACACGAGCGAAGCCGCGACGAGAAGCACGACGGCCCCGGCCATGACGGCGAACGCCCGCGGGATCTCGTCCGCGACGAGGACGGCCGACGGCAGCAGCGCCACGCCCAGGCCCAGCGTCGCTGCTCCCACCTCCACGGGGGACAGCGGGCGCGCACGCGAGGCCGCCGCGGCACCGAGGAGGGCGAGCGCGAGCGGCAGCGTCATCCATTCGATCGGGCGGATGCCGACGACCAGGGCCGTCACCGCGACCAGCGCCGCTCCGCCGAGGAGCACGAACGACAGCGGGGTCCCGGCCAGCGCGTGCCGCGAACGCAAGGAGACCGCCCCGGCGGCGCCGAGGGCGAGCACCGTGACGACGCCCCGCACGAGCGGACCGCCGTCGACCGCGACCAGCACGGCCTCACCGACCGCGAGGAGCACGGCCGCCGCGATCACCGTCGAGCGTCCGACGACCGGCGCCCACGGCGCCGCACGGCGCGTGCACCCCACGGCCGCCGCGGCGAGGGCCGCGGCCACGACGAGGACGAGCACGTCTCGGAGCGGGCCGCCGGTGTCTCCCCGCTCGACCGCGCGGAGGAGCTGCGCTCCCCAGACCAGAACGAGCGACAGCGCGCCACCCGCACCCATCGCGAGGGGAAGGACGTCGGGAGTCCGTGGCGCGCGCACCCACGCGCCCGCCACGACGAGAAGGGCCCCGAACACCCCGGCGACGATCACGCGGACGGTGTCGTCGGCATCCGCCACGGCTGTGGGCACCAGCGCGAGCGCGGTCCCCGCGAACGCGATGACGGCGGGAGGAGCCGCCGCGCGGTCCTCGACACGTCGGCGCGCCCGCTCGGTGAGCGCGGCCAGAAGCACGAGAGCGGCGGCGAGAGGGAGCGTGTACCACTCCACGGTCTCGACACGCTCGGCGAACAGTTGCAGCCAGAGCGCCCCCGTCGCCAGCGCGAGAGCGAGCCACACCACGTGCCGTCGGGGCGAGCGCGAGGCGAAGAGCCCGTCCGCGTCGACGGCCCAGATCAGCGCGGTGAGCGCGACGAGGAGAAGCGGAAGCCAGACGCTCCCGCGCGGGGCGAACACGGTCACCGCCACGAGAGCGACCGCGGCGGCACCGGCGTCGCCGAGCACCCGCAGCAGCGCCTCGCGTCGGAGGACCACCAGTCCCAGTCCGGCGGCGATCAGCGCCACCGCCGCGACAGCGACGCTCGAGACCAGCACGACCTGAGTGAGAGGACGGATGATCGCGAGAGCCGCCATCGCGCCCGACAGGGGCCAGACGACCGCCGCGGCGGGTCGGACGACGGTCCACGCGCGGTACACGGGACCGAACGCGATCCCGGCCATGGCGACCGTGGTCACCACGCCGATCACGGCCCACCAGGTCGACGTGGCCGAGTCGGTGTTGCCGAGGACCGCGAAGACGGTCGAGGCCAGGAAGACGATCGCCATGCCCGTGAGAGTCGCGGCCTGGCGCTGTTTCGCGTCCAGCCCCCGCGGAGCTGCGAGAGGCCCTCGCCAGGGGACGAGAGCCAGCGCCAGGCAGATCGTCGCGACCACGGCCACCGCCTCGAGCGGACCCAGGCCACGGACATCGACGCCGAGTCCCTCGAGCGCGGCGGCGGGTGCGAGCCACGCGCTGCCCGACGCGAACACGACGAAGAGCACGATCGCCGGCACGCGCGACAGGGGCGTGAGGGATGCCAGCATCCAGAGGACCGTGAGCACGCCGAGCGTCGCCACCGCCCACGCCAGGGGCGACGAGAACGACAGCGTCCATCCGGCGAGGAGCGCGAGACTCCCGACGACGGCGGACGCCGCGACGTCACCGCGCCGCCACCGCAGCAGGACCGCCCCCGTGATCGCCATCGCCACATACCAGAGGACGATCACGACGGTGACGCGGAGCTGCGGGCCCGCGAGCAGCAGCACGCTCCCCCCGGCCCACCAGACGACGAGGCGTCGGCTCGTCCCGCGTCCGGTCACGCGCCAGACGAGGGCGGCCAGCACCACCACGGCGACGAGGGAGAGCACGGCGGCCGTGCTGGTGGCATCCACGTCGTTCACGGCCACCGACGATGCGCCGAACAGCGTAAGCAGCCGTCGCAGCGGTTCGGCCAGGGCAGCGAGCGCCCACAGAACCGGCGCGACCGCGGCGAGTCCCGCTCCGACCGTCGCCGTGAGCGCGGCGGCGAGGAGCGTCGTCCGGGCGGGGCCGGCCGTCAGACGCGCGGCGGCGGCTTCGAGAGCGAGAGCGACGACGACCGCGACGAGGACGGGAACGGTGACGGTGACCGTGGCATCCGCGAGGCGGACGACCGTCGCCGCGACGCCGGCTCCGAGCGCGAGTACCGCGAACGGCGACGCGATGGGCGCGACCGGAGCGGCTCCGGTGCGCACGAGCAGGCCGGCATGGAGGGCGAGCAGTGCCGCGAGGGGGAGGCTCGCCGCCAGGGGCGTCCACGCGGTGTCGGGGTCGAGCACGAGCGCCGCGACGAGGGCGAGGACGCCGCCCAGCCCCGCGAACACCCGCAGGGCGACGATCTCGACGGCGACTGAGCCGACGTCGTCGCGGGCCAGCCGCGACACGAGAGGGGCGGCGAGGGTCAGGACGAGGATCGTCAGTCCGGAGGCGTACCAGCCGAGCGTGGCGTCGTGCGAGAGGACACCGGCGACGACGAGGGGCGGCCCCACGGCGAGCGCCGCGATGCCCGCGGACAGGGGCGCGCGCAGACCCGCCAGGCGCGCCCAGGCCACGAAGCCGACTCCCGCGGCGACCGCCGCCCAGCCCCCGTAGACCCGCGCGTCGACGCCGGCGGCCCCCGCGAGGTCGTTCGCACGCACGGCCCACACGTCGAGGGCGACCAGGGCGATGCCGAGGAGCGCGATGCCCTCGGCTGTCGCGGTGAGCCGACGGCGGCGGAGGACGGATGCCGTGACGATCACGCCCGCGGTCGCCGCGCCCACGATGATCGAGCGCAGCACGAGACCGCCGCTGACCCACGCGACGGTGAGGAAGAACGCCGCGGCCACCGCGAGCAGGACGACACCGATCGAGAGCAGGAACACCTGCACGCCGGAGCGCCGCGGTTTGGCCGGCTCGTCGGAGGTCGGCGGACGGACGGGCGGCCCGGCCGGCATCGCCGGGACTGCCGCGCCGCTTGACGCGCCGGTGCCCGGTGCGGCACCGGGCAGCCCGCGGGGGTGCAGCTCCCCGCCGGGCGGCGCGAAGCCCGGCACGGTGCCGGACGTCGGCACAGCGCCAGACGCCGGCACAGCGCCAGACGCCGGCACAGCACCGGACGGCGGGGCGAAGCCGGACGGCGCCGTGAAGGTCGGGGCCGCCGCCGCGTTCGCCGCCACCGGCACCGGCGGAGCGGCGTCCGGGGTGCCCTCGCGTGCAGGCTCATCGGGTGCCGCGTCGGGAGCCGGGGCGGACTCCGGCGTCCGCGGCTCCGCCGCCGGGCCGCGCCCGGGCGCCGCCGCATCCACCCGGATCTGCCGCAGAGCCTCGTCACGCGCCTGCGTGAGACCGGCGATGCGCTGCGAGAGCGACAGGACCTCGAAGGTCCGGGGGTCGCTGAGATCGAGACCGCACGTCGCGCACGGCGAGGCCGTGATCGGCGCGAAGCACCACGGGCACCGCGACGTGTCGGTCAGCAGCTCCGGCTGCGACGGCCACACGCGCGGGTGGCTCCCGGCGTCCCCTCCCCTGACTTCCGTCACGATCCCCCCTCGGCGTCGGTCGTGCTCCAGGCTAGCGAAGCGACCGTGCCGAGAGGAGCCTGTCCACAGCCTCGAGCGCGTTCAGCCCGGCTGCGCTCAGCCCTCCACGCGCAGCGGGGGCGTCCGCGGCGGCACCGTGCGGCGCACCCCCGCCGCCTCGAAAGCGGCGGCGAGCTGCAACAGCGCGGTGTCGTCGTACGCGCGGCCGGCGAAGGTCAGTCCCACCGGCATCCCGATGTCGTCGAGGGTGCCCATCGGCACCGTCACGGTCGGCACCCCGCAGTGACGGATCGCGAGGTTCCCGGTGGAGACCCAGACGCCGTTGCGCCACGCGATGTCCGCCGAGGCGGGGTTCACGTCGGCGTCCGCGGGCGCGATGTCGCTCTGCGTCGGGAAGACCACGGCGTCGAGGCCCTCGGCATCCATCCACTCCTCGAGATCGCGGCGCCGGGTCTCCTCGAGGCCCCGGAGCCCCTCGGCCAGGTGCGGAATCTCGACGAACGAGGCGATCGGGTGCGCGCGGACGTGCGCGGGGTACTCCGCGATGTCGTCGTCGAAGCCCGTGTACCGGTCGGGCAGGGAGCCCTCGGGGTGCGGGAAGATCGCGGCCCCGTCGACGCCGGCGAGGCCCGGGTGTCCGTTCGCGCGGAGGAAGTCGTCCCACGCCCAGGCCGACAGATCGACGATCTCGCGGTGCAGGAACTCCGGCGACACCAGTCCGCGTGTCGAGATCGTCGGCGCCCCGGGCCGGTCGCCCTCGTAGTTGCTCACGAGCGGGAAGTCGGTCTCCACGACGATCGCCCCGGCGGCCTCGAGGTCGGCACGGGCCGCCTCCCACAGGGCGAGCACCGAGGGGCGCGGTTCGATGCGCTCCCCCGTCGGTCCGCCCACGCCTTTCGGGCCGGTTCCCGCGAGCGGGTCGGTCCCGAGGAACAGGCGCGGGATGCCGATCCGCTTACCGACCAGCGACGCGTCGGCCGCGAGCGCGGAGTACGACTCCGGCCGCACCTCGGACGCGGCCGGGAGCGGCACCCACGGCTGCGCGCGCCAGAAGTCCCCCCGCGTCTCGGGGTCGTCGGCGACGACCACGTCGAGGACGGCGAGCAGGTCGGCCATCGAGCGGGTGTGCGGCACGACGACGTCCATCGTCGGCACGAGCGGCCAGTTGCCGCGCACCGAGATCACGCCGCGCGAGGGCGTGTACGCGCAGAGTGCGTTGCAGGATGCCGGCGCCCGCCCGCTCGACCACGTCTCCTCCCCCAGCCCGAAGACGCCGAACGACGCCGCCGTCGCGGTCCCGGATCCGTTCGACGACCCCGATGCGAAAGCGGACGCGAGGTAGTCGGCGTTGTAGGGGCTCTCGGCGCGGCCGTACAGACCGCGCTGCATGCCGCCGTTGGCCATCGGGGGCATGTTCGTCCGCCCGAGGCAGATCGCCCCCGCCTCCCGGAGGCGCTCGATCGTGAACGCGTCGCTCTGCGCGACGAGATCGGCGAAGGCCGGGCTGCCGGAGGCGGCGGTGAGGCCGCGCACGAAGTAGCTGTCCTTCGCGGTGTAGGGGATCCCGTCGAGCGGCCCACGCGTCCGGCCCGCGGCGCGTCGCGCATCGGAGGCCTCGGCCTCGGCGCGCGCGTCGGGATTGAGCACCACGACGGCGTTGAGCTTCGTCTCGGAGTCGGGGGCGTCGTAGGCCGCGATGCGCGCGAGGTGCGCGTCGAGGAGTTCGACGGCGGTGGTCTCGCCCGCGGCGAGCGCGGCGGCGAGCTGGGCGATGGTCGCCTCGGTGACCTCGATCATGCTCCGACCTCCGGCTGCTGCTGGGTGATGCAGTGGATGCCGCCACCCCGGGCGTACAGCTCGCGGGCGTCGACGGTGACCACCCGGCGTCCCGGGTACGCCTCCTCGAGGATGCCGCGGGCGCGGGCGTCGGCCTCGGGTTCGTCGAAGCCGCACGCGATCACGCCGCCGTTGACGACGAGGTGGTTCACGTAGCTCCAGTCGGTGTCGCCGTCGGCGTCGCGCACGGCGTCGGGTGCCGGGAGGTCGCGCACGGTGAACGGGCGGCCCGAGGCATCCGTCTGCTCCGCGAAGAAAGCGCGGAGTTCGGCCGAGACGGCGTGGTCGGGGTGCGCGGGGTTGCGCTGGTCGTGCAGGAGCACGACTCCCGGCGACGGCATCGTCGCGACGATGTCGACGTGCCCGCTCGTGCCGAAGTCCTCGTAGTCCCGGGTGAGTCCGCGCGGCAGCCAGACGGCGTGGGTCGCCCCGATCGTGCGGGCCATCTCGGCTTCGACGCGCGCGCGGTCGGCATAGGGGTTGCGGCGGGGGTCGAGTTGCACGGTCTCGGTGAGGAACACGGTGCCCTCTCCGTCGACGTGGATGCCGCCCCCCTCGTTCACGAGGAGCGAGGACACGAGCTCGGCGCCCGCCGCCTCGGCGACGAGGCGGCCGAGGCCGGCGGACTTGCGCCACTCGCTCCACCAGTGGTCGCCCCAGCCGTTGAACGTCCACGCGACCGCCCCCAGCACGCCGGGGCGCTCGGGATCGAGCACGAAGGAGGGCCCGGCATCGCGCATCCAGAACTCGTCGACGGGCGCTTCGAGGATCTCGATCCCGGACGAGAGCATGCGTCGCGCCCGACTCACCTCGGCGGGGTCGACGACCATCGTCACGGGTTCGAACTCCGCGACCGCGTGGGCGACCGCGGTCCACGCGGCGTAGCCGGCCTCGCGCTCGGCGTCGGTCTCGCCGAGGGTCGGCCCCTCGGCGGGGAAGGCCATCCACGTGCGTGTCTGCGGGGCGGTCTCGCTCGGCATGCGCCAGCTCATCGGCGGGCCATCTCTTTCTGTCGGAGTCATCGGGGAGGCGTCCGCTCGTGCGGGAGCGGACACCGGGCCGTGCCGGATCGACGTCGATCGCGACCGGTATGGCCGAGGCTACGGACCGCGTGTTTCGGTCGGCGAGCCCGAGGTGTTTCAGGGACATTAAACGTTTAAGTACGCCCGAGCGCAAGAGTCGATCGCCCGTCGGGTACTGTCGGGCCGTGTGACGCCCCGCAAACCGACGCTGCACGACGTGGCCGCCGCCGCCGGCGTGTCGATCGCCGCCGCGTCGTTCGCCCTGCGCGACAAGTCTGGCGTCTCCCCCGAGACGCGCGAGCGCGTGCTCGCCGCCGCCCGCGCCCTGAACTACGTCGCCAACGCCCCCGCCCGGAGCCTCCGCACGGCCCGCTACGGCGCGGTCGGACTGCACCTCCCACCCGGGGCCACACGCCTGCCGTACTACACCGCGTTCGCCTTCGGGCTGGTCGACGCCGCCGATCAGCGCGGCCTCTCGGTGATCCTCCTGCCCCACCGCGAGACGACGGCGTTCGTCGACGGATACGTCGTCGTCGACGCGTCGGCGCAGGATGCCGGCATCCGCGCGATCCTCGACACCGGGCGCCCGGTGATCAGCGCCGAGTATCTCGTCGGCGCCGAGGAACGGGTCGCCGGAAGCGTCGTCTACGACCACGAGAAGGCTCTGCGCGGACTCCTCGACCACCTCACCGCGCGGGGCGCCGAACGCATCGCCACGATCCTTCCGCCCCACGGCACCGCGTGGAGTCGCGAGCTCACAGCGACCTACGCGACGTGGATCGCCGAGCGGGGCGGCATCCCGATCTCCCGCACGATCAGCTTCATCCCCACCGCCGACGAGGTGGCCACCGCCGTCGGCGACCTTCTCGCGACAGAGCACGTCGATGCGCTCATCGTCGGCCCGAGCGGGTCCGCCGCGCCCGCGCTCGAAGCCGCCCACCGCGCCGGGAGGCAGGTGGGTAGTGATCTGCTGCTCGCGGCGTACGTCGACGAGCCCATGCACGGCCTGCTGTCGCCGGCGGTGACCTCGTTCGACCTCATGGCCCGCGAGGTCGGCGCGGCCTGCCTCGACCTCTTCACGGCGATCCAGGATGCCGACCCCCCGAGCGACCGCGTACAGGTGACGCTCCCGCGTCTCGTCGTGCGGGCGAGCACCGCCGGGCGGTAACGCGGGCCGAGGTCCGTGCGCCGCCCGGAACGGCACGAAGGTCGAGCACGGCCACGCCCGAACGCGCGTGCGGGCCGAGGCCCGTGCCGCAGATCCGGAGAAGAGCAGCAGATCCGGACGAGACGGAGGCATCGGTCCGGATCCGACGACCGTCTCCGGATCCGCGCGCCCCCGCGCCCGTCGCCCGGGCGGGCGGCGACCTAGAGTGAATCCGTGCGGGTGCGGTTCTTCGGCGGATTGAGCGTCGCCACGGATGACGGGGATGCCGTCGTGCCCGGGCGCGGTCAGCAGTCGCTGCTCCTGCGTCTGGCGGTGGATGCCGGGACCACCGTCAGCACCCGCGCCCTGGCCGAGGACCTCTGGCCCCTCGACGCGCCCGACGACCCGCGCGCCGCGCTGCAGTCGCTCGTCTCGCGCCTGCGGCGGGCCCTCCCGGCCGGCTCGGTGTCGTCGACGCCCGGCGGCTATCGGCTCGACGTGGATCGTCGCGACGTGGACGTCACGCACTTCCAGGACCTCGTGGCCGAGGCGCGCACGACCGGCGACGCGGCCCGCGCCCGGGACGCGCTGGCCCTGTGGACCGGGGACGTCTGGACACCGGGAGAGGGGTTCGACTGGCTCGTCCGCGACCTGCTCGAGGACCGCGCCCACGCCGAGCGGCTCGTCGCCGCCTCCCCCCTCGCCGCCCCCGTCCCCGCGACCCCGACGACCCTCCCCGCTCCCGTGACGAACCTGATCGGCCGCGCAGACGAGCTCGACGCCATCCGGACGCGCCTGTCCACCGACCGTCTCGTGACGATCCTCGGACCGGGCGGGGCGGGGAAGACGACCCTCGCCGTCGAGACCGCCCGCGCCCTCGCCGACGCGATCGTCGTGGAGCTGGCCCCCGCCGCCCCCGGCGAGGTGTGGACCGCGATCGCCGGCGCCGTCGGCCGCGGCGTGCGCGTCCGCGAGACGAGCGGACCTCCGACGACCTCGGCCGAGCGCGTCGCCGAGGCCGTCGCGGGACGCGAGGTCGTGCTCGTGCTCGACAACTGCGAGCACGTCTCGCGCGAGGCCGCCGACGCCGCTCTGACCCTCCTGGGCATGAGCGGCGGGGTGCGCGTACTCGCGACGAGCCGTGAGCCGCTGGGTGTCCCGGGCGAAGCCTTCGTCGATCTCGGTCCGCTCCCGCCGACCGATGCCGACGCCCTCTTCGCGCGGCGCGTGCGATCCGCGCGGGGCAGCGAGCCGACCACGGACGAGCACGAGACCGCCGCGCGGATCGTCCACCGCCTCGACGGGCTCCCGCTGGCGATCGAGCTGGCCGCCGCGCGGTCGCGCACCCTCACGCTCGCCGAGATCGATGCGGGCCTCGACGACCGTTTCGCCCTCCTCTCGCGCGGACCGCGGCTGAGCTCGGAACGGCACCGCACCCTGCGCGCGCTCATCGACTGGAGCTGGGACACCCTCACCGACGATGAACGGACCGCCCTCCGCGCCGCGGCGGTCTTCCCCGACGGCATCGGCGCCTCCGACGCCCGCGCGGTCGCCGCGGCGTTCGAGGTGGATGCCGACTCCTTCGACGCCCTGGTCGACCGCTCGCTCCTCACCCGACGCGAGGGGCGGTTCCGCATGCTCGAGACCGTGCGGGAGTACGGGCTCGACCGGCTTCGGGCCGACGGCGACGAGACGCGCTTCCGTCGGACGGCCGCGGACGTGCTTGCGGATCTCGCGAGCCGGTGGGAACGGGACGTGCGCGGCCCGGGGCTGCGGACGGCTCTCGCCTGGTTCGACGAGAACGACGAGAACCTCACCGCGGCCCTGCGGGCGTACGCGCGCGTCGACGATCGTCGCGCGGGCGCGCGCCTGCTGCGCAGCCTCCTGTGGCCCTGGGCGATCCGCGAACGCACCGACGACCTGCGCCGGGCGGTGGCCGACGTCACCGACCCCGCGGCCCCTCTCGACGACGAGCCGACCATCGTGGTCGAGGCGGTCGCACTCTTCGCGGCGGCCTTCCCCGAGCCCGGGGGCGCGAGCACGCTGTCGCCGGATGCCTACCTCGCCCGGCGCACCGAACTCGAGGAGGCGGCCCACCGGCACCCCTCGGAGGTGACGGCGCTCGTCCCGCCGCTGTTGCGCCTCGCGGGCTCGGTCCTCGCCGCCGGGGACGGGGATGCCGCCCGTACCTGGCACGTCGATGTGACCGACACCGAGCTGCGGGCCGCGCCGCCCTGGTCGCGAGCCATCCTCCACACCCTGCACGCCGGGGCCGCGCAGAACGCCGGGGACACGGTCACCCTCGGCGCCGAGAGCGAACGGGCGCTGACGATGTTCACCGAGATCGGCGACCCCTGGGGCACCGGCTTCGCGAGCCAGCTGCGCGCGGAATGGCTCGTCCTCGAGGGCCGTCTCGACGAGGCCCTCCGTGTGACGGACCACTCGAGCGAGGCGATCCGCGGACTGAGCTCGGTCGCGGACTTCCTGCAGCAGCGCGCGCAAGCGGTCGGCATCCTGCTCCGGCTCGGCCGCGATGACGACGCACGCGTCCGCGCGGACGAGATCGAGCGCCTCGCCGACGCGGACGGCTCGGTCCGCGCCGTCGCGCAGGCCGCGATGACCACCGCCCACGTCGAGGTGGCCGCAGGCGACGGGGCCGCGGCGCTCAGCGCGGTGGAGCGCATCACCCTCGAACCCGGCTTCCCCGATCAGTTCGTGGCGTGGCTCGACGCGCAACGCGCCCAGGCGCTGCTCCTGCTGGGCCGCCACGACGAGGCTCGCGAGTCGCTCCGTGCCGCGCTCACCCGTGCCGCGCAGTCGCGCGACTTCCCCATCGTCGCCACGGTCCTGCTGACGATCGCGGGGTGGAACGCCGCGACGGGGCGCCGCCTCCACGCCGAGGAGGCCCTGGCCCGCGCGGCGGCCGTGCGGGGAGCCGCGGACGTCCGCGATCCTTTCCACGTCTGGACACGGGAGCGCCTCGCCGCGCTCCCCGAGGTCTCCACGGCGGAGGGCCCCGGCATCCGGACGCCCCTCACGGACGTGGATGCCGAGGCCCTCGCGGCCCTGCTCGCTTAGGCCTTGCGCATGTAGGCGCGCACCGTGAGCGGGGCGAAGACCGCCACGATCACCGCCGCACCGACGAGCGAGATGACCGCGTCGGAGCCGAGGGTGCCGGAGTTGACGAGGTCGCGCACCGCGGTGACGAGGTGCGACACGGGGTTGGCATCCACGAACCACTGCAGCCACGACGGCATCGTGTTCGCCGGGACGAACGCGTTGGAGAGGAACGTCAGCGGGAAGAGGATGATCATCGAGATGCCCTGCACGCTCGAGGCGCTGCGGGCGATGACGCCGAAGAAGGCGAAGATCCAGCTGATCGCCCACGAGCACGCGATGACGAGCAGCCCCGCCGCGACGACCGCCCAGAGACCGCCCTCGGGTCGGAAGCCCATGATCAAGCCCATCGTGAAGGTCAGGGTCGTGGCGATCGCGTAGCGGACCGTGTCGGCCAGCAGTGCTCCCGACAGCGGCGCGATGCGCGCGATCGGCAGCGACCGGAAGCGGTCGAACACGCCCTTGTCCATGTCTTCGCGCAGCTGCGTGCCGGTGACGACCGACGTCGTGATCACGGTCTGCACGAGGATGCCGGGGATGATGATCGGCAGATAGCTCTGCACGTCTCCCGCGATCGCGCCGCCGAAGATGTAGGTGAACATCAGGGTGAACAGGATCGGCTGCACGGTGACGTCGATGAGCTGCTCGGGCGTGCGGCGGATCTTCAGCAGACCGCGGCCCGCCATGGTCAGGGTGTTCTGGACGGTCTGCGCGAGGTTCGCGGTGCGGGGAAGATCGCGTTCGAGGGTGACGGCGCTCATGAGCGGGCTCCTTCCAGGGCGTCGGCGCTCTCGCGCGCGGCGGTGTCGTCACTCGGGACGCCCGAGCCGGTGAGGGTGAGGAAGACCTCGTCGAGGGTGGGCTGCTGCACGCTGAACTCGCTCAGGTGCAGGCCCGCGTCGCGGAAGGCCACCAGCAGGTCGGTGACCTGGTCGGGGTCGGACATCGGCACCGTGAGGCGCGCCGCTTCCGGGGAGACGATGGCCGTGGCATCCAGGACCCGTCCCACCGTCGCGCGGGCGAGGTCGAGGTCGGAGCCGGGCTTGAGCCGCAGCACGAGCGAGGCCTGCCCGACGGAGGCCTTGAGCTGGAGCGCCGTGCCCTCGGCGACGACGCGTCCCCGGTCGATGACGGCGATGCGGTCGGCGAGCTGGTCGGCCTCGTCGAGGTACTGCGTGGTGAGCACGACGGTGGATCCGGATGCCACGAGCCGGCGGATCGTGTCCCACATCTGTCCGCGGGTGCGGGGATCCAGGCCCGTGGTCGGCTCGTCCAGGAAGATGAGCGGGGGTTGGGCGATGAGGGAGGCCGCGAGGTCGAGGCGGCGGCGCATGCCGCCCGAGAACTTGGCCAGCGGACGGGATGCCGCCTCGGTGAGGCCGAACTCCTCGAGGAGCTCCGTCGCCTTGCGGCGGGCGTCGCCGCGGGAGAGGCCGAGGAGGCGGCCGAAGATCATGAGGTTCTCGGTGGCCGAGAGCTTCTCGTCGACCGAGGCGAACTGCCCGGTCAGGCCGATGAGCTGCCGCACGACGTGCGGCTCACGGGCGACGTCGTGGCCGAAGATCTCGGCACGGCCGCCGTCGGGTCGCAGGAGCGTCGTGAGCATGCTGATGGTGGTGGTCTTGCCGGCGCCGTTGGGGCCGAGCACGCCGTAGACCGTGCCGGCTTCGACGACGAGATCGACGCCGTCGACGGCCCGGTTGGAGCCGAACGTCTTGACGAGCCCTTCGGCTCGGACCGCGGGAGCGCGGGTGGATGAAGTGGTCATGACGACAGCATGCGCCGGGCGCTCTGTCGCGCTTCTGTCACGGCGGTGGGGGCGCTGTCAGGGCGCTGTCAGGGGTACTCGACGGGCACCTTCCTCACAAGCGCTGTGAGCAGGGGCGCCCCGTCGGGGGCGCGGAACGAGTCGATCAGTTCGCGGAGCGAGCCCCCGAGGAGGTGGGAGTACTGGATCACCGGGTGCAAGATGTCCCCGTCGACGAGGCGCACGGGGAGCTCGACCCCGTCGCGACGAAGTCCCGTCCATCGCCCCTCGGCGTGAAACGGCTCGAAACCGTCCGCAGCCTCGTCCCAGCCGTACGGCAGCTTGATGCGCGGCAACCGGCGATGCTCGATAGCCGGCGACATGAGCTTCACGAGCATGATCTCGACGTAGCCCAGCGTCGACGCGCACAGGAGTTCGTCCGGCTCACCCGCCCGTTCCGCCCGGGTAAGGAGGTATCCATCCGGCACCGCCGCGATCGTGTATCTGCTCTCGCCCCCCGCGTCGGCGAGAGTGAGCGAGGTGATGTCGTGGTGGGGGCGGAACCCCGCCTGAGCCGCGAACGCGATCAGGTCCGGATCGAGCACGATCTCGGATGCCACCGGCTCCGCCCATCCGTGGGATTCGAGGAATCCGTAGGGGATACGCGATCGGATCTCTCGATCGAGGTGTCTCAGCACGAGGGCGAGCTCCGAGAAGGGCGGCCAGTGTCCGCCCGCGGGCGTGATGGATACCCCGCGCTCGCCATGGTCGATGGAGAATCCGAAACTGCCGCGGTCATAGTTGAACCGGACCGGGAAGTAGTTGTAGATCTCGAACACGACCGAGAACTCGACGTGGCCATGGCTATCGACGACGTCCTGGACGACGCACCGGCTCACTCTGTCTCCGAAAGTGTCGCGAAGGGCGATCACGACGGCGCGAGCAAGTTGCTCGGCGCTTTCCCGTGGACCGAACTCATCGTCGCTCACGCTGAGCCTCCTCGCGAACCGGAAAGTTACTACGGGATCGGACCGTCCGCGGAAAGAAGAATTCCTGCAGCGGCGTCACCTGTGCACGCCACCGTCCACGGCCTCGGATCGAGCCTCGATCTGCAACCCATCCGCGGCCACCCACCGGTGCCACCCGTCGTTTCGATGCCCCTCCCAGGCCGGGTCGGAGGACGCAACGACCGTCGAGTCCGTCTGGATGAGGAGACGGCCGTCTCGGACGTTCCCTACCCAGAACCATTGATCGTCATAGTGGACGTACCACTCCCAGGATCGGATGTCTCGGACGAGCCGGCGGGCGACCATGACCGTCGATGGTCCCGAGAGCCCGGAGTGGGGGAGAGTGGCGACACCGCGAGGGATCTGGCCTCGATCCATCGAGACCCACTCCTCCTGCGCGCCGGAAAGGCCCGCGTCCCCCAGGGAGAGAAGAGGGACCTCGCGGCCTTCGATATGGCCGAAGAGACCCCGCGGATGCAATCCGCCGGCAGTCATGACTTCCGCCCCCCTTGCCATCTTGCAACTCTCCTTCAGTCGACGAAGAAGCACCCCGAGCTCGTGATGCCGACCGGGGGTGCAGCGCGGGCCACCGCGAGCAAGGGTGCCAGATCTTCGTCCGACACCTGAAGAGCGCTCTCGCCGGTGGGGAGAACCTCACTCACAACTCGCACGCGGAACCCCTCGATGAGATGCACTCTCGCGCCCCGAGCCCGAGATGATGGCGTGCAAGATAGGAGCTCGAAGGTTCTCCGACGCGACCCGCACGTCCTTCGATGTCGGAAGCGGAGCAGGCAGAGTGAGCGGCGTCGTCAACTCGAAGCCCGCACCTCTCCATACCACTCCCCGAAAAACGGGCAGCTTCGCGAGGGCCTCTTCCAGGCGCCGGGCACCGTCAACCACGATTCAACTCCTCGTACACCTCAAGCAGGCGAGGGGTCCCTAACGCCTCAGCGTCGCTGATCAGAACAGCGTCGGCCTCCGAACGCGCACGTGTCCACGGCCCCGGCTCGTCGGGGCGTTGGGCGATCCACGACAGATCGTCGTCGTCCGATGCGCGCACAATCGACCCCCGATGCGGGCCTCGAGCGCTGAGCGCATCAGCCCAACCGCCCGCCCACCGCTTCCACCCGAGGCCGGCGATGATCGCCGCGCTGAAGCCTGGCCGCATCGCCGCTCTCCAGACATCCTGGCCGGAAATTGTCACCGTTACGCGGCCCAGCCCGAAACGCGCCGTTACCTCAGGCCATATCCCCACCGTGGCGGAGCTCGGATCGACGATGAGCGTACTCGACACATTCGGCGGAAGCTCGGCGAGATCGCGAGCAACTCGCGACGACCAAGACCTCTGCGCCTCTTCCTCGCTGGGCTTGCCGAGGAATTTTGCGATGCTCACGCGTCCCCCGTAACCCGCGCGCAGATCCGCGCTCATGGACTTCCAGAGGGCGTTTGCCACGCTGTCGACATGCGGCGAAGTATTCATGACACTCCCGGGACCGGCAGCTCGCGAAGATGAATTCGCCAGACTCCGTCAGCATCTTGAAACTTGGACACGACTTCAAAATCCGTGCCGCGCTGGAAGAGGATCTCGGACTCGTACTGACATCGCGAGACCGGCATGACATCGCTGCCTGTGAGCCCGTCGATGGTGATCACCCCCGGCGTCTCCCGCTTCTCGATGGCCCAGCGGATCCGCACCCTCCCTGTTCGGCGTGTATTCCGCGCGCGGCAAAAGAAATCAGTTCGTCGGCCAAGGTCACGTCCGTCACTCGCCCCGTGGACGCAACTCGGGTCGCCAAACGATCTCGGCGCAACGCACCGTCATCACGCGCGAAGCCCTTCTCCTTCACGGGCAGCCATGGGAAAGTGCCGATACGACCGGGATTCGAAAGTGCCGCAGCGTTTCCTACCAGCCCTTTGCGTCCAGGTATTTATCGGGAATGCGCAGTCGCAGTTCATTGTCCAACTGCTGCAACACTCGGTCGAACTCGTCGAACGAGGCCCATTCCTCGCCGCGCGGCTCGATGAGAACACTGCGGCTCCCGTAGTCGACCGCAAACGCGAAGAACCCTCGGTCGTAGTTGAAGATGACCGGTACGAACTCATACGCCTCGAATACGAGCGAGAACGCCAGATGGGCGGGGTCCTCGATGAGGTTCTTGACGCCGAATCCTGTCGCCCGATCTCCGAAGTATGCGCGCGTAGACGACTGCACGCCCTTTGCGAGCTCCAGCGCAGGCCTATCGGACCGCTGACCATCCATTTGTGTCCTCCACAATCGTGTATCCGTGTTCCACGAGGTAGTTCCGTTCCATTTCGAGATACGAACCACGCAACGTCGGGTCTTGAAGCGGATCGTGGGAAAAACGAATGTTCATGTCTCTCTGGATCGCTTCATCGAGAGCCGGCCGATTGAAGAAGTCAAACATCTCTTCGCGTCGCTTGATGCCGAACTCTTCTTGAGCTCGATTCCAGTCATCACCCATATCGAAGTACATCGCCCCGTCGCGTTCCGCGACCTTTATATAGGAACTGTCGTCGTTCGCCCACCGACCAAGTACCAGAGTGTCCGATCCCTCGTTGTGAAGCGAATGCTCCCTCAGCTCGAGATAATCCTCAGCCGGTATCCGCGACCCCGGGACGCCGTCCTCGTATCGAACCACATAGTTGCCCTCGTGCTTGAAGCCGTCGGGCAGCCAGATGTCATGGCCGTCGATCCTGTCGACCGTCCCAGCAACCGGCGGCGGCCCAGCGGCGGTGTCGGGAGCACCCGGGGATCCGCCCCCATGATCACCATCGCCCGGCACGGATTCATCCGGGTGCGGGGAGGGCGGTTTCGCGTCCCCACCGCCGTGATGCACCGTCGGCGCGTCCGGATCGCCGAGGTGGAACTGCTGAACGTCGGGGTCGCCCGCGTGCACGCGCGGAACATCCGCATCCGGGCGGACGAGGTGGTCGCCGCCGCGGATGTCGTCGAGCAGCGTCCCACCGTCGTCGAGCGGACTCCGGCCGAGAGTGCTCGCGAGGTCGTCCTGAGCGCCACCGAACTTCGCCAGGTCATCGGCGAGGCCGCCGGGGCGAAGGGGCGTGCTGCCGAGATCGAGGCCGCGCTCACCCGCCCCGACGCGGCCGGCATCATCACCAAGACCCTCCGCCCCGCGCCCGCCCTTCAACCCGTCGAGGAGCGCCCCGCCGCCCTTGGTGGGGAGAACGAGCGTCGCGATGTTGAAGAGCGAGGTGCCCGCGGTGCCGCCGGGGTCTTTGCCCCAGTCCGACCATCCGTCGCCCCACTCATCGGACGAGGCCTTCCACCACTCCTCCGGCGCGTGGTAACCCACGAAGCTGCCGAACAGGTCGATGTACGACCGGTAGGAGTCGCGCATCCACTGCTGCTGCCACTCGAGGAAGCCGGTGTCGGCGCCCTTCGCCTTCAGGTCGGCGATCTGCCCGGGAGCGACGACCTCCGTCATCACCGGCGCCATGAAACCCATCGAGACGCCGGTCACCAGATGACCGAGCCCCATCCACGACTGCCCCCAGCCGGAGAGCCAGTCGCCGCCGCGGTCTGCCGCGCCTTGGAAGTCGCCGGACAGTATGTCGCCGACCATGCCCCAGGCCGGCGGGGGCCAGCTCTTGAAGTCGTAGCCGCCGACCAGCATGCCGAGGCCGCCGACCATGTCCCAGGCACCGTTGAGAACGCCACCGGTGAGGTGCATCGGGAAGCCGATCGTCTTCTCGGCGCACGACTCCTCGCGCGGCGACGCGCTGCCCCAGTCGGTCTGGAGATCGTCCGGCGCGCTGGTCGCGGCCGGCGCGACGGCGTTCGCCGACAATCCGGCCGAGCGGCGGATCGCATTCGCGAGGTCCTCGTTCGCGACGCGCAGCTGCTCACCGAGGAGGTACCCCTGGTCGACGAGATCCGCGTTGCGCTGGACCATGTCGGGGTCTTCCCACCAGTTGTCCACCGGCACGGGCAGGAAGGTGACCGCGAGATTGTTCGTCCAGGCGACGCGCGAAGCGAAGTTGTTCGCCTCGACCACGAACGCCTCGGCATCGGACCGCAGATCGGCGAGGCGGGTGAGGATCGGCTGCACCGTCGTCACCCAGTCGGTGAGCGCGCCCGCGACCGCGGTCAAGTCGCCGCCGACACAGTCGGAGGCGTCGCGGACGGGGTTCATCGCGACGTAGACGGACTCCGCACCCGTCGACTCGTACGACGCGGGAAGCGTCGACCACGACGAGACCACATCGGCATGACATCGCTGCCTGTGAGCCCATCGATGGTGTTCACCCCCGGCCTCTCCCCGTTCTCGATGGCACGTTCGGCGAAATCATTCGCGATCTTCGTATCCTTCGAAGAACTCATGAACGAGTCGTCGTGCCACTTGTCGCCAACCTCAAAGGTGTCGAGGAAGTTTTCGTTCAACGTGACCCCGGGAGGCGCGGAGCATCCGGCCCTGCATCGGGATTGACTCCCGGACAGCAAGGGGATTCTCGGGAACTCTCGGTCTGCCCGCGGACGAGCCATCACCGGCGGGGCGGTCGGATATACGGGATGAGGAGGGGGGCACCGTCTACGGACGACAACGAGACGAGGACCTCATCGAAGGAACCGACGAGGAGATATGAGAGTTGGATCACGGGGTGAAGCGGGTTCCGATCGGCAACCTTCAGCGCGAGCGGGCTTCCGCCGCGTGCGAGGCCTGTCCACCCGTCCCCGAAATCGATGGCCTCGAATCCGTCGGCGGCCTCCTCCCATCCGAATGGCAGACGCACCGGCCCCATTCCCTCGCGGGAACGCAGGGCGACGGCGAGCAAGCGTGCGAGCATGACCTCCACGTAGCGAAGTTCGGCAGCCCACATCAGACCTTCGGGCTCTTCCGCGCGTTCAGCGGAAGAGAGGAGGTACCCGCCCTGGTACGGCGAAACTGTGTAACGGATTTCACCTCCGGTGTTCGCCAGCGTCAGGGAATGCGCACCCTCCCTGTTCGGCGTGTATCCCGCGCGCGCGGCAAAAGAAGTCAGTTCGTCGGCCAACGTCACGTCCGTCATTCGATGACTCCCAACTCGTCAAGTTCGTCGATGGTGAGGATGATTCCCTCGTCATTGCGAATCAGCAGCTGGAACCCCCCGCCCTCGCGACCGAACGCGGGGGCGATTTCGCTGATCTCGATACGGAGGCCCTCAGGAAGGTAGCCCGTCAGCGTGTAGTCGCGCACGGTTTTCTCCAGCGAACCGAGCGGAAGACCCCGCTCTTCGAACGTGGCCGGTGCTCCGTCAGGCCGAAGTCCGAGGTACTTTCCGCTTGTCTCGCCGACGCGGTCAAGCTGCGCCCCGTAATCACGGATGAACGCCTGCGGGTCGGTGTAGCCGACACGCGTGCCATGCACGGCGCCTTCGTTCGGCGGGTAGATGTCGTAGTTCTTGGGCGACGAGACATAGCGCGCGTCGTACTCGGCGTTCGTCAGCGGAGTCCCGTCGGGGTGGCGACCGTACGGTGCACCAGAATCGCTGACGAGGTCGTACCCGGAACGGACGTTGCCCTGGGGGTGCGGCGGCAGCGACGCATGGCCGTGCTTCGTATGTGGCTGACCGTACAGCGCGTCCTCGGGCTTCGCTGGCAGGTCGGGAAGGCGTTGCCACTCCCCATGCACACCGGAAGAACCGTTGTGCATGGGGTCGCGTCCCGCGGCGATCTCATCACTGATTCGCAGATGCGAGGTGTGATCCGGGCCGGGAGTCCCGGCATCCGGTACCTGGTGAGCGAAGTTCTCGCCAGGCCCGTCCGGAAGCGTCGAGTGCGGCGTGGAGGGCGCGTCCCCACCACCGTGATGCACCGTCGGCGCGTCCGGGTCCCCGAGGTGGAACCGCTGAACGTCGGGGTCGCCCGCGTGCACGCGCGGGACATCCGCATCCGGGCGGACGAGGTGGTCTCCGCCGTGGATGTCGTCGAGCAGCGTCCCACCGTCGTCGAGAGAACTGCGTTCGAGCGTGTTCGTCAGGTTGTCCTGGGCTCCGCCGAAGCGCGCTCCGTCATCGACCAGTCCGTCCGACCGCAGGTGCGGACCGGTCGACTCCGGTGTCGAACCTGACGGGCGTTCGACAGCGCCACCCCGGGCGGCGTCGTCACCGAGGCCCTCCGCCCCGCGCCCGCCCTTCAACCCGTCGAGGAGTGCCCCGCCACCCTTGGTGGGGAGAACGAGCGTCGCGATGTTGAAGAGCGAGGTCCCCGCAGTGCCGCCGGGGTCTTTGCCCCAGTCCGACCATCCTTCGCCCCACTCGTCGGGCGACGCCTTCCACCACTCCTCGGGCGCGTGGTAGCCCACGAAGCTGCCGAACAGGTCGATGTACGACCGGTACGAGTCGCGCATCCACTGCTGCTGCCACTCGAGGAACCCCGTGTCGGCGCCTTTCGCCTTCAGGTCCGCGATCTGCCCGGGTGCCACGACCTCCGTCATCACGGGCGCCATGAAGCCCATCGAGACGCCGGTCACCAGATGACCGAGCCCCATCCACGACTGCCCCCAGCCGGAGAGCCAGTCGCCGCCGCGGTCCGCCGCGCCCTGGAAGTCGCCGGACAGCATGTCGCCGACCATGCCCCAGGCCGGCGGGGGCCAGCTCTTGAAGTCGTAGCCGCCGACCAGCATGCCGAGGCCGCCGACCATGTCCCAGGCGCCGTTGAGAACGCCGCCGGTGAGGTGCATC
>JAAIGF010009885.1_pt1 | contig 24857 bp, 26 predicted proteins | sample 6487441 | NCBI WGS metagenome assembly JAAIGF01 (sample SAMN13974129, study PRJNA590717) | phyllosphere metagenome | biome: pepper field; feature: multiple bacterial spot infested pepper fields; material: pepper leaves; isolation source: leaves from pepper fields | host: Capsicum annuum ... | reverse complement strand
GGCAGCATGCCCTTCACGGCGATCTCGATCACGCGCTCCGGGTGGCGCTCCAGCGCCTGTGCCAGGGATTCGGTCTTCAGGTTGCCGATGTAACCGGTGAAACGGTGATACATCTTGTCCTGCAGCTTCTTGCCGGTGACGGCAATCTTTTCTGCATTGATGACGACCAGGTAGTCGCCGGTATCAACGTGGGGGGTGTAGACCGGCTTGTGCTTGCCGCGCAGACGGCGGGCCAGCTCGGTGGCGAGACGGCCCAGGGTCTTGCCCTCGGCGTCGACGAGGTACCAGTCGCGCTGGACGGTCTCGTTCTTGGCAGTGAAAGTGCTCATGAAGAACTCTAGGTTAGGTCGGGCTCATTGCGGCGAAAGGCTCGCCGGAACTCTGCCACGCGTTGTGAAAAGGTGAAGCGTAAGAGGCGGGATTGTACTCACCCTGGCGGACCGGTGCAAGCCAGACCCTGTGCCGGGTTGGCAGGGGGCCGGGGCCGGGCGAGAATCGGGGGTCCCCCGCCCCACCCATGCCGCCATGACCGTGCTCCGCCAGACCACCCCGCTGGACCACCTGCTGACCGAGGCGCAGCGCGCCCTGGACACGGTGTTCGGCAACCCGCCGGCATCGCGCCCCTACCCGGCCGCCGATACCGATGAGCCGGGCATGGACACGGCACAGCGCCGCCACGCGGCGGGCCTGATGCGGATCAACCACGTCGGCGAGGTCTGCGCGCAGGGCCTGTACTTCGGCCAGGCCGCGGTCGCCCGCGACCCGTCCACCCGCGAGCACCTGCTGGAAGCGGCCCAGGAAGAGACCGACCACCTGGCCTGGTGCGCCACCCGGCTGGGCGAGCTGGACAGCCGCCCCAGCCTGTTCAACCCGCTCTGGTATGCCGGCAGCTACACCATCGGCACCCTGGCCGGGCTGCGCGGCGACGGCTGGAACCTGGGCTTCGTGGTCGAAACCGAGCGCCAGGTGGAAGCGCACCTGGACGAGCACCTGGTCGACCTGCCCGCGGGCGACCTGCGCAGCCGCGCGGTCATCCGGGTGATGAAGGAAGACGAGGCCCGCCACGCGGAGCACGCCGAACAGGCCGGCGCCCGCCGCCTGCCGTTCCCGATCCCGGGCGCGATGGCGCTGGCATCGAAGGTGATGAAGCACATCGCATACCGGCTGTAAGTCGCGGGTAGTGCCGGCCGCTGGCCGGCAAGATCCCGGAGTTGCCGGCCAGCGGCCGGCACTACCGGTTAATTGGGCGAGACCAGCTTCAGGCCGATTACGCCGGCCACGATCAGGCCCACGCAGGCCAGGCGCGCCGGCGAGGCGCTGTCGTTGAACAGGAAGATGCCCAGCACCGCCACGCCCATGGCGCCGATACCGGTCCAGATGGCGTAGGCCGTGCCGACCGGGATGGACTTCATCGCCTGGCTCATCAGGAACAGGCTGATCAGCGCCGCCACCACGGTGGCGACGGTGGGCAGCGGCTTGCTGAAGCCTTCGGAGTACTTCATTCCGAGCGCGAAGCCGATTTCGAACAGGCCGGCCAGCAGCAGGTAGATCCAGGGCATGAGTGGGGGCTCCTCACCTTGTTGAAGAAAAACAAAACGGCCCGGTGTTTTCACACCGGGCCGTGGGTCGGTACATCACCGTGGAACTGGAAACTGCGCAAAAAGCGCGTTCCACGGGGCGGGTCGTCCCGCCTGGGTGGCGATGCCGAGGGCATCGCACACGGGTCTTACTCGGACAGGTTGCGGCCGTGGAACAGCTCTTCGATCTCGCGCTTGAGCAGCGCTTCGATCTTCATGCGTTCCTTGAACGACAGGTTCTTGGCCTTTTCCTCGAACAGGTACTGGTCCAGGTCGAAGTCCTTCAGGTGCATCTTCGTGTGGAAGATGTTTTCCTGATAGACATTGACGTCGAACATCTCGTAACGCGACTTGATGTTCTTGGCCAGGAAGTTCTGGATCGAGTTGATCTTGTGATCGATGTAGTGCTTCTTGCCCTTCACATCGCGGGTGAAGCCACGGACGCGGTAGTCCATGATCACGATGTCCGATTCCAGGCTCTCGATCAGGTAGTTCAGGGCCTTCAGCGGCGAAATGACGCCACAGGTGGCCACGTCGATGTCGGCGCGGAACGTCGCGATACCTTCCTGCGGATGGGTCTCCGGGTAGGTATGGACAGTGATGTGGCTCTTGTCCATGTGCGCGACCACGGCATCGGAGATCAGCTCCTTGCCGGCCTGCTTCTTGTCGATCACCGGCTCTTCGGAGATCAGGATCGTCACCGAGGCACCCTGCGGATCGTAGTCCTGGCGGGCCACGTTCAGGATGTTCGCGCCGATGATCTCGGCGACATCGGTCAAGATTTGAGTCAGCCTGTCGGCGTTGTACTCTTCATCGATGTATTCAATGTAACGCTGACGCTCCTCTTCGGTGCGCGCGTAACACACGTCATAGATGTTGAAGCTCAGCGCCTTGGTGAGGTTGTTGAAACCCTGCAGCCTCAGGCGAGGCAACGGCTTGACCACGGCGGTCGATTCCTGTGTGAGAAGGGAAAGAGTGAATTATGGGGCAAAGTGTCCCCGGGGGAAACGTGAAGAGCTCACGACTCTGGCACACTATTTGCCCTTAACAGGAGCGCTGGTTAAGCTCCGCCATCGATCCTGTGAATCCGTTCATGCGCAGAGGGAGCGCCCCTATCGTGTCAACCGTGCGCCTAGCTAGCAGCCCATTGGCCTTGGACATCGCCACAATCGACCGCTTTCTGGCTCACAGCCACAGGCGGCGGTACCCCACCCGGACCGACGTCTTCCGCCCCGGAGACCCGGCGGGGACCCTGTATTACGTCATCAGCGGCTCGGTTTCGATCATGGCCGAGGAAGATGACGACCGCGAGCTGGTGCTGGGCTATTTCGGCGCAGGCGAGTTCGTCGGTGAGATGGGCCTGTTCGTGGAATCGGACCGCCGCGAGGTGATCCTGCGCACGCGCACCGCCTGTGAACTGGCTGAAATCAGCTACGAGCGCCTGCACCAGCTGTTCCTGGGCCCGCTCTCGGCCGACGCCCCGCGCCTGCTGTATGCGCTGGGCCAGCAGATCTCCAAGCGCCTGCTCGACACCAGCCGCAAGGCCAGCCGCCTGGCGTTCCTGGACGTGACCGACCGCATCGTGCGCACCCTGCACGATCTGGCCCAGGAACCGGAATCGATGAGCCACCCGCAGGGCAGCCAGCTGCGCGTCTCGCGCCAGGAACTGGCACGCCTGGTCGGCTGCTCGCGTGAAATGGCCGGCCGCGTGCTGAAGAAGCTGCAGACCGACGGCCTGCTGCATGCCCGCGGCAAGACCGTGGTGCTGTACGGCACCCGTTGATCGATGCGTGTCCGCCGGGCGTCGCCCGGCGGCTCCACGGACGTGCGACCTGCCATCGCACGCCCCGCACACGCGCATCCGCTAGGCTCGGTGCATGGAACTGAGCAGCGAATTCTGGTGGTTCATCCTCATCGGCCTCGGCGCACAGCTGGTCGACGGCGCGCTGGGCATGGCCTTCGGCCTGGTGTCATCGTCGGTGATGCTGGCGATGGGCATCCCGCCGGCGCAGGCCAGTGCGGCCATCCACACCGCCGAAGTGTTCACCACCGGCGCCTCGGGCGTGTCGCATCTGGTCGCCGGCAATGTCGATAAACGCCTGTTCTTCCGCCTCGCCATTCCCGGCGCGGTGGGCGGTGCGGTGGGCGCCTACGGGCTGACCCAACTGCCGGGCGAAGTCATACGCCCGCTCATCTACCTCTACCTGCTGGTACTGGCCATCATCATCCTTGCGCGTGCGGCCGGCCGGCTGATGCCCAAGGGCGAGGTCAAGCGGGTGCCGGTGTTGGGCTTCGTGGCCGGCTTCCTCGACGCCAGCGGCGGCGGTGGCTGGGGCCCGGTGGCGACCTCCACCCTGCTCGCCCGGGGCGGCCAGGCACGCACCACCATCGGCACGGTGAATGCGTCCGAGTTCGTGGTGACCCTGACGGTGTCGGCCACCTTCCTGATGTCGATGGGCCTGCATCACCTGCAGATCGTGGCCGGCCTGCTGATCGGCGGCATGATGGCCGCGCCGGTGGCGGCGCTGCTGGTGAAGCGGCTGAAGGAGCGCTGGGTGCTGGTGGCGGTGGGCGTGCTGGTGCTGGCCATCAGCCTGTTCCAGATCGGCCATGCGCTGACCGGGTATCTGGGGCGCTGAGCGCTTGCCGTGTTTGCCGGCCAGCGGCCGACACTACCCGGTAGTGCCGGCCGCTGGCCGGCAGATCCGTCATCGTGCGGTGGGGTCAGGCCTTCTCGCCGCCGCGGTCCACGCAGCCCCAGTTGAGGATGCGGGTGCCGGCCGGCAGCACGCTGCGGAAGAACGCGACCTTGCCCGGCTTCGGGTTCACCACCACCGGGGCCTTGGCCGCCAGCAGCAGCGGCAGGTCGGCGGTGCTGTCGGAATAGGCGATGTCGATCTGCCCATAGCCGCGCTCGCGCAGCATGCGCATCTTTTCTTCGTTGTGGCAGTGGCGGGTCGGGCCGACCCCGCCCAGGCGCGGGCCGACCTCGGTGCCGATCACCGGCACGTCCTGGTGGGCCACGAAGCCCAGGATGGCGCGGGCCAGCTCCGGCGGTGCGCCGGTGGCGACCACCACGCGGTCGCCCTTGGCACGGTGCGCGGCGAACACCTCCAGCGCCTGCGGCAGCAGCTTGGCACGCATCTGCGCCTCGTTGCGCAGCACGTAGGCGTCGATGACCTTGTTGAAGTCACGCGCGCGGTGCAGGCCGAAGCTGCCGATCCACACATAGACCGAAATGCCGGCACGCCGGGTCGGCAGCATCGCCACCATCGGCCCGGCAATCGGCGTCACCAGCAGTGCGGCCAGCATGCGCAGCGGGTTGCGCTTGATCAGCGAAGCGAACAGGTGGGTGCCCGAATCGCCGTCGTAGAGGGTGTGGTCGAAGTCGAAGACCACCAGCGGCGCATCCTCGCGCGGCGTTGGATAGTGCGTTGTCATGCCGCGAAGAATAGCTGACGCAGGCCCTCGCCCGGCTCTTCCACGCGCATGAAGGCCTCGCCGACCAGGAAGGCATGGATGCCGGCGTCGCGCATCAGGGCCACGTCCTGCGGGCCGAGGATGCCGCTTTCGGTCACCAGCAGGCGGTCGCGCGGCACGGCTTTCTGCATGTCCAGCGTGGTCTGCAGCGAGACCTCGAAGGTGCGCAGGTTGCGGTTGTTGATGCCGATCATCGGCGCCGGCACCTGCAGCGCGCGCTCCAGTTCGTCGATGTCATGCACTTCCACCAGCACGTCCATGCCCAGCGACAGCGCCAGTTCGGACAGGGTGGCCAGCTGGGTGTCGTCCAGCGCGGCGACGATCAGCAGGATGCAGTCGGCGCCCAGCACGCGGGCCTCGTACACCTGGTAGGCGTCGATCACGAAGTCCTTGCGCAGCACCGGCAGCGTGCAGGCCTCGCGGGCCTGCTGCAGGTAGGCGTCGGCGCCCTGGAAGAAATCGACGTCGGTCAGCACCGACAGGCAGCTGGCGCCGCCGAACTCGTAGCTGACGGCGATGTCGGCCGGGCGGAAGTCCGGGCGGATGACGCCCTTGGACGGGCTGGCCTTCTTCACCTCGGCGATGACCGCCGGGTCGCCGTTGGCCACGGCCGCCTGCAGGGCGCGCACGAAGCCACGGACCGGCGGGGCACTGGCCAGGGCGGCCTGCAGCGCTTCCAGCGGGCGCTGGGCGCGGCGCTGGGCCACTTCTTCGGCCTTGCGGGCCAGGATCGTCTGCAGGATGTCGCTCATCGTCGTCGGTTCAATGCGGGGGCGGTGAGGACGGCCATTATCGGCCATCGGGTGGGTCAGGCTGAACCGCGCGCTCAGGCAACCAGCGCGCGGGTGGTGGCAACGTACTGCTGCAGGCGCTGGCGGGCGCTGCCGTTGGCGATGACGGCACGGGCACGGGCCAGGCCGTCGCCGATGTCGCTGGCCACGCCGGCCACGTACAGGGCCGCACCAGCGTTCAGGGCGACGATGTCCAGCGCCGGGCCCGGGGTGTTGTCCAGCACCGCGCGCAGCATCTGGATGGACTGCTCGGGGCTGTCCACGCGCAGGTTGCGGCTGGCCGACATGGCGATGCCGAAGTCTTCCGGGTGGATCTCGTACTCGCGCACCTTGCCGTCGCGCAGCTCGCCCACCAGGGTACCGGCGCCCAGCGAGATCTCGTCCATGTTGTCGCGGCCCCAGACCACCATCGCGCGCTCGGTGCCCAGTTCGCGCAGCACGCGCGCCTGGATGCCCACCAGATCGGGATGGAACACGCCCATCAGCACTGACGGTGCGCTGGCCGGGTTGGTCAGCGGGCCGAGGATGTTGAAGATGGTGCGCACGCCCATCTCGCGGCGGACCGGCGCGACCACCTTCATCGACGGGTGATGGATCGGCGCGAACATGAAGCCGATGCCGGTCTTCTCGATCGCGGCGGCCACCTGCGCCGGCTGCAGTTCGATGGCCGCGCCCAGCGCTTCCACCGCATCGGCGCTGCCGGACTTGGACGACACGCTGCGGTTGCCGTGCTTGGCCACGCGCGCACCGGCAGCGGCGGCGACGAACATCGCGCAGGTGGAAATGTTGAAGGTGTGCGAGCCATCGCCACCGGTGCCGACGATGTCGACCAGGTGGGTGGTATCGGCCACCGGCACCGCCAGCGCGAATTCACGCATGACCGTGGCGGCCGCGGCGATCTCGTCGATGGTTTCCTTCTTCACCCGCAGGCCGGTGAGGATGGCGGCGGTCATCATCGGCGAGACGTCGCCGCGCATGATCTGCCGCATCAGGTCGACCATTTCGTCGAAGAAGATTTCGCGGTGCTCGATGGTGCGTTGCAGGGCTTCCTGGGGGGAGAAGCTCATGGGAATGCTCCTTGGATCAGGCCGCCGGACGCTGCAGGAAATTGCGCAGCAGGGCGTGGCCGTGTTCGGTGAGGATGGATTCGGGGTGGAACTGCACGCCTTCCACCGGGAACTGGCGGTGGCGCAGGCCCATGATCTCTTCGATCGAACCGTCCTCGTTCTCGGTCCAGGCGGTCACTTCCAGCGCGTCGGGCAGGCTGTGCTTGTCCACCACCAGCGAGTGGTAGCGCGTGGCCTGGTAACGGTCCGGCAGGCCGGCGAACACGCCCTTGCCTTCATGGCGGATGGGCGAGGTCTTGCCGTGCATGATGTTGCCGGCGCGGATGACCGTGCCGCCGTAGACCTGGCCGATGCCCTGGTGGCCCAGGCAGACGCCGAGGATGGGCGTGGTCGGGCCGAGGCGCTGGATGAGCTCCAGCGACACGCCCGCTTCGTTGGGCGTGCACGGGCCGGGCGAGATGACGATGCGCTCGGGTTTCTGCGCGGCGATCTCGTCCACGCTCATCGCATCGTTGCGCACCACCTTGACCTCGGCGCCCAGCGTCTGCAGGTACTGCACGAGGTTGTAGGTGAAGCTGTCGTAGTTGTCGATCATCCACAACATGGTCAGGTTCCGTCGCTTATCAGGAAAATGGCGTACACGTTTTCGGTGTAGGTGATGGGGCCGGCTTCGACCGACTCGCGCAGGCGGGAGCCCGTGGCCTCGATGCTGTTCTGCGGCGCGGGCGGCGCGGGCGGGGTGATCATGTCGTCGGCGCGAGGCCAATTGCCAGCCTGCACGCCGTAGGCAAAGCTCGGCGCCACATCGGAAATGCTGTACAGGCCGCGCACGCTCGTTCCATAGGCCTTGGCCAGGCCCTGCGCGGACTCGCGGGTCTGGGCTGCCGCCTCGCCCTTGAGTTCGCGGCGCAGCGCCACTTCATCTGAGTAGGTCGGGGCCATGCTGCTGACCTGTACGTTCTCGTTGGCCTTCAGCGCGCCCAGCACGTCCTGCATCGCCTTCACGCTGGCGAAGCTGGCACGCAGCTGGCGCGACACGCGGGTGCCGATGAAGACCTGCCGGTTCTGCTCATAACGCGTCGCTGGGCCGATCCGCAGGTTGTCCGCACGCACGCTGCCCTCCACCGCCTTGTTCTGCTTGAACAGCGCCAGCACGCGGGCAACGTTGTCCTGCACGCGGCGGCGCGCCGCATCGGCATCCATGTCGGTCTCTTCAATGCTCAACTGCAGGCCGAACCGGTCCGGCATCACCGTACGGGTGCCCTGGCCCTTCACCAGCAGATGCGGCTGCGAGGGAATGGTGTTGGCCTGCGCCCACGCAGACGGGGCCATCAGGGACAGGCTGGACGACAACAACCATGCGCTAAGCAGCTTCATGCGGTGTTCCTTGGCGAGTGTGAAACGCGGGATGCCCGTTGCCGCCGGCAGTACCCACAGCCGGGCGAGGCGCCCACTCCAAGTGGCCGCAACGTCGCATCAGTCTGTCGGGGTACGCTTTGTGCAGCAATCAACCAGCTCCTGTTGGGGGGAGCCGCCGTGCCGGGGAGCGTTCTGTTGGATCTTGCCCGCCGATACGGCGGCAAGGTGCGGTCCAGGACCGCGACGACCTGCCGCTTCCTATCGGAAGCGCCACCACTTGGCTACGTTGTTCAGCAGGGTGCGGGTCATCGGACAACTCAGGGGGCAACTACCGGAGGCAGCGGCGTGGAAGCGCCGTTGCTGTGTATGGGGCTAAGCGTATCAGATCCCGAACGCCCACGGGCGGGCATAGCGATAGGACAGATCAAGGGCTGAATCGGGGGAGTCAGTGTGACGCGATTGCCATTGTACTGACAGGGATCCCCCCTGATTTCCGCAGACAGCGGCCTGGCCATGTGTGACGGGCCCTGCAGTTGCTCGGCTCCGCGGTTGAGCAGGCTCTCCGTGACCGCCACCCTTTTCCGGACTTTCCAGCATCACAGGAGCGCCCAGGATGGCGCGATTGTTCATCGTGGTGGGCGACAGACTCAGTAGTGGCGGCGGCGTGATCACCGGCTCGCCGTTCACCGACGTCGACGGGCGGCCCATGGCCCGCGTAGGTGACCGCACGTTTTGCCCAGCACACGGCCCCGGCACGATCATCACCGGCGATGCCACGCTGATTGTGGATGGCAACCCAGCCGCAAGGCATGGCGACTGGGCCAGTTGTGGATGCCAGCTGATCGCGGCGCAGCAGAATCGGGTGTCTGTGGATCGGGGTGTATCACTTGCCGATAAGACGCACACACCACGGCGCGAAGCATCGTCCCAACCGGGCACCGCCACCCAGCCAGCACCTGCTCCCTCCACAGAACCGTCCCGATTTGGCCGGCGTCGATCAGCGGGCGCGGTGTGCTGGGCCGATGACCACAGTATCCGGGTCTCTGCGAATGCACACGGACGCTACTATCAGGTGTATGGCCCTGGAGACGCCGCTCGAAACTTCCGCTTTGAGCGTAGGTTCACGATCGCCATTCCGCTACGCAGCAGCGGCGATGTTGAAGTCACGGTAAGGTTCAAGATCGCGCCTCAGGAAAGCACCCAACCAGCCACGGTCACAGAAGCTGAGGTCGCTGCGTTGAAAGCACGCATGGAAGCAGGTATCGAGCAGTACTGGAACGAAAAATTCAGGCTGGTAGTGACAGACCCCTCATGTGGCGAGCTGACCTTCCCCATAAGGTACAAGGTGGCGTGGGTATCCAGCGGACAGGACTACACGATGAACATTGCTGCGGCGTCGATGCGCGAGAATGTTGCGAGCCTGGAAATGAACGTATGGAAAGACACCAATGACTGGACGCTCGCCCACGAATACGCGCATTGTGTCGGAATTGCTGACGAGTACGCCTACGCGGATGAGGACTGGACACTTCGCTACTACGCAAGCGATGGCACGCTGGACGAAGCTGTCATCCAGCTTCCCGCAATCAAGCCGGCATCTGATCCAACCGCCACCATCATGTCAACCTCAGGCGCTGCCACCACAGAATCGAGGCATGCCTGGCCGATCGCTCTGGAAGCACAGGCTTCGCTGACTCGCGCCATAGGCAGGGCAATAACATGCGCCATCAGTTGATCATCCATTCCGCCATCCTCTTGAGCAGCAGCGCAATCGCTGAGACCCAACCCATGAGTGTAAACCCTGACTTCGAGGTGAGCGCTGCGTGTGCAGGACGCTCCCGATGCATTTTCGACCACGAGAATGTTGATTTCATTGTCACCATAAGAAATATCAGCAACGCTGCGATCAATTTCCCTCTGGAGTTCATTCAACACGGCGGCCCGTATATCGTGCTGCACGACAACAGGCGGGAATACTCGGAGTCAGTGCCATCGGGCATGCGGGACGAAAAGCTGCTGGGTAGACTGACCCTTCTGCAGGCCGGCCAATCCGTTTCGCTGCCGGGATCGATCAGCGCCGCACGGCTTGAGGAATGGGGCGGCTCGTCCGTCGACCTTGTGGCGCAGATAAAGATATCCGCACCACTGGACGGAACCTTCAAGTTTCGCCCGATTGGTGAAACGACGCTTCGCATCATTGGCAAAGATGTGGAGAAGGGCCTTTGATTCACGTTTGCGGCATGCGTCAGATAGCGCTTTGCATGACCATGGGATTGAGCAGCGTGGTCAGCGCGGGAGATCGCCCCATTAAAGGATGAACCGCACGGCGGTGCCGGGAGGCGACGGCCGGTCACATCAGCGGACATGCCCCTGCCGACCGGGCCCTCGACAGGGCGCCCAGCAACTACAACCCCTTGGCAGCCTGGGCGACGGCGCGGAACAGCGCGCGGCCCTTGTTCATCGTCTCGTCCCATTCCTTGTCCGGGTCCGAGTCGTAGACGATGCCGGCGCCGGCCTGCACGTACAGGCGGCCATCCTTGATGACGGCGGTGCGGATGGCGATGGCGGTATCGGCATCGCCGTGCCAGCCGATGTAGCCGATGCTGCCTGCGTAGACATTGCGCTTGATCGGCTCCAGCTCGCGGATCACTTCCAGCGCGCGGATCTTCGGCGCGCCGCTGACCGTACCGGCCGGGAATGTGGCGCGCAGCACGTCGGCGTAGCTCAGGCCCGGCTGCAGCTGCCCGGTCACTTCGCTGACGATGTGCATGACGTGGCTGTAGCGCTCGATCACGAACTGCTCGCCCACTTCCACGGTGCCGGCCTTGGACACGCGGCCGGCATCGTTGCGGCCGAGGTCGATCAGCATCAGGTGCTCGGCGCGTTCCTTCGGATCGGCCAGCAGCTCGGCTTCCAGCGCCTGGTCCAGCTCGGGCGTGGCGCCACGCGGGCGGGTGCCGGCGATCGGGCGCACGGTCACTTCACCATCCTGCAGGCGCACCAGGATTTCCGGCGATGAACCGACCACCTGCAGGTCGCCGACATCGAGGAAATACATGTATGGCGACGGGTTCAGTGCACGCAGCGCGCGGTACACATCCACCGGGCGCGCCTTGAACGGCACGCTCAGGCGCTGGCTCAGCACCACCTGGAAGATGTCGCCGGCGCGGATGTATTCCTTGCTGCGCTGGACCGCATCGACGAAGCCTTCGCGGGTGAAGCCGGAAATGAAATCGGATTCGTCCAGCACGTCACTGGTCAGCGGCGCGGGATAGCCCGCACCCGGCGCACGCAGCTTGGCGGTCAGGGCATCCAGGCGGGCTTGGGCCTGGTCGAACGCACCCTCGACCCGCGGGTCGGCATGCACGATCAGGTACAGGCGGCCCTTGAGGTTGTCGAACACCGCCAGCTCATTGGAATCCAGCAGCAGGATGTCCGGCGTGCCCAGCTCGTCGCGGCCGGCCGGCGGGGCCAGGCGCGGCTCGATGTAGCCGATGCACTCGAAGCCGAACCAGCCGACCAGGCCACCGGTGAAGCCCGGCAGGCCGTCCAGCTTCGGCACCGAGTGGGCGCTGCGCAGCGCCTCGACCTCGGCGAAGGGATCGGCCACTTCGCGGGTTTCCACCACCTGGCCGTCTTCACGCACGGTCAGGGTGTGGCCATGGAAGGCATACACGCGACGTGCCGGCAGGCCGATGATCGAGTAACGACCAAAGCGCTCGCCGCCTTCGACGGATTCAAACAGGTAGGTATTGGGGCCGTCGGCGAGCTTCAGATAGACCGAAAGCGGCGTGTCCAGGTCGGACAGCACTTCACGGACGACGGGGATATGGGTGTGGCCTTCAGCGGCCTGCTGCTGAAACTGAGCGAGCGAATTCAAGACGACTTTCCTTCCGGGACACAGCGTTATGGGAGCGGACGACGGCAACGGGCCACCATCGCCACCAACGGCGTGCGGAAGAAAGGGTATGCGGGGTCGTCAGGCTGGACACGCAATGACTGTAGCGCAGCTTCGCCGGGAGGGAAACCCCGCCCTCGCTACCCCATGCGTCGCGCCTGCTCCTGCGACTCCTGCACCTGCTGCTGGGCCAGCCCGGCGTCCAGGGCGGCGGCGCGGCCAGCGTTGAGGGCGTCGACCTGGGCCGTGCTCACGGCCAGCGGCTGGGCCATGCCCTGGGCCACCTCGACATGGGCATGGCGGCGCTGCGGGGCGTTGAGGTCGGCGGTATCAACGGCAAAGGCGCGTGCGCGGTCGTCGCTGAGGACCACGTGGGAGATGGTCTCCAGCCCTTCACGCTTGGCCTGGGCCGCCAGCGCGCCGGCCAGCTGGTCGCTCTGCAGGTCGGGCACCCGGTTGTGGGCGCGGTCCAGGGCGTGGACGCCGGCCTGGGCGCCGAGGAACAGGGGGTTGCCGGCGTGGGCGGGATGATCGATGCCGATCGCCGGTTTCCCGGGCTCCGTGGTGCGGCCGGCCTGCCGGCCATCAGCGGCAGGCGCGATGCTCGGCTGCTGCTCGATCAGCGTGCGCGCGGCAGCCTCCTGCTTGATCAGCGCGGCATCCAGGCTGGGAATGACGGTCGGGTCCATGCCATGGCGGACCGTCGCCTCGCTGAAAGCCGCCCCGATGCCGCGAACCACGCGTGCGGACTGATCCAGGTTGTGCAGTCTTACGACGTCCTGCGGCAAATTGCCGCTGGGCAGGTGCGTCGCGGCCGCTTTCCCGAGGCCCGCGGTTGCACCGCCCACGGTGGCCAGCGTGACCGGCGCCGTGGCCGTGATGCCTTTCACGTGGGACGCCATGAAGTCATAGCCGCGATCCACATGCGCGCCCGCCGTGGCAAATCCGTTCTGCAGCTTGCCCGCCACCCATTGCCCATCGTGGTTGATGGCGGCGGCCACGCGCTCGCCCGTCGCGCGGACGCCCGCAGCGTCGGCATGGGCCTGGGTTTTCGCGTGCTGCGCATGTTGCTCACCCTGGTCGCGAACGGTCTCGGCCTGCCTGGTCAGCTTGTCGGCCACCTTGTCCATGCCGATGTGGCCAGCCACCCACGACAGTGCCGACAGACCACCGGCACCGGCCTGCGAGTGCACCCGGTGTGCGGTGGCTTCGATGCTGCCGGTCAGTTCGCGCCCCGAAGCGATCACTGTGCTGGCCGCGCGCGTGCTCACCTGCAGATTGACCGAGCCCATGTTCACCACCTGACCGATGGCCATGCTTTCGGTCTTCAGCACGTGCTCGACGCCATCGCCGGTTCTGTCCAGCACATGGGCAGTGGCAGCACCGGCCTTTTCGACCTGCTCGCCTACCCGTCGGCCGATGTGCATGCCGGCGGCTGTGGAATGCAGCACAGTGGAGATGGGCCCGGCGAGTTCTGCGACCTGGCTGGGTGCGGCCGTGTGCGGGCGATCGATCAGCACGCCCTGCGCATCGCGCGTCTTGGCCTCGAGCAGCAGCTCGAGGCGCCCTGCCGCTAGCGGAATATCGCGCAGCGCCTGCTGACCCGGCTGGGTCGCCAGCTGGTCAATGAATTGTGCTGCAGAGGTCTGCGCACCCGGCGGCAGCATTTCGCGCAGCTTCTCGCCGACCACCTTCTGCATGACCGGGTCCTTCAGCACCATGCCCAGCTCGTTGGCGAGCAAGCCGTAGCCGCGGCGCTGCTGCTCGCTGAGCCGGTGCATGCCGTTCTGCACATCGTTCAGCACTTCACCGGTGGTCTGGTAGGTGTGCACCGTCTGCTGCGTATCGAAGGTCGGCAGGCCGTTGTCCTTGGCGTACCGCGATGGCGTTGCCGGATGCAGGCCGGCGGCGTTGAACGTGGTGGCGCGTACGCCGGTGACGGCGGAAGCAGCGGAAGCCATGCCGCCGCCGAGAGAGTGGCCGGCTATTTCGAAGCCGCCGGGGATCTGCTGATTCATGACAGATGCCAGGCGCATGGCGCGATCATAATAATCGCTGCGCATGCCCATGCCCTGCTGACCATTGTTGAGAAAATCCTCGCTCCCGGACTGTCGGCGGCCGGCCGGTGCAGACGGATCAACAATCTCGCCCGTAGAGCCCTTGTAGACAATGACCGGCTTGGCATCTTCGCCCAGAACGTTCTTGTCGGGGAGGTAGATTTCCGCCCGGAACCCCGAACGCGTGGGCTCCAGCAGTTCTTTCAGGTCAGCATTGGAAATATTAAACCCAGCTTTTCGAAGTGCAGCGGGATCACTGCTTGCGCGCGCCCATCCCGCAGGAGGGTTCCCTTCGTGCTTCGCAGACTGATACACATCGGCGGCCAATCCCGACATTTCGCGCGCGTGGTACGTCTCTTGTAGACGATTCGCCTCACTTTCATTTCCACTATCGCGCAGCTGCTGGACGAGCATGTTCTGCTCACGGATTACGCGGGCGCGCGCCTCAGTGTCCTGATCACTCATGGCAAACTCCATTGCACTTTGAAATGCCGCTTGCTCTGCGGTAGCTATGGATTACCAGAACCCTTTGCTACTGTCACGCCAGGAGCGGACCAAAAGCAAAAAACATGAATGTCATTCTTCACAACGTGACGACAAAATTCCTCGTAAGCGCGGCGTGGGTCACACTTTTCCTTGCAACGGGCTGTTCTGCGACTACAGCGACATCAGCTCATGGCGCCGAAGGCTACTTTGAAGGCAATGCTTTACGGCTGGCGATTGCCACCGAAAGCGGGGACTCTGACGCCGTACGTCACATCGTGAAAGAGGAAGGCGTAGATCCGGACAAGACGTTTTCATCGCGCGATGGAATTCCTCTGATCGCATGGCCGCTGCGGGCCCGCAGCATCGGAGGACTGAAAGCCCTTCTCGATCTCGGTGCAGACCCCAACGCCCGCGAGTCCAGGCAGATGAACGGGCAGTTGATCAACTTCGACAACGCGATGGTCTACGCGGCGAAAATGGACGACCCGCGCTATCTCAATCTCTTACTGAAACACGGTGGTGATCCCAATACTCGCAACATCAACAATGAGACGTTGCTGCTGCAGGCGTTTCTCAGCGGAAACCAGTGGAAGAACGTGCAGGTTCTGGTCGAAAACGGGGCCGATGTAAACGAATCCAACTTAAGGAGCCTCGGGAGCGACACCGTCCTGAGCTGGTACACAGGGAGAGGCGGGTTCGACTATGCCTTCTGGCTGCTGGAGCATGGTGCAGATCCCACCATCTCCCAACCTGTGCAGGAGGGATCGGGCAAGACTGCGCGTCAACTGATGGTCGAAGACATCTACTGGGAAATCACCACACCCGACAACTTGCCCTGGCAGAAGAAGTGCCAGCAATGGCTGGCTGACCGCAACATCCCTCGCCCGCCGATGCCCGAACACATCCGCAGGAAGCGCGAGGCCTTCAAGTTCCCGAGCAGGGAAGAAGACATTCCGCTTCTGTAAGGAGATCTGACATGGACTGTCATCCGCTTCGCCTTACCGCTTCAATCCTGCGCCTGGCCGCAGCGCTCGCTCTACTGACTGCGTGTTCACCCCAGTCGAAAAGTGGCGCTGACCAGTACTTCGAGGGCAATGCACTCGCATTGGCGATTGCAAGCGAGCAAGGGGACGGCGAGGCGATCACGCGCCTGATGAAAGACGACGGTGTAGATCCCGACAGAATTTTCGCACGCGATGCCGGAATCCCCCTGCTGGCGTGGCCGCTCCGCGCGCGAAATCTCGACGGATTACAGGCGCTACTGGACAACGGTGCCGATCCGAACGCACGCGCCTACAAGACGGTTGACGGGCGCAGGCTTGGCTACAACAACGCCATGGTTTACGCAGCCAAGATGGACGACCCTCGGTTCCTCGAGCTTCTCCTGAAGCACGGAGGCGACCCCAACACGCGCAACTCCGCCAACGAGACCCTCTTGTTTCAGGCGTTCGTTGCGGGCAATCAGTGGGAAAACGTCAAACTTTTGGTCGAGAACGGCGCTGACGTCAACGAGGAGAATCGAGGCAGTGCTGACACCGTCATCAGCTGGTATACGACTCGCGGAGCATTCGAGCATGCCTACTGGCTCCTTGAGCATGGCGCTGATCCCACTGTAATGCTCACGTCCTCAACCGGCGAACCTGACCGCATGCTTGTCGCCGAACACATCTACTGGGGCATCACTACGCCCGACCTTCTTCCTTGGCAGAAGAAGTGCCAACAATGGCTGATGGCACGGAACATACCTCGCCCCCCCATGCCCAAAGGTATTCGGGACAAGCGTGAAGCATTTGGCTTCCCGACCAGGGAAGAAGATATCCCGCTGCTGTAAGGATTTTTGACATGGATGTTCGCCTGCGACATCTCGTTCTGCCTGCCCTCCTGACAACGGTTCTGATTCTTCTTTCGGCTTGCGCGCCGCAGTCACTGCACGGCGCAGAGGCTTACTTCGAAGGGAAAGCGCTCGAGTTGGCGGTCGCCAGCGAGCGTGGCGACGCCGAGACGATCAAGCGATTTATGAAGGATGAAGGGGTCAACCCCGACAAGATTTTTTCAAGCAGGGACGGAATTCCCCTCCTGGCCTGGCCGCTGTTCACGGAGAATCTGAATGGCCTGCGTGCCATGTTGGAAAACGGAGCGGATCCGAATGCACGTGAAGTCAGAAAAAGGAACGGAACGGAGATCCACTTCAACAATGCGATGGTTTACGCAGCAAAGATGGACGACCCGCATTATCTGAAGCTTCTGTTGAAGCACGGCGGTGATGGAAACACGCGGAATTCGAACAATGAGATGCTTTTGTTCCAGGCATTCATCGCTGGCAACCAGTGGCAGAACGTGCGGACCCTGATCGAGCAGGGCGCCAGGATCAACGAAGAGAACTTTGGTCGAGGAGACTCAGTGCTGAGTCTGTACACGGCGCGAGGGGGCTTCAAGCAAGCCTACTGGCTTATCGAGCACGGAGCCGATCCCACGCTACCGACCACCAACCTGGTTGATCCAACCAAGCCACCCCGCACACAAATGGTTGACGACATCTATTGGGAAATCACGACTCCCGACAACCTCCCCTGACAGAAGAAGTGCCAGCAATGGCTGGCCGACCGCAACATCCCTCGCCCGCCGATGCCCGAACACATCCGCAGGAAGCGCGAAGCATTCAAGTTCCCGAGCAGGGAAGAAGACATCCCCCTGCTCTAAGACCCGCCGGCACTCACCGGCTCTGCTGTGCGGGCTCCGCGGCGAGCATCGCGCTGAGGGTATCCAGCATCCGGACCAGGTCCAGCTGGCGATGCAGGCAGGTCTTCTCGAAGATGCTCTGCAGCCGGGTGCGCGCACTGCCCACGCCGATGCCACAGGCGGCTGCAGCGGCCGCCAGGTCGCCACACTGGTGCAGCGCCGCTGCCAGCGCGGATTCTGCCGGGGTCAGCCCGAACAGTTCGCGCAGGCTGTGGACCAGACCGCTGGAAGAGCGCCGAACGAGCGTGTTGACCGTCATGACAAAGCGCGCCGTGCCCGCACCGGGTGAGTACAGGCCATAGGGGCGCAGCGTAGCGAATCCGGCCAGAAGACCATCGGCACCGTGCAGGGCGACGATATCCCCGCCGGGCTCGCACGCGGGACTGCCACGCTGCGCCAATCGCTTCAGCATCGCATTCCAGCTGGCCCGCGACGCGCCATGTACCGGCTCGACAGCAGCCTTGCGCCGCACCCGCAGGATGCTGGCCAGCAGCAGGTGTTCGCCGCCGGCGTTGACCGAGAGCACGCGCAGATCTTCATCGAGCAGCAGCAGGGCCAAAGTGCCCGCCTGTCGCCAGGCATCCTGCAGCGCCTGTCGCAATTCAAAGGCATTGACGAAGTGCGGTGCGAGCGCCTCGCACAATGCGATCTCCTCGGCACTGAAATCGCCCCGTGCTTCGGTGCCGACGAAGGTGAGCATGGTCACCCGGTCCGGCTTGCGCGATGCACACAGCGCCACCGAACGCAGGGTGTCGATCTGGCGCAGGAAATCCAGGTAATAGCGGGTGGTGCGCATCTCCTCCAGCGAGGCCAGGCGGTCGCTGACTATCACGGTGCCGGCACGCATCGTCGGAGCGGCGCGGTTGAACCACAGATTGTCCACCGAGTAGAGCGTGTCCTCGTTGAAGCGCTCGACCGTGCGCGGATCGGCCATCGAACCGGCCGCGACGAGTGCGGTATGCCTGCCGGCGTCGACGTTGCGCAGCGTGACACTGCCGGAGTGGCAGCCCACCGCGCGCCCCAGTCGTTCAACGAATGCCTGCATGCGCTCCGGCGAGGTGACCCCGGCGTACAGCTCTTCCATCAATCCATCTTTCACAAGCATCTCCCTGCTCGTTCGTCAAGTCATATCCATGACCTGCATCACTGCGCTGGCTTGCGCAGATTTGCCGTCACCCGATCACATGCCAAGGAAGCCATGGCCCGCACCTCCCTCCCAACACGTTGCACCGCCATTGCGGCCGCCTTGCTGCTGGCCGCCTGTGGCGACAAGCAGGACAACCCGGCGGACGGCGCGCCCCCGGCCGCGGAGGCTGCGACCAGCACGACGCCGGCTGACGCCAAGGACGCACCCGTGGCCGTGGCCCTGCCCCAGCCCGACCCGGGCAAGCCCCTGGCCGAGTACAACCCATTGGATAGCGGCCAGCAGCTGATGTTTCTTTACACCGCGCTGTCACAGCTGCCGCCGGACTTCGAGCAGATCGCCACTGCGGCCTCGCAGGAGTACCGCAACACCGCTGATACCTTCCGCCGCAAGGACCTGATGACGGCGCTGCAGCCGCAGCTGAAGCAGTCCATCGCCGCAGCCGCACGCTCGCCCTATTACCGGGTCGAGGGCGATGCCGACCTGAAGCCGTACGACTTCGAGCGCAAGGGCTTCCCGGTCGGCGTCTACAGCGGCAACCGCTTCCACTACTTCCACGACCTCCCCGCCTACAACTACACCCTGACCAATGCCGCGCAGGTTGCGCTGGCACCGGTGGCCGATGAAGGCGCCGCGCGTGCGATCGAGGGACTGCGCAGCCACTGGAACACCCAGCCCCGCGTGCGCACCTATTTCTTTGCCCAGTCCGTGGACCTCAACCGCCGTGAGGTGAACGCCGTGGTGACACGGGTGGAGCTCCTGGACCGCAGCGGCAAGGTGGTGGCCAGCTACGCGCCCGACACCCGGGTTGCCCTGCCGGCCGCGGCGCCCGCTGACGATGGCGACTGCGTGAACGACCCCGGCGCCTGCGCGATGCGCGCTGCTGGCGGCTGACCCCTTCTTCTTCCTACGAGTCCCACAGCATGAACCCTGTTCCTGAAAACGATGTGCAGCAGGCCCTGAACGAACGTCGCGTCCGCGACGAGGCAGCGCGTCGGTCCACCGATGGCGCGATGCGCACGGCGCGCACGCTCCGCTGGGTCGGCTGGGCCTGCGCACTGGTGCCGGTGATCGGCATCTTCGGTGTGATGTTCTTCGTCCTGGGCGCCTTCATCTGCTTCATGTATGCCCATTCGAAGGGCAATCCGGACGGTTTGAAGAATGCACTGCTGAGCCTGGCCAGCGCGGTGGTTGCCGGCCTGGTCTGGCTGCTGGTGAACCTGGTCGTTCTCGGCCTGTTCGGCGCTGTCCTGTCCACGCACTGACCCATCCATCCCTGGAGGCCCCTGATGAAACACTTCCTGCTCCTGGCGGCCGCGCTCGGCGCCCCGGCGTTTGCCCACGCCGAAGCCAGCGACGCGCTGCGCCGCGAAAATGCAGCGCTGCGTGCACAACTGGAGGCGCTCTCGCAGCGTTGCCCGTCCGATGTCCCACCACGCCCTGGCAACGGGGCGACCGAACGCATCGGCGACATCGAGGCCGTCCTCGATTCGATCCGGGTCGGTCGTGACACCTCCGGCGTGGCTGCGAGGGCAGTCGTTACGGTCACCATGACACTGCGAAATGTGTCGCCGCAGCCGATGAACCTCAACTACATCCTCGGCTCCATCGGCGTCACCGACAGCAATGGCAACCAGTACACCCCGCGGTCCGGCGAAGGCACGAGCAACATCAAAGGCATTCCGATTGCGGGCAACAACAGCAGCGTGCCCAGCTACATCCTGCAGCCGGGCCGGACCGGAACCGTGAGCTTCATCGTTACCCGGCAGCTGCGCAACGACCAGCCGATCGGCGACCGCTTCGACATCAACGTGAGTTTCGGCCAATACCGGGGCGATGGCGGCGGCCGCAGGAGCCAGCTGCAGACGTTCCCCGTCGCTTTCAAGAACCAGCCGGCCATGGCCGGCGGATCGGCAGTGAGCGGGGGCGCGCTGGGCGGCGCGCAGGTCGAGGAGGCTGCTGGACGCCTGCTCGACCGCCTGTTGAAGTAACTGCCCGGCCTAGCCGAGCAGGTCGCACCCAGCCGGCAGGTGCATGCGCACCCGGCCGGCCACGCAGTCGATGCGGAAGCGCTGCGCCTGCACCGGCTCGCCATCCAGGTTCAACGTCAGTGCCTGCGGCGCCTCGATCTGCAGCCACGGCAGCTGCGCACGGGTCGCCACGCGCTCGAGTGCCGCGTCCTTGCCACCGGTCAGCATCTGGCCCAGGGTTGCGGCGACCTCGCCGTCCAGTTCGGGCACCACGGTGACGTCCAGCAGGCCGTCGTCGATCAGTGCCTGCGGGCACAGCTGCTGGCCACCGCCGGCCTGGCGGCCGTTGCCAATACCAAGGGCGATGAAGCCGCCTTCCCACTCGAAATCCGGGCCGGTCAGGCGCGCGGTGATCGGCTCGATGCGGCCCAGCTTGGCAATGCCGGTGATGACATAGGCCAGCCCGCCCAGCATTTTTTTCAGGCCTGCATCGGTTTCCACGGTCACCTGGGTACCGAAGCCGCCGCTGGCGAGGTTGGCGCACCACCAGCGCTTGCCATCGGCGTCCACGCGCAGCAGATCGATGGGACGGGCCGGCGCCTGCGCGATCAGCGCGAACGCATCATCAGGATCATTTGGAATGCCGGCCGACGTGGCGAAATCGTTGGCCGTGCCCATCGGCACCAATGCCAGCGACGGCAGCGTGTCGGCCGGTTCTTCGCGATGGGCCAGGGTCTCGGCCACCGCACTGAGCGTGCCATCGCCGCCCGCGGCCACGATCACGTCCACGCCATGATCGATGGCTTCAGCCACGTAGCGCTCAGCGTCACCCTCTTCCCAGGTCACCCGCACTTCCAGCTGCACGCCCTGCCCGCGCCAATGGCCAACCGCATTGCGCAGGTCATCATTGCCAGCGGATTTACCGTTGAGTATCAGGCGCCAGCGCGGGGTGGTCATGCAGGTGCTTCCAGTGGGGGTGGCACAGGCTATCAACCGCGCGTTCGCGGCCGGTGAAAGGCAGCGCGATAAGCATCAACGCGTGGCGTGGCTCTGCTCGCTGCGGTGTCATTCAGATGTCATCGCGCACCCGGAGAATGGGAGGCCATAGCAGGGAAGACGGATGGAGGCAGGATCAGCCTCCCACGAATGCAGCAGGGCCGCGCCAGCGTTTGGCGCGGTCTTTTTTTTGCTTCAGCCGTTGGCGAAATCGTGCAGCGCCTGGCCCTGCAGCCGGTACACGGTCCACTCGTCCTGCGGCCTGGCGCCGGCGGCGGTGTAGAACTCGATGGCCGGGGTGTTCCAGTCCAGCACCGACCATTCGAAGCGACCGCAGCCCTCGGCCACGGCCTGGCGCGCGATGTACTTCAGCAGCGCCTTGCCGGCGCCGACGCCGCGCTTTTCCTGGCTGACGTACAGGTCTTCCAGGTAGATGCCCTTGCGGCCCAGCCAGGTCGAGTAGTTGTAGAAATACACCGCATAGCCGATGGCCTCGCCGTCGGCTTCGCAGATCAGCGCGCGGGCGGTGGCATCGGCGCCGAACAGGCTCTCGGCGATGCCGATCTCATCGGTCTGCACCGAATGCTCGGCCTTCTCGTAGATGGCCAGCTCGCGGATGAAATGCAGGATCAGGCCAGCATCGGCCACGGTGGCCGGACGGATGTTCAATAGTGCCATATGCGCAAAAGGGGACGGAGGGGATTAATCGAGCTTAATCCCCTCCGTCCCCATTTTGTCAGCGGGCGGCGGCGACGTTCGCGCGCATCTGCGCGATCACGTCCTGGTAGCTGGTCTTGGCGTTGAAGATGGCCGAGCCGGCCACGAAGGTGTCGGCGCCGGCGGCGGCGATCGCGCCGATGTTGTCGGCCTTCACGCCACCGTCGATCTCCAGGCGGATGTCCTTGCCGCTGGCATCGATCTTCTGGCGGACCACGCGCAGCTTGTCCAGCGCCGAGGGAATGAAGGCCTGGCCGCCGAAGCCCGGGTTCACCGACATCAGCAGCACCAGGTCCAGGTCATCCAGCACCCAGTCCAGGATGTCCACCGGGGTGGCCGGGTTCAGCACCAGGCCCGGCTTGCAGCCCAGCGAACGGATCAGCTGGATCGTGCGGTGCGGGTGGCGGCTGGCCTCCGGGTGGAAGCTGATGTAGGTGGCACCGGCCTCGGCGAAGTCCGGGATGATGCGGTCCACCGGCTCGACCATCAGGTGCACGTCGATCGGCGCGGTGACGCCGTGCTTGCGCAGGGCCTGGCAGACCATCGGGCCGATGGTCAGGTTGGGCACGTAATGGTTGTCCATCACGTCGAAGTGGACCCAGTCCGCACCGGCGGCCAGGACGTTGTCCACTTCCTCGCCCAGGCGGGCGAAATCGGCGGACAGGATGGACGGGGCGATGAGGCAGTTGGACATGGCCGGGGCCTTGGAGACGGGGGAAAGGGGGTCAGCGCTTGCGCAGCGTCTTGATGCGGTCGTAGGCGGCGTTGATCCGCCGCGACTTCTGCTCGGCCTGCTGCTGCAGCTCGGGGGCCGCGCCGCCGAGCTTGTCGGGGTGGTACTGGGAAATGAGCTTGCGGTAGGCCCGCTCGACCTCGGCGTCGGTGGCCTCGGAGGTCAGCCCCAGCTCCCGGTACGGGTTTTCCTTGTTCAGGCGGAACCAGTCCGAGTCGAAGGCATGGCCGAGCAGCAGGCCGATGACCGCACCGAACAGCGGATTGGGCCGGAACAGCATGGCCCCGGCGATGAAACCGAGCAGTTTTCCGTACCAGCGCATGGCGCCCCAGGGTCGACCGGCGAAATGGATGCTCATTTTACGTCACAGCGGGCCCGGACCGCTTTACACTAGGCCGCCCGCTGGTCAGCGGGCCCGCCGGGTCCGTTGGGCAGCCGTATCGACAACGCCCCAGGAGTGCCCGTGCCAACCACGCTGTTGCAATCCGATCTCCCCGGCCTGCCCTTGCGCCATCGCGGCAAGGTGCGTGATGTGTTCGATATCCCGCGCGAGCGGCTGCCTGCAGGGACCCCGCCGGGCGACTACCTGCTCATGGTGGCCACCGATCGCCTGTCGGCGTTCGACGTGGTCCTGCCCGACCCGATCCCGGGCAAGGGCGAGATGCTCTGCCAGGTGTCCAACTTCTGGTTCGCCAAGACCGCGCACCTGATGCCCAACCACCTGACCGGCATCGACGTGGCCAGCGTGCTGCCCGAGGGCGTGGACCCGGCCCTGTACGCCAAGCGTGCGGTGGTCACCCGCAAGCTGAAGCCGGTGCAGGTGGAGGCGATCGCCCGCGGTTACCTGATCGGCAGCGGCTGGAAGGACTACCAGCGCACCGGCAAGGTCAGCGGCATCGACCTGCCCGACGGCCTGCGCCAGGCCGAGCAGCTGCCCGAGCCGATCTTCACCCCGTCCACCAAGGCCGCCGTCGGCGACCACGACGAGAACATCGATTTCGATGCGATGGTCAAGCAGGTGGGCGCGGACCTGGCCGAGCGCGTGCGCGATGCCACCCTGCGCATCTACAAGTTCGCGGCGGACTACGCCCGTGAGCGCGGCATCATCCTGGCCGATACCAAGTTCGAGTTCGGTACCGATGCCGATGGCCGCCTGTACATCATGGACGAGATGCTGACGCCGGACTCCTCGCGTTACTGGCCGGCCGACGAGTACGAAGTGGGCACCAGCCCCCCGAGCTACGACAAGCAGTTCGTGCGTGACTACCTGGAGACGCTGGACTGGGGCAAGACCGCCCCGGGCCCGAACATCCCGGCGGAAATCATCGAGCGCACCCGCGCCAAGTACGCCGAGGCGCTGCAGCGCCTGGCCGGGATCAGCGTCGACTGATTGCCCCAGCGCCCCCGGCCGGAAGGTCGGGGGCGTTCTGACGCCAGCACCCACCGGCCCGGTAGAGTCGACCGTTGGTCGACTGCTCTTCGTTCCGACCGCGCAAAACCCGCGCTGCGCGCGATAGTCGACCAACGGTCGACTCTACCCTGCGGACGTCCCGCACCGTCCGGCACGGCCGGATGAATTCGGGTGGGTAGAGTCGACCGCTGGTCGGCTGCTCTTCGTTCCGGCCGCGCAAAACCCGCGCTGCGCGCGATAGTCGACCAACGGTCGACTCTACCCTGCGGACGTCCCGCACCGTCCGGCCGCCGGATGAATTCGGGTGGGTAGAGTCGACCGTTGGTCGACTGCTCTTCGTTCCGACCGCGCAAAACCCGCGCTGCGCGCGATAGTCGACCAACGGTCGACTCTACCCTGCGGACGTCCCGCACCGTCCGGCACGGCCGGATG
>JAAIGF010156032.1_pt1 | contig 24862 bp, 23 predicted proteins | sample 6487441 | NCBI WGS metagenome assembly JAAIGF01 (sample SAMN13974129, study PRJNA590717) | phyllosphere metagenome | biome: pepper field; feature: multiple bacterial spot infested pepper fields; material: pepper leaves; isolation source: leaves from pepper fields | host: Capsicum annuum ... | reverse complement strand
TTGTCTTGCACTTGCTCAGCAAAAAAGGGAGCCACTACGGCTCCCTTTGAGATCGACGTGATCTTACTTATCGAGTGCTTCGCTCCAGTCATGTACCATATGACCTTCTAGATACTTCTCCGCATCCATTGCTGCCATACAGCCACTACCTGCAGCCGTAATCGCCTGACGATAACGTGTATCCTGCACATCTCCACAAGCGAATACGCCCGGGATATTCGTTTCGGTGGTGCCTGGTGTTACGACAATATAACCGTGATCATCTGTCGTGATCTGACCTTTCAGGAAGCCTGTGTTCGGCGTATGCCCGATCGCTACGAATACGCCATCCGCTTCAACCAGCTCTTCCTGGCCGGTTTCGTTATTCATCACTTTCAGACCCTTGAGGCCCATATCGCCTGCAACCACTTCAAGTGGCTTGCGGTTCAGTGCCCATTTGATTTTCGGATTGTCTTTGGCACGATCTTGCATGATCTTCGATGCGCGCAGCTCATCACGACGATTCACAACCGTTACTTCGGTTGCAAAGCGTGTCAGGAAGCTTGCTTCCTCCATTGCAGAGTCGCCACCACCAACAACGACAAGCTTCTTATTACGGAAAAAGAAGCCATCACAGGTTGCGCAGGTGCTTACGCCGCGACCTACATTGTCCTGCTCGCCTGGAATGCCTAAGTAGCGTGCAGATGCTCCAGTCGAAATAATAACGGATTCGGCTTCCAGCTCGCCTCCACCTTCGACTTTGATTTTGAATGGACGCTTGGACAGGTCGATATTCTCTACCCAGCCCGATTTGAATTCAGCGCCAAAGCGTTCTGCTTGTTTACGCATATTATCCATCAGTTCAGGGCCCATGATCCCGTCGGTAAAGCCCGGGAAGTTCTCGATCTCCGTCGTTGTCGTGAGCTGACCGCCTGGTTGCAAGCCTTCAATCACGAGCGGCTGCATATTGGCACGTGCCAGATAGATGGCTGCAGTAAGTCCTGCAGGTCCTGTTCCAATAATAATTGATTTATACATAGTGAAGAAACCTCCTCTGTGATCTTAAACATGTGGATATTGGGCTAGTAGCTAGCTGTAGATCTTCTATTCATAATCAGGTTCATTATGATGGTGTAGATTCGCCTGCTTGATTCAATCGGTTCCTGCTATAAACCCTGTATACTGCGAATCAGAACGCGCTGCATCTTGATCGTTTCGGTCAGGGCTATGGGTTGATGTAGAAGACGGTGTAGCCATATAAGGCACAGTGTAGCTATAGGACGGGTGCAACAGATCTTGCCGAATCTCTGCTCCATGAGCCAGATAAAAGGCAGGCACCTCCGCTTCCGGCTGTGCTCGCAGCAACCGCCGCCATAATTGTTCACCTTGACTATATTTACCCACATAGCATGCCGCTACGGCAGCATAATGATAAATTTCCTGTTCAACCTGTGGCATTTGCTGACGAATAAGACGGACAAAGTGCACATACGCAACATCATGCTGCCCAAGCATAGCGAGCGTAATCGCCAGCTTGAGCACATGCTCGTTATGCATCGGATGCACCTGACGCAGCACTGTAATCTCCTGCAATAACCGACTGTGCTGACCCTGCTGCTGTAAAATCAGCGCCTGATTGCACAGTCCATGCAGATTGTGTGGGTCACGCCGCAATACCTCTTCTACTTCACTCGCTGCCTGCTCCAATTCACCCAGATGCGAGAGTGCAACTGCCAGATTATTGCGCGTCGCATCATCATTCGGATCTTCTGCAAGCGCCTGACGAAACCAGTGACAGGCTTCCAGCACATTGCCCTCCTCCAGTAGTACCCGTCCTTGTTCACGAGCCTCTACCGCTGAAGAATCCGTTTCTTCTACATCTTCAAGCCTCGGCTGACCACTACGTGCGCGCTCAAGCTGCACCACGTCCATCATCTCATTCGCCTCGGCTATAAATTCACCTGTTGGTTCTTTTTCCATATAAATAAGCAGCTCGCGCTCAGCTTCCGCAAATTGCTCCATATTCGCATAGTTATTCGCCATATAAAAATGACATTCACTCAGAGCAGGATCCACATGTTCGATAATATGCTGCAACGTTTTATTGGATGCCTCATATCGACCCATTTCAGATAAAATACCTGCCAGATTGCAATGATTCACCGGATTACCCGGTTCGTATTCGACTGCTTTTTGAAAATACATCAATGCCTTGTCATAACGATGACGGTCTAATGAGCGGACAGCTCGTTCAAAAAAGAAATTGGCATCCATTTGCAGTCTGATGACTTTACGCTCAGCCTCTTCCGTTTTCCGCTTATAATCATTCACCGGATCAAGGCACCTCCTTCTATCACTTCACACACCTACGATTCAGAAATAAGATTCTGAGGCAGATCTGCTTGATTACCTGTAACCAGCACCGTTTAGTATACCACATCAGCTGTTCAGGCTAAAGGCAATTCAGCTCTTTCCCCCTGTGCTGTAACGCTAGATGGGTCTACTTAAGGATTTAGATACCAGCATCGCTGAACATGGTAGCAATCGAGCCACCCTCCATAATAATGCGTACCGCATGAGCAAGCATAGGTGCCACGGACAGAACGGTCAGCTGATCGGGTCTGACGGACGGTAGGCTAATCGAGTCGGTTACAACCAGCTCACGAATCGCCGGATGATCCAGTCGCTTGAGCGCCTCACCAGAGAATAGTCCATGGGTTGCGCAAACGATTGCGTCATGCGCCCCACGTTCTTTGAGGCTTTCGACCACGTTAACGATCGTCGTACCTGTGTCGATCAGATCCTCGATAATGATCGGCGTTTTGCCTTCGACATCGCCAATCACATGCGTAATGACAGATTCGTTATGCGCAGGACGCTTTTTAATCATCATCGCAAATGGTGTATCCAGACGATTCGCTAGCTTTTCAGCCATATACGCACGTCCCGCATCTGGTGATACCACAACAGCATCCTCAATGTTCTGGCTGCGCAAATATCCACTAATCAGATCGAGTGCTGTAAGGTGGTCAACCGGGATATTAAAGAAGCCTTGAATGGCTGATGCATGTAGATCAATAGTAATTACCCTGTCAGCGCCAACCGTAGTCAGTACATCCGCGACCATTTTTGCAGAAATGGGTTCTCTTGGTGCAGATTTGCGTTCCTGACGTGCATATCCGTAATAAGGAACGATAATGTTGATCGTGCGCGCTGAAGCACGCTTCGCAGCATCAATCATGACGAGCAATTCAACGAACAGCTCATTGATCGGGTGAGACAAGGATTGAACAAGAAACACATCCATATTGCGGATCGTTTCTTCGTAGTGTACATACGTTTCACCGCTCTTGAACTGAGACAGTTTGATTTTACCTAAAGTAACGCCAAGACGTTCAGCGATTGTAGTGGCTAGCTCCGGGCTGGATGAGCCAGAGAAAATGCGCATATGTTCTTTCATAAGTCCTCCTGATTTGAGATAACAAGCTTACTTTATCTTCTTTTAAATATTGTATATCGCCACGTAACGATAGCAAAGACAATTCTGTTCTAATCTGCAATTCTTCATCTTGCTGCTTCGTCTACATCCGATCTTCAGCCAATCCCTGTCGCTTTTTAGAATAGTTCGCAGAATATTTTGTCGTATGATGGCGCTTTCTTATATAGTATGTTGAAATATTCATATTTTACCCTCTTGACGAAAAGTAGTTAGGCGCCGTACAATATCTCCATTGAGAAAGTTAGAGAAAGGTGAAGATGATGTCCCAATTTGAACCGTCGGATATGGTGAAGCATCTCAAAGATCTCGATCGGCTGAAAAATCTGGCGCCTCTGTTCCCACAAATGGATGTGGACAGCATGCTCCTTTCTTTTTTGCTCATTCGTACCTCACATGAGCTGTACCATGAAGTATCGCCTCTACTTATTGAAAATGGTCTGTCACCCGGCAAAATCCGGATTCTGATCTCGCTAATGTTACTCAAAAAGCCGTTATTGCCTTCCGAAATGGCAAAATCGGCAGGCGTTACTCGTTCTACAATGACTGGTCTGATCAATGGTCTGGAGAAGGATGGACTGATCCGCCGTGGTTCCCATGAGGATCGCCGCATGACTGCCATTCATCTGACTGAAGAAGGTAGAGCCGTCGTTTGTAATATTCTTCCACAATATGCTACGCAACTATCAAGTATTATGAATCATTTGACGATAGAAGAACGGGAAGTACTCAAAACATTGCTATACAAAATCCGTTCTGGCATCGAATCGACTCATGATGAGTAGTTTTCTGGAAGAGGATGTTTTTCGGTCTAATAGTAAGGCTCCGAACTATTCGCCCGCTAACGTCTTTAATATGTAGTTTGATTTGAAAATTAGATTTTGATACAGACAGGAGAGCAAACTAAAGTGAAAATCGTAAAATTAATTCCCATCATCGTTCTGATCGTTGCGCTTGGTGTCGGAGGTACACTATTAGCTATGAATGGTAAGGACGCCGTTTCGATGGCTGCACTGAAAAAGGAAGGCGTGCTCACGATTGATACCGTGAATAGCTCCTTTGAAGGACAGTCGGGTAAAGTAACCTCGGTCAAAGTAAAAGAAGAAGACCATGTTAAAAAAGGACAGGTGCTGATGACACTGGATACGCAGGACATCAACCTGCAAATCCAAAGCGTCAAGGAACAAATGTCACAGCTGGATGTACAGATCAGCCAAACGCAAAGTGAACTGACCAGTCAATCCCACAAGCTGGCTGACCAAAAGGCAAGCGCACAACTGAGCGTACAAGCGGCTCAAGTTGCTGAGCAAAAAGTACTCACTGGCGCACGTCCAGAAGATATTCAAAGTCAGGAAATCGCTGTAGATTCGGCTAAAAAATCAGTTGAAGTGGCTAACAACGGTGTGAATGCAGCGCAAACGGGCGTCGCTACCGCACAGCAAAATGTCGATTATGCACAAACGAGCTATGACCGTGCCAAATCCCTATTTGATAACGGACTGGGTACACAGGCAAGTCTCGATACGGCACAAAATGCACTGAATACCGCGCAAAAGCAACTGCAAAGCATGCAGGATCAACTGGCAAATGCACAAAAACAAGTTGAAGTTGCTGGTAATCAGGTACGTGCTCAAGAAACCGCACTGCAAAAACTGCAAAACGGTGCAACGGCTGAAGATCGCCAGTCCGCTCGTGTACAGGTAGAGCAAGCACAACAAGCGCTCAAACAAATTGATCAAGGTCAGGAAGATATCCAAAACGGTCAATATAATATCGAGCTACTCAAAAAGCAAAAAGCCGCACTGCAAATCAATATGGATAACCTGCTGGCACAAAAAGGTCGCCGCGTACTCACTGCATCTGCAGATGGTAAAGTTACTCGCGTCGTACCTAAACAAGGTGAGAATGTATCTGCAGGTACACCACTTGTGATGATCGAAACTGGTAAGCTGTACTACGATCTGTATGTAGGTGAAGAAAATATCAAGAACTTCCAGGCTGGAGCAAAAGTCGATACCAACATCGTATCCCTTGGTAAAAATGTTCAAGGTACGGTTCGTTATATCACTTCCGCGCCACAATATGCCGCTCTGCGTATGAGCCGCGAAAAAGGACAGGCAGATACAACGTCATTTATCGTGCGTGTCGATGTGAACCGTACATCTGACCTGCTGCCGGGAATGACGGTGGAGGTTCCGACCAATGAAAGCAATAATTGATGAGTTCAAATTAATTTTACAGGGTAAGTTCATCTGGATTATGCTGATTGCGCCGCTGATTATTTCCGCGGCCTTCGGCTACGTTTTTAAAAACAATCAATTGAACGAGGCACCCGTCGCTGTCGTTGATATGGATCACAGCGACTATAGCCAGCAATTGATTCAAAAGCTGGATGCCGATCAGTATATCGACATCAAGTATGTAACGTATAACTACATGGAGCCGAACAGCTTCCTGTATAACGAGGAATACTTCGGTGTGATCTACTTGCCAGCAGGTCTGGAAAAGACTCATGCTCAAGGTGGTCAATCGAATATTGGCTTGTATGTCGATACGGCGCTGTCCACAGCAACAACCTATCTGCGTAACGGTGTGACTGAGGTCATTAATGCCGAAAATGCGACTGCTGCCGCAGGTAAGCTCGTCGCCATGGGTGTGAGTTCGGCACAAGCGACTAGCCTTACGACTGGTCTTAGCTTACAAACTCGACTGCTGTACAACCCAACGAATAATACGTTGATGAGCTCGGTTATCGGTTTCGTGAATACGGTGTTCCTGTCCATTCTGGGCGGTGCGACACTCGGAATCGTTCCGCGTATGCGTGAGCAAGGTGTACTCGCCGAAGCGCTCCGTCGTCCGCTCAGTCTGGTGCTGCGCGTGCTTCCGTATTCGCTCATCGCAACCATTTCCATGTATGTGGTCATGGGCTGCTTGAAGCAGGTCGGTGGACTACGATTTGAAGCGAATGTGTTCGAGTTATGGATACCCTTCTTGATGTATACCGTTTCGCTGTCCCTACTCTGTATGCTCGTCGGTTGGAGTGCAGGAAGCCCAGCCAAAGCGGCTGGACGGATCACGATGATCCTGCTGCCATCGTTTATTTTGAGTGGTGCGCAAATTCCGGTTGCTCTGTTGCCTCCGATTTTGCAAAAAGTGAGCCATGTGCTCCCACTATCCTGGCATTTCAAATTCCTGCGCGGACTTGGCTTCCGTGGCGGCGATCTGAAATACTTTGGACAGGAGCTAGGCGGGTTTATCATTCTGATTACGAGCTTCCTGGTGATTATCTTCCTGCTCATGCTGAACGAAATGCGTAAAATTCGCAAAGCCGAGCGAGATGGGAATGCTCATACCGATTCGATTGATACAACGACGAAGGTGATTACGTCAGAAATAGTAAGTTCTGAATCTGCACCTATCAAAGTAAGTCTTACTAAAAATCAACCAGGTACATCGAAGTAAGCTTGGCGAATTCCTCATATATCAAATAGCTACATCAAAATAGCCCCTGCCGCATGATTGCGGATCAGGGGCTATTTTCATTATGGATGGCAAAAATCAACGATATACAGTGGTGATCGACATCCAACCCATCTCAAAACCGTCTCATCCGTTCAGCGGAACCATCGTACGCTGACGATTCTCAAACGTCGCAATCTGTTCCACACCAAGCTCTGTTAGCAGTGAACGTGCCTGATCCAGCCCATCACTCAGCTTTAGCGGATCATGCGCATCCGAACCGAGCGTTAGCGGAATGCCAAGCGCAATCGCCTGCTCCACAATCCGGCGAGCCGGGAAAATCTCTGCACATGCCTTATACAGACCAGATGAATTCAGCTCCATCGCCATCCCTGCCTGCTGTACCGCACGCAAGGCAGCATCCTCTAATGCTTCACGCTCACCATCCTGCTCCACGGGTGGCACATAACCAAAACGCTTAATCACATCCAGATGCCCTGCGATATCATAAAACCCAGTCGCCGCAGCCTTTTGCATCGCATCATAATACTGACGATATACATCCAGCACCTCGCGTCCATTCCAGCCATCCGTCTGACGATAGTCCGAAATATCCCACTCCCCTAGAAAATGCACCGACCCGATAACATAATCAAAAGGATACTGCGTAAGAATCCGCTCAATCGTCTCTTCATAGCCTTCAATATAATCCGCTTCCAGCCCGACTCGAATGGCGATCTGATCGCTATACTTATCCTTCAAACGAAGACACTCTTCCACATAGCGCGGCAATTCCTCCATCGGCATCGCCATCTCTGGATAATATGTAGCCGGGTCCACATGAATCAAAGGCAGATGATCCGACAAGCCCAGATGATCCAGTCCAATCTCGATCCCCCGCTGCACATACTCTTCCAGCTCCCCGATCGCATGCCCACAGCGCACATGATGCGTATGATAATCGACTCGCATATCGCTCGCTCCTTCGTATTCATTGTAGCCGCGAAGCTATTTGCTCGCCTACAGACTAATTACTGGATTAATCTTTCCGCGGACGCTCATGACGACGATCTAGCTCTGCTAACACATCATCGAGCGGCACCTTCCGCTCCTGCAACAACACGAGCAAATGATAGATCAGGTCGCTCACCTCATACCGTAGCTCTTCATTATCACCGTTTTTAGCAGCGATGATCGTCTCTGCTGTCTCTTCGCCGACTTTTTTCAGGATTTTGTCGATCCCTTTTTCAAACAAATACGTCGTATACGCACCTTCTGGGCGATCTCGATCCCGATCCGCGATCATTTGCTCCAGTTCACCTAAAATGGCAAAACGATCATTAGATGCTGTGGATGATACATTATTTTCGGAAGATTCAAAGGTTGGCTTGTTATCCACTTCATTCACCTCATTATAAAAACAGCTTAGTCGTCCCGTATGGCAAGCAGGCCCATTCGCCTCTACCATCACGAGCAGTGTGTCTCCGTCACAATCATAATACAGCGATGTGATCCGCTGCGTATTGCCTGATGTACCGCCTTTATGCCAGAACTCTTGACGAGAACGGCTCCAGAACCACGTATCACCTGATTCTAGCGAGCGACGCAATGATTCTGCATTCATATATGCCATCATGAGAACGAGTCGGCTGGACGCATCCTGCACGATTGCAGGCACCAGTCCATCTCGATCCCATTTGATCGTAGCGATCAGTTCATCCCACGAATGAGATTGATGCAACATTTCCGTTTGAAAGGTAGCCAGGTCGTTTGTTCCATTCATGAACGAATCTCCACTCCCCCCGCGATCAGCTCCGTTTTCAGAGCTGGAATGGAGATTTCCTTGTAGTGGAAAATCGTCGCCGCGAGTCCTGCATCGGCTCCGGTTTGCTCAAATACATCCATAAAATGCTCGGGCAATCCCGCGCCACCAGAAGCAATGACTGGAATACGTACCGCCTCACATACCGCGCGCGTCAGCGGCAGATCGAATCCATCCTTCGTACCATCGGCGTCCATACTGGTGAGCAGAATCTCACCTGCACCACGCTGCTCTACTTCTTTTACCCAATCGAGCGCCTTGATGCCTGTAGACTTGCGTCCACCATGCGTATAGACTTCCCATTCGCCCCATTCTTCATTAAACCGGGCATCTATGGCAACGACGATACACTGTGCACCAAAGCGCTGTGAACCTTCATTAATCAGCTGCGGATTCACCACAGCTGCAGTGTTGATCCCGATTTTGTCTGCACCTGCGCGCAAAATCTTTTTCATATCATCAACAGACGAGATTCCCCCGCCAACTGTAAATGGAATAGAGATCTCTTCGGCCGTACGACGTACGACATCGACCATCGTTTCACGTCCTTCGACCGATGCAGAAATATCCAGAAATACAAGCTCATCCGCGCCCTCGCGATCATAAATAGCCGCCAGCTCCACCGGATCACCAGCATCACGCAAATTGACGAAGTTCACGCCTTTTACAACGCGTCCTTCTTTCACATCCAGACATGGAATGATACGCTTTGCAAGCATGAATGCTCCCCCTTTCCTACTGGACGATTAACGCACCTGTAGCAGTGCTTCCTGTAGATTGATTTTACCTGTATAAATAGCCTTACCCACGATCGCACCGCTGATGCCTTCGGCTTGACGCTCTGCCAGACGAATCAGATCATCCAGTACCGTTACACCACCAGACGCGATCACATCTTTACCAGAAGCCTTCGCAATCGAAGCAATCGCCTCAATATTCGGACCCTGCATCATACCGTCACGTGAAATATCGGTGAAAATAAACGTCTCCGCTCCCTTGGCAGCCAGCTCTTGCGCCAGATCTTCCGCTTTGACCTGAGAAGTTTCTAGCCAGCCACGCGTTGCCACATACCCATCACGTGCATCAATACCAATCGCAACCCGATCGCCATAAGTTGCCAGTACAGCTTCCGTGAACGCACGATCTTCAATCGCAGCTGTACCGATAATCAGACGGCTTGCGCCAAGACCGATCAATAGCTCTACATCCGCCAGTGTGCGTAGCCCGCCGCCCAGTTGCACAGGCACCGATACCTCACTTGCGATCCGACCGATCAGTTCATGATTGACCGGATGACCTGCTTTGGCGCCGTCCAGATCGACCAGATGAACAAACTGTGCTCCCTGCTCGACAAAGCCTTTTGCTACCGCTACCGGATCATCGTTATAGACCGTTTCTTGATTATAATCACCCTGGATCAGACGCACACAGCGACCACCACGGATATCAATGGCTGGATAAATTGTAAACGAAGACAACGTGCTTCCCCCTTATAGATGCGTAGTTATGATCATACTCATTATGAAGTAGTATAGATTTTTTGATTTGCAAAAATCTTTTCCTCATTCTACCTAACATGTATAGTGCCAAACGCTGAGCAGACCCACCTAGTTGTCGGCGCTCGCCTTCATTACACTCGTTCGCCAACACATAATGCTAAGAAGTTACGTAGCAATAGCTTACCGAGCTCCCCGCTCTTCTCTGGATGGAACTGCATACCGTATACATTATCGCGTCCCACAATCGCTGTTACCTGTTGGTGCCCATAATCCGTTACCGCAATCAGATCATTCTGACGTTCTGGAAGCACATGATATGAATGCACGAAGTACGTATGACCTCCATACAGATCGCGCACAAGCGCATGCTCAGGCTGCTTGTACTCCAGCCGATTCCAGCCCATATGCGGAACTTTATAGTCACCCTCAGCAAAGCGCACAACACGACCGGGCAAAATATCTAGCCCTTTATGAGTACCGTACTCTTCTCCTTCGGTAAATAATAGCTGCATACCGAGGCAGATTCCGAGCAAGGGCTTGCCGCTGTCTGCCACCTCATGCACCACATGATCCATACCGCCCTCGCGAATATGATTCATCGCATCGCCAAATGCACCGACTCCAGGCAAAATTACACCATCTGCTGCTAAGATTTCCTCACGGTCACCCGTGATTACATATTCATAACCAAGACGCTCAATCGCCTTACTGACACTGTGCAGATTACCAATGCCATAGTCTACAATCGCAATCGCCATGCTTACAGCACTCCCTTCGTCGAAGGCACTCCTGTCACACGTGGATCAATTGACGTCGCTTCATCAATCGCGCGTCCCAGCGCTTTGAATACCGCCTCGATCATATGGTGTGTATTTTTGCCATAATGCACAATCACATGCAGGGTAATACGCGCTTCCAGTGCCAGCTTCCATAGAAACTCATGCACCAGCTCTACCTGAAAACTACCTACCTGCGCCGACGGATATTCTGCGCGATATTCAAAATGCGGACGGTTACTCACATCAATCACTACCTGAGCTAGCGCCTCATCCATTGGAATGAACACATTCGCATAACGCTTAATTCCACGTTTATCTCCCAATGCTTCACGCAGCGTCTGTCCCAGACAGATCCCGATATCCTCTACCGTATGGTGATCGTCGATCTCGATGTCGCCCTGCGCCTTCACACTCAGATCGAAATGTCCATGCTTGGTGAACAGATCCAGCATATGATTCAAGAACGGAACATCCGTCTCGATCTCAGCCTGTCCCGTTCCATCTACCTGCAATGCGAGCTGAATATTCGTTTCGTTCGTTTTACGGCTAATCTCCGCGCGACGCACCTGTTCATTTTCCGTTGTCATAAGGCTACTCCCCTAGCGTATTTATAATCGTCTTACGATTCTGCTCATTCATTTATTATTCCCGATAAAGGATTGACGTATCCCATCATCTTCAGGCTAATTGCTGACCTCTACTTGCGATCAGTTGCCTTCCTGCTCCAACCGAATCTGAATCGCTCGGGCATGACCTTCAAGTCCTTCATGACGCGCCAGCTCCATAATTGTGTGTCCGTTTGCAAGCAGTGCTTCTTTACTATAGTAGATCATGCTCGATTTTTTAATAAAATCATCCACATCGACTGGCGATGAGAATCTGGCTGTACCGTTCGTCGGAATAATATGATTCGGACCAGCAAAATAATCGCCTACTGGCTCCGAGCTATAATTACCGAGGAAGATCGCTCCAGCATTTTCGATGCGACCGAGAATATTCATCGGCTGATCGACCATAATTTCCAGATGCTCTGGAGCCAGTCGATTCACCACATCAATTCCTTCGTCCAGCGTATCTGTAAGAATAATAGCCCCGTAGCTTTCGACCGAAGCTGCCGCAATATCACGGCGTGGCAGCGTTTCGAGCTGACGTTGTACCTCCGCAGATACATTATCTGCGAGCTCGCGCGAAGAAGTAACCAGAATCGCCGAAGCCATCTCGTCATGCTCTGCCTGAGACAACAAATCTGCCGCGACATAACCCGGATTGGCTTGCTCATCAGCAAGTACGACGATCTCACTCGGGCCAGCAATGCTGTCGATATCGACGATACCATACACTTCACGCTTCGCCAGAGCGACGTAGATATTACCAGGACCACAGATTTTATCGACCGGCTCGATCGTTTCCGTTCCATAAGCAAGTGCAGCAATGGCCTGCGCACCACCTACACGGTAGATTTCAGTTACACCTGCCTCCGCTGCCGTAACCAGAATATACGGATCAATACCTTCCTTACCGCCAGTAGCGGGTGGAGTGACCATTACAATCTCTGGCACACCTGCTACTTGAGCTGGAATCACGTTCATTAGCACGGATGAAGGATAGGCTGCTTTACCACCGGGTACATACACACCGACTCGCCCCAGCGGACGAATGATCTGTCCAAGCAAACTACCATCCGGCTGTACATCCATCCACGAATTACGTTTTTGCTTTTGATGAAACTCCCGAATATGATGCGCCGCCTTCGTAATTGCTTCGATAAACGAAGGCTCCACATGCGCATACGCCGCCTGAAGCTCTTCCTCTGTTACACGGAGCGTTTGTGGGGTCAGCTCTGTGCGATCGAATTGAGATGTATAACGAAGCAAGGCAGTATCGCCTTCACTTTTAATATCCTGAACGATTTGCTTTACCGCGGCATTTTGCTCTGGTGAGCCATACTCTACTTCACGCCGCAGATCAAAATCCTGTGCAGCTACGATTCTCAAGCTAATCTCTCCTTTACTCCATCCGCTCTACAATGCTACTACTTTACATGTATATGGATCATTCATTTCGCATTGGGTCTAGCCTAAATCTGTCATAGAGTTAGACTTTTTCGCCTACACTGAAGGCTGTACAATAACCTTTTGCAATGTATCGCACAGCTGCTGAATCTCTTCATTTTTCATTCGATAGCTGACCCGGTTAGCGATCAGTCGGCTCGTAATGCCGAATAGCTCTTCCAGCTCGACAAGCCCATTTTCACGAAGCGTCTGTCCGGTTTCGACCATATCGACGATTCGATCAGCAAGTCCGATCATTGGCGCAAGCTCGATCGAGCCGTTCAGCTTAATCACTTCCACTTGCTGTCCACGCTCGCGGAAATATTGAGAAGCTACATTTGGATACTTGGTCGCGACGCGTTGCTGAATGCCTGGCTCCCAATCGGGCAGTGCAATGACCGACATACGGCAACGTGCAATCCCCAGATCCAGTAGCTCGTATACGTCACGATTTTCTTCCATTAGTACATCCTTACCAACAATGCCGATATCCGCTACGCCGTGCTCGACATAGATTGGAACATCGACGGGCTTGGCAAGAATGAACTCCATACCAAGCTCTGGCAATTCCACGATCAGTTTACGCGATTCATCCACATCGGTTGGAATCGGAATTCCTGCCTCGCGGAATAACGCTGCTGCTTTTTTATAAATACGCCCTTTGGGCATCGCTACTTTTAAAATCTGGCTCATCAGGTACGCATCTCCCTGTTTTTAATTTTGCCTGATGGAAACATGATGTACGAGTTCATATTCATTCACTTCGCACAGGCTTATCATGGGTAAAATATATAACCTCACCGTACCCATCACGTACTGCTCCTGCTTCATGATAGATCGAAGCTTCATACTCAGTCACAACCATATGCCCTTGCAGGCGAAGCTCAGCAGCTCTGGCAAAAGCTTCATATCGACTGGACTCATCATATACAATCAATACCGGCTTCGGTTGCTCCGGTACAGGTAGCTGCACACCATCCAGAATACGATTCGTTTTGAGTGCAAAGCCTGTCGCTGCCAGCGGACGTCCGAACTGAGCAAGCAGATTATCATAACGCCCACCGCTACACACCGGAAATCCTAACTCCGCCGCATAGCCTTCAAATACCATGCCTGTATAATAGGAGAAATTACCGATCATCGTCAGATCAATCATTACATACTTTGACATACCGTAAGCTTCGAGTACTTCCCACACCTTGCACAGATGCTCAATCGCTGCTGCCGCCTGCGGATTACTGCTAATTTCTAGCGCTTGCTTGCAAATGTCCTGTGCGCCCCGCAATCGAAGCAGTCCTTCTAGCTCCTGAAGCTGTGCTGTCGATAACTGATAGCTCGTTAACTGCTCACGGAAACCGACAAAATCACGATTCAGCAGACGCTCTTTTAATGCCTCCTGCTTGTCTGCCTGTTCAGGCAATGCTTCTTCCAGCAGTCCGCTCAGAAAACCCACATGACCGAGCGAGATTTGGAAGTTCTGCACACCTGCCGCTTGTAATGAAGCAATCGCCAGCGCAATCACCTCAGCATCGCCTTCTGGTGAATCTACACCGACTAACTCAGCACCCGTCTGAAAAAATTCCGCCTCGCGTCCAGCTTCCTCTTCGATGGAACGAAATACATTCGCATGATAGGCAAGACGAACGGGCAATGTTTCTTTTTGCAGTAGTGAACCCATCACACGTGCAATAGGTGTCGTCATATCGGAGCGTAGCACCATCGTTGTGCCGCGATTGTTGAGCATTTTATATAGCTTGCTATCGGAGGTGGAACTTGCCACACCTACCGTATCGTAATATTCAAGTGTTGGAGTGATGATCTGCCGATATCCCCAGCGAGACATGCAGTCAATCACATTTCGTTCAATATAACGTAGCTTGGATACGACATGCGGTAAATAATCACGCACCCCGATCGGCTTTTCAAACCCTTTCGGCTTAGACAAAACGTTCACCTCTGACTGGATTATAAATTTAGAATTATCATTGAATATATTTTTTATATTTTAACACATTAAAGTGGTACTTTGCTAATAAAGTAAAGGATATTTGATATCTTATCATACCCTCACCTCGACCGTCAATTGAGCAGCCCTCTTGATTCGATCCACTTTTTTAAGACGTACTGTATTGCGATTTGATATGTATCCTGAGCGTATGGATTTTTTGTTAATCCAAAATCCCTTTTCATTCTATCTCGCTTTTACGGTGCCAAACGCTGGGACCTGTAGATATACCTTATACTACATTCGCCTTCATACAGACAAAATCCTGTCCACCGACACTTCTACCCTGCCCATCCCACCTGTCACCTGTCACCTGTCACCTGTCACCTGTCACCTGTCACCTGTCACCTGTCACCTGTCACCTGTCACCTGTCACCTGTCACAACGGTAGGATGCTCGATTCCTATCCAATATGCAAGCAAGCCCTGGCATCCACATATATGGAATACCAGGGCTTGCTTGATTTTGGGACAGAACATCTTATACCCCATCCACCGTTGCCGATCACAGCTTATGATATGAAAAACGCGACACTTATGTACCAGCGTACATGTACCGTTTCATCTCGTTACGAACCTGCAAGTCAATTACGGCATTGTACGATGAACGGCTTTCGTCTGAAGACGCTTTTGACGCTGCAGCTTCCGTTTGCGATGTCGTGCAGATAACGAATACGGAATACTGCCCAGCAGCACCCAGGAATAAGCGAATCGCCGGAATAGAAACTGCACTAATAATGCAGACAGAAACAATGCGATGATTAGACCACTGTAGATCCAGATAAAGTAAGCCAGCGGCCCCAATGTAAACCATGATTTCGTATCCCGATAATAAGCCAAAATAAATGGGTGTACCAGGTAAATGGCAAAAGACAGCTCACCAAGACGCCGCAACACAGCCAGAACTAGCTTCGGTGCGACCCGATCCACAATAAATGCTGCCTGGAACAACACAAGTGCCGATAGCATCGTATACACGTTCCACAATAACTCATACCAGAGCGAATTCATCCAAAGATTCGTCATTCGAGCATCATACCAGATTTGCACATAGATTAGACCTGTAGCTAGCCAGCTTACCCACAGCGAAGTGGTCACTAGCTTCATGCCACCCGGCATGTCTTTCCAGCGAGTCATCACCCATTTACGAAACGGTTTAAAGTAGATCGCAACAAATGCGCCTAACATATAGTAGGCGAAATATGAAAAAGCAATACTGCCCTTGTTTGCATACTGAAATTCGTACTTGTTCCAGAACACCCATGCCCATTGTACCAACAGGCCAATAACAATCGCCCATTTGGCCATCCAGCGCTGTTTTTTCAGCAGCACCAGCATTAATGGAAATAGAATATAGAACTGGACGCTAATAAATACAAAATAAAGATGCGTCCACGCAGAGCCACTAAATATAGCATCTACATAATCACGCAGTAATAGCAATATAGGTTCACCAAGTAACCCACGTGTATACAGCTTGTACAAAAAGTACAGTGCCGAAATCAAAATATACGGCAATAAGATATACAGTATCCGTTTTTTATAAAAGCCAGAGATCAGCTTACTCGTTAATGGACGATCAAAATAATTATAAAACAGCACAAAGCTGCTCAGAAAAATAAACGCTGGCGTACCATACTTGAACATCAAATTGAGAAAATTAAACACATAGTAAATAGATGTGTCCGCAGCATCAATGGTTGCATCCGATGTGGAGTGCACATGCAATACACCAATGATCGCCAGTGCACGGAAAAAATCAAGTTGGGGCAGCCGCTCCTTTTTTAGTCGATTCAAAATGAAAACATCCCCTTACATCTATAATGGTACATCTGGATCATTACCCTATCTTCATCAGGCTTGTCCCTTCCCATAGAGAGCTGATGCATCTTGTACCATAATAATGTCAGTCCGACATCAGCTGATCGAAGAGTTCCCTTCTCCGATCAGTGCTGCCGATAGTTGGTCAATTATTTTTAAATTTGTAAGAAGTGTACTAACACTGAAGCAGTATGGATTTTTCTTCGTAAAAATCCTCTTTTTATTGAACCCCGTGTTAGAAGTTCGCTAACACTGGAGCAGTATGGATTTTTTCTTCGTAAAAATCCCTTTTCCATTTCACCCCGTGTTAGGAGTTCGCTAACACTGGATATCAAGCTTTATTACCCACACGTTCTCGTTCTGACTACAAGTCTTCACGATTTGCTTGCTCTTTGACTACAGCCTCTGACAGTACGCGTAGCGGATTGCCTCCTACAAAGGTTCCAGCCGCGACATCTTTATGTACGACAGAGCCTGCCGCCACGATTGCTCCATCTCCAATCGTGACGCCCGGCAAAATCGTACAATTCGCACCGATCATCACTTCATCGCCGATCACTACATCACCTAGACGATATTCTCGAATCAGATACTCATGCGCAAGAATCGTCGTATTGTAGCCAATCACTGAATTACGACCAATCTGAATACGTTCCGGGAAAAAGACATCTACCATCACCATCAATCCAAATGCTGTATCTGCTCCTACCTTCATCCGAAGCAAATGACGATACAGCCAATTTTTCAAGCCAAGAATTGGACAATATCGGGCAAGCTGGATCACGATGAAGTTGCGTATCCCTTTCCATGGACTAACTGTACTGTAGATTTGCCGTAATGCATTACGCTCACCTTTTACTGGATAGCGTTCTAGCCTTCTCATCGGTCTACCGAATTAGCGAGTACTAGCGAATACAGATCACTCATACGATGAATAACATAGGTAGGGTTGTACTTGGACAGCTCCTGCTCGCCCTTGAGTGACCAGGCTACCGCTGCTGATTGTACACCTGCCGCTGTAGCCGACTTCAGATCGGCAGGACTATCACCGACCATCAGTGTACGCTCCGGCGATGAACCAAGCGCTTCGAGTGCTTTACGGATCGGCTCCGCATTCGGCTTTGGATGCTCTACATCATCCAGCGTTACAATTGTCTGCATATACTGATCTAGCTCGAACAGTCCCAATACACGCGTCGTGGTTGCTCGGATCTTCGTCGTCACAACCCCAAGTTTGATGCCTTCCGCGTGCAGACGTGCTAGTACCTCATTCACCTCAGGAAATGGCGCGACCATCTCGTCATGATGCTGCCAGTTATATTCCCGATACTTTTTCACCAGCGGAGCAACATCCTCTTCCCCTGAAAAGGTACGTAGCTGCTCTTCCAGTGTTGTACCCATATGAGGAATAATCTCTTCACGAGTTAGCGAATGATTCATCACATGCATAAAAGAAGCAATAATCAGTTCATTCGTATCCACGATCGTTCCATCCAGATCGAACAAAATCGTATCTATCATCCTCACTACTCCTTACGTTCATCCTGTGGTTTGTCCAGATTCACAGGTTCTGTTTTCGTGTGGCGTTCATCTGCTGGGCTAGAGTTCGCTGTACCATGATCGTGGTGCTCATCAGGTACGGGCTCTCCGCTTACAACACGAGTCGAAACGATCGGATCGCTGTAATGCGGCAGGTTTTGGATCGTTTTACGACGCACGATAATGAATACAATCGCGGCAATAACCAGCACAAGGGATAATAGCTGAGATACACGAATATTTCCGTAGCCCGGTTCAATCGCTCCTTGCTGGAAACCGAACCATGTCATCGGTGACCATAAGCCATTTACGATAGATACCAGCCAAGCTGGCCCGTCAAATGTCAGGCTATCCGTACGCAGCGCCTCAATAAAGAAACGACCAATCCCGTACCAGATAAAATAACCCATAAAGATTTCGCCCGCGCGCACAAAATGGCGACGACGAACAAACATTAGCACCAAAATACCAACAACGTTCCACAGCGATTCATACAGGAACGTCGGATGATGATATACACCATTCACATTCATCTGATTCACAATAAAATCAGGCAAATGCAAATTGTTCCGGAGGAATGCCTCGTCCGTCGGACCACCGTATGCTTCCTGATTAACAAAGTTACCCCAGCGACCGATCGCTTGACCAATCAATAGACCTGGGCCACAAATATCCGCGATACGCCAGAAATTATAACCTTTGTAGCGTGTATAAATGACGGCGCAAATAATCGCACCGATCAGCGCACCATAGATGGCAATCCCGCCATTCCAAATTTTGAACACATCAACCCAATGATCTTTGTAATCAGGCCAGCGAAATGCGACATAATAGATGCGTGCTGCAATAATCGCCGACGGTACACCGAACAAGAGCAAGTCCATAAAGAACTCTTGCGGAATATTATAACGTCGTCCCTCGCGAATAATGAGCAGCAGCCCCATTAACGCTCCCAGTCCCAAAATCAGACCGTACCAGTGAACTTCCAGCGGCCCGATCGAAAAAGCAATCGGATTTAATAACGATGTCCCCATTCCTTACACTCTCCTTAATCCATTTCATCGAGATCTTCAGCAATCGTCTCGGTCAGCTTGTGTGTGAATTGGAGAGCTGCATTGTACCCCATCCGTTTCAGACGGAAATTCATCGCTGCTACTTCAATGATAACTGCCAGGTTTCGACCTGGGCGTACCGGAATCGTCACGAGCGGTACATCGGTATCAATAATCTTTGTTGTCTCTTCATCCAGACCAATACGATCATACTGCTTGTCTTGCTGCCATGCTTCCAGACGCACAACCAGCGTAATCCGCTTGTTATTACGAATCGCACCCGCACCGAACAGTGTCATCACATTAATGATGCCGACCCCACGGATTTCAAGCAAATGGCGAATCAATTCAGGTGCAGTACCATGCAGCTGATTATCTGATGTTTGGCGAATCTCAACTGCATCATCGGCAATCAGGCGATGTCCGCGCTTAACCAGTTCTAGAGCGGTTTCACTTTTACCAATACCGCTACTCCCCGTAATCAGCATACCTACACCATAAATATCCACCAGAACACCATGGATCGTCGCTGTAGGTGCCAGCTTTTTCTCCAGGAAGTTCGTAATGCGGCTAGATAAGATCGTTGTAGACAGATTACTGCGCAATACAGGCAATCCATGAACATCACTTGCCTGGATCAGTTCTTCAGGAACCTCCAGTCCACGTGTTACCACGATACATGGCGTTTCCTCATTACAGATTTTGCCCATCCGTTCTGCCTTTTCTTCATGCGTGAGCATCTGGAAAAATGCAAGCTCGGTACGACCTAGAATCTGTACACGCTCGGTCGGGTAATACTCAAAATAACCTGCCATCTCAAGTCCCGGACGGTTCAGATCATCTACGGTAATGTTTCGTTTCAAGCCAAGTCCCCCGGATACAACTTCGAGTTGGAACATTTGTACTAATTCCGAAACTTTAACATGTTTGGCCATTCTGTTCTTCCTTTCCCTGAATAGGTCACTTGTCTTAATCGGGTAAGTTTGAAGTGCTATACATATTATTCCCAATGTACCAATGGTAATGGAATACGGATATAAAATCAATTATAACGCCTGTATGGCACCTGTGAGATCGTATACTGAGCCGGGCAAGAGTCTTCACGTCTACTAGGCAAGTGGAGCAAAGCCTCTACCCAGATATACTGCTTAGGTATTCAGTAGTTTATCTGGGTATCACAGGTAGATCTTTAATCTTTACCTATACAAGGAAATGAACAATCGAATATATACATTGACTAAGACTAACCTTTGATTATTCATTTCCGTACACCTCAAGTATCGTTTCTATTCATGAGCCCCAATTTTTATAAAGATAAGGGAAATCGTCAGGTATACTCATTACACCCCGCTAGGTATCAAAAAAGCCTGCTGCTCTGGCACACGTCCAGATACAGCAGGCTTTAAATACAAATGGATTATACAGTTGCTGGCTCTGCGTAGAACAAGTTATCTTCAGAAGCTGGATCGAAGATGTGAACCTTGTTCATGTCGATTGCCATAGTTACTGTAGCGTTGTCGCGAGTTGTAGAACGACCGTCTACACGTGCGATAACGGTGTCGGAGCTAATACCGCTCAGGTACAGTAATGTTTCGTGACCGAGGTTCTCGGAAACATCCACTTTTGCTGTGAATACGCTGTTCGGAGAAGCTTCCAGGAATACAGGTTCTTCATGGATATCCTCAGGACGAACACCCAGAATAACTTCTTTGCCACTGTAACCTTGATCTTTCAGTACTTGTGCTTTACCACCTGGCAGAGTCAGTTCCAGACCTGCTGCGGAGAACACGGTACCGCCGTTTTTCTCGGACAGTGTACCACGGATAAAGTTCATTGTAGGGGAACCGATAAAGCCCGCTACGAACATGTTGCGTGGGTGGTTGTACAGCTCTTCTGGAGAAGCGGCTTGCTGGATGATACCGTCTTTCATAACAACGATACGATCACCCATTGTCATTGCTTCGATCTGATCATGCGTTACGTAGATAACAGTCGTTTGCAGACGTTTAGCCAGTTTTGTGATTTCCGCACGCATCTGACCACGAAGTTTTGCATCCAAGTTGGACAGTGGCTCATCCATCAAGAAGACTTGTGGATCACGGACAATCGCACGACCGAGGGCAACACGCTGACGCTGACCACCAGAGAGTGCTTTTGGTTTACGATCCAGCAAATGCTCGATATCGAGGATCTTCGCTGCTTCACGTACACGCTTGTCGATCTCGTCTTTTTTCACTTTGCGCAATTTCAAACCAAATGCCATGTTGGAGTATACGTCCATGTGTGGATACAGGGCATAGGATTGGAATACCATCGCGATATCACGGTCTTTTGGAGCTACGTCATTCACGACGCGATCGCCAATGTACAGTTTACCTTCGGAGATTTCTTCCAGACCTGCGATCATACGCAGTGTTGTAGATTTACCGCAACCAGAAGGACCTACCAGTACCAAAAACTCTTTATCTTTAATATCGAGGTTAACGTCAACTACTGTTGCTTTGTCAGAACCCGGATACTTTTTGAAAATATGCTCTAAGCGTACACCTGCCATAATAAAAAACCTCCCTGAATATAAATGTGGTTTGCTACGTTCATCATGGTCATGCTCATATTCCATCGGGCAATCATTTTTGCCATCTGACTGCTTCGGTTGCCCATTTCGCTACCGATTATGTACCTTCTCATTCCATACAGAATGATAAAAGTTTGCAAACAGATGCAACAGACAGGACAACCGGCTCTCTTCGGCACATCCAAATCCTCTAAATACAGACCGTATAAGGCTGAATATTCAGGTTTGGTATATCCCGCAAATCAGCATTTCATGAACTGTTTTGAAACCGGTTACTTTATCTGTTTTTATCTTACCCTAATCTGCTTGCAAACTCTATCGACAAACTATACAAAAAAAGTTTTAGCTTTTTGTTACTTTATACAATAGCAGTGTCAAACGCATAAGCACCGCATCCTCGAACCGTCTCACATCCAGCTGTGTATCCTGTTTGATCCGATCCAAGCGATACAATAACGTATTGCGATGAATATACAACTGCTTCGCCGTCTCACTCACATTACAATCCATTTTGAAAAAGGTCTCGAGTGTTGCTACGGTCTCATCGTCATCAAATAGCTGCGAATACCGATGCGCTGACTCCACAAACCGAAGTCGTTCCTCCTCCGGTATCCGGTAAAGTAAGCTTTCCAGACGTAGCTCCCACGGTAAATGAATATGCTCTGTTACATGGAATAACTGCCCCAGATGAATCGTCTCCCGTAAATGACTGACCATCTGTATTAGCCCATGTAGCGGATGAAGCGGTAGCCCTACACTAATATGGAAGCTCCCTACCCACTCACTCGCAACCAGCTCGTGTAGCCCTAACGCAAAAGCAGTCAACAGATCTTCTTCTGTATCCTCGCTCTCACTACTAGCTTCCCGTACATCTCGAATCGACTCTCTACCTTCTTTACTGCCTGTACTACTACCTGATGACCGATTAGCCTTGTCTTCTGAACTACTTGAACGAGCTCTTCGATCTTCAGACACACGTGCATGAGCACGAGTCCCCTTATCATCCGAAGAACCTTGACGAGATGAATCTATAGTAGTAGGCTGCTGCTGACTTTGCTTCTCTTCATCTTCAATCAGTCCATAATTAGCAAGGATCAACCACTCATTTTCCTGCAATGGAATTAACAATACATTCCGATCAAAATAACTGGTGAGCAGCTTGCCTAATTGCTTCGGATGAAGTGTCCCCGCAGGCAAGCTATCCGCAACCAGTACAAAAGGAACCATCACTCGATTTAACCTACGACGTATTGTGAATTCTTCCGGTATATCCGTAGCCATTGCGCGTAAGGCAAGCTGTTTGACCAGCCATTGCCCCAGTTCACGTGCCTCCTGCTCTGGACCTCGTACTGGAACAGTCATAGCAACTGGCTGCATCCCTGTAACCGAAGGCAATAACAACTCTAGAAGCTGATACAAACGGTACAGCTCTTCTCTACCTATACGTTCATTCCCTACAGTAACAGATGTTAAGATATTTGATGAATCTGCACTCGTTGGATTTTTAGACACAATTGACTTCTTCGCATCGGTATGACTGAGATTAGATTGATCGCCATCTGGAGCAGCTGTATTAGAATGATCCATTATCAAAGGAGCAGTCGCTGAATTTTGCCCAGCAATCCATTCGTCATTCTCAAATAATGCCGGACTCCCTTCCAGATCGCTTCCTTCTACATCCGCTCCATTTATTGCACCATTCTCATCCGTATTAGATGTTCCAGTTTGCTCCCTTATACCTGCAAGTAATGGCTCCCACACAATAACCTTACTATTACCCTGCCAAATAGGAATAAAGAAGTCCGACGCCGTTTCTCCAGATAAATCAGAATGATCCATCGTTTCAGTTCTTTCTATTATAAAGGAACTCTTCTTCATCAGACCCTGAGCATGACCAGTAGCATACTTGCTCTCCCATTCCTCCTCAGCCATCTCATGCTCAAGAATACGAATCCCCATAATCTGCTCGATACGCTGACGCAACTCATTAATATCCATCATACATACCCTTTCACCAACCAGATTCGATAAAGCTCTGTGTCCAATTCTACTTCCTTAGATAGGCACAAACTTAGATCCATACGAACTTTGTATATCTTGCTCATACAATACGCCTACATCACATCTATATCTTCTACATCTAAATCTTTTGTCTATAGACGTGTCATCCTAAAATAAACGCCATAACTATAAAATGCTTGAGAAGCGTTTATTCTATCTATTCTCATAGCCCATACTTCAAGATATTCCAAAGTTCTAAGTTCTAAGTCATGTTATTTTATTAAACTGCGATACTACTCTTTATTATAATATCACATTCAAATTCCAACAAAAAAAGCACCCTGCCCTAAGGCAAGATGCTTTGATGTGATGAGCCATGAAGGACTCGAACCTTCGACACCCTGATTAAAAGTCAGGTGCTCTACCAACTGAGCTAATGGCTCAAAATAAAACTGGTGGAGGCTGATGGATTCGAACCACCGAACTCGGAGAGAACAGATTTACAGTCTGCTGCGTTTGGCCACTTCGCTAAGCCTCCACAATAAAAGATGGCTCGGGACGGAATCGAACCGCCGACACGAGGATTTTCAGTCCTCTGCTCTACCGACTGAGCTACCGAGCCATACTACGTATTTGATTAGTAGAAATTTCAAAAATTCATTACATTAATCAAAAATGGCGGAACCGACGGGATTTGAACCCGCGATCTCCTGCGTGACAGGCAGGCATGTTAACCCCTACACCACGGTTCCACTTTAATTGCGGGGACAGGATTTGAACCTGTG
>JAAIGF010261561.1_pt1 | contig 24978 bp, 22 predicted proteins | sample 6487441 | NCBI WGS metagenome assembly JAAIGF01 (sample SAMN13974129, study PRJNA590717) | phyllosphere metagenome | biome: pepper field; feature: multiple bacterial spot infested pepper fields; material: pepper leaves; isolation source: leaves from pepper fields | host: Capsicum annuum ... | reverse complement strand
GATGGTCGAGGCATCCACCGGGCTGGTGTTGGTGAAGTACTGACCACCCACCGGCGCGACGAACTCGCCGCCGATGTAGTTGCCGTAGCGCGATTTCAGGGTGACGACGGCGCCTGCGGTACCGGGTTTGGCATAGATCATTGACGTTCTCCCATTGCGAGTTCTTGTAGTTTTCAGGGGCGGGTCGTGAGCACGACCGGGGCTCGCATTGAACTATGAGACGAATTCATGTAGCCGACTTGACGCTAGGCGAGGCTGGCTGTTCTGCAAAGTCAAATTTGCAGGGTCGTTCGAGCGATGCCGCGGCGAGTCAAATGCCGTGCGTCGTTTCAGTGCGGGTGTTTCCAAATGACTCGTTTTGGGGCTTTCTCGATTTTGCGTTCTTGAAACGCGATGTGCAGATACCCACGGGCAGCGGTTCCTGGCGGCTCGTTGAATAACCGGCGTAGTTCTTGCTTTCAGACATAAATTGTCACTAAGGGAGGCGCCATGAGCTCCGTTTTCGTCCAGCCCGACCTTTCTGCCGGTTTGTCTTTTCAGGCCGGCGGGCAAAGCAACAATGGCGTATTGGCTGCAGCGGCCAGTGGCTTGTGCGGCTTTATCGAAAAGCACGGTGGCGATCCGGATCGTGTTCTGGGGGTTTCCGGCATCGATCCCGAATCCCTGCGCCACCCCACGCTGAGCCTGGCCTTGCCCAATTATTGCCAGGTGCTGGAGGAGGCGTCGCGCCAGTCGGGCTGCGACAACTTCGGTCTGTACTACGGCCAGCAATTCAAGCCGCAAGCTTTGGGGCTGCTCGGCTATATCGGCCTGTGCTCGGCTACCGTCGAGCAGGCGCTGATCAACTTCGCCCGCGCCTTCCCGCTGCATCAGCGCAACAGCCTGATCCGCCTGGTGGACGAGGGCGAGTGCTACCGTTTCGACTATCAGGTGCGCCACGGCGCGATTCTCTGCCGCCGCCAGGATGCCGAGCTGACCCTGGGCATGGCCCTCAACCTGGTGCGCCATGTGCTCGGCCCGCAGTGGGCGCCGCGTGCGGTGCACTTCGAGCATCCTCGCCCGGAGCACTGGCACGAGCACTGCAAAGTCTTCGATGCGCCGGTTTACTTCGAGCAGCCGTTCAACTCCCTGGTCATCCCCAAGCGCGGCCTGGATCGCGCCATGCCGCAGGGCGACCCCGTGCTTTTGCTGGTGATGCAGGACTCGCTCAGCCAACTCAGCAACCTCAGCGGGCGCGGCGCGCGTGACCTGGCCGACGACGTGCGCGAGCAGATTCGCCAGCAATTGCTGATGGGCGAGCCGGTATTGGAAGTGGCCGCCGAACAGCTGGGCATGAGTAGCTGGTCGCTGCAGCGCCGCTTGCGCGACCTGGGCCTGAGCTTCTCCACGATGGTCGACAAGGTGCGCTGCGAACTCGCCACCCACTACCTGCGCCAGCACCAACTGCCCATTTCCAACCTGGCGCCGCTGCTCGGCTATTCGGAAGTCAGCGCCTTCTCCCGCGCCTTCCGCCGCTGGTTCGGCGTCAGCCCGCGGCAGTGGCGACATGAGAGTGATGGGGTGGGTGGGCGTCGTCACTGAGTGACTGGCTGTGTGGCCCGCCAATGGGCGTCTCGCAAAAGAGCTGGATTGGTTTTGGCTGCCATTAGCCAGAAAACCAATACGCCAGCTCCCTTCTATGGCACCCGTTCCATGCGGTGCATCTAAACCGGCTCCCGTCCAGAACGGGGAAACGAAGTCCCCGTCCCTCGAGTCTGAAACCCTACCAGGCAAATGTCGGCCGCGAGTCTTGACCGAGCTGCAGGGTTCGGCCGACTTTGCATGGGGTTGCTGATCGCTTTTCGAGCGGTCGGTATCAAAGCCCTTATCTCGTCTCGCATGGAGCCTGCGTATGAATATCGATTTTAGACGTGGCCAATGGCTGAATCGTCCCGCCACCTCAGCGGTTTCGGAACACAACCTGACGATAACAACCGATCAAAAAACGGATTTTTGGCGCGAGACCCACTACGGGTTTACCCGCGACACGGGGCACTTTTTAGGCATCGCCACCGCCGACGAATTCACGGCGACAATCCGCATTCAGGGCGAATTCCGCTCCTTGTACGACCAGGCAGGCCTGATGGTGCGTATCGACGAGAAACGTTGGGTAAAGACCGGGGTGGAGTTCACCGACGGGCAAGCGTTTCTAAGCACCGTCGTCACCGGTGAGAAATCGGATTGGTCGGTCTCACAGCCCTTCAAGGAGCTGGAAGACTTCTATATCCGCGTCACGCTTTCCAATGGCGCGATGCGTATTCAGGCGTCCCGCGACGGCAGCTTCTGGCCACTGCTGCGGCTGGCCCCGTTCCCGGTTGCCGATACCTACCAGGTTGGCCCCACGGCCTGTACCCCGGAGCGAAGCGGGCTTGTCGTGCGCTTCTCGGAATTTACAATCAACCCGGCTAGCAGCAAAGACCTTCATGACCTGACGTGATGGTGCGCTGGCGCCGTGCGGACACCGCGACCCTTCACGCATGCAAAAGGAACAGCTTCATTGGGGGCACTGTCCGCTGAATCGCCCCTGACTTGGTGGATAGCAGGAGGGCGTCAGTATCGTCGATATTGATAACGGCACGATGAAACTCTCGGTAGTGCCCACACGCGGCATGAATGTCTTGCAGGCTTCGGTCGGCAATGTACGCATGGGTTGGGATTCTCCCGTCAAGGAAGTGGTCACCCCGGCCTTCATCGAACTCAATGGCCGCAGTGGCCTGGGCTGGCTGGAAGGCTTCAACAACCTGGTCACCCGCTGCGGCTAGGAGTGGGTCGGCCATCCCGGTATGGATAACGGCGAACTACTGACTCTGCATGGCCGCGCTGCGAACATACCGGCCAGCAAGGTCACTTTGCACATCGATGAATAGCCGCCCCTACGCGATCACCTTGCGTGGCGAGCTGAAAGAGCAGGCATTCAAGAAAGTCGACTTTTCCGTGGCCACCGAGCTGGTCACTGAACCCAGCAGCGTGACCTTTGCTTGCGCTGAACACCCTCCATGATTGTCCCTGTGACGGTCAGCATTGCCTCTGCGGTGATATGGCCGGTGCGATTCACTGAGCAGCACAGTGTGACGGTCCATGGGAGCGGTCTTCGCGACTGAGGCCGCTCCTGCGCAGGTGCATGCGGCCAGGATCAGTCGCTGAACAGCTCGAACATCAGTTCACGAAACCACTGGTTGGCGGGCTCCTTGTGAAAACGCGCATGCCAGAACAGGTTGATGGCGATTTCCGGCAAGGGCACCGGCAATGGCAGGGCTGCCAGGCCGAAAGGCACCCGACAGGTGTCGGCGAAACGTTCCGGCACCGTGGCGACTAGGTCGCTGCGTTGCAGGATGTGCCCCACCGCGACGAAGTGCGGTACTTGCAGGCGAATATCGCGCTTGACCCCGGCGCGGCGCAAGTACTGTTCGACCTCGCCATGGCCGGTGCTGGTTGCCGCCACGTGAACATGACCATGGCTGCAGAACGCTTCGATGCTCATGGGTTGCTGCACCAGTGGGTGATCGCGGCGGCACAGGGCCACGTAGCGATGCACGAACAGCCGACGTTGATAGAAACCACTTTGCAAGTTGGGTTGCAGGCCCACGGCCAGGTCGATGGCACCACTGGCCAGGGCGTCGGACAGTTGCGCGTCACTGCGTACGGTGCTCACCGAGATGCCCGGCGCTCGTTGTAGCAGGGTCTCGATGAGCCGAGGCATGAACCAGATTTCGCCGATGTCGGTCATCGCCAGGGTGAACGGTCGCTTGCTGCTGGCGGGGTCGAACGCCGTCGTGCGCATCAGCGCCTGGCGTAACAGGCCAATGGCCTGGGCTACCGGCTCGGCCAGGCTCTGCGCATAGGGCGTGGGCTGCATGCCCCGGCCGGTGCGCACGAACAGGTCATCCTGCAGGACAGAACGCAGGCGCTTGAGGGCATTGCTCATGGCGGGCTGGGTGAGGCCCAGATGCTCGGCGGCCACCGAAACCTGGCGGTCGAGGAGTAACTGGTGCAGTACCAGCAGGAGATTCAGGTCGAGATCACGCAGGTTCATGCTGGGCCTCTAGTACAGGAAGACCGTTATTATTCATGGTTGTGATAATGGCTATATTCTTCGCTGCATTTATCAATATCGCAACCCGCCGCATGATGGGCCCATTCCAATAACAAGCAGCCCCACGGGTGACCCTCATGCAGAACTCTCCCTTGCGTATCGCTATCGTTGGCGGTGGCATCGCCGGTGTCGCCCTGGCACTGGACCTGTGCCGTCATCCCCACCTTGACGTTCGTCTGTTCGAGTCCGCCGCCGCCTTCGGCGAGGTCGGTGCCGGAGTGTCGTTCGGCGCCAATGCCGTACGCGCCATCGACGGTCTGGGGATCGGCGAGCCTTATGGGCAGATCGCCGATCAGACTCCCGCGCCCTGGCAGGATGTGTGGTTCGAATGGCGCCGTGGTGCCGATGCCAGCTATCTGGGTGCCAGTGTGGCGCCGGGGGTAGGGCAGTCCTCGGTTCATCGTGCCGATTTCCTCGACGCCCTTGCGAGCCGCCTGCCGCAAGGCATCGCCTGTTTCGGGAAGCGAGCGGTCCAGGTGCAGCAGGCTGAGGAAGAGGTTCGGGTGAGTTTCGCCGATGGCAGCTCGCACAGCTGCGACCTGCTGATCGGCGCCGATGGCATCAAATCCTCGATCCGTGACCACGTCCTGGCAGGGCTGGGAGCGCCGCTTGCCCAACCGCGCTACAGCGGCACAACGGCCTACCGTGGCCTGATCGACAGTCAGGTGCTGCGTGCGGCCTATCGCGAGCGGGGGCTGGATGAACACCTGATCGATGTACCGCAGATGTACCTCGGCCTTGACGCGCACATCCTGGCTTTCCCGGTGAAGCAGGGCCGGCTCATCAACGTGGTGGCATTCATCTCTGATCGCAGCCAGGCCGAGCCAGAGTGGCCGGCCGGGCAATCCTGGGTGCGTAATGCCAGCCAGGCGGAGATGCTCCAGGCCTTCAACGGTTGGGGCGATGCCGCACGGGTACTGCTGCAATGCATTGGCGCACCGACCCTGTGGGCCTTGCACGACCTCGCCGAGCTGCCGGGTTATGTGCATGGTCGGGTGGCCCTCGTCGGCGACGCCGCCCACGCGATGTTGCCGCACCAAGGCGCGGGGGCCGGCCAGGGGCTGGAAGATGCCTGGCTGCTGGCTTGCCTGCTGGGCGATGCACAACTTGCTGGCGGTGATGTTCAGACGCTGCTGGCCGCCTACGACGCCGTTCGCCGCCCACGCGCCTGCCGGGTTCAGCGCACCTCCCGCGAAGCCGGCGAACTCTATGAGCTGCGCGACCCGGCCACGGCAGCGGATGAAACCCTGCTGGGCCAGACCCTTGCCGAACGCTTCGCCTGGCTATGGGAACACGACCTGCAAGGCGACCTTCGCCGGGCCCGTGAAGCCATCGGTGCCTTACAGAACGCCTGACTCGCCTGATCACAACAACAAGAAAGAGCCATGCCATGCACAAGACTCCTGTCACTGCCCTGCTGGACGGGGCGCGTTTCAATGCCTTCCATGCCCGCGTGCTGCTGTGGTGCGCGCTGATCATCATCTTCGACGGCTATGACCTGGTCATCTACGGTGTGGTATTGCCGTCGTTAATGAGTGAGTGGGGCCTCAGCCCCTTGCAGGCCGGCGCACTGGGCAGTTGTGCGCTGGTCGGGATGATGTTCGGTGCCTTGTTCTTCGGTTCGCTCTCCGACCGTATCGGGCGGCGCAAGACCATCGCCTTCTGCGTGACACTGTTCAGTGGCGTCACGGCGCTCAATGGCCTGGCCAGCAGCCCCGAGGCGTTCGGCCTGTGCCGCTTCATCGCCGGGCTGGGCATCGGCGGGGTTATGCCCAACGTGGTGGCGCTGATGAACGAGTACTCGCCGCGCCGCTCGCGCAGCACCCTGGTGGCGCTGATGTTCAGTGGCTACTCGCTGGGCGGCATGCTGTCGGCCGGGCTGGGCATCGTGCTGATTCCGCAATGGGGCTGGCAGGCGGTGTTCTACGTGGCGGCAGTGCCGTTGCTGTTGCTGCCGTTGCTGGTGCGCCAGTTGCCGGAGTCCATGACCTACCTGGTACGCAGCGGGCAGACCCAGCGTGCCCGGCAGACCCTCGCGCAGGTGGTGCCGGGATATCAGCCCACGGTAAACGATGAACTGGTACTGGAGGGTGACGGCAAGGCCAGTGTGGCCATCGCGGAGCTGTTCCGCGAGGGCCGGACATTGAGCACGCTGATGTTGTGGCTGGCGTTCTTCTGCTGCCTGCTGATGGTCTATGCCTTGAGCGCCTGGCTGCCCAAGCTCATGCACAGTGCCGGCTATGGCCTGAACTCCAGCCTGACGTTCCTGCTGGTGCTCAATGTCGGCGCGATCGTCGGGGCCATCGGCGGTGGCTGGCTGGGCGACCGGATTGGGCTGGGCCGGGTGCTGCTTGGCTTCTTCTGCTGTGGTGCGCTGGCGCTCAGCCTGCTGGCCTTCAAGGCACCGCTGGCGGTGTTGTACCTGCTGGTGGCGGTGGCAGGGGCCTGCACCATCGGTACGCAGATTCTCGCCAATGCCTGCGCCGTGCAGTACTACCCGGTTCAGGTACGTTCCACCGGCCTAGGATGGGCCATGGGCATCGGTCGCACTGGGGCGATCATCGGTCCGCTGCTGGGCGGTGCCTTGCAGGCCTCGGGCCTGCCGTTGCAGGCCAGCTTTCTTGCCTTCGCCTTGCCAGGCGTGATCGGCGCTGCGGCTGTGCTGGTGTTCCTGCGCCGCAGCCGCGCCATGGTGGAACCGGTGCAGCCTGCAGGAGCGGCTTCAGCCGCGAAGCACATTCCCGGCTGAAGCCGCTTCTACAGGTCCCGCGCAGGCCTCAATCTGCAGTCCTGGGCATGTGCGGGGTGGACAGGGTCTTGGCTGGCGCCGTGTTGACCAGAATGATCGCCTCGATATCCTCGATCAGCCTGTCGAGGATCGCGACCATGGCTGGGTCGAAGTGCCGACCGGTGTGTTCGCGGATCAGCTCCAGCGTTCTCGCGGGGCCAGGCGGTCTAGTGGGGGGCGGGCTTTTCTCGCTTTAACGTGTCAGCCAATCACCAAGCAATCGGCCTGTCATCCCAAGCCCAAAAGCTCCCGCTGTCATCCGGCCCGTGGGCGCGAATAACTTCCAGAATGCGCTCAGCCGAAAACGCCGGTTCGAACAGTTGTCCCTCCGGCACCTTCGCCTGAAATGGCTCAGACAGCTGCGTGTCAGTGGTGCCGGGGTGTATCGCCAGCACGGTGGAGGCCGGGTTGAGGCGTTTCAATTCGATACTGGCCGTATGCAGCAGCTGGTTGAGCGCCGCTTTGCTGGCTCGGTAGCTGTACCAGCCGCCCAGGCGGTTGTCGCCGATGGAGCCGACCCTTGCGGATAGCGCAACGAAGGTCGCAGGTTGTTTGCGCAATAACGGCTGCAGATGCTTGAGCAGCAGGATCGGCGCGAAGGCGTTGGTCACGAAGCTTGCCTGCAGGCTCGCCAGGGTCAGCTGCGACAGGCTCTTTTCCGCTTTTGCACCATCCTGATGAAGAATGCCTAGCGTACTGATCACCAGGTTCAGATGATCGCACTCTGCAAGAGTCTTGCTCACGAGCGCTTCGAGAGATTGCTCATCGCGGGCGTCGCAGTCGACTCGTTTCAGGCGCTGGCCATATTGCTCGGCAAGTTTTGCCAGCTCAGCAGAGGTGCTGGCTTGTCGCGCCACGGCCCATACCTGCGTCACATCATCGCGAGCGAGCAACGCCGCGCACAGTGCCAGGCCGATACCTCGGCTGGCACCGCCTATCAACACCTGAGCGTCGCCGCTCAGTTCGGGAATCAAACTCATAACGCACCCAAGAGGCATGGCCGAAGCAGTTATGACTTCGTGTCAGGGCGTGCCGTTCAGGCGAGGCCTGTTGTTTACGAGGCCCTTGGTGAAAACCGCCTTATGCCGAACGGTTCCGTGGCTCTCTCCAAGGCTCGTGCGCTGAACGTCAGATGGGTTGCAGGGCCTTGCCGTGACAGCTCCTGGCGCCGAGGGCCAGCTGGCGTCATCCGGCTATAGGCGCTTGAATCAATCCCCTGGCGTTTCACTTACAACGCCCATCGCCTTGGTTCACCCGCGCGCTTTTCGTATGATCGACGCCCCCCGATCCCTGGAAGCCGCCGGCGTGAAATCGTTACCTAAAGGTGCCCCACCGAGCCTGGCTCCCCAGGCGGGCGTGAAGTGGGATCTGAGCAGTGCGGTCAACCAGCTGTCGTGGGACGATCTGCGCATCATCAAGACCCTCAGCCAGTGCGGCAATCGCACCGACACGGCCAAGAAGCTGGGGATCAACGTCTCCACCGTGTCGCGGCGCGTGGCCCAGGTCGAGAAGACCCTCGGGGTGGCGCTGTTCGACCACCGGCGTTCGGGCTACATGCTCACGGCCGAGGGCGAGGAGTTGCGTGCTCTTGGCGAGCGCGTCGAGCTGGATATCGTTAGTGTGGCGCGGCGCGTATCGCGGGCCGGCGAAGGGCCGCTGGGCAAGCTGCGCATCACCACCAGCGATTCGCTGCTGCTGTATTTCCTGACGCCGATCATCGCCGACTTCAAGGCCCTCAACGAGGGCATTGCGATCGAGGTACTGGTCGGCAACCAGACCTTGAGCCTGGCCCGGGACGAGTCGGATATCGCCGTGCGTGCGACCCGAAAGCCGTCGGAAAGTCTGGTGGGGCGCAAGCTCGCGACTATCGCCTGGGCGCCTTATGGCAGCGCGAACGGCGTGCAGACGACCGAGCCGTTCACCGAAGAGCACGCCTGGGTATCGTATTCAGGTGGTTTGTGCGGGTTGCGGGCAACCAGCTATGTGGAAAGCCGGGTTTCGCCGCGCTGCATCGCCTACCGTACCGACTCGGTGGCCGCTGCCAGTGCGGCGATCGCTGCCGGGCTGGGCTTCGGGTTTCTGCCGTGCATGCTGGGCGACATGACCCCTGGGCTGGTGCGTGTTGGTCCGGTGGTGCCCGAGCTTCAGGATGAGCTGTGGCTGCTCACCCACCAGGACATTCGCAGGTCTTGGCGAGTGAAAGCATTCATGACCTTTTGCGCGGCCGCCGTCGCGGAGCTCAAACCCCTGGTCGAAGGGCAGCGGCCGCTTCTGGTCGAGTAGCGCAAGCGGCTGATTGCTCAGTCGTTGCGCGCGCCAATCACTGCCTTGCAGACGATCTCGATCAGCTGCGCGCGCTGGGCCAGCCTCGACACACCGATGATGTTGCTCGCGCATTGTGGGCGCTCGTTGCCATAGGCGGCTTTGCGCACGTTGCCCACCACGGCGAATGCGGCGTCCATATCCAGTACATAGAGGGTTTCCTCGACGACGTCTTCGAGCGTTGCGCCGTAGAGCGCGAGCAGCTTGGCGATATTGTCGTAGGCGCAGCGCATCTGCTCGCCCATCGATGAGAAATCGCTGGGTTTGCCATCGCTATCCAGCAGCGCAGGGGCAACCAGGTTGCCGTCTTCATCATGGTTGAACTGACCGGAGATGTAGATCTCGTTGCCCACCTTTCTTGCCTGCGGATAGCCATAGCTCGCCTCCCATGGCACACCCCAGTAAGCGGTCTTGTCGTTGAACGGTTGTGTAGCTGCCATTGCAGTCTCCTGGTACGTATCAGGCCGCGTGAATGGCGGCCATTCGAGTTGTTGGGAGGCAAAGGCTAGCAGCGTGGCGGTGATTTTAGCGGCGCATTTTTGCACTCGTATGGGAGCAATAATGCGCCATTGAAGTGGCGATATTTGGGTTAAATTTTCTCTCGACCTCGGGCTGCAGCCATCACCAACAGCGCTGCAGCCTCTCCGGCAAATTCCCTGGCAAGCGTGCCGCCGGAGCGCCTGAGTAGATCAACACCCAACGAAAGGACGCTGCACATGAACAATTCCAAGACCGAAGCCCTGACCCCTCACAGCAGCCAACTGATCTTCATCGACCAGCCGCCCCAAAGGCGAGGCTGAGCCGAGCTGCCTGGCGCAGCCGAATACTCCCCGGTGCTGCGGCATTCTCGGCAGCGCTGAACACACCACTCGATAGCACGAAGATGAAAGGGGCGCCCTGGCTTGCCGCCAGGCCGCGCGCACCGGGTCTTCGTTGCTTCCGGCTGCGCGGTCGATGGCCCGGCTCTGCACCAGGCCTCGATAGCGCTGCGCGGATTTGCTCTTCACACAGGTATCGCCATGAACAGGGATCAGTGCACTGTGCTATCCAACATCGCCTGCATTTCGGCCGGACCGCTGAGGCCCTGGCAGGAAAGGCTCGCCAAACAGATGATGCTGGATAGCCTGGATACGGGCATTGCGGTGTCCACCCTTGCCGATGCGTGCGCCATGTCGCGCAGTCACTTCACCCGCAAATTCAAGCAGAGCACCGGGCTGGCGCCTCAGGAATGGCTGCGCCAGCAGCGCGTTCGGCGCAGCAAGGAGCTGTTGGCCACCTCGACGCTGCTGCTCGTGGATATCGCCGTGGCATGTGGGTTCTACGATCAGCCACACTTCTGCCGGGTATTCATGAAGACCGAAGGCGTGACGCCGCACACCTGGCAGATGCAAGCCCGCTCGGCAGCTTGAAGGGTGTACCCGGCACTCAATACGCCGCCAGGATGCCCTGCGGGTTATAGCCGTGGATCACCGTGCCGTTGACTTGGAGCACCGGCACACCACGACCGCCCAAAGCATCGTAGGCGCGGCGGGCTTCGGGGGATTTTTCGATGTCCCGTTCGGTGTAGGGGATGCCGCGCTCGCCGAGAAACTCGCGGGTCTTGGCGCAGTAGCCGCACCAGCTGGTGGCGTAGAGGATGACTTCACCCTGGCCGGCCACCTGCTGCGCCTTGCCCGGCAGCATCGGCTCGAGGCGATCCCAGTGTTGCCAGGCGGCGAGCACCACGATGATCAGCAAAATCCGTTTCATGAGGGGCGTCTCGGCAGAATGGCCTGGCGTTTATCGCTCAATCCTTGCGGCGTTTCAACTGGTCGGTCAGCTGCGTCGGCAGGTTGCGAATGGTCAGGGTGTCGGAGGCTTCGTCGTACTCGATCTTGGAACCCAGAAGATGGGCCTCGAAGCTGATCGACAAGCCTTCGGCGCGGCCGGTGAAGCGGCGGAACTGGCTCAGGGTGCGTTTATCCGCGGGAATCTCCGGCGACAGGCCGTAATCCTTGTTGCGGATATGGTCGTAGAAGGCCTTGGGGCGCTCCTCGTCGATCAGCCCGGAGAGCTCTTCCAGGGTCATCGGCTCGCCCATCTTGGCCTGGCTGGTGGCGTAGTCGACCAGGGTGTCGGTCTTGGCGCGGGCCTGCTCTTCGGGCAAATCCTCGCTCTCGACGAAGTCGCTGAAGGCCTTGAGCAGGGTGCGGGTTTCGCTGGGCGAGTCGACGCCTTCCTGGCAGCCGATGAAGTCGCGGAAGTACTCCGAGACCTTCTTGCCGTTCTTGCCCTTGATGAACGAGATGTACTGCTTGGACTGCTTGTTGTTGCGCCATTCGCTGATGTTGATGCGCGCCGCCAGGTGCAGCTGGCCGAGGTCCAGGTGCTTGGCCGGGGTCACGTCCAGCGCGTCGTTCACGGCCACGCCTTCGCTATGGTGCAGCAGGGCGATGGCCAGGTAATCGGTCATGCCCTGCTGGTAGTGGGCGAACAGCACGTGGCCGCCGGTGGACAGGTTGGACTCTTCCATCAGCTTCTGCAGGTGCTCGACGGCCTGGCGGCTGAAGGCAGTGAAATCCTCGCCGTCTTCCAGGTAGGTCTTCAGCCAGCCGCTGAACGGGTAGGCACCGGATTCCTCGTGGAAGAAGCCCCAGGCCTTGCCCTGCTTGGCGTTGTAGCTGTCGTTGAGGTCGGCCAGCATGTTCTCGATGGCCTGGGAGGCGCCCAGTTCGCTGTCGCGGGCGTGCAGCACGGCGGGCGTGCCATCGGGCTTCTTGTCGATCAGGTGGACGATGCAGTGACGGATCGGCATGGGAGGTCCTTGTGACAGCGAGTTGGAGGCGGCCGGTAATTGTACCCGAGCAGGCCGTCACAGGTGCAGCGTGCCAGCCTTGTCGTGAGTAACGCGCCGCAATAGAGTGCCGACTGACACTCGATGACCAGGGAAGGGCGTTCCATGTCCGTTTTCAACCTCAATGCTCAGCTTCCTTCGCCAGCGCTGCTGGAGCGCGTGGAGGCGCTGATCGACCGCGGCCTGCATCTGCAGGCCTATGCCCTGGCCTGCGAGCAGGGCGACCCGCGTTACTGGCAAGGCGCCGAGGCCATGGGCTGCATGGCGCGCCTGGCCGGGCACATCGGTGCGCCGCGGCTGGCCGACGTGCTGTCCTGGCTGGCGTACCGTCGCTATCCGCAATCGGCTCCGGCGCGTTTGCGTTTCCTGCGCATGCAGATGGCCCGGCGCGGGCATTACCGGGCCTGGCGGCTGTTGCAGGGCTTTGGCGACTGGCTGCCGGCTGATGCGGCGCTACGGGCCGAATGGCTATCGTTCAAGGCCTACCTGTACGCCTCGCTGCGCGACTTCGAAACCGCCCAGGCCCTCTACGAGCAGGCCTGCCAGCATGGCGACGATGACCTGTGGCTGCTGGTCGAGCGCAGCCATGGTCTGGAGCTGGAAGATCGCCGCGAAGAGGCCCTGGCGCTGTGCGAGCAGGTGTTGGCCCGCCAGCCGGACTTTCGCTCGGCGCTGACCCAGGCGGCCGGCCTGCAGCTGCAACTGGGGCAGACCGAAGCGGCGCTGCAACTGCTGCGCCGCGGTGCCCGGGAGATGGAGAGCGCGGTGATCTGCGCGCACCTGGTCAACCTGCTGATCGAGCGCGAAGAACTCGACGAGGCCCGCACCTGGCTCGACCACATGCAGACGCTGCAGCGCATCGAGGAGCGCAGCTCCAGTGACTGGATCGCCGCGCGCCGCTGCGACATCGCCTGCCTGCAGGGCGATCATGCTGCTGGCCGGCAGTTGGCGGAGAAGGCTGGCGGCGGTTTCTACGAGAAGATCCAGGCGCACCTGGCCAGCCCTTCCGGGCGCCGGGTGTTGTTGCCCGTGCCCTTCGTGCGCCAGCACCACATGACCTGCGTGCCGGCGACCCTGACGGCGATTTCCGATTACTGGGGCAAGAGCGTCGAGCACCTCGAGGTCGCCGAGGAGATCTGCTACGACGGCACCACGCACCAGGCCGAGCGCGCCTGGGCCGAGCGCAACGGCTACCTGGCCGTGGAGTTCACCGCGGACTGGGCCAGCAGCCGTGCGCTGATCGACCGCGGCATTCCCTTCACCCTGACCCTGCAATACACCGGCAGCGGGCACCTGCAGGCGCTGGTTGGCTACGACGAGCCGCGCGGTACGCTGCTGGTGCGTGACCCGGCGCAGCCTCACCATGGCGAGAGCCTGGCCGAGCTGCTGTTCGAGTCGCAACGCGCTTCCGGGCCGCGCGGCATGCTGCTGTTGCCGGCCGAGCAGGCTTCGCGTCTGGACGATCTTAGTCTGCCGGACCGCGAGCTATGGGATATCTATTACCGCTTCACCAGCGCCCTGGAAGTGCATCGGCGTGACGAGGCGCTGGCGGCCTATCAGGCCTTGCAAGCCCTGAGCCCGGAGCATCGGCTGACCTGGCAGGCGCAGCGTTCGCTGGGCTGGTACGACGGCCAGGAGCGCGAAGTGCTGCGGGGCACCGAGGCGTTGCTCGTGCAGTTTCCCGACGATGCCAACCTGATCCTTTCCAAGGCCACCTCACTGGCCCAGTTGCAGCCGCGCGGCGTGCAGCTCGAGTGGCTGGGTGGGCACTGCCAGGCTCGCTGGAACGAGCCGACCATCAGCGTGCGTTATGCCGAGCTGCTCAGCGAGGATGGCCGCTGCCACGAGCAGGTGGCCGGCATTCTGCAGCGTGTGCTGCTGCAGACGCCCACCCAGGCCCGGGCCTGGAACACCCTGGCCAGCCTGCGTTGGGGTGAGGACCGCCGCGAGGAAGCCTGCCAGCTGTATCGCCTGGCGGCCTGCCTGCACCCCTCCCACGAGGGCTATGCCGTGCAGTACTTCCGTGCCCTGCGTGCGCTGGGCAGAACCGCCGAGGGCCTGCAGTTCCTCGAACGACGCCAGGTGCGGCTGGGCCGCCTGGCGGCAGCGCCGAGCCTGACCCTCAGCGAAACCCTGGAGGAAATGCAGCGCCCCTACGAGGCACAGGCGCTATTGGAGCAGGCCCTGGCCTGGCGCCCGGCAGACGGCGAGTTGCTGCTCGGCCTGGCCGAGCACCTCGGGCGTAACGGCGATGCCCAAGGCTGCCAGGCACTGCTCACCCAGGCCGAGCCATTGTGCCGGCGGGCGGCGTGGTTGCGTGCGGCGGTGCAGGCCGGCATGCGGCGCATGGACGAGCCGCGCCAGACCCTTGCCTGGGCACGCGAGGCCGCCATGCTCGAGCCCCTGGCGGTAGGGGCGCACCGCTTGTGTGTGACGCTGCTGGAGCAGGGGGAGGGCAGTGAGGCTGCCGACGCCTATGTCGAAGCACTGGCCGCCGAGTATCCGCACCATCTGGGCATCGCCGAGCTGCAGGTCGAGCGTGCCAAGCGGCGCTCCCTGCCGGCTACCGAGCAGGCGCTGCGGCGCCTGCTGGACAACCACCCGGAGCACGCCTGGACGTTGCGCGAGCTGGCCGGATGCCTGGCGCGCCAGGGGCGGCGCGACGAGGCACTGGAAGTCTGCCGGCAGGCCGGGCTGGTCGATGCGCAGAACACCTATTTCCATTCCACCCATGGTTTCGTGCTGCTGCAGGACGGCCAGCGCGAGGCCTCCCGCGAAGCGTTCCAGCGGGCCCTGGGTCTGTTCGTCGACAACGAATACGCCAGCAACATGCTGCTCGATACTTGCGAAAGTCATCGGCAGGGCGTCGACACGCTGGCGGCTATCCATGCCGAGCTGACCCGCCAGGTGACCTTCGGTGATGGCTGGCTGGCCTATGAACAGCAGGCCCAGCGCCTGCTCGAGCCCCAGGTGCTGCTCGATCAGCTGCGCGAGGCCCTCGGCCAACGCGAGGATCTCTGGCACCTGTGGGTAGTGGTCGCCCGTCAGCAGGCGCGCATGGAACAGTACGCAGCGGCGGCCGACACCCTCGGCCGGGCCATCGAGCGCTTCCCGCTGCTACCGCGGCTGTCGCTGGAGCTGGCGCGGCTGCACAAGCAGCAGGGCGAGCTGGACGCCTGCTGCCAGGCCCTGCAGGACAGCTTCCGCATCAACCCGCTGTGGACGCCCACGGTTAGCTTGTACGTCGACTGCCTGCTGGAGCAGGGCGAGCGCCTCGAGGAGGCCGAGCAGCAGTTGCGCCGGGTGGTCGCGCAAGCGCCCGAGGACACCGAGTTGCGCGCCTACCTGGCCTATGTGCTGGGGCGGCGCGATGCCTTCGCCGAGGCCGCCGACCAGGCCGAACGAGTACTGCGCGCAGAGCCAGGCCATGAATGGGCGTGGAATCAGCTCAAGTACTACGCCGAGCAATTGCAGGCCGCAGAGCGGCCGCTGCAACTGGCCAGGCAACTGGTGGAAAACCGCCCCGGCGATGTCGACGCCTGGCTGGCCCTGGCCGATCTGGAGACCGACCGCGAGGCGCGGGAGAACGCCCTGCGTGCGGCGCTGGCTTACAGCCCGCGCAGCCGCGCGATCAACGACCGTCTGCTGCAACTGCTGATGGAAGGCGAGCGCTTCGCCGAGGTTCGCGAGCTGCTCGCCGCACCCTGCTGGGAAGGCAAGCCACCGGTGGAAATGGCCCTGTATGGCCCGCGAGCCCTGCGCGCCGAAGGGGATGCCGGGGCCATCGAGGCGCTGCGCGCGCTGCTGGTACAGCATCCGGGCTACTACGATGGCTGGCGGCAGCTGGCCGACTGGCACGACGAAGATGGCCAGTATCCGGCCTACATTACAGCGGCCCGCGAGATGGTGCGCCTGGAACCGCGGCTGGCCATGGCCCATGGTTTCCTTGGCCACGCGCTATTGCTCAACGGCGACAAGGCCGAAGCGCTGCCGGCCTTCGAGCAGGCCTGGGCACTGGATGCGCGCTACGGCTTTGCGGCGTTCAATACCTTCGACCTGCTGCGCGAATTGCAGGGTGCGGATACCGCCCTGGAACGCCTGGATGCCCTGCTCGAGACGGGCGATACGGTCGCTGCCTGGCGGCGTGTGCTGCCCCTGGCCAGGGGCAATGGCGACAAGGCCCTGCTGCAGCGCGCGCTGACAGTACTGGCCAGCGACCCGGCGGGCGAGACCCATTGGGAGCAGGATGTCGCCGGCTTCGCCGTGCGCGAACCGGTGCTGCGCCAGGTGCTGGATGCCGGCGTGGCGGCTGGCGAACTGCACAGTGCGGCCGTGGAAACCTGGCTGGGCTGGCGCACCCACGACATGCTCAGCAACCTGACCCTGTCGGCCGCCTTCAACAAGGCGCTGCGCAACGATCCCCAGCATGCCGCCAAGTGCGCCATGTTCCGTTTGCTGGGTGGTCACCGGCACGCCAACCGCATCCTGCTGGGCTCCACCCTCAAGCGCTGCCGCCAGGCGTTGGCCGAAAGCGCCGATGTATGGGGCGCCGCCAGTTATGCGCTGATCGAGAGCAAGCGCTATCGCCTGATGTTCGAGACCCTGAGCGACTGGCGCCGGCCGGACACCCCCGTCTGGGCCCTGGACAACCTGGCGCTGGCCTATCGTTTGCGCGGCATGGATGCGCTGGCGGCCGAGGTGTCGCGCCTGTCGCTGGAGCGTTATCCATCAGGTACCGATGGGCGCGTCTGGCTGGCGGTCGATGCCGCGCTGGCGGGCGATCAGGCCGAGCTCAATGCCCTGATCGAGAGTCTGCAGGACGCCTCCATGCGCGACTATTACCGGGCGCTGTTCAAGCTGGCGCAGGCCGCCACTACCCGCAATCCGGCCCAGGCCCGTCAGACCCTGCGCCAGGCCGAGGAGATGGCCGGTGCCAAACATCTGCCATTCTGGCGCTTGCGCCAGCGCCTCGGCGTACGCCTGGGCTGGCACGGTGAGTTTCCGCCGGCACGCTGGCGCTGGCAGCTACGGCGCTGGTGGCAGCGCTGACAGGGCTGCGCGGCGCGACAGTTGCAGGCGATCAATGAGCAGTAGGCCGGCCAGCAAACAGACGGCGTACAGCGCATCGAGCCCCAGGGTCAGCAGCAGGCCCAGGCACAGCAGCGTGCTGAGGCCTGCCAGCCAACGCCACAGGCCGCGGAGCAACAACCAGCCGGCTGCCATGCTGAGCAGGTAGATGACGATGAAGTTGCCGTTGGCATAACGGATCAACTGGTCCAGCGGCAGGGCCAGGGCCCAGATCAGTGTGGCGCTGAGGGCGCAGCTGAGTACTACCAAAAGCAAGGCCCTGGCCGGTACGCCATTGGCATTGCGAACGGCCAGGGCGCGCGGCAGCTTGCCCTCATCGGCCAGGCTCCAGATCAGCCGCGAGAAGCCCTGGATGTACACGTTCATCGACGCGAAACAGGCCAGGTAACCGATGCTCGCACTGAGCCAGCGGGCCTGGTCGCCGAGCAGCACGTCGAGCATCAGCGGCAGCGACGCGGCATCGGTGCGCGCGTCGCCGTAGGCGTGGAAGCTCAGCACCGCCACCGAACAGGCCCAGTACACCAGCCCGGCGAGCAGCACACCGAGCACCAGCGCCAGAGGGAAGTCGCGCTGCGGGTTCCTGAACTCCTCGCCCAGGTGGGTGAAGGCCTCGATGCCGACGAAGCACCAGAACATCACCCCCAGCGCCACCGGCAGCAATTGCCAATTGCCGGCCAGCGGCGGCAGCAGGGGCTGCTCGGCGTGGGGCAGGTCGCCCTTGAACCAGATCAGCGCGATGGTGGCGACGATGGCCAGGGCGATGACGATCTGCACGCTGCCGGAGGTGCGTGCGGGGCGCTGGCCAAGTAGCAGAATGATGCCCAGAGTTGCCAGCTGGATGGCGAGGATCGCCAGGTCACTTAGCGCGAACAGCGCATGCCAGAAGCCGCTGGCGATATTCAACGCCGCCGGCAGGCCCACCGGAATCACCGCCAGAAACAGCCAGGCGCTGGTGCGCTCCATGGGCGCGCCGAATGCACGGCCGATCAGGTGCGGCGCCCCGCCGGCATGGGGGTAATGGCGGCCGAGTTGGGCGAAGGTGAAGGCCATCGGCAGAATCAGCACGATCAGCAGCAGCCACGCCCACAGCGAGATCTCGCCAGCAGCGGTGGCGGCCAGCGCGGGAATCACGAAAACCCCGGTGCCGAGCAGCGATGTGCTCAGCAAACCCACACCCTGCAGCAGCCCCAGTTCCTTGTTCAATCGGCTCATGTTGTATGCTCTCGCTCCTGACGCGGCCCCTGGCAGAGCGCCTGCCTGCCGTAGCGCCATGGTAAGGCCGCTTCGCTTGGGCGGCTGCTGGCGAAGCGTCGCCGATCACCGACGAAACGGCGGCAATGGCCGTCATCCTGTTTGCAGAGAGCTTCAGTGGATAAGTTCGATCAACGCATCATCGCCCTGCTGTGCGCCGACGCGCGCCTGACCGTCACCGAGGTGGCCCGCCAGGTCAATCTGTCACGTTCCGCCGTGAGCGAGCGCATCCGCCAGCTGGAAGCGTCCGGGGTCATCCAGGGCTACCACGCACGCATCGCCGAACCTGACGCGGTGGTGGTCAAGGCCTATCTGGAACTGTTCTACAAGGGCGGGCGCTGCGAGCAGTACGTCGAGCGCATGCGCGCCTTCCCGGAAGTACGCCGCTGCTCAGGCATCAGCGGCGAGACGGATATGCTGATCTACATCGAGGCCGCGTCCATGGAGCGCCTCGCCGAAGTGCGCGGCGAAATCGAAAACCTGGCGGGCGTGTTCAAGGTGAAGACCCATATGGTGGTGAAGGATTGGGTGATGTGAGGCGCCTGGCGACACATGACTTGGCTGACTGATCTAGGTTGGCTAGGATGCTTCGCTTCACTGGGTTGCCGCATCCGCGGTGGCCCGATCAGGAAGTTGGACTACACAAGGAGTTTCAGTGAAAAAGTTAGCCTGCACCGTCTTGCTCATTGCCCTGGCTGGCTGCGCCTCGCCGCAGAAGAGCGATAGCCAGATTTATCAGGAAGCCACGGCGTTGTACGTGACCATGCTCCCGGCAGGGCAGAACAGCGTCAGCCTTCCCACCGTAAAAATCCCATCTCACGGCCTGCTTGCCGATAACCTGGCCATCGCCGCTGGCGGCGGCGCCAATGCCACGCAGCTCAGAAATGCACTGTCGGCGGCAAGGGCTGCGGGAGATAAAGGCTTTCTGATTATCGGCAGCCAAAATGGTGCGCTGGATCTTGCCGTGATCAAGAATGCCGTGGACTCGCAGGATCTCAGCGGCATGACGATACTTTATTCGGGTGATCCTGGAAAAAGTGATGCAATCCGCTCGGCTGTCGAGAAGGCCAATGGCGAGTTTCAGTTCATTCGTTAGTTCTAAGCGTGGATTACGCGTCTACGAACCACCAGTCGTTAAGTTATATAATAATTGGTTGTAGAAAAGCTTCATCCACCCTTTACCCTGAAGCGCAGAATTACGCTTGTTCTCAGGGTGGGTCTATTCGACGAATATATTTATTGAGCGAGCATCGTTCTTTGATCCGCATTTTAGATTGAGGTATTGAAGTGAAGAAGGTTTTGCTTTTCTCAGTATGCTGCACATTTCTTTCCGGTTGCACTTGGACAAGTGCATTCGAGACTGCGCCTGGGGAATATACAATTTCGAGTCATGGCAGCATATTTAATTCACGTGAAGAATTGCTCATGAAAATCAATAGAAAGGCCAGAAAGGTATGCGGTGATAAGCCTTATAAGCTGGAGGGAGATCAGAATGCGAACATGATCGTATCCACCAAGACGAATATAGGCGACACACCCACATCGGTTCTTAGTCTGAAGGCCTATTGTAACTAGCCCGTTAACTAGTTGGTTAAGCTGTTGCTGCATGATACGGTTCAAGTTGATCAGCCAGATGCTATCCGCGCGCGGAGGCTCTGTGGAAACTATTGGGGCAGAAACATGTTTAGAAGTGTGCAGGCGATAATGGTGATTGCGGCCGTTCTATTGTGCGGTTGTGTCAGAGATCCTGACAGCATGCCCACTTACAGGATGGATCCGCAACACGTTGATGACAAAGCACCCAGCTCGATCATCACTTCAGTAGTGTCGCAAGATACTCTCAATAAACTCGGGGTACCTGTCGACTCCTTCTGGGGCTGGAAGGATGCTCACCCGCCGACTGCAATCAATGGGAAAGGCTCTCTGCAGTTTGCCAAGACTTTTGCCGGCTTGCCGATTGATGGGAATTTTCAGGTGGAAGTGCCTGCTGGCGTTCAGCGTGTTAGCTTTCATCACTTTAATGGGAATGCTGAGGTCAGGGAGTATCTTGTTGAATTTAATGCTGAGCCGAATCATAAGTATTATGCTAAATTCTTAACGCCGCGTAATGATCAGGTGCGCGGCATGTATAGTGTAAGGCCAGTTCTATATGACCTCACGCGTGATGAAAAGGTTGATTATAAGTTTGTAAGCGATAAGCGGGTTCGTTAGGAGCTGTTGAATTCAAGGTGAATGAGTGGTGAGTAACACGATTTAGTGTTCCCTCGGCTTATTAGGTGCCGTCATCAGGCAGGTCGCTGTTTCGATTGTGGATAAAGAGATCGTCGGCGACGGTCCTAGTCCGTTCTGCTTACTATCGCTGGAGTTGCGACATGCTGTTCGCTGATGCTTTCAAGTACAAGAAATGGGCGAATGAGGAGCTACTCGCGCTGGGCGAGCGCCAGCTAGAACAGCTTTCCGAGAACGACGCGGAGTTCTTTATCCGCATCCTCAATCACACCACGGTGGTCGACAGCCTCTTCATCAGTCGTCTGTCCGGTGAGGCGGAGCGCTACAGCGGCGACAATACCCGCGAGACCCCCACATTTGCCGAGCTCAAAGCACGTATCGCGCAGAACGATGCCTGGCTCGTCGATTTTGCCCGGCGTGCAACAGCCGATGAGTTGCAGCGCGTTATCGCCTTTCGGTTTACGGATGGCGACCATGGCCAGCTTTCAGTGGAAGAGGTGCTGCTGCATCTGCTCACCCACGGCAGCAATCACCGTGGCATGGCATCGAAAACGTTAGCGATTCATGGGCTCGAACGGCCGAAGGATACCTTTACCCGGTATCTGCACGAGGCGCAGCCGGGCAGGCGCGAGCTTGCCCGTGAAGCGCTTGGCTGAGCCTCGTGCTCGCCCTGAGAATCTGTTCACGATCTTTTCAGGCGACATTGAAAGAGGTTGCTACAAGGCAGAGGCGGCCATCAGTGCTTTGCCTGTGGGAACGGGCGGGGGCGCCTAGTCCATGCCCGTGATTTTTCGCGGGCATGGCCCGCTCCCACAGGTAGGGGCCCGCGTTCGCTTGCGCCACTTTACAGTCAAATCGCTGAAGTCGAGCCGAAGATCGTGAACAGGTTCTAAGCGGCCAACCCCGCCGTGTAGGCCTGCATCAGCAGTTGCCAGTCGCTCTCGGGCATCGCCCCGCAATGACGTTTCAACTGCCGCATGTCATGCCGGGAGGCATCGGCCGTGCGCCAGCGACGGCGGCTTTTTTCCAGGTCGAGCAGGGCGATTTCGGCCCGGGGCGAGCCGCTTTCATCGTGTTCAATCCTGGTGAAGAGATGCTTGGCGTAGCAACAGCCATGCTGCCAGCGGCCCTTGTGCATGCGTGCCAGGGCAACGGCCAACGCATTCAGTATGCAGGCTGAATATTCGGGACTCCGCTCCGCTTCGTACCACTGCTCCAGGCTGATAAAACCCGTCAGCGCCTGGGTGATCAGCAGCGCCTGCCACTGGCCCTGATGCTTTCTGGCCGAGCCATAAACGAGCTTTGGTACGTTGACGCCCAGTTCAGCGAATGCCTGATAGGCATGTAGCTCACGCATGATGGTCGGGCGGCCCAGGGGGTGGCGCAGGCTGCGATACAGGTGGCCGGTTTGGCGTTTGCTGTACAGCGTCGGGTGCGAAGGGTTGCGTGGCTGCAACAGTTGCACGCCGCTTTCACCATCGCGGCGCCTGTTGAGCGGTTCCACCCAGGCGCCTCGGCATTGCCACCAGCGCTCGAAGGGGCTGGCCTGCACTGCCGATCGATAACCGATTACCAGCGCCATCACAGCACCTCACATTTGCGCAGTACATAGGTGCGCCACATGGCATAGCCGGGTAAGAAGTCGCGGTGGCCGAGCACCTGGAAGCCTGCCTTGAGAAACTCGGACTCGATCTCCTCACGGCGCACCACGAAGCGATTCTCACCGCCGCCGCGGCGCTTTTCGAGGCGATTACGACGCCAGGCCTTGTAGTTGCCATCGACCCACAGCGAGACGATCACGCTATCGCGGGTAACCCGGTGGAATTCGCGTAGCGCCGTCAAACGGTGCTCTGCCGATTGGAAGTGATGCAGCAGGCGAATGCAGAACACGCAGTCCACCGAGTTATCGCCCAGGGCGATATCGAAGGCCGAGGTCTTGAAGGTTTTTACCCGGTTGACGACCTCGGGCGGCTGGCCGGCGAGGGCGGTGGCGAGCATGTCCGTGGAGTTGTCGGCCGCCAGGATTACCCGGTTCGGGTGTTCGGCGAGCATCGGCCAGAAGCGGCCCGCGCCGCAGGGCAGGTCGAGCACCAGATTGGGGTCACCCGCGAGGCGCAGGGCACTGCGGCCGACCTGAACGTCGCGCCAGTGCGACAGGCGCCTGGCCAGGCCGTCCTGGTGCTTGTGCAGGTAGTTCTGAGCATGTTGCCGGTCGTATTTGCCGGAGAAGGCCAGTTCGATGGAGCGGGGCTTGGACATGACGAGGCACCTCTAAGAGAGTGCCTCGATGTTAGGAGGCGGGTTCTGATGAACCCGTCAAACAAACGTGAAAAAAACGTCAGCTGGCGGCCTGGAAGGTCACTTCAAAGCAGCTGCCCGTCACCGGCAGGCTGTGCACGCTGATTTGCCAGCCCTGATGGGCGCAGATCCGCTTGACCAGCGACAGCCCCAGGCCAAGCCCCTCGCCACGGGCCTGCTCGCCACGCACGAAAGGGTCGAAAATCTGCTCGTGGTGCTGCTCGGGTATGCCGACGCCGCTGTCTTCGACGCGAAAGCCGTTCTGCTGCAGGGTCAGTTTCACGAAACCGGTTTCGGTGTAGTGCAGGGCATTGCGCAGCAGGTTGGCCATCACCGTGCGCAGCAGGGTCGGGTTGTAGACACCCTCGTGCAGCGCCTGTACCTCGACCTGGAAGTCCAGGCCCTTTTCGCGCATCAGCGGTGCCCAGGTCTCCACCTGCTCGTCGGCGATCTGCCGCAGGCTGGCACTGCCGGCGAACAGGGTTTCGTTACCTTTGACGCGGGCCAGCTGCAGGAAGGTCTGCACCAGATCCTGCATTTCCGCGCTGGCCCGTTCGATGCGCTGCACCTGCTTGCGCTGCGTTGGTTCCAGGTCAACCTGGGAAAGCAGCTCGCAGGAGCTGGCGATGACCATCAGCGGCGTGCGCAGCTCGTGGCTGACGTCACTGGTGAACAGCCGCTCGCGCTCCAGCGACTGGCGCAGGCGGCCCAGGGTGCTGTCGAACGCGGCGGCGAGCTGGCCCACCTCGTCGTCCGGGTACTCCGGTGCCAGGGCAGGCGCCAGTGGCAGGAGCTGGTCGCGGTGGCGCACCTGATTGGCCAGTTTGCTGACCGGGCGCATTACCCGCTCGGACATCAGCCAGCCCAGCACCAGGGCGCCGAGCACCGACAGCAGAAAGCCGGCCAGCACGACGTTGAACAACACCTGCTCGCGCTTCTCGAAATCACTCTGTTCCTGCACCAGCAGGTAGCGGTCGCCGTTGATGACCTCGGTGAAGATGTAGAACGCCCGTTCGCCCTCCAACTGCTCACTGAAGCCTTCCGGCAGGTCGGCATAACGCTGCGGAATGGCGTACTGCGGGTAGTTCGAGGCGAAGAAGCGGGTGCGTGAATCCAGGCGTGGCGCCTGACCGCTCTTCAGGTCCTGCTGCACCACCACGCCCAGCTCGAGGGCGAGCTCTTCGGACACCAGATGCTCCTCGATCAGGTGCACGATGGCCACGATGCTGAGGGAAAACACCCCGCTGACCAGGATGGTCATGGTCACGAAGGCGATCAGGATGCGTCGGCGAAACGGTTGCTTATTTTGCATCGGGGTTGGCCGCCAGGCGGTAGCCCACGCCGTGCACGGTGTGCAGCAGGGCCGTGGCAAAGGGCTTGTCGATGGCCTGACGCAACTGATGGATATGGCTGCGCAGGCTGTCGCTGTCCGGGCAGTCGTCACCCCACAAGGCTTCTTCCAGCGCCTCGCGGCGCACCACGGCAGGCGAGCGCTGCATCAGGATCATCAGCAGCTTCATGCCCAGCGGGTTGAGTTTGATCGGCACGCCGGCGCGGGTCACGCTGAGCATGTCCAGGTCGTAGGCCAGGTCGGCGACTTCCAGCAGGCGCCGGCGGTTGCCCTGGGAGCGGCGCAGGATGGCTTCGATGCGCGCCACCAGCTCGGACAGCGCGAACGGTTTGACCAGATAATCGTCGGCGCCGGCGCTCAGGCCCTGCAGGCGGTCCTCCAGGGCATCGCGCGCGGTGAGCATGAGGATCGGGATGCTGCTGCGCGCCTCTTCACGCAGGCGCCGGCATAGCTGGTAGCCGTCCAGGCCGGGCAACATGATGTCCAGCACGATCAGGTCGTAATGCCCCTGAGTGGCCAGATGCAGGCCGCTGAGGCCGTCTTGCGCGCAATCGGCCGTGTACCCCTTGAGCTGCAGGTAATCGAGGATATTGGCCAGGATGTCGCGGTTGTCTTCGATCACCAGAATGCGCATGCAACGTTCTCTTCACGGGGATTGACGTTTTTTTCACACGGCCATGACGAAG
>JAAIGF010209090.1_pt1 | contig 25000 bp, 24 predicted proteins | sample 6487441 | NCBI WGS metagenome assembly JAAIGF01 (sample SAMN13974129, study PRJNA590717) | phyllosphere metagenome | biome: pepper field; feature: multiple bacterial spot infested pepper fields; material: pepper leaves; isolation source: leaves from pepper fields | host: Capsicum annuum ... | reverse complement strand
GTCGTCACGCTTCGGCTCCGGCTGTGGCCTGCCTTTGCTCCGGTAGGTGACGACCGTTGGTCGTCACGCTTCGGCTCCGGCTGTGGCCTGCCTTTGCTCCGGTAGGTGACGACCGTTGGTCGTCACGCTTCGGCTCCGGCAAAATGCCGCCGCGCTTTGCGCGGCGAGCCGACCGTGGGGTCGGCTCTACAGCTGCGGCGGCGTCGTGCGGAGGGCTTGCCTTGCTTCGGCCTGATTCCGCGAAAAGTCCCCGGCGCTTTGCGCGGTGAGCCGACCATGGGTCGGCTCTACCCTGCATATGCCGGTGCTCAGGCGAAGCTGTCGGTGGCGCGTACCAGCGCGTCGATGTTCTGTGCTTCGAACGCGGAGTGGCCCGAGGCCGGGGTGATCTCCAGCGTGGCGCGCGGCCAGACCTTGGCCAGGTCCCAGGCATTGGCAAGCGGGCACACCACATCATAGCGCCCGTGCACGATCACACCGGGGATGTCGGCAATCCTGTGCGCGTCGCGCAGCAGCTGGTCTTCGACCTCGAAGAAACCGCCGTTGACGAAGTAGTGGTTCTCGATGCGGGCGAAGGCCAGCGCGAAGTGCGGGTCTTCATGGCTGTTGATGAAGTCATCGTCCACGTGCAGGAAGCTGGTGGCGCCTTCCCACACGCTCCACGCCCTGGCTGCGGCCAAGCGGGTGGCCTCGTCCTCGCTGGTCAGCCGACGATGGAAGGCTGAGATCAGGTCATGCCGTTCAACCACCGGAATCGGCTGGAGGTAGTGCTCCCAGGCATCGGGGAACAGGCGGTTGGCACCTTCCTGGTAGAACCATTCCAGCTCCCACCGACGCAGCATGAAGATGCCGCGCAGCACCAGCTCGGTCACCCGCTGCGGATGGGTCTGTGCGTAGGCCAGCGCCAGCGTGGAGCCCCAGCTGCCCCCGAACACCTGCCAGCGCTCGATGCCCAGGTGGGTGCGCAGCTTCTCGATGTCTTCGACCAGGTCCCAGGTGGTGTTGTCCACCAGGTCGGCGTGCGGGGTGGAACGACCGGCGCCGCGCTGGTCGAACAGGATGATGCGGTACCTGGCCGGGTCGTGGAACTGGCGCATCTTGTCGCTGCACCCGCCACCGGGACCGCCGTGCAGCATCACCACCGGCTTGCCCTCGGGGTTGCCGCACTGTTCGAAATACAGGGTGTGGCGGTCGTCGACCTTCAGGGTGCCCTGTTCGTACGGGGCGATCTCGGGGTACAGCGTGCGCATGCGTGCGGCTCCATGGTGATGCCCTGCCTCGGCAGGAGAACCCCCATTCTAGGCCGCGCGGCGCCCCAGCGTGACCCGGTCACGCTGCTCCAGATCCTGTCCGGTGCGCACGTCCTGCAGGCCGGCATGCTCAAGCAGTGCGCGGATGGCCGCGCCCTGGTCCCAGCCGTGTTCAAGCAGCAGCCAGCCCCCCGGCTGCAGATGCGCCAGCGCGCCTGCAGCGATCAGGCGGATGTCATCGAGTCCATCAAGCCCGGACGCCAACGCGGTCGGCGGCTCGAAACGCAGGTCACCCGCGTGCAGATGGGGATCGACGCTGGCGATGTAGGGCGGATTGCTGGCAATGAGCGCGAACTGTCGGCCCTGCAGCGGAGCGAACCAGTCGCTGCTGCCCAGCGCGAAGTGCACGTTGCCGAGCTGATGACGCTGGGCATTGGCCCGCGCCATAGCCAGCGCACCGGCGCTGGCGTCGGTGGCCAGCACCTGTGCCCGCGGCCGCTCGCTGGCCAGGGCCAGTGCGATGGCGCCGCTGCCGGTGCCCAGGTCGGCTACCGCCAATGGCTGGTCCGGCGGCAGGCGCTGCAAGGCCAGCTCGACCAGCAGCTCGGTTTCCGGACGCGGTATCAGCGTGGTGCTGTCCACCTGCAGATCAAGTGTCCAGAACCCGCGGCGGCCGGTCAGGTAGGCAACCGGCTCACCGGCCACGCGCCGTGCCAGCAGTGACGCGAATGCCTGTTGCTGGGCCGGCGCAACGGCGTCGGTGGCATGGCTGAACAGCCAGCTGCGCGGACGTTGCACCACGTGCAGCAGCAGCAACTCAGCGTCGAAGCGGGCCATCTCGCCGCCCAGCTGCTGGGCGGCATCGGCGAGCAGCTGGCGGACGTCGGGATCGGGGGCAGCACTCATCGGCAGGCCTGGATGCGGGGGCCGCAGCTTACCGCCGCCGCGGCGCCGTGCCGGAGCCTTGGTGGAGCGCAATCAGCCTATAGATAAAGGGATGCTATCGACGGGCTCAGCGCGACGCACCGCAAGTTACTGATTCTGCTGGCTCCACGGCCGCAGCCATGAACGGTTAATCCATCAAAACCGCGTTTTTGATAGCCTATATCTATCAAATGCATGCAATCAATGGATTGTTCTTATCTCGGCAAGGTCTGTAACCTAGCTCCTGTCGATTCACCGACTCCCCTAGCCCAGAGGAAAACAGATGTCGCTCATCAACACCAAGGTCCAGCCGTTCGAAGCCAATGCGTTCCACAACGGCGAATTCATCAAGGTTTCCGATGCCAGCCTGAAGGGCCAGTGGTCCGTGCTGATCTTCATGCCGGCCGCCTTTACCTTCAACTGCCCGACCGAGATCGAAGACGCGGCCGATCATTACGCCGAGTTCAAGAAGGCCGGTGCGGAGGTCTACATCGTCACCACCGACACTCACTTCTCGCACAAGGTGTGGCACGAAACCTCGCCGGCCGTCGGCAAGGCCCAGTTCCCGCTGGTCGGCGACCCGACCCATCAGCTGACCAACGCTTTCGGCGTGCATATCGCTGAAGAAGGTCTGGCCCTGCGCGGCACCTTCATCATCGATCCGGCCGGCACGATCAAGACCCTGGAGATCCACTCCAACGAGATCGCCCGTGACGTCTCCGAGACCCTGCGCAAGCTGAAGGCTGCCCAGTTCACGGCCGCCAACCCGAACCAGGTCTGCCCGGCCAAGTGGAAGGAAGGCGAAAAGTCGCTGACCCCGTCGCTGGACCTGGTCGGCAAGATCTAAGTCGTACCTGCAGGCCGCTGCCCCACGCGGCGGCCTGTCCATCCCCATGCCGGCCTGGCCGGCGTGGGGGTGAACCCAAGGGCGTCGTCGGTGCATTCCGTCCTTGGGTTCACCCCTACCCACCGCTGGTCCGTGATGTCCAATCGCGGTGCCACGCCCCCGTTTTGTCTTGAGCCCGGAGATGACCATGTTGGACGCGAACCTGCAGTCGCAGTTGAAGACCTACCTGGAGCGCGTGACCCGCCCGATCCAGATCACGGCCCGTGCCGACGACGGCGCCAGGTCGCAGGAGATGCTGGAGCTGCTGCAGACCCTTGAGGGGCTGTCGCCGATGATCTCGCTGCAGGTGCTGCGCGACGGACAGGGCCGGGTGCCTTCGTTCGATCTGGGCACGCCGGGGCAGGAGATCCATCTGACCTTCGCCGGCCTGCCGATGGGCCACGAGTTCACTTCGCTGGTGCTGGCCCTGCTGCAGGTGGGCGGCCATCCCTCCAAGGCCACCGCCGAGCTGATCGAGCAGGTGCAGAGCCTGGAAGGCGACTATCGCTTTGAGACCTATTTCTCGCTGTCCTGCCAGAACTGCCCTGATGTGGTGCAGGCCCTGAACCTGGCCGCCGTACTCAACCCGCGCATCCAGCACGTGGCCATCGACGGCGCCCTGTTCCAGGACGAGGTGGAGCAACGCCAGATCATGTCGGTGCCTACCGTCTATCTCAACGGCGAAATCTTCGACCAGGGTCGGATGAGCCTGGAGCAGATCGTGGCCAAGCTCGATACCAACGCCGGCAAGCGCGATGCGGAGAAGATCGCGGCCAAGGAAGCGTTTGACGTGCTGGTGGTCGGCGGCGGTCCGGCGGGCGCTGCTGCTGCGATCTACGCCGCGCGCAAGGGCATCCGCACCGGCATTGCCGCTGAGCGTTTCGGGGGCCAGGTGCTGGATACGATGGCCATCGAGAACTTCATCTCGGTACCCGAGACCGAGGGCCCGAAGCTGGCAGCGGCGCTGGAGCAGCATGTGCGCGAGTACGACGTGGACATCATGAACCTGCAGCGCGCCAGCGCCCTGCACCCCGCAGGCGAGGACGGCCTGCTCAAGGTGGAGCTGGAGAATGGTGCGGTGCTCAGGTCTCGTTCGGTGATCCTCTCCACCGGTGCCCGCTGGCGGCAGATGAACGTGCCCGGTGAAGACCAGTACCGCAACAAGGGCGTGGCCTACTGCCCGCATTGCGACGGCCCGCTGTTCAAGGGCAAGCGTGTGGCGGTCGTCGGTGGCGGCAACTCGGGTGTGGAGGCGGCCATCGACCTGGCCGGACTGGTAGCACATGTCACGCTGCTGGAATTCGACACCGCGTTGCGCGCTGACGAAGTACTGCAGAAGAAACTGCGCAGCCTGCCCAACGTCACCGTGCTCACCAATGCCCAGACCACCGAGGTGCTGGGCGATGGCCAGAAGGTCACCGGCCTGGTCTATACCGACCGCGCGGGCGGCGATTCTCATCGCGTGGAACTGGAAGGCATCTTCGTTCAGATTGGCTTGCTGCCAAATACGGAATGGTTGCGCGACGTGATCACCCTGTCGCCCCGGGGCGAAATCGTCATCGACGACCGGGGCCAGACCAGTATTCCGGGCGTTTTCGCTGCCGGTGATTGCACTACCGTACCGTACAAGCAGATCATCATTGCCATGGGCGCCGGATCGACTGCCGCACTGAGTGCGTTTGACCACCTGATCCGTTCGTCCATCACTGACAAGAGCAGCGGTGCTGTTGCCCAAGCTGCCTGACAAGGAGCTCCCGCCTACACCGCGGGAGCAGCGTAAGCCAACTGGGTAAGCCACGCCGTCACCCGGTCCGTTACCCATGAGGTCCCAGGATGAACCTACGTGATCTGAAGTACCTGGTGGCGCTAGCCGAACACAGGCACTTTGGCCGCGCTGCAGCCGCCTGTTTCGTTAGCCAGCCCACACTTTCCACACAGATCCGCAAACTGGAGGAAGAGCTCGGCCTGCCCTTGGTGGAGCGCGCTCCGCGCAAGGTCATGCTGACCCCTGCCGGGCAGGATGCCGCTGCCCGGGCCCGGGTGATCGTCGCCGAAGTCGAGCAGATGAAGGAAGCCGCCCGGCGCAGCCGTGACCCGGAAGCGGGAACAGTGAGGCTGGGAATTTTCCCCACGCTCGGCCCCTATCTTCTGCCGCACGTGATTCCGCGCATCCGTGACCGCTTCCCGCAGCTGGAACTGCTGCTGGTGGAGGAAAAAAGCGATGTGCTTCTCAACCGTCTGCGCGAGGGGAAGCTGGACGCTGCGTTGCTGGCGCTGCCGGTCATCGATGACCAGCTGCACACCGAGTTCCTTTTCGAAGAGCCCTTCCTGCTGGCGGTGTCGGCCCAGCATCCGCTGGCACGACGCGCGCATATGGATGTGCAGGAGTTGTCGGCGCAGCGGCTGCTGCTGCTCGAAGACGGTCATTGCCTGCGTGACCAGGCACTGGAAGTGTGCCGCCTGTTTGGTGCCAACGAAAAATCGGAGTTCCGGGCGACAAGCCTGGAGACACTGCGTCAAATGGTCGCTGCCGACGTCGGCATCACGCTGCTGCCCTCGCTGTCGGTGCAACCGCCGGTGCCCCGCTCCGACAGCATCCATCTGCTTGATTTCGTCGGCGAAGGCCAGCCCAGCCGACGCATTGCCATGGCGTGGCGCCGCAGCTCGGCGATGAGCGGCTTTCTGCTCGAGTTTTCCGAACAGTTCAAACATCTCCCTGCCGGGTTGTTCCAGCTGCGCGCCGCAGCGCCGCCACCGCAGCGTCCTCCCTCCCGCCGCAGCGCGGCTTCCGTGCGGGACTGAGCCAGAGCACAATGTCAGCTGTGGCAGGTCAAGGCCTGGGTCGATTCCCGGGCAGTTTGTCCCCACAATAGGATCAGGCGGCGCCGACAGGCGCCGCCTTTTGCTTGGCCCTCATTCAACAAGGAGCACCACCTGTGACCAGTGCCAGCGGCCTGCCGCCGTCCATCACCGTTTCCACCCTCGACCTCAACAGGCTCGATGCCATCCTCGAGTCGCCGGCATTGAGCCAGACGCCAGCGGCGCTTGCCCTGGCCGATGAACTGAACCGGGCCACCGTGCTCGACCCCAAGGAGATGCCGGAAGGCATCGTCATGATGCATTCGCGCGTGGAGTGCGAAGATGAGGTCTCTGGCGAGACGCACGTACTGACCCTGGTCTTCCCCCGCGAAGCCAATGTCGATGAGGGCAAGGTGTCGGTGCTGGCGCCTGTCGGCAGTGCCCTGCTGGGCCTGGCCGTCGGCCAGAGCATCGACTGGACCGCCCCGGGTGGTCGCAAGCTGCGCCTGCGGGTGACCGCGGTGCACAACGACCCGGCCTGAGCGACCCTGTATTCCTGGCGCTGCGCGCTCGACCGCGCGCGCCCAGCCTCAACCTCTGGAGCTGCAATGAGCACCACCCCGTCCAAACTCTCTCAGCTGCGCGAACTCTCCGTAGTGGTAGCCGACACCGGCGACTACGAGGCGATCAAGCGCCTGCAGCCGGTGGACTGCACGACCAATCCGACCCTGGTGAAGAAGGCGCTGGACCTGCCGGTCTATGCCGAGCTGATCACGCGCGAGCTGGCCTGGGGCCGACAGCAGGGCGGCGACCGCGAGACCGTGGTCAGCGCTGTTGCCGACCGCCTGACGGTAGGCGTGGGCACGCTGTTGAGCACCCTGGTGCCGGGACGGGTCTCCACTGAAGTGGACGCCGACCTTTCCGAGGACACCGCCGCCACGGTGGCCAAGGCGCGCCGGTTTGTGCAGATGTATGCCGATGCAGGGGTACCGCGCGAGAAGATCCTGATCAAGATCGCGGCCACCTGGGCCGGCATCGAGGCTGCGCGCGTGCTGCAGGCCGAAGGCATCGACTGCAACCTGACGCTGATCTTCAATCAGACCCAGGCGCTTGCCTGCAGTGAAGCCGGCGCCTTCCTGATTTCGCCATTCGTAGGGCGCATTCTGGATTGGTACGTGGCCAATGGTCAGACCCCGGCGAGCATCGATGAGGATCCTGGCGTGAAATTCGTGCGCGGCGTCTATGCCGAGTTCAAGCGCCGCGGCTCGCCGACCGTGGTGATGGGTGCCTCGTTCCGTTCCACCGCGCAGATCGAAGCGCTGGCCGGCTGTGACCGCCTGACCATTTCGCCGGATCTGCTGGAAAAGCTCGACGCCGACCACGGCGACCTGCCCCGCAGGTTGAGTGCGGGTGCGAGCGAAGCCTTCGACGGCACGCCGATCAACGCTGCACAGTTTGCCAGCGATCTGGCGGCAGACCCGATGGCAACGGAAAAGCTGAGCACCGGCATCGAGTCGTTCACCAAGGACCTCAACGCACTTCGCGACCGGATCCGCGCCGAACTCTGAGGCAGGCCGGGCCACCACTGTCGGCACCCCGCTTCCGTAGAGCCGACCCCACGGTCGGCTTGCCGCGCATCAACAGCGTGACGACCAACGGTCGTCACCTACCGGGGCAATGCACGCCATGCCCGCTGCGGCGACCATCCTCACACGGCCAGGCCGATCGGGCAGCTCACCCCGGTACCACCGATGCCGCAGTACCCGTTGGGGTTTTTGGCCAGATACTGCTGGTGATAGTCCTCGGCGTAGTAATACAGCGGTGCCGGATGGACGATCTCCGTCGTGATCGGCCCGTAGCCAGCCGCCTCCAACTGCGCCTGGTAGGCGTTCCGGCTGGTCACCGCCAACGCCAGCTGCTGCTCGTCCGTGACATGGATCGCCGAACGATACTGCGTACCGGTGTCGTTGCCCTGGCGCATGCCCTGCGTCGGATCGTGGCTTTCCCAGAACACCTTGAGCAGTGTCTCCAGACTCACGACCGCCGGGTCGAACACCACCTGCACTACCTCGGTGTGCCCGGTCAGCCCTGAACACACCTCCTCATAGGTCGGATTCGGCGTGATACCCCCCGCGTACCCGACCGAGGTGCTGTAAACGCCCGGCAGGGTCCAGAACTTGCGCTCTGCGCCCCAGAAGCAGCCCATCGCGAATCGCACCTGCTGCAGCCCGGCGAAGCGGTCCTTCAGCGGGTGGCTGTTCACGTAATGCTGGTTGCTGTGCAGCGGCAGCGGCTGCTCGCGCCCAGGCAGCGCCTCCTCGGCCCGTGGCAGACGCTGCTTGAAGGCACCGATGCCCAGCACGCCCTGTCCAAGTCCCAACATATACGCTCCTATGCCGGCAGACCGGCCATGTCATCTGCATCGGAAATGGGGTCGACCGGGCCCTGGCCCAAGTCGAGCCCGCCCACGATCTGTTCGGCCTGGATGCGCGCAGCGTCGGGGATGCCCACGCGCAGGACCCCGAACAGCGGCAGTTCGCCCATGCCGCCCAGCAGCTGCTCGCCAAACACGAAGGCCGGAATGCCTGCATCCTCCAACGCGTGCTTGACCAGATGGGCATCGAAAAGATTGTCGGCCTTGTACACGATGTGCATCAGCGGGCTCCGTGGGACAGGCCTGCAGCATACGCCGGCCGGTGCAACGCCGCCGCAACGCCGCGCCGGCGCGCCACCCGGCGGCAAGCTGCCGCCGTACGCGCTAGACTGGCGGCCTTTCTGCCCTTCTTCTGCGCCGCCTCATGTCCGAGCACACCCCCGCCAGTTCCGAGACCCCCGTCGACAGCCACGAAAAGCGCGATTTCATCCGCCAGATCGTGCGCGAGGACCTGGCCAGCGGGAAGCACCAGGCGATCAAGACCCGTTTTCCGCCCGAACCCAACGGCTACCTGCACATCGGCCACGCCAAGTCGATCTGCCTGAACTTCGGCATTGCCGGCGAATTCAACGGCGTCTGCAACCTGCGCTTTGATGACACCAACCCGGCCAAGGAAGATCCCGAGTACGTCGCCGCCATCCAGGACGACGTGCGCTGGCTGGGCTTCCGCTGGAACGAGCTGCGGCATGCCTCGGACTACTTCCAGGCCTATTACCTGGCCGCCGAGAAACTGATCGGCGCCGGCAAAGCGTACGTCTGCGACCTCTCGGCCGAGGAAGTGCGCGCCTACCGCGGCACCCTGACCGAACCGGGCCGTCCTTCTCCCTGGCGCGAGCGCAGCGTCGAGGAGAATCTGGACCTGTTCCGCCGCATGCGCGCGGGTGAGTTTGCCGATGGCACGCGCACGCTGCGTGCGAAGATCGACATGGCCAGCGGCAACATCAACCTGCGCGACCCCGCGCTGTACCGCATCAAGCACGTCGAGCACCAGAACACCGGCAACGCCTGGCCGATCTACCCGATGTACGACTTCGCCCATGCGCTGGGCGATTCGCTGGAAGGCATCACCCACTCGCTGTGCACGCTGGAGTTCGAGGATCATCGCCCGCTCTACGACTGGTGCGTGGACAACGTCGATTTCGCTCACGACGAGGCGCTGACCGCGCCGCTGGTCGAAGCCGGTCTGCCACGCGAGGCCGCCAAGCCGCGCCAGATCGAATTCTCCCGCCTGAACATCAACTACACGGTGATGAGTAAGCGCAAGCTGATGGCGCTGGTCACCGAACAGCTGGTGGACGGCTGGGACGATCCGCGCATGCCGACCCTGCAGGGCCTGCGGCGCCGTGGCTACACGCCGGCGGCGATGCGCCTGTTCGCCGAGCGCGTGGGCATCAGCAAGCAGAACTCGATGATCGACTTCAGCGTGCTCGAGGGCGCGCTGCGTGAGGACCTGGACAGCGCCGCACCGCGCCGCATGGCCGTGATCGATCCGATCCGGCTGGAGCTGACCAACCTGCCCGAAGGCCATGAGGAGCTGCTGACGTTCAGCAATCATCCCAAGGACGAGAGCTTCGGCAGCCGCCAGGTGCCGTTTGCCCGCGAGCTGTGGATCGAGCGGGAGGATTTTGCCGAAGTGCCGCCCAAGGGCTGGAAGCGTCTGGTGCCCGGCGGTGAAGTCCGCCTGCGTGGCGCGGGCATCATCCGCTGCGACGAGGTGATCAAGGACGCCGACGGCACCGTGACCGGCCTGCGCGGCTGGCTGGACCCCGAATCGCGCCCCGGCATGGAAGGCGCCAACCGCAAGGTCAAGGGCACCATCCACTGGGTCAGCGCCGTGCATGCGGTGCCGGCCGAGGTTCGCCTGTACGACCGGCTGTTCTCGGTGGCCAACCCGGACGACGAGTCCGAGGGCAGGACCTACCGCGACCACCTCAACCCGGCCTCTCGCCGCCTGGTCACCGGCTACGTTGAACCCGCCGCTGCCTGCGCCGAGCCGGAGCAGGCGTTCCAGTTCGAGCGTACCGGCTATTTCGTTGCCGACCGTCGCGAACACACGCCGGCAAAGCCGGTGTTCAACCGCAGCGTGACCCTGCGCGATACCTGGTCAGCCTGACCCCGCAACACCGCTGAACGACGGCGGTGACTGTACCTGGCGCCACATGACCGCCCCTGTCACCGGGGGCGGGCTACACTGCGCGCCGTTCTTTCCGCAATTCCGATGACGAGGCCCCCGCGATGCTGTATGCGCAAGTCCACCTGACCCTTCCCGCCTGGATCCACGACCAGATCGATCTGGACCGTCGCTATCCGGGCGACGAAGCCAAGGTCGCACTGGCCATCGCGCTGTCGCGCCTCAACGTGGACCATGCCAGCGGCGGGCCGTTCGGCGCCGTGGTGTTCGGCCCGGAAGACAAGGTCATCGCCGCTGCCGTCAACCGCGTGGTGCCGCACACCACCTCGCTGGCGCACGCCGAGAACATGGCCTACATGCTGGCCCAGCAGCGTCTGCAGACCCCGCGCCTGAACGCGGTGCTCGCCCCGATCACGCTTGCCACCAGTTCACAGCCGTGCTGCCAGTGCTTTGGCGCCACGGTATGGGCCGGCATCGACCGTCTGCTGATCGGCGCCAGCGCCGCCGATGTGGAAGCACTGACCGAGTTCGACGAAGGTCCACTGCCGGCCGACTGGGTGGGTGAGCTGAACAAGCGTGGCATCGAGGTGGTGCAGGGGCTGCACCGTGAGGAGGCGCGCGCGGTGCTGCGTGCTTATGGGGAAAGCAATGGCGCTCGCTACTGAATCCGGCATCGGCCTGCTGTGTCTGTGCCGGCAGGGGTTTGAACCCGAGCTGGCCGGCGAACTGCAGTACCGCGCCGGGCAGGCCGGGGTTGCCGGCTACGCACGTACCCAGCGCAACGACGGCTACGTGCTGTTCATGTGTGACGAGGCGGCCGCGTTGACGCCTCGGCTGCCCTGGCGCGAGCTGATCTTCGCGCGACAGAAGCTGGTCGTGCTGGCCGAGCTTCCGCAGCTGGACCCGACCGATCGCATCACCCCCATCGTGGAGGTGCTCAACGGTCTGCCCCGGTTTGGCGACCTGTGGGTCGAGCATCCTGATTCAGATGCCGGCAAGCCGCTGTCCGGGCTTGCACGCGCGTTCGGCAATGCGCTGCGCCCGGCACTGCGCAGGGCCGGCCTGCTCACCGACAAGCCGCAGGGGCGCCTGCCGCGCCTGCACGTGGTCTTTGTCGATGGCACCCACGCCTTTGTCTGCATCGCCGACCCGGCTGACAGTGCACCGTGGGCACTGGGCATTCCACGGCTGAAGCTGCTGCCCGAAGCACCATCGCGCTCGGCGCTGAAGCTGGACGAGGCCCTGCTGACGCTGCTGGCCGCCGAGGAGCGCGAGGCGCTGGTGCGGCCAGGCATGCGCGCGGCCGACCTGGGCGCCGCGCCCGGCGGCTGGACCTGGGTGCTGACCCGCCAGCACATGCAGGTGCTCAGCATCGACAACGGACCGCTGCGCCAGCATGTTCTGGACACCGGGCTGGTCGAGCACCTGCGCGCCGATGGGTTCCACTGGCAGCCCGAGCAGCCGCTGGACTGGATGGTGTGCGACATGGTCGAACAACCGCGTCGCGTCGCCGAGCGCATGGCAACCTGGTTCCGTGAAGGCTGGTGCCGCCACGCCATTTTCAACCTCAAGCTGCCGATGAAGAAGCGCTGGGAAGAAACCCGCCTGTGCCTGGAGCTGTTCGAGCAGCAGGCCGGCAGGCCGCTGGTGGTGCGCGCAAAACAGCTCTATCACGATCGCGAGGAAATCACCGTGCTGGCTTCGCCGCTGCGCTAGCCAGCCTGTCCCACCGACGGCATCATGGCGATCGTCGTCGTTCATGCTGCAGGAATGCCATGCCTCACCTCCGCCCCGCCTTGTTCGCTGCCAGCCTGCTGCTGGCGCTTCCCCTGCAGGCGCAGCCTGTGCGGCCGCTGCCCAGCCCCGCGCAGAGCCAGCCGTTGACTGATGACGGCGGCGTGGTAAGGCAGCAGTCGCTGTCCAGCGGCCGGGTCACCGGCAGCGTGGACATCGCAGTGCCACTGGGCCAGACCCCGGTCACCGTGCGCTCGATCAGCCCAACCAGCATCGTCGGTCAGTACCGCGTTGATTTCGATGCGCTGGACACGGATGGCGACGGTTTCATCAGCCAGGAGGAAGCCGCGGCGAACCCGGCGCTGGCCGACGAGTTCCGCTCGCTGGACCGCCAGCGGCGTGGCAAGCTCGACCGCGCTGACCTGGCCGGCTGGCTGATTGACTGACCTGGCCTGCCTTGCCGCTGCTACCGATCGGCGGGGCTGAATCCACCAACCATGTATCGCCGCCGCTGAAGGCAGCATTCAGCGGCGTGCCTGCAGCCCCACGCGTCTGCAGCTGTCGACATCGCGTCGCCTCCAGGTCGCCGCCGACGCAGGGAGCTGGGCGCGCTGTCGCGGCGTGCACGTCCGCGCCGGAGGCAACGCTGAACCAGCAGACAGGCCACGGCGCGCCCCACGGTACGGTCAAAGCCTGCCCTCGCAGGCCAGGCCATGACCGCCCGCACGTCCCGCACTCACCCACTGGCTGTGCTTGCCATGCTGATGGCCATCGCGGGCTGGACCGTGCTGCCGGTCATCGGCAGCCTGATGGCGTTGCGCTGTGCACAGGCAGCGGCGCGCGCGATCGCGCGCGACCCGGCGTTTGACGACGGCGAGGGATTGCTGGGAGTGGCTGTGCTGCTGGCCTGGGCCGCGCTGATCGCCGGCGCACTGGCGGCAACGGCGCTGGCGGTGTGGACGCTGGCGAGCCGCTGAAGCGGCCGCAGCAGGGCCGCGCCATGCGTCAGGCGACGCCGGCGGCGCGTTTCCAGAAGGCCTGCACCAGCGGCGGCCACTTGCCCACGCACCCCAGCGCGCGACCCCGGGTCAGGGTCAGGTGCATTTCGTCATTGGAGAACAGGCGGTTGATGGCATCGAAGCTGTAGGCGGCCACCTGGGTGTCGCTGCGGCGTTCGCGCGCCCAGCGCTGCAGACGCTGCGGCGACAGGGGCGGCTGACCACGGCGTGAGGCTGCCGGTGTCAGCCAGCGCTGCAGGGCTGCGACATCGCGCAGGCCCAGGTTGACGCCCTGCCCGGCCAGCGGATGCACCACGTGCGCCGCATCACCCAGCGCCACCACCCGCCCGGCCACGTAGTGCCGCGCAAGCTGCCGGCGCAGCGGGAAAGCCGCCCGCGCCGAGGCCAGCTGCAGTTCGCCCAGCCGACCGCCGAAGGCGCGGGTCAGCTCGCGCTCGAACACCGCCGCATCCACTTCCAGCATGCGCTGGGCCTGGGCGTCGGGCAGCGTCCAGACAATGGAGCTGCGGCATTCGGCAACGGGCAGCAGCGCCAGCGGCCCACCCGGCAGGAAGCGCTGCCACGCCGTGGCCTGGTTGGGCCGTTCGCTGTCCACGTAGGCCACCACGCCACGCTGCTGGTAATCATGCGTGTCCACCTCGATGCCGGCCAGACGACGCAGCGTCGAATCAGCGCCGTCAGCGGCTACCGCCAGCGTTGCTTCAATACGGCGGCCGTCGTCCAGCCGCAGCCGCACCCCGTCATCGTCCTGCTCAAGCGTTTCCACCCGGGCCGGGCAATGCAGCTGCACGCCGGCGGCGGGCAGCGCGGACCACAGGCGGTCCTGCAGCAGGCTGTTTTCCACGATGAAGCCCAGCTCGCTGCGTCCGAAGCGGTCCGCATCAAACACCAGATCGTCGCCACCGGCGGCATCCCAGACCTGCATGCGCCGGTACGGCCAGGCGCGCGCGGCAGCAACCTGCGGCCAGACCCCAAGCGACTGCAGCAGCCGTACGTTGTCAGCGGCGAAGGCAAACACCCGCAGGTCCGGGTGCCCGGCCTGCCAGGGCGTCGGCTCGCGACCTTCCACCAGCACTACCTGCAGACCCGCCATGGCGAGCGCAAGCGCGCAGCTGGCGCCGACCACGCCGCCGCCCACCACCACCACATCCGTGCGTGCGCGACGGTTCATGCCGCCACTCCACGGCACAGCCGGGGCACATCGCCGCGAAAGCCCATCGCTCCGCCCACCAGCAGTGACTGCACCGCCGGTGCCTGCGTGGCCAGCAGGCCCAGGCTGCGCAGTGGCCGCAGCAACGGCGCCGCATTGCTGGTCAGCCGTGCCAGCCCACCGGAGAACGCGATGGTCTGCCGACGGTCTTCGGCACGCCGCTGCACATAGGCCTGCAGCAGCCCATCGGCGCCGGCATCAACGGCCGGTTCGAGCAGCTCGGCGAGGGTCAGCGCGTCGCGCAGGCCAAGGTTGAAACCCTGCGCGCCCAGCGGATGAATGGTCTGCGCGGCATTGCCGAGCAGCACGGCGCGTTGGCCGACCACGTCCTGGGCCAGCACCTGGCGCAACGGGTAGGCACTGCGCGGCCCGGAGCCGAGCAGACGACCGGCACGCCAGCCGATCGCCTGCTGCAGGCGCTGCAGCCATGCCGCATCGTCCAGTGCGAGCACGGCCTCGGCCTGATCGGCCGGCACGCCATGGACCACGCCGTAATGTCGGTCCCCGCGGGGCAGCAGGGCCGTCGGGCCATTGTCAGTGAACCGTTCCCAGGCCGTGCCATCGGGCGCACGCTGGCTGCGCAGGCGGGCCACCAGCAGGGTCTGCTGGAAATCATGGGTGTCCACCGCGATGCCCAGCGACTGGCGTACGCCACTGCGGGTGCCGTCAGCGCCGACCACCAGCCGCGCCTGCAGTGTGCGCTCACCCTCGGCATCGGCCACCCGCACCTGGCGGTAGCCGTCCACGACCTCGCCCAGGCCGACAAACCGCATCGGCCGGTAGCGCCGCACCACCGGCAGCTCCTGCAGCCGCGCCTCCAACGCATTGCCGAAATCGCGCGCCACCACCACCTGTCCGAAATACGGACGGTCATAGTCGGCGGCGGACAGCTGCACCCGGCCGAAGTCCCCGGCGCGGCTGACATGGATGCGGGTGATCGGCCCGGGCGGTGATACGAGCTTCTGCATGACCCCCAGCGCAGTCAGTGCATTGACCGTGGCTGCGGCAAAGCTCAGGTTGCGCTGGTCGAACACCGCCGGCAGGCTGTCGCCCGCAGTGGCCTCCAGCAGCGCGACATCGCGGCCGTGGCCATGCAGGGCAATGGCCAGGCTGGCGCCAACCAGGCCGCCGCCGACGATCAGGACATCATGACGTTCACTCATGCGCGCCATGATACTCCCTGCCCCAGGCGGCCTGCGTCGCAACGCCGCAGTCAGCCGTCTAGAATGGTCCACGTCCTTCCACCGCGACCCTCCACGCTGATGACCACCCGAACCCACAACCTGCTGGTGCTGTCCCTGCTGGCATTGGTGATGGCTGCCACCCGCATCCACCATTTCAATGCCGTGCCGGACGCCTCGTGGGCGTTGTTCTTCATCGGCGGCTTCTACCTGCGGAGCTGGACACGGCTCGCCTTCCCCCTGCTGATGGCCTTGGCGGTGGTGCTGGACTGGCTGGTGATCAGCCGCAGCGGCCTGGATTTCTGGCAGCACTACTGCGTCTCGCCGGGCTACTGGATGCTGCTGCCGGCACACTTCGCGCTGTGGGCTGGCGGCATGTTGCTGGCCCAGGGCTATGAGGGAGCCCGCTGGTCCACCCTGGCACGCGGCAGCGTGCTGCTGGTGGCCGCCACTGCCGTGTGCCATCTGTTCGCGCAGGGTGGCTTCTACTGGGCCAGCCACAGCGTGCCCGCACCGACGCTGGCCGGCTGGTGGAAGAACTACAGCGACTGGTTCGGCCCCTACCTCGGCGTCACCGCCCTGTACGTGGGCCTTGCCGCAGCGCTGCAGCTGGCCGGCGAACAGGCCCGCAAGCTGGCGCAGGCGCGCCGCGACCTGCAGCGCTGAGGCCTCGACGATGGGCAACCGCTTGTCGCGCATCTATACCCGCACCGGCGACGACGGCAGCACGGGGCTGGGTGACGGCAGCCGGGTCGACAAGGATGACGTGCGTGTTGACGCCTTCGGCACGGTCGACGAAGCCAACTCGGCGCTTGGCGTGCTGCTCGCAGTGGCCCTGCCTGATGACATCCGCGCCCTGCTGACCACGGTGCAGCATCAGCTGTTCGACCTCGGCGGTGAACTGTGCATTCCCGGCCATGCCGCCATCACCGAGGCCGACGTGCTGGCGCTGGAGCAGCAGCTGGACCACTACAACGCCGATCTGCCTGCGCTGCGGGAGTTCATCCTGCCCGCCGGGGGCGAAGCGGCCGCGCGCTGCCATCTGGCCCGTGCCATCGTGCGTCGCGCCGAGCGCTGCACGGTAAGGCTGGCGCGCCAGCAAGCGGTTCGCGCGCCGGCCCTGCAGTACCTCAACCGGCTGTCAGACCTGCTGTTCGTGCTGGCCCGCGTGCTCGCCCGAGCCGATGGCCACGGCGAAGTGTTCTGGCAGCATGCCCGGCGCCACCGCTGACGCCCTACCGGACGCCCTGCCCCATGCTGGCCTATACCCATCCCTCCTGCCTGCTGCATGATCCCGGCTCCGATCACCCCGAGAGCCCGCAGCGGCTGCAGGTCGTGCTCGATGCGCTGCACGCGCGGTTCCCCGGCCAGCTGCAGTGGCGCCAGGCCCCACCGGCCAAGCTGGGCGACCTGGCGCGGGTGCACGAGACCGAACTGATCGACCTGGTGCTGCAGGCGCAGACGTCCCCGCTGCGGCAGCTGGACATGGATACCCGGACCTCACCCGGCTCGGCCAGCGCCGCCCTGCATGCGGCCGGGGCCGGCATTGCCGCTGTCGATGCGGTGATGCTGGGCGACGATCCACTGGCCTTCTGCGCGGTGCGCCCGCCGGGCCACCATGCCACCGCCACCAGCGCGATGGGCTTCTGCCTGCTCAACAACGTGGCCGTGGCCGCCGCCCATGCGCGCGACCGTCATGGCCTTGAACGGATCGCCGTGGTCGACTTCGACGTACACCACGGCAACGGCACCCAGGACATCTTCCAGCACGACCCGCGGGTGGCCTACTACAGCACCCACCAGGCCGGGCTGTTCCCCAACTCCGGCCTGCGCCGTGACCGCGGCGCGGGCAACCTGCTCAACATCCTGCTGCCGCCGGGCAGCGATGGCCTGCGCTTCCGCAACGTCTGGGCTGACGAGATGCTGCCGGCCATCGATGACTTCCGGCCACAGCTGGTGCTGCTCTCGGCCGGCTTCGATGGCCACCTGCGCGACCCGCAGGCCGACCTGATGCTGGAGGCCGACGACTTCGCCTGGCTGACCGCGCAGCTGCACCAGCTGGCCCGGCGGCATGCGCAGGGCCGGCTGATCTCCACGCTGGAGGGCGGCTACGACCTGCAGGCGCTGGCCGAATGCTGCGTGGCCCACGTTGCGGCCCTGCTTGAGGACGCGCCGGCCGCCCCCGGCGGATGAACCCAAGCCGCGACCTGTCGGCGGCCTTCATTGCCCCTATGCAAGGGATGGGGCAAGCTACCGTCCGTTTTCGCCTGAATGTCATCACGCGTGCGCCATACCCTTCGCCTGCTGCCTCTCCCGCTGGGCATTGCCCTGTGCCTGCCCGCATTTGCCGATGACAAGCCGCTCAACTGGGGGCTTTGCCCGGCAACTGACGTGCTGCCTGCATTCACCGATGCGCCCCCGGCGGACAAAGCCGCGGTGGCCACCCGTGACCAGCAGCCCACCGACATCGAGGGTGACCAGCTGTATGGCACCTCGACCGTGCCCCAGTACGAGGGCAATGTGGCGCTCAAGCGCGGTGACCAGTTCCTGGGCACCGACCACCTGAGCTTTGACACCGATACCGGCAACTACCGGGCCGAAGGCAATGTCCGCTACCAGGACTCGTCGATCCGCATGGTCGCCCAGCGGGCCGAAGGCAACCAGGAAAGCGATACCCACAAGATCAGCGACATCCAGTACCAGCTGGTGTCGCGCCGCGGCAACGGCGGGGCCGAGTCGATCGACCTGCAGGGTGCCGTGGGCCAGATGCACCGCTCCACCTACACCACCTGCGACCCGTCGCAGCCGGTGTGGAAGCTGTCGGCGCCGCAGATCGAAGTGGACAACGATGAAGGCTTCGGTACCGCGCGCAACGCCGTGCTGCGCATCGGCAAGGTGCCGGTGCTGTGGGCGCCGTACTTCAAGTTCCCGATCGACGACCGTCGCCAGACCGGCCTGCTCTACCCCGAGCTCAAGGTGTCCGGCCGCAACGGCTTCGACTATACCCAGCCGATCTACCTGAACCTGGCGCCGAACTTCGACGACACCCTGATGCCGCGCTACATGAGCAAGCGCGGGCTGATGCTGGACAACGAGTTCCGCTACCTCTACCGCGGTGGCCGCGGCGAGCTGCTGACCGCCTACATGCCCAGCGACAAGCTGCGCGACCGCGATCGCGGCCGCGTCGAGTACAGCGGCTTCCACAACATCAACAGCCAGTGGCAGGCGCGCGCCAACATCGCCTGGGTCAGCGACGAGCGTTACGTGGAGGACTTCTCCAACCGCCTGCTCGGCGTTACCGCATCCAACCTGCAGAGCCAGGCGGGCATCTACGGTACCGGCGAAAACTGGAGTGGCGGTCTGATGGCCGACTACTGGCAGCTGACCGACTACACCCTCACCGAGCAGTCGCTGCCGTACAACCGCCAGCCGCGTCTGTTCGGCACCTGGGACAAGCCGGTGCTGCCGTGGCTGGACGTGGGCGTCTACGCCGAAGCCGTGCGCTTCACCCATGACGACGTGAACTACAAGACCCGCACGCCCGAGGGCGAGTACATCCGCAACGGGGAGGTCAAGACCTCCGGCATCGGCGTCGACGGCGGCTCGCGTCTGGACATCAAGCCATACGTCAGCCTGCCGTTCACCGGCGCGTCCTGGTATGTGACCCCCACCCTGGCGTGGCGCTACACCGCCTACGACCTGGAGCAGGGCCTGGCCGATGAGATCCGCCAGACCAATCTGGCGGCGGCCGGCATCACCAACCCGACCCCTGAGCAGCTGCGCGGCAATACCTCGCCCTCGCGCAGCGTGCCCATCGCCAGCCTGGATGCCGGTCTGTTCTTCGACCGCGAGACCACCATCGGCGACAAGCCCTACCTGCATACGCTGGAGCCGCGTCTGTTCTACCTGCGCACGCCGTACCGCGACCAGGACGAGCTGCCGGTGTTCGACACCCGCGACTTCACCTTCAGCTGGGGCCAGCTGTTCCGCGACTCGCGCTACTCCGGTCCGGACCGTCAGAACGACGCCAACCAGCTCACCCTGGCGGTCAGCACCCGCTTCATCGACCAGAACAGCGGTCGCGAGCGCTTCTCGGCCAGCATTGGCCAGATCCTGTATTTCGACGACTCGCGCGTCAGCATCAGCCCGTACTCGATCCCGGTCGAAAAGGGCAAGTCGGCCTGGATCGCCGATTCGAACTGGCAGATCAACGACCGCTGGAACCTCGGCGCGACCTACCAGTGGGACCCCAAGTACAAGCGTGAGGACCTGGCCAGCCTGCGCGCGCGCTACCTGATGTCCAACGACGGCATCGTCAACCTGACCTACCGCCACCGCCTCAATCCCAACGGCAGCGAGCTGCTCGAGCAGGCCGACCTGTCGTTCCTGTACCCGATCAGCCCCAGCTGGAGTCTGGTCGGCCGCTACTACTACTCCATCCAGGACGCCAAGCCGCTGGAAGTCATCGGTGGCGTGCAGTGGGACAGCTGCTGCCTGGCGGTCCGCGCCATCGCCCGCCGCTACGTGCGCAACCGCGAAGGCGACCTGAACAACTCCTTCCAGATCGAGTTCGTGCTCAAGGGCCTGAGCTCCATCGGGCAGAACACGGACCGTACGCTGCGCCGTGCTATCCTCGGCTACAACCGCGACGACCTCTATCTGGTCCCGCCCAGCAACACCGGCGCCAGCCGCGACGACTACGATCCGAACCAGATCCCATGACCAAGACCTTCCCTGTCCTACTCGCATCGCTGCTGGCCGTTTCCAGCGTCTCCGCCCCGCTGCAGGCGCTTGCCCAGCAGACCCAGGCCCTGGACCGGATCGCGGCGATCGTCGATGAAGACGTGATCCTGCAGAGCGAGCTGGACCGTGCCCTGGCCAACATCCGCAGCCAGTACGCCGGCCGCGAGAACCAGCTGCCGCCGGAAGACGTGCTGGCCCGCCAGGTGCTCGAGCGTCTGGTGCTGGTCAAGTTGCAGGTCGCCCGTGCTGAAAGCAGCGGCATCCGCATCGGTGACCAGGAGCTGACCCAGGCCATCAATGCCATCGCCCAGCAGAACGGCGCCAGCGTTGACCAGCTGCGCCAGCGTCTGGCCGAGGACGGGATCGATTTCGAGGACTTCCGCCGCTCGGTGCGCGAGGAAATCACCGTGCAGCGTCTGCGCCAGAGCTTCGCCCAGAGCCGGGTCAGCGTCAGCGAGGGTGAGGTCGACGCCGCGCTGAAGCAGGAAGCCACCGTGGGCACCCAGTACCACCTGGCCCATATCCTGATCGCCACGCCCGACGGCGCCACGGCCGAGCAGATCGCCACCGGCCAGCAGAAGGCTGATGGTGTGAAGTCGCTGCTGGACAAGGGCGAGCTGGACTTCAACGCGGCCGCCGTGCGCTATTCGGACAGCCCCAACGCCCTGGAAGGCGGCGACCTCGGCTGGCGTACCGCCGATGAGATCCCCAACGCCTTCGCCCAGCTGATGAAGGACATGAAGCCGGGTGACGTGGTTGGCCCGCTGCGCGGCCCGAGTGGCTTCCAGCTGCTGAAGCTGCTCGAGGTGCGCGACACCAGCGCCTCGGCGACCGGCCAGACCGTCACCGAGTACCACGCCCGCCACATCCTGGTGCGCGTGGATGACCAGCAGAACGATGCCGCCGCCAAGGCGAAGATCGATACCCTGCGCGCGCGCATCGCTGGCGGCGCGGAGTTCGAGACCGTGGCCCGCGAATCCTCGGAAGACAACAACAGCCGTGGCCAGGGTGGTGATCTGGGCTGGTTCCCGGCCGATGCCTTTGGCCCGGACTTCGGCCGCCAGGTCACCAGCGTCGCTGATGGCGGCGTCAGCCAGCCGTTCCGCACCGACGCCGGCTGGCACATCCTGCAGCGTGTGGAAACCCGTCAGACCGATGTCGGCGTGGACAACCAGCGTGCGCAGATCCGCGAGACCATCGGCCGCCGCAAGCTGGAAGAAGAGTACAACCGCTTCCTGCAGGAGCTGCGCGGCGAAGCGTACGTGAGCTTCCGCAGCGGCGACCGTGCCGAGAGCACCGCAACCCCGCCGCAGGCCTGAGTCATGCGTCCCGAGCTCGGGCTGGTCCCGGGCGAGCCGGCCGGCATCGGGCCCGAGCTCTGTGTCAGGCTGGTCCAGCAGCCGCGGCAGGATTGCCGCCTGCTGGCCTTCGCCGACCCCGACACCCTGCTCGCTGCTGCAGCGCAGCTGGGCCTGCCGCTGCAGCTGTTGGGCGAAGATGAGCAGGCGCGCCTCCCCGGCGACCTGCGGCTGCGGGCCGTTCCCAATGCCCGCCCCTCGCGCTTCGGTGTAACCGACCCGGCCAACGCGCGCGCGGTGATCGACGCCCTGCTGGGCGCCGGCCACGCCTGCCTGTCCGGCCAGCTGCATGGCGTGGTCACCGGACCGGTGCACAAGGCGGTGATCAACGATGGCGGCATCGCCTACAGCGGAACCACCGAGCTGCTGGCCGACCAGGCCGGCGTCTCCGTGGTGATGATGCTGGCCAATGACATCGTGCGCGTGGCACTGGCGACGACCCATCTGCCGCTGCGCGAGGTGGCCGATGCCATCACCCCACCCGTGCTCGAACACGCCCTGCGCACCGTGCACCATTCGCTGCGTGCGCGCTTCGGCGTGGACCGACCCCGCATCGCGGTGCTTGGCCTGAACCCGCATGCCGGCGAAGACGGTCACCTCGGCCGTGAAGAGCTGGACCTGATCATCCCGCTGCTGCAGCGCCTGCGCGCTGAAGGCATGGACCTTATCGGGCCGCTGCCAGCGGACACCGCCTTCCTGCCGTCGCGGCTGAGCGGTTTTGACAGCGTGCTGGCGATGTACCACGACCAGGGACTGCCGGTGCTGAAGTACTCCGGGTTCGAGCAGGCGGTGAACCTGACGCTGGGCCTGCCTTACCCCCGCGTAGCGGTCGACCATGGCACCGCTCTTGAGCTGGCTGGCCGTGGCGTGGCCGATCCTTCCAGCCTGATGGCAGCCACCACGCTGTGCGCGCAGCTGGCAGCACAGGGGCTGGCACCAGGCTGAGCACGTGTGTCGCGCAGGAAAGGTGACGGGCCCCTGCGTCGCGCATAAACTGAGCGCATGAATCCGCATTCCCCCGCTGGGCCGGCGTTCACCGCCCCGGCCAAGAAGCAGCTTGGCCAGCACTTCCTGGCCGACCGCCATTACATCGACAAGATCGTCATGGCCGTCAATCCCAAAGGCGACAACCGGCTGGTCGAGATCGGGCCGGGCCAGGGCGCCATCACCCTGCCGCTGCTGCGCCAGCATCCGCGCCTGACCGTGATCGAGTTCGACCGTGACCTGATCGAACCCTTGACCGCCGCCGCCGCCCCGTTGGGCGAGCTGACCATCGTCCACCGCGACGTCCTGCGCGTGGACTTCACCGAGCTGGCCGCCGGCGAGCCGATCCGTCTGGTCGGCAACCTGCCCTACAACATTTCCTCGCCCATCCTGTTCCATGCGCTGGAGCATGCGGCGGTCATCACCGACATGCACTTCATGCTGCAGAAGGAAGTGGTCGACCGCATGGCGGCAGGCCCGGGCAGCAAGGTCTACGGGCGCCTGAGCGTGATGCTGCAGGCGTACTGCCAGGTGATCTCGCTGTTCGTGGTGCCGCCGGGCGCGTTCCGTCCGCCGCCGAAGGTCGACTCTGCGGTAGTGCGGATGATCCCGCGCGATCCGGCCACGGTCGGCATCAACGATCCGCGCCGTTTCGCCGACGTGGTGCGTGCCGCGTTCGGCCAGCGCCGCAAGACGCTGCGCAACGCGCTGAACACGGTGGTGTCGGCCGAGCAGTTCGCTGCCGCCGGCGTGCGTCCCGATGCCCGTGCCGAGCAGTTGGAAGTGGCCGAATTCATCGCCCTTGCCAACGCCTCCTGATCAGATTGCCCAGATTGCCCGAATGCAAGACGCCGAACCCTATGCCATCGCCGTGGAAGTCGCGCCACGGTTTCTCGACGACCAGTCCGCCCCGGAAGATGGGCGCTACGCGTTCGCCTATACCATCGTCATCCGCAACCGTGGACGCGTCGCCGCACGTCTGGTGAGCCGCCATTGGCGCATCACCGACGCCAACGGCCGTGTCGAGCACGTCGACGGCGACGGCGTGATCGGTGAGCAGCCCCGGCTGCGGCCAGGTGAAGACTTCCGTTACACCTCCGGCGTCATGCTGGGCACCGAACATGGAACGATGCAGGGACATTACGAGATGGTTGCCGACGACGGTACCGAGTTCACCGCGCCGATCGCAGCCTTCGTGCTGTCCATTCCCCGAACCCTGCACTGAGACGGAGGCCGGAACATGAGTGTGTGGGCCATCGGCGACCTGCAGGGTTGCTACGACGTGACCCAGCGGCTGCTGGAAAAGATCCGCTTCGACCCGGCGCAGGATACGTTGTGGTTTGCCGGCGACCTGGTCAACCGCGGTGGACAGTCGCTGGAGACCCTGCGCCTGGTGCATTCATTGCGCGAGCACAGCGTGGTGGTGCTGGGCAACCACGATCTTTCGCTGCTGGCGGTGGGTTCGCGAAGCGAGGAGGAGCAGCGCAAGGTCAACCCGGACCTGCTGCGCATCGTCCAGGCCGAAGACCGTGACACCCTGCTGGAGTGGCTGCGCATGCAGAAGCTGGTGCATGCCGACCGCGAGCTGGGCTGGATGATGGTCCATGCCGGGCTGGCCCCGAAGTGGACGACCCAGCTCGCCGAGAAGCATGCGCGCGAAGTGGAAGTGCAGCTGCATGGCAACGGCTACCGCAAGCTGTTCCGCAACATGTACGGCGACAAGCCGAGCTGGACACCCGGGCTGGCTGGCCATGACCGCAGCCGCGCGATCATCAACGTCCTCACGCGCATGCGTTACTGCACCCCGCGCGGCCGCATCGGGATTGAGGACAAGGGCACCCCGGGCACGCAGGAACAGGGACTCTACCCCTGGTTTGAAGTGCCGGGCCGGGTCGAGCGTGACCTGAAGATCGTCTGCGGACACTGGTCCGCCCTGGGGCTGACCATCACCCAGGGCGTGCACGCCATCGACACCGGTGCCGTCTGGGGTGGAAAGCTCACCGCACTGCAGCTGGACACCGACGAACTGCGCGTGGTGCAGGTGCCCGGCCGCGACGTGCCGGCACCCTCCCGACCGGCCCCGCGCCCGCCGCGCGCACCGCAGGAGCGCGGTGGTTCAGCGGCACCGGTGGGTACACCTGCTGCGTCGCGTGGCCCACGCCGCCGCCGTGGCCGCGGTGGCGGTGGCAACAAGCCGACCCCACCCGCAGCCACGTAGCGCCGGGCTCTGCCCGGCGAGCGCGAAGCGCGGCTCCAGCGTGACCTGACCGAAGAGCAGCCGACCGTGGGGTCGGCTCTACGCCTGAAGCGCGCAGCGCGGCCTGACCGGACGGCAGCCACGTAGCGC
>JAAIGF010241885.1_pt1 | contig 25004 bp, 22 predicted proteins | sample 6487441 | NCBI WGS metagenome assembly JAAIGF01 (sample SAMN13974129, study PRJNA590717) | phyllosphere metagenome | biome: pepper field; feature: multiple bacterial spot infested pepper fields; material: pepper leaves; isolation source: leaves from pepper fields | host: Capsicum annuum ... | reverse complement strand
TCAGCCAGCGGTAGATGTTGCCTTCGGCCGGCGGCTGGTAGAGCGGCAGCACCACGTGGTTGAGCAGCATGCCGGACAGCGCCAGGGTGGTGACGATGATCAGCCCGCTGGAGGCCGACAGGCCGCCGATGTAGGCGATCAAGACCAGTGTCGGGCTGTCCACGGCGATGCCCAGGCCCAGGGTGAAGTACTCCGGGTTGGTGGTCGAGCCCAGGCGCAGCCCGGCCCACAGGATCAGCGGCACGGCCAGGCTCATCAGCAGCAGGAACAGCGGCAGGCCCCAGCTGGCGCTGACCAGCGCGCGCGGGTTGAGGTTCTCGGTGAAGGTCATGTGGTACATGTGCGGCATGACGATCGCCGAGGCGAAGAACACCAGCAGCAGGGTGCGCCACGGGCCTTCCTGCAAGGGCGTGTGCAGGCTGGCCAGGGCGGCCTGGTTGAGCACCAGCCATTGTTCCAGCTCGCGTGGGCCGTCGAATACGGCGTACAACGCGTACAGGCCGATGGCGCCCATGGCCAGCAGCTTGACCACTGACTCGAAGGCGATGGCGAATACCAGGCCTTCGTGTTTTTCCCGGGTGGCCAGGTGGCGGGCGCCGAACAGGATGGTCACCAGAATGAACAGCCCGCAGAACGCCAGGGCAATCTGCGGCTGCACCGGCTCGCGGGTGAGGATGCTGATGGCGTCGGTGACGGCCTGAATCTGCAGGGCCAGCAGCGGCAGTACGGCAATCACCATGCACAGGGTGCTCAGGGCGCCGGCCCAGGTGCTGCGAAAGCGAAACGCGAACAGGTCGGCCAGCGAAGACAGCTGATAGGTGCGGGTGATGCGCAGAATGGGGTAGAGCAGCACCGGCGCGAGCAGGAAGGCACCGGTCACCCCCAGGTAACTGGCCAGGAAGCCGTAGCCATATTGATAAGCGAGGCCGACGCTGCCATAGAAGGCCCAGGCGCTGGCATATACGCCCAGCGACAGGGTGTAGGTCAGCGGGTGGCGGATGAGGCGGCGAGGAATCAGGCCGCGATCGGCGCACCAGGCGACGGCGAACAGTACCAGCAGGTAGGCGGCGCTGATCAGCATCAGCCCGCTGAGGCTAAAACTCATCGGCATTGACGGTGGCTCTGCGAGTCATGGGAAGCGGCGGATGCCGGGCGATTTCGCATCGGCTCAGAGCTCATCGGCATCGCGCTGGCTCTGCAGGATGAAGGTCACCACGATAAGGATCAGCCACAGCATGTAAGGTCGATACCAGGCACCGTTGGGGTCGATCCACCAGTCCATGATGGCAGGCGAGAACAGGTAGATACCGACTACCAGAATCAGAACCAATCGATAGATATACATGCCGCGTCTCGCTACTGAGTGTGGCGATGGTAACGGAAGCGCGTTGCCCTGGCTAAGGTACGTTTAGCGAGTGCCCCACTGCCGTGGCCCGCTTGGCTGTATCGCGAATGCCTGCTGAATCACTGCGCTGGCGCATATCTTGCTCACCGAACCCAGCCGTGACTGGGCAGACGATGGCCCTCGGTGGCACTCTTCACCCGTTAATTGCTTGCTGAGCGATGCCAGCAGCTACGCTTGCAAGGCGCGCGATCCTGCTGCGCCTCGATCGATTCATTAGGATCCCCATGCCTGATTTGCTTGCCGGTTACTCGCCTGACGCGGCTGCCTACGATGAGTTGCTCGACAGCAACGGCCAGGTTCGAGCGCACTGGCGCCCGGTGCTGAACCAGCTGCGGCGCAGTGCGCCCGTGCAGTTGCAACAACGCCAGGCCATGGTCAGCCGGCAGATCCAGGCCAACGGCGTTACCTACAACGTTTATGCCGATCCGGAAGGCGCCGATCGCCCCTGGGAGCTGGACCTGCTGCCCAATCTGCTGCCCGCGGCCGAATGGCAAGGCATTGCCGCAGGCGTGGCGCAGCGCGCCGGCCTGCTCGACAAGGTGCTGGCCGACCTTTACGGGCCGCAGCACCTGTTGGCCGAAGGGTTGTTGCCGGCGGAGCTGGTGTTCGGGCAGGACGGTTTTCTGTGGCCGTGCCAGGGCGTGCAGCCGCCCGACAGCACCTATTTGCACCTGTATGCCGTGGACCTGGCCCGCTCGGCGGACGGCCAATGGCGGGTAATTGCCGATCGCACCCAGGCACCGGCCGGTGCCGGCTTCGCCCTGGAGAACCGGCAGATCATCTCGCGGGCCTTTCCCGAACTGTACCGCGACCTCGGTGTGCAGCACCTGGCCGCCTTCTTCCGCACCCTGCAGGACACCCTGACCAGCCAGGCGCCGGCCGGCAGCGAGACGCCGCTGGTGGTGGTGCTGACTGCCGGGCGTTTCAACGAGAGCTACTTCGAGCACCTGTACCTGGCGCGCCAGCTCGGCTACCCCTTGGTGGAAGGCAGCGATCTGACCGTGCGCGACGCCACGCTGTACCTCAAGACCCTCGCCGGCCTGCAGCGGGTGCATGCGGTGCTGCGCCGTCTGGATGACGATTTCTGCGATCCCCTGGAGCTGCGCAGCGATTCTGCACTCGGCGTGCCCGGGCTGCTGGAGGTGGTTCGCCAGGGCCGTGTGCTGATGGCCAACGCCCTGGGCAGTGGCCTGCTGGAGGCGCCGGGTCTGAGCGGGTTTCTGCCGGCGATCAGCGAGCGCTTGCTCGGTGAGGCGCTGCTGTTGCCTGGCATCGACAGCGTCTGGTGCGGCGAGGCCCCGCTGCTGGCCAAGGTGCTGGAAAACCTGCCGCAATGGCTGATCCGCCCCTGTTCAGCGGCCCAGCGTCCGGCGCAGGGCAGCAGCCCCGATGCCGAGCAGTTGGCCAGCCGCCTGCGCCAACACCCCGAGGCCTATGTGGCCCAGGCGCCCGTACAACTGTCCCAGGCGCCGGTGTGGCTCGGCGAGCAGGGCATGCAGCCGCGCGCTATCGGCATGCGCGTGTTCGCCGTGGCCAGCGGCGACGGTTACCGGGTGATGCCTGGCGGCCTGACCCGGGTGGCCGTGGCGGCCGACAGCGAAGTGGTGTCCATGCAGCGCGGTGGTGTCAGCAAGGACACCTGGGTGCTGGGCGAACGCCAGGCGCCGGGTGAGCAATGGCAGGGCACGCGCGCCCTGGGCGCTGCCGATCTGGTGCGCAGCGACCCCTATCTGCCCTCGCGGGTGGTGGAAAACCTGTTCTGGTTCGGGCGCTACAGCGAACGCTGCGAGGACAACGCGCGGCTGCTGCGCATCATGCTGGCCCGTTACGTCGATGACGATGACGACCCGCGGGCGCTGCAGGCGATGTTCGCGCTCGCCGAGAAACTGGGCACCTTGCCCAGTGAAGCCCATGGCACGCTGGAGGCGCGCTTGCGCGAGTCGCTGCTCGGTACCGAGTGGCCGGCCAGCGTGCGCGTCAACCTGCAGCGCCTGCAATGGACGGCCGGCAGTGTGCGCGGCAAGCTGTCCCAGGCCAACTGGCAGGCCATGGTGGAACTGCAGCGCGACCTGCAGCGCCTGGAAGGGCGGGATGGCGACCTCGGGCAATTGCTGGATGTGCTCAACCGCTTGATGATCTCGCTGGCCGCACTGTCGGGTTTCGCCCTCGACGACATGACCCGCGACGATGGCTGGCGCTTCCTGATGATCGGCCGCTGCATCGAACGCCTGCAGTTTCTCTGCGACAGCATCGGTGGCTTCCTGCGTATCGGCGCCAGCGATGACGCCGCGGCGCTGGACTGGCTGCTGGAGCTGGGCAACAGTTCGATCACCTACCGCACCCGCTACATGGCCTCCGCGCAGCTGATTCCGGTACTCGACCTGCTACTGCTCGACGAGCGCAACCCGCATGCCGTGCTGTACCAGGTGCGCTTGCTAATGCGCGCCCTGAAACGCCTGGCCGAGCGCTTCGAGATGCCGGGCAGCCCAGATCTGGCGCAGCTCGAAAGACGCTTGAGCGCCTTCGATCTGCACAGCCTGGAAAACCCGTTGTTCGGTGCCGGCGGCATTCGCGCCGTGCTCGAGGGGCTGGCCGGGCTGCTCGATGCCATCGGCCGCGCCGCCGGCAATGTCTCCGAACAACTGAGCCTGCGTTTCTTCGCCCATGTGGCCGCCAGCCAGGGAACCCAGTCGTCATGAGTCGGCGTTACCAGGTGCTGCACGACACCCACTACCGCTACGCGGCGCCGGTTTCCCTGGCGCAGCAGCTGGCCCACCTGTGGCCGCGCGACTGCCTGTGGCAGCGCTGCCTGGCGCAGGATCTGCAGGTCAACCCGCCACCCTGCCAGCGTCTGGATGGCCGCGACGTGTTCGGCAATCCGCTGACCCGCCTGGCGTTCGAGCGGCCCCATGACGCCCTGCACGTGCGTGCGCAGTTGATGGTCGAGGTGTTGCCGCGCCGCCCTGTCAGCCTGCAAGGCTCGCCGTCCTGGACCGTCGTGCGCCAGGCCCTGCGCTACCAGCGGCGCGCCTGGCCCGCCGATGCCCTGGAGGCCGTGCGCTATCGATTCGCTTCACCTTATGTGAGGCTGGATGCGGCCTTCGCAGCCTTTGCCGCCGACTGCTTCCCACCCGAGCGGCCATTGCTGGAAGCGGTGCAGGCGCTGATGCAGAAGATTCATGGTGAATTCACCTTCGATGCCAGCGCCACCCTGGTGGCGACGCCGTTGCTGACGGTGCTCGAACAGCGGCGTGGCGTGTGCCAGGACTTCGCCCACCTGATGCTCGCCTGCCTGCGCGCCCGGGGGCTGGCCGCCCGCTACGTCAGCGGCTACCTGCTGACCCAGCCGCCGCCGGGGCAGGCGCGGCTGGTGGGCGCCGATGCGTCCCACGCCTGGGTGTCGGTGTATTGTCCGAGCAATGGCTGGGTGGACTTCGACCCGACCAACAACCTGCTGCCGGCGCTGGAGCACATCACCCTGGCCTGGGGGCGTGATTTCGCCGATGTATCACCCCTGCGCGGGGTGATTCTCGGCGGCGGCCATCATGATCCAGATGTGCAGGTGACGGTCACGCCGTTGTAGCCCTGTTCAGCCGATGATCACCCGGATAACCGCGATCAACTGGAAGGCGCAGAAAAAGCCGAGTGCGATGCGCAGTGGCTTGGAGAGGTTGGCGCCGAGGCTGTCACGCAGCGGCTGCAACATGAACTGTGGGGTCAGGGCCAGGCCGATCACCAGCGATACCACGGCGAACATCGAGAAGAACTCGCTGCTCATCGGCGGTACGCCCGAGGCGAAACCGTACAGCAGGCAACCAATGGCCACGGCGAAGAACGCTGCGGATATCAGGCGCTCCTTGGGTGTCCAGGAAGAAAAGTTCACAGGCGTAGCTCCACAGGCGAAAACGATGGAGCGCAGTATAAGGAATGGCGTGGGTGTGGGCAGCTGCCGGTAACAAAGTAACGGCAGCCGGGCGAACGGTGCGCTCGGCCCAAGAGCCTGTTCACGATCTATCGTCCCCACTTCAGCGTTTTGACTGCAATGTGGCGGGAGCGGACCGCCGACCGCCACTTGTGGGAACGGGCCATGCCCGTGATTTCGCGGGCATGGCCCGCTCCCACAGGTACTGCATCGATGGCCGCTTTACGATGGCTACCACGCTCCAGCGTGGTAGCTCAGGCCAAGGCGCTCTGCGCCTGCTCCGGCTGCGCGCGGCATGCAACAGAGGACGCAGAGCGTCCTCGCAGGCATTCCCACGCAGAGCGTGAGGAACGATCAGTTGGGTGGCCGCTTTCGTCGGTGTCAGCGGTCGTAAGTCTCCCACCTGTGGGAGCGGGCCGTGCCCGCGAAAAAAACCTCTCCCACGGGGGCCGCTTCTGCCTTTTTGCAGCCGCTTTATGTCGCTTAAAAAGACCGTGAGCAGGTTCTAGAGAACGCCGGCTTTCTTCCAGGCCAGGTAGCGGTTGACCAGCTCCGGGCCCAGCTCGCCGGGGCGGGCGTCGAGCACGGGCACGTTATGGGCTGCAAGGCGCTCGTGCAGGGTGTTGCGCGCGTTGAGGTAATCCACTGCGCCGCAGTAGTTCAAGGCGGATTCGTAGTCATCAACCTGGGTGTGCCGCAGATTATCGAGCACATCTTCACGCAGGCTGGCGATCAGCACGCGGTGACGGCGCTCGAGGCGCTTCACGGCGCCCAGCAGATCCTCGTCATCTTCGTCGCGCAGGTTGGTGATCAGCACCACCAGGGCGCGCCGGCTCTGGCGCTTGAGCAGGGCGTCCACCGCGTCGCTGTAGTCGGCGGGGCGCTGGCTGCTCTGCAGGTCATACACGGCGTTGAGCAGCACGTTGACCTGGGCCTGGCCCTTGACCGGCGGCAGGTAGCGGCGCTGCTCGCAGGCAAAGGTCATCAGCCCCACCGCGTCGCCCTGGCGCAGGGCGACGTAGCCCAGCAGCAGGCTGGCATTGAGGGCGTGATCGAAGTGCGACAGTTCACCGTCCTGGCTGCGCATACGGCGGCCGCAGTCGAGCAGGAAGAGGATCTGCTGGTCGCGCTCGTCCTGGTACTCGCGGGCAATCGGCGTGCGCTTGCGGGCGGTGGCCTTCCAGTCGATCTGGCGCAGCGTGTCGCCATCGCGGAATTCACGCAGCTGATGAAATTCCTGGCCCAGGCCACGGCGCTGGCGCTGGCGCACGCCCAGCTGGCTGATCCAGTCGTCCACGGCCATCAGCTGGGCGCCGTACAGGCGGGCGAAGTCCGGATAGACCCGGGTTTCGTCGCGCAGCTCGAGCTGGCGGCGCGATTGCCACAGGCGCAGCGGGCTGGGCAAGCCGACTTCGCAGCGCGGGAACACGAAGTGGCCGCGCACCAGCGGGCGCACCCGATAGGTGAAGGTGGTGTGTTCGCCGGGGCGCAGCTCGACCTGCTGCGGCATGTGCTCGACGGCCATGTCCTGGGGCGCGTGATCGAACACCTCGACGTGCAGGCCGCGGTTATAGGCATGCTCGGCGCTCAGGCGCACCTCGCTCCAGCGGCCCAGCGGCAGGTTGCCCGGCAGCTGCCGGTGCAGGCGCGGCGAGGGCAGGCGACGCAGGCGCAGTGCGTCGGTCAGGGCTGCCAACGTGAGCAGCAGCAAGGCGCCCCACCACAGGGTGATGAGACGCTCGGGCACGGCCACCGACAGTGCGTCCAGCGTGCCGAGGACGATGGCGACCACGAGCAGAGCGCCCAGCAGGCGCAGCAGGGTGGAGGAGGGCTTCATGCCGCTTGATCCCGGTTCGAGTCGGTCATAGACGGGGCGCAGGCACCTGATCGAGCAGTTGCAGCAGAACCTGATCGACCGACAGCCCCTCAATGTCCAGTTCCGGCGACAGCCGTACGCGATGGCGCAGCACGGCCAGGGCGCAGCCCTTGATGTCGTCCGGCAGCACGAAATCGCCGCCGCGCAACAGGGCGCGGGCACGGGCGCCGCGCACCAGGGCGATTGACGCGCGGGGGCCGGCACCGATGGCCAGGCCCGGCCAGCTGCGGGTGGCGCGAGCCAGGCGCACGGCGTAGTCGAGTACCTGGTCGTCGAGCGGCAGGTCGCTGGCGATCTTCTGCATGATCAGCACGTCCTTGGCCTGCAGCAGGGTGCGCAGCGGGGTGATGTCGAGCATGTCGGCCTTCGGCGAGCGGGTGACCTGGCGAACCATGTTCAGCTCTTCGTGCTGCTCGGGGTAGTCCATGTGCAGCTTGAGCATGAAACGGTCGAGCTCGGCTTCCGGCAGAGGGTAGGTGCCTTCCTGCTCGATGGGGTTCTGGGTGGCCAGCACCATGAACGGCAGCGGCACGGCCAGCGGGCGGCCTTCCAGGGTTACCTGACGCTCCTGCATGACTTCCAGCAGGGCGGCCTGGGTCTTGGCCGGCGCGCGGTTGATCTCGTCGGCGAGCAGCAGGTTGGTGAAGATCGGCCCCTTGCGCAGCTTGAACTGCTCGCTCTGCAGGTCATACACCGCGTGGCCGGTGATGTCGCTGGGCATCAGGTCGGGGGTGAACTGGATACGTGCGAACTCGCCGCCGAAGCAGCGCGCCAGGGCGCGCACCAGCAGGGTCTTGCCGAGGCCGGGCACGCCTTCGAGCAGCACGTGGCCGCCGGCAATCAGCGCGGTCAGCACGTCGTCGATCACTGCCGTCTGGCCGATCACCGCCTTCTGCAATTCCTGGCGCAGGCCCTGGGCCAACTGGCTGGCGCGTTGGCGCTGCTGGGCGATATTGCTGGCCGCCGGGGTGGCTGCCGGCGCAGTGGTTTCTTCGCTGATCGGACTGCTCGGCTGGTCGGATGTATTTTCGCTCATAACGCATTCCTGAGTGTTTGCAGGTGGGCGACCTGGCGGGTGAAGTCGCTGGCGGACAGGCGTTTCTGGCCCAGTGGGCGCATGGCCTGGCTGATGACTGTTGAAGGCTGACGGCTGAGGCGGCCGAGGATCTGCCACTGGTCGGCCACGGCGAGGCGTTCGAAACCGGGGTGGCGACGGCGGGCGCGGCGCAGGATGTCCTGCTGCAGGTTGCTCAGCAGGCGCTGCTGGCCGCCATGGCGCAGCAGGAAGTCGGCGCCGGCGCGCAGGTGCTCCTGCAGTTGCCGGCGGCTCGCCGCTGGCGGCTGCAGCAACGGCCCGCGGCGTTGGCCGACGTGCCACAGGGTCAGCACCAGGAGCAGGCCGAGGGCCAGCAGCGCGGGTGTGAAATGACGCTGCAGCAGGCTCAACAGGCCATCGCGGTCGGCGTTGTAGACCAGGGTCACGGCGCTGTCCTGGCTGAGGTACCAGAGCAGCCAGGCGTTGTCGTAACTGCCCAGGTTGACGTTCTGCCAGATCCAGGCGTCGCTGACGATGCTGATCAGCCCGTCGCCGTGGTAGATCTGCAGCAGATGGGTCGCTTCGCCGCTGTTGGCCCAGACATGGGCCAGGTTGTTGGCGTCATAGAGGTGGAAGTCGGGATCGAAACCGATATAGGCCGGTGCCTGCTCGTTTTCCAGGTACAGCTTGGTCAGCTCCGGGTAGGCATCGGCGGGCTCTTCGGTGCTGTCTTCGCTGGCCGGCTCCGCTGCCTGTTCGTCGGCAGTGCTGTCGCCTGGCTCCTCGGCTTCGTCCTCGTCGAGTTTTTCGACCGGGTATTGCTGCACGTTCAGTGTGTCGAGCAGCCCGTCACCGCTCTTGCCTTTTTCTTCATCCCACATGCGCTCGGCGATGAACAGCAGGTGGCCGCCGCGGGCCGTCCATTCCAGCAGGCGTTCGTTCTGCCGGGGTGTCAGGTTGCTACGGTTGGCGAGCAGCAGCAAGGTGTGGCCGCGGCTTGGCAGGGTGTCGAGGCCGCTGAGGTTGTCGGCACGGGTCACCTCCAGGCCCTGCTTGCGCAGGAACGTTTCGGCCGCCAGATAGGGATTGGCGAGCGCTTCCGGCGACGGCCCGTGGGTGACCACCTCTTCATAGGATTCGGCGCGTTGCAGCAGGTAGTTGCCGAGCAGGCCGAGGGCCAGCACCAGCAAGGCGCCAAGGCCGAAGCGCAAGGTGCGGATCATCGGCGGCCCCCTTGTTCGACCAGGCGTCGCCAGTCATTGCACAGCAGCGGGCACAGCTCGGCCGGTGGCAGGCGATGGCCGTAGGCGAGGTTCTGCCAGTGACGGGTCAGGGCCTGGCTGAAATTGCTCAGTTCCGGATCGTCGAGACCATCGACCAGCGGCAGCACCTCGGCTTCGGTGTGGGAGCTCTTCAGGGGCAGCTTGTGGTCGTGGATCAGGCGGCTGAGCAGGGCACGGTAGAGCAGGCCCAGGGCGGCACGCGGATCTTCGGACCAGAGCCGTTCGGCGCTGCTGGCCACGTCGTCCGGCAGGCTTTCCGGCACCACGTCCAGGCCGAACAACTGGTCCGGCGATTCGCTCCTGTGCGGCAGCTTGAACCGGGTGCGACCGACGAAGGTGCCGAGCCATTCACGGTAGCGCCACAGCACCAGGGCGATGACGCCGATCACCAGCGCCCACAGGGCCACCTCGAAGAACAGCGCGAGGCTTTTGAGGGCGCCCCAGTTCTCGATCAGGTCGAGGAATTTCTGCAGGTTCTCGGGCGGCTCGGGCTCCTCTTTCTTGACCTCGTCACCGAAGCGCCAGCGGGTCACCGTTTCACGGTTCTCGAAAGGCGGCGCGTCGAGAATCTGCAGGGCCGACTCCCGGGAGGCCTGGCTGGTCAGCGGCTGGGCCTGCAGGCGCGCTGCGTCCGGGCCGTTCGGGTCCTCGCTGGGCAGCGGGCAGCTGGCAGGCGTGTCGGCAAAGGCGGGCGTCGGTGTCTGCAGCATCAGCACGCCAAACCCGAGCAGCAGCGCATAGGCGACGCCGGTCAGGCGCTGGCGCAGGCGCCGGAAGGTCAGCTCGATGTCCCAGCCTTCCAGGGCGGTACGCCGGTTGAGGTACAGGCTGAAGCCGCAGGCGACGTAGATTGGTCCCCAGAGAATCAGCAGCAGCGCGTAGCCGAGGTTGGACAGGTGCTCCAGCCACAGCCAGTCGCTGGTGTCGCCATTGATCAGGCTCTGCCAGTCCCATTCGGTGGAAACCTGGGTCGGGATAAGCAGATAGACCAGGCTGCCGAGACCAATCCACAAGGCGGTTTCCAGGTGCATGCCGACCACGGTCAGCCAGGTGGCTGCGCCGGCGTCACGCTGGCCGAGTACGTTGAGACGCTGCGTGCGTGCCTTGCCCTTGAGTCCTTCGAGCTGCAGCACCGGCAGGTCGAAGCTGCGCGTCGGGCTCAGGCGGCGCCAGGTCAGGCTGGCCAGCAATTGTGGCTTGAGCAGACCGGGGAAGGCCTTCAGCGCCTGCTTGAATGTCGGCGTATCGCCGAACAGCGAGCGCGACAGGATGTACAGCGGCAGCCGTTCGTAGGCCGGCTTCAACCACCAGAACACCAACATCGCCCAGGAGGGGTATTGCCACAGCAGTGCGCAGAGCATCGCGAAGAGCGGCAGGGTCACAACAGCCCAGCTGGCCATCAGCAGGCGGCGGTGTTGCCGGGCCATCAATACGCCAAGGTCGATGGCTTCCCAGGATGTGCGCGGGCGGATCGCCACGCTGGCGTCAGTCAGGCGCATGGTGCCTCCTGCCAGCCAGGCACAGATACGCCAGCACCAGTGCCCAGAGGCCGGCACCCACCCAGTATTTCACCGTAGGTGTCGAGAAGGTCATGGACGACCAGTAGGCTTCGATGAAGGCCGCGATCAGCAGGAACAGTGCGGCGCCACCGAGCAGCCGAACGGCGCGGATCGCCGCCAGACGCAGGGCTTCGCCACGCGGCAGACGCCCCGGCGCCAGCAGCGCCCAGCCGAGTTTGAGGCCCGCGGCGCCGGCGAGGGCGATGGCGGTCAGCTCGAAGGCGCCATGGCCGATCACGAACGACCAGAAGGTTTCGCTGTAGCCCAGTTGCGTCAGGTAGCCGGCCACCGCGCCGATCATCAGGCCGTTGAACAACAGGAAGAACAGGCTGCCGACGCCGAACAGCAGGCCACTGGCGAAGGTCTGAAAGGCGATGCCGATGTTGTTCATGATGTAGAAGCCGAACATCATCCAGTCGTCCCCCGAATCGCGTTCGCCAAAGCGGCCCAGGCGCGTGGTGTCGGGGTCGTACATGCTCTCCATCTCGCTGACGCGGCTGGGGTCCATGACGCTGTAGACCAGATCGGGAAACAGGTAGACGAGGGTGCCCATCAGCGCCAGGCTGCCGAAGAACAGCAGGCTGGCGATGCTCACCAGGCGCCACTCTTCACGCACCAGCCGCGGAAAACCGGCCAGCACGAAGCCGATCAGCTGCGGGCCGATGGCGCTGCGGTGGCGATAGAACTGCTGGTGGCCGCGCAGGGCCAGCTGCTGCAGTTCCTCGATCAGGTGATTGCTGTAACCGCGTGCCCTGGCCAATGCCAGGTGCTGGCACAGGCGGCGGTACTCGGCCGCGAAGGTGCGGCTGTTTTCCGCATCGCGGCCGCCGGCTTCGAGGCGCGTGAGCTGCTCGGCGAAGGCTTGCCACTGGGGCTGATGACGGTTTTCGAAAACGCTCTGCTTCATGTCGGGCCCAACAAGCCGCGGGCGATACCGTTGATGCGCTGTTCCGCCTGGCTGGCATCGACCTGCAGCGGCTCGGCGAGAATGCCCGCCAGCTCGGCGCGGCGCGCAGTCGACAGGCCTGCGCCACGCTCGGCGAAGGCGAGGACTGCACGCTGCTCGGCGAAATCCAGCACGAAGGGCGCGGGCAGTGCCTCGGCCTCGGGCACGTCGGGCCGTTCGATGGGCTGTTCGCGGTACACCACCAGGGTACCGGCGGCAATGTCGCCGAGGCGCTTGAAGGCGCGATTGCTCAGGCAACTGATGATGCCCAGGGTATAGGCGAACGGCAGCAGGTCGACGAAACGCAGCAGGTTGCGGGTAATGGATGCCGGCCAGCCGATTGGCGTGCCGTCGTCATGCACCACGCGCAGGCCGAGCAGTTGCTTGCCGGGTGAGCGGCCCTGGTTGAGTACCTCGAACAGCACCATGTACCACCAGGTGACCAGAAACAGCGCAATGGTCGCCAGGCCCGTGCCCATCTGCCCGAACAGGCCGAGTACCAGGTAGACGATGGCGAGGATGGCGCCGCGGATCAGCAGGTCGATGGTGAAGGCCAGGGCGCGTGGCACCAGCCCGGCAGGACGCAGCGCGAGGTCGATCCCTTCCGGGGTTTCCACCTGATAGCGCGTGTCCAGCAGCGCCTGCTGAGGTCGAGGATAAGGGGAGGCAGAGGAAGGTGGCATCGTCACGTCGTAGGGAGCAAAGCCCGATGCTAGCCAGCAGCGGGGCAGTAAGCAACCAGGCCGCGTCAACGCGGCCGGTGCCACGTGTGCTTAGCGAGCGACGGGCAGGACGCCGAAGATGGTGCGATACAGCACGCCCATGACCATCACGAACAGCGGGATGGTCCAGATCAGGCCGATGCCCAGCGGGATGGCGCTGATGGAAACGATCAGGCCGAGCAGCAGGAACAGGCCGAACACCTTGAACCAGTGCTGGGTGATGGCTTTGCGCGAAGCTTCCATGGCCTGCCACGGCGACAGACCACGCTCGACGATCAGTGGGATCGCCAGCATGTAGGCTACCGCCAGGTAGATGCCGGGGATCAGCAGCAGGATCATGCCGAGGTAGATCAGTACCATCATCAGCACCGCGGCGATCAGCAGCGGCACGATGCTGCCGAAGTGGCTGAAAATCTCGTTGAAGCTGAACGGCTGACCGGCCGCACGGCGGATGCCGATCATGTTCAGTCCGGCGAAGAACGGGTAGCTGACCGCGGAAGCGATGATGGTAGTCAGCAACTGGCCGATGATGATCAGTACCAGGCTGTCGCTGAACAGGCTGAAGATGCCCAGCACGGCTCCGACCACGAACGAGGTGACCAGGATCGCCACGTAGAAGATCAGGAAACCACCGATGATGATGCCTTTGGTGCCCTTGGTCAGTTGCCAGGCTTCACTGAGCAGGCCGCTAATGGTGAAATCGTAACCGCGGCTCAGGGCCTGTTCGACGCTCGGTGCCTGGGCGCCAGTAGGCGCATCCTGCAATTGGCTGGTGGGAACGGCATAGGGATTGGTAGCGTCACTCATGATTCATCCTTGGCGAGCGGAATAAGATTGTTTCCTGATATTAATGGTGTTGCAAATAGTGAACAAGGGGTGGCCCACCGACTTTTTCTGCAGCCGTGAACGCCATCAAGCTTTTCCCTCCCCTGATGGTTTGTCGTCAGGGGGCAACGAACCTAGACTGCGACGCTCAATTGCCACAGGAGTCTACCGTGCCTTCCAGTCTGTTCTGGTACGACTACGAAACCACCGGTATCGACCCGCGCCGGGATCGGCCGCTGCAGGTTGCCGGTATCCGCACCGATGAGCAGCTCAACGAGATCGAGGCGCCGGTCAATCTCTATTGCCAGCCCAGCGACGATATCCTGCCCCATCCCGCGGCCTGCATGATCACCGGCATCGGCCCGGATCGTCTGGCGCGTGAAGGCCTGGGCGAGGCCGAGTTCATGACCCGGGTGCATGCCGAGCTGGCAAGGCCGGGCACCTGTGGCGTCGGCTACAACAGCCTGCGCTTCGATGATGAAGTGACGCGTTACAGCCTGTATCGCAACTTCTTCGACCCCTATGCCCGCGAGTGGCAGGGCGGCAACAGCCGCTGGGACCTGATCGACATGGTGCGCACCGCCTATGCGTTGCGCCCCGAAGGCATCGAGTGGCCGCAGGACGAGCAGGGCGTCAGCCTCAAGCTCGAGCGGCTCACCGCGGCCAATGGCATCGAGCATGGCCAGGCGCATGACGCGCTCTCCGATGTACGCGCGACCATCGCCCTGGCGCGCCTGATCCGCGAGCGCCAGCCCAAACTCTATGACTACCTCTACGGGCTGCGCAGCAAGCAGCAGGTCCTCGACCAGATCCGCCTGTTGCAGCCGCTGGTGCATGTGTCCGGGCGTTTTTCCGGCGCGCGTCAGTACCTGGCTATCGTGCTACCGCTGGCCTGGCATCCGCGTAACCGCAATGCCCTGATCGTTTGCGACCTGCACCTCGATGCCGCGCCGTTGCTGAATGAAGATGCCGACACCTTGCGGCGTCGCCTGTATACCCGTCGTGACGAACTCGACGGCGCGCAACCGGTGCCGCTCAAGCTTATTCATATCAATCGCTGTCCGGTGATCGCACCGCTGGGGGTACTACGCGCCGAAGATTGCCAGCGCCTGCAGTTGGACAAGGCCGAGTTTCAGGCCCGCGCCCAGCAATTGATCGATAGCCAGCAGCAATGGCGAGACAAATTGCCGCAGGTATATGCAGAGGAAAGTTTTGCAGCGGTGATGGATCCAGAACAGCAGTTGTACGACGGTTTTATCGGTGACCGGGATCGGCGACTGTGCGAGCAGGTACGCAACAGCGACCCGGCGCAATTGGCGGCGCAGGCATGGCCATTCGATGATGCGCGTTTGCCCGAATTACTGTTTCGTTACCGGGCACGCAACTTCCCGACGACCTTGAATAGCGAAGAGCAAGTGCGCTGGCACAGCTTCTGCCGGCAACGTCTTACTCTTGGTGAGTTTGGCGCGCCGAATACGCTGGCGAGTTTCGAGGTGGACATGGCCACTTATCTGACCAAGGCGACAGATAGCCAGCGGCGGACATTGCAAGCCTGGATCGAGCACAGCCATCAATTGCGTCAGCGCTATGGATTACAAAACGAAGGGAGATAACCGCGCCTGCCACCGGCCGAATCATCAGGTGTGGCCAATGCAATCTTTCTAGTGAGGTGATTCGAATAAACGCCCATAAAAAACGCCAGCAATGCTGGCGTTCTTCATGGACTCACCGCCCCGGTCTGGTATCAGCCCAGCAGGGTAGCCCAGCCTTCGACTACGTCGCCGCCCCACTTGGCTTTCCACTCTTTCAACGTCTTGTGGTTGCCGCCTTTGGTTTCGATGACTTCACCGGTGTTCGGGTTTTTGTACTGCTTAACTTTACGTGCGCGTTTGCTGCCAGTAGCCGCTGCTTTACCAGCGGTACGTGGAGCCTTGCCAACTTTGGCTTCGGGATCGAGCAGTGCAATGATGTCGCGCAGCGACTTCTGATATTCACCCATCAGTGTGCGCAGTTTGCCTTCGAATTCCAGTTCCTTTTTCAGCTTGTCGTCTTGCGACAGGCTTTTCAGGCGCTCTTGCATTTCTTTGATGTTTTCTTCGAGGCTGCGGTATTCGGTGATCAGCGACATATCTGTACCTTTAATGCAATGCAAGGGAGGGTGACCAAGTGTTGCTTATAGTAGACAGCGGCCGCTTTTAAGTAAACCGCTTTGTAGTAAACAGACGTAGTTGAAGAAAAGAAGTTGCACGCCGGTGCGCAACAATTGAGGGCGTTTAATTGCTACTTAAAAACAAGGGCATTTAACGGGGTAGCGCACCAACCGGCGACGCTATTAACTCAACTGCCGGCGCTTTGCTTCAGGCCCCGGCAGCGCCCGTGGCGCGGCAGGAGGCGGCCTTCACGAGATACTGCAGTTTTTCGTTGGTGTGGCTAAAATGCGCGCCTTCGCTAATTCTCTGGAGTTGTTCATGCGCACTTTTCGGCTGGTAATCGCCTGCCCTGACCGCACCGGCATCGTCGCCAAGGTCAGTAACTTCCTGGCGACCTACAACGGCTGGATCACCGAAGCGAGCCACCATTCGGACACGCAGAGCGGCTGGTTTTTCATGCGCCATGAAATCCGTGCCGATTCGTTGCCCTTCGATCTGGACGGTTTCAATCAGGCGTTTTCGCCAATCGCCCGGGAATTCTCCATGGAGTGGCGGATCACCGATTCGGCGCAAAAGAAGCGCGTGGTGCTGATGGCCAGCCGCGAATCCCACTGCCTGGCCGACCTGCTGCACCGCTGGCACAGCAACGAGCTGGACTGCGACATTCCCTGCGTGATTTCCAACCACGACGACCTGCGTAGCATGGTCGAGTGGCACGGCATCCCGTTCATCCACGTGCCGGTTGACCCGCAGAACAAGCAGCCGGCGTTCGATGAGGTCGCGCGCCTGGTCGAAGAGCACCGTGCCGACGTCATCGTGCTGGCGCGCTACATGCAGATCCTGCCGCCTAAATTGTGTCAGGACTATGCGCAGCGGGTGATCAACATTCACCACAGCTTCCTGCCGTCTTTCGTCGGTGCCAAACCGTACCACCAAGCCTCGCTGCGCGGCGTAAAGCTGATCGGCGCGACCTCTCACTACGTGACCGAGGAGCTGGATGCCGGCCCGATCATCGAGCAGGACGTGGTGCGTGTCAGCCATCGCGAGACCATCGAGGAGATGGTTCGCCTCGGCAAGGACGTGGAAAAGATGGTGCTTTCCCGCGGTCTGCGCTATCACTTGGAAGACCGAGTGCTGGTGCACAACAACAAGACGGTGGTGTTCGACTGACCCGTCTGACCCGATGCTCGAACAAGGGAGTTCGCGTTCATGCTCAAGTCCGTAAAAGTGCGTGATTACATGACCCGTCACCTGGTGACCTTTCATGCCGATACCGATCTGTTCAGCGCAATCAATCGATTGCTCGAGCATCGTATTTCCGGAGCACCGGTGGTCGATGGTCAGGGGCGGTTGATCGGTCTGCTGTCAGAAGGCGATTGCCTGCGGGGCATCCTGCAGGGCGCCTACTACGAGGCGACTGGTGGCACCATCGCCTCGTACATGACCACCAACGTCGAGACCACGTCCCCGGAAGCGGACATCATCGATGTGGCGGAGCGTTTTCTGAAAGGTCGGCGTCGGCGTTTTCCGGTGGTCGAGGGGGGCAAGCTGGTCGGTCAGATCAGCCGCCACGATGTGTTGCTGGCGGTGAAGGAGTTTGCTCAGCATGAGGAAGGCCATCGGCGCGGCTGAATGATCATGAGCGACGACAAGCCTCCACAGCCCGGCACCGCCAACGCTCCGCCCATTGTTGGGCAGGGCTGTGTGCAGCGTTACGATCCGGATGCGTTGAGCGACGAGCACGGCACCGAGTTCGCAGGGGCCGAGGCCTTGTGGCAACGCACCCAGCGTGAGAAGCAGCAGTCGGATAAATGAAAAGGGCGCCCTGGCGCCCTTTTCTTCGTCCCGGTTTCAGATCCTGAAGCTGTCGACCAGGTGCTTGAGGCGCGCGGCCTGCTGTTCCAGATCCGCGCAGGCGCGCAGGGTGGCCTGCAGGTTTTCCACACCTTCCTGGTTGAGGGTGTTGATCTCGGTGATGTCCATGTTCAGCGCCTCGATCACCGACGTCTGCTCCTCGGTGGCGGTGGCCACGGACTGGTTCATGCCGTCGATCTCACCGATGCGCAGGGTCACGCTGCCCAGGCGCTCGCCGGCCTGGTTGGCCACCTCCACGCTCTGTTCGCTGTAGCGCTGGCTTTCGGTCATGGTGGTGACCGACTCGCGTGAGCCGATCTGCAGCTCCTCGATCATCTTGTCGATCTCCTGGGCCGACTCCTGGGTGCGATGAGCCAGGTTGCGCACCTCGTCGGCAACCACCGCGAAGCCTCGCCCGGCTTCACCGGCACGGGCGGCCTCGATGGCCGCGTTGAGTGCCAGCAGGTTGGTCTGCTGCGAGATGCTCTTGATCACTTCGAGAATCTGCCCGATATCGGCGGTCTTGCCGGCGAGCATTTCGATCTTGCCGCGGGCATCGACGACCTTGCCCGACAGGTCGGTCATGGCGTTGATCGCCTGCCGCACCACCTTGCCACCGTCCTCGGCCTGCAGGCGAGCGTCGGAGGCCTGGCTGGAGGCGTCCGCAGCGTTGCGGGCGATTTCCTGGGCGGCGGCGCCGAGTTCGTTGATCGCTGCGGCCACGCTGTTGGTGCGACTGGCCTGTTCGTCGGAGTTGACGATGGACGAGTTGGACGCGTTGACCACCAGCTTGGCGACTTCGTTGACCTGAGCGGTCGCCGAGGACACTTCACGAATGGAAGCGTGGATACGTTCGACGAAACGGTTGAACGAGCTGGCCAGAGCGCCGAATTCGTCGTGGGACTGAATGGCCAGGCGCTTGGTCAGGTCGCCCTCACCGCGGGCGATGTCTTCCATGGCCTTGCCCATGGTGGTCAGTGGCTGCATCAACACACGGATCAGCACGCCGAGCAGGGCGATGATCAGCGCCACGGCAATCAGCGTGGCGATGGCGGCCGACAGGCGGAATTCATCCAGCGCTGCGTAGGCCAGGTTCTTGTCGATCGACAGGCCGACGTACCACTGCACATCCGGCAAGCCTTTGACCGGCGCGAAGGTCAACAGGCGATCCTGCCCATCCTGGATGACTTCGGTGAGTTTGCTGTCCAGGCCGATGCTGGTATTCGGATAGAGGTCGCGCAGATTCTTCATCACCAGGTCGGCCTGGGGGTGAACCAGCACGGTACCGTCCTTGCTGACCAGGAAGGCATAGCCCAGGTCGCCCAGGTCGATGGCGTTGATGATCTGCACCAGGGTATCCAGGCTGACGTCGCCGCCGGCAATGCCGAATGGCTTGCCGTCCGTGCCGCGCACCGGGGCGATCGGCGAGATCACCAGCGAGTTGGTGATCTGATCGACATAGGGCGCGGTAAGCAGGGTGCGGTTGGCCTGGGCGGTGTCCTTGTACCAGGGCCGGGTGCGTGGATCGTAGTCAGCGGCCATCTGGGTCGGCGGGCTGGACAGGAAGCGGCCGTCGCCCTGCACACCGACATAGGTGGAAAGGAAGGCGCTCTTGTAGACCGGCCGGGAAATGACCTCCTGCAGGTTGCCGCCCGCGATGGCCAGCTCCAGGTTCTGGGCGAGACTCTCGACCAGCAGGATGCGCCCGGACAGCCAGCTTTCGATGTTGCCAGCGGCGGCGTTGCTGGCCTGGCTCAGGTTGCTCTGGAGCGATGCCTGAATGCTGCTACGCTGGCGGCTGTCGTTGTAGAGGCTGAACAAGGCGAAGGCGACCGTGACCACCAGGGTGGCGGCCAGCAGGATCTTGTGGCTGAACTGCAGGTTTCTCGTCATGGCATCTTGCGTCCGGTAGTCACTGGAACCAGTCTTGTAGGGCGTCGCCAGGTGGCGCGTGGGGCAGGGCAGATGATCGAGCCGAGGCTGAATCGGTCGCGACCTGGCGGGTATGTCGGCAGCAGCTCCCTAAAGCTTTAATCCAGAGGACGGTGGTATGGCGTTGAATCAGCAATTCGTTCTGGGTGCTGGCAGTGAGGGCGACGCGGTCGGCCAGTCACTGCGTCTGGCCAACCGCCACGGCCTGATCGCCGGCGCCACGGGAACCGGCAAGACGGTCACCCTGCAGCGCCTGATCGAGAACTTCAGCGATGCCGGCGTGGCGGTGTTCGCGGCAGACGTGAAGGGTGACTTGTGTGGCCTCGGCGCCGCCGGAGCGCCCCAAGGCAAGGTGGCCGAGCGGATCGCCAGCATGCCCTGGCTGGCGCACAGCCCGACCGCCTATCCCGTCACCCTGTGGGACGTGGACGGGCAGAGCGGCCATCCGCTGCGCACCACGCTGAGCGAAATGGGGCCGCTGCTGCTCGGCGCCCTGCTGGAGCTCACCGACAGCCAGCAGGCGGCACTTTATGCGGCGTTCAAGGTGGCTGATCGTGAAGGCCTGCTGCTGCTCGACCTCAAGGATCTGCAAGCACTACTGGCTCACTTGAAGGAACAGCCCGAGGTATTGGGCGCCGATAGCGCGTTGTTCACCAATACCTCCGCCCAGGCGCTGCTAAGGCGCCTGGCCAGCCTGGAGCAACAGGGCGGCGAGGCGCTGTTCGGTGAGCCGGCGTTGCAGCTCGAAGACATCCTGCAGCCGGATCGCGATGGCCGCGGGCGCATTCATCTGCTCGACGCCAGCCGCCTGGTGCACGAGGCGCCCAAGGTCTACGCGACCTTTCTGCTCTGGCTACTGGCCGAGTTGTTCGAGCAACTGCCCGAACGCGGCGATGCCGACAAACCGCTGCTGGCGTTGTTCTTCGATGAGGCGCACCTGCTGTTCGCCGATACCCCGAAGGCGCTGCAAACGCGCCTGGAGCAGGTGGTACGGCTGATTCGTTCCAAAGGGGTCGGGGTGTATTTCGTCACCCAGTCGGCTGGCGATCTGCCGGACGATGTACTGGCCCAGCTCGGCTTGCGCATCCAGCATGGACTGCGCGCGTTCACTACCCGTGAGCAGAAGGCGCTGCGTGCGGTCGCCGACGGCTTCAGGCCCAATCCGGCATTCGATTGTCTGGCCGTGCTCACCGAGCTTGGAATCGGCGAAGCACTGGTCGGTACGCTGGAAGACAAGGGTACGCCGGCCATGGTGCAGCGCGTTGCCATTGCCCCGCCACAGTCGCGCATCGGGCCGTTGTCCGAAGCGGAGCGTGCTGGGCTGATCCGCCAATCGCCACTGGCGGGCCGTTATGACAAACCTTTCGATCGGGAATCGGCCTACGAGATTCTCACTGCGCGCGCCACCCAGGCGAGCGAGCAGGTGCAAGCCGGCAAACAGCCGCCCTCTACCGCCAGCGTGGCGGGCGAATTTCTCGGTGGTTTTGCTAGCCAGGCCGTGAAAAGCGCCATGCGCCAGGTTGCCAATCAACTGGGTCGGCAACTGGTTCGCGGCGTGCTGGGATCTTTATTGGGCGGCAAGTCCACATCCAGAAAACGCTAAGCCCGGCCGTGCCGGGTGCGGTCAGGCGCTTTCGGCTCTGGCTTCGGCTTTGCTGGACAGATCTTTTTCGATCTTTTCGATTTCTTTGTCGAAGGCCTGATCGAGCAGGCTGGCTTTTTTACGCCAAGGCTTGCGTTCCGGATCCGGTTGGGCGGCGTATGTGATCACTTCACCGCCGTATACATCCTTGTAACGCTGCGCCTGGCGCTCGAGTTCGGCGCGCAGTTCGTCTTTCGTCACGATAGTATCCATAGTTTCTGATAGAGAAGTGGACGACAACGTAAGACCGGGCGGTCTTACTGGTACGATCGCCACAACTTTTTGAAGCACATGCCCGTTGTATAGTTCAGTTATTCGCAAGTGCGGCTGAACAGGGGCAGGTGGATGATTATCACCAGCCGCCGCATAAAGTCCAGCGTGGCTGTCTATCAGTGCCAGTGAGCGGTATCAGCGCAAAGGTTGATAATGCAGATTTAGCGTCAGGCTGTGGCTCTGATTCTTGTGCAGCAATACCAGGCCGGGTTTGCCAGGCTGGTGGTGAGCGTCGACTGCGTGGCTTACCGGTTCGAAGCAGAAGAACGGTTTGCCCTCAGGACAGAACAGCAGGTAAATGGCTTGCTCACTGCTGATATCCAGGCTGTAGCCGGCCTCGGACTCGACGATGCGTGCCTGGCCGTCCCAACCGATAAAGGCGTTGTCGGTATGCACCCTTGGTAGCGCTTGTTGGTGCTGAAAGTCCCAGTGCGCGGGAAGCTCGCTCAGTTGCGTGGGCAAGCTGTTCTCATCGCATTGCCAGACCTTCTCGGCGCGGGCTTGCAGCTTCGTATGAGCGGTACGCGGGAAGTACGGGTGCAGGCCCAGGCCATGCCACATCGGTGCGTCCGCGCGATGAGTGACCTGCAGGCGAATGCTCAGCAGGCCATCCGTGAGTTCGAAACGCTGCTCGGCGGTGTAGGCGAATGGAACCTGGCTTTCGAGACGCAGCAATGCCGAGCTTGCGCTGTGCTCGACCACTTGCCAGGGCTGTTGCCAGGCGCTGCCGTGAATCGGCAGTGGCGAATTATCGGTATTGGCGGTCAGGGCCAGCCAGCCTTCGGGGTTGTCGAAACCGCCCTCGGTGATGCGGTTCGACCAGGGCGCCAGCGGATAGCAGCCGAGCCGGCGCGGCGTACCGGCCTGAAGTGCCTGCTCGTCGGCAGGGCGCAACAGCGGCTGGCCAGTGGCGACGGCTGTCCAGTTGGCGATGGCGCCGCCAACGCCCGGTGCCAGGGTAAGCTGGGTAATACCGTCGTGCAGGTGTAGAGTGTCATACGACATAAGGCGGTACCTGTGCAGTTATCGAGCCGTCAGGCGGAGATAAATGAAGAACGTGTCATCATACAACTCTCTGAGCTATGATGCGCTTTGGCCATCAATACGATAGCGATCTCTATGGAAACTCAGAACACGCAGCCACGCGCGCGGCGCAAACACCGCAGCCTGGCCCAGGAACTGGTCGCGGAGTTGTCCCAACGCATTCGCGACGGGGTGATCAAGCGTGGTGACAAGTTGCCGACCGAGTCGGCGATCATGGAAGAGCAGGGCGTCAGCCGTACCGTGGTGCGTGAAGCGCTGTCGCGACTGCAGGCGTCTGGCCTGGTGGAAACCCGCCACGGTATCGGCACCTTCGTGCTGGATACGCCGAACCCCGGCGGTTTCCGCATCGACCCGGCGACCATCGTCACCCTGCGTGAAGTGCTGGCCGTACTCGAGCTGCGCATCAGCCTGGAAGTGGAGTCGGCGGGCCTTGCTGCCCAGCGTCGTACGCCCGAGCAACTGGCCTCCATGCGCCAGGCGCTGGATGCGCTGAACGAGGGCGCTGCCCATGAAAGCGATGCGGTATCCTCTGATTTCCAGTTTCACCTGCAGATCGCCCATGCCACGGGCAACCGTTATTTCACCGATATCATGAGCCACCTGGGCACCAGCATCATTCCGCGTACCCGGCTCAATTCGGCGCGTATCGCCCATGACGACCATGCGCACTACATGGCACGCCTGGAGCGTGAGCACGAACAGATCTTCGAGGCCATCGCCCGCCAGGATTCGGACGCGGCGCGCGCCGCCATGCGCCTGCACCTGACCAACAGCCGCGAACGGCTGCGGCAGGCCCACGAGTCGGCTGAAGTCGCTGCCAAGCAGGCCTGAGACCGGCAGGACCCCGAGGGGCTTGGGTGCTGAAGCTACTTTCGTAGATGAGCACCCAAGCCCTTTTTGATTACCGCAGGACCGACGCGCAGCTGATCGCAAATGGATGCTCAGGCGTCCTTGCGATAGGTCAGCAACACAATCCCCGCCAGTACGATCGCGCCGCCGATCATCTGCATGCCACTGAGCACCTGATCCAGCAGCAGCCAGCCGAATAGCAGCGTGGCGATCGGCTCCATGTTCATTACCGGCGCATTCCTGGCCATGTTCAGACGCGGCACGGTCACGAACAACATGCAGAAAGCGATGCCGTAGAGCAGCACCAGGGCACCCAGGGCCGTCCAGCCGGTGGCGTTGGCTGGCAGGTTCATGCCGCCGGGAATCAGGTCGGCGCTGCCGGCCAGGGCCATGCTGCTGAACACGATCATCAGGGTCAGCATGCTGCGTACCGAACCGCGCAGGCTCGACAGTTTGTGATCGGTGATCCACAGCGCGCAGGCGAATACGCAGGCAGCCAGGAACGAGGCACTGACACCGATCATCCATTCAGGACCTGCTGGCTCACTGGCACCCAGGCGAGCTGGCAGATCCAGGGCGAACACCAGGCCGAGCAGAATCAACCCCATCAGCATCACCGTACGCCGCGTCGGTGCCGAGCCGCCCAACGCCCAGGTGAGCAGGGCGAGGAGGATCGGGAAGGTGTTGCCGATCAGCAACGCCAGTGCCACCGGGATACGCGCCACGGCCGAATACAGGCAGATGCTCTGGGTGGCGATCAGCAGGCCCAGCAGCAGCTGCCAGCGCCAGGCACCCGGCGGCATCTGCAGCGCCTGGCGTTGCCAGAGCACGATGCCGAGCAGCACCAGCATGGTGACGCCGGAGCGACAAAGAATGGCCAGCAGCAGACCGGTCTCGTTGTCGAAGGCGATGCGTGCGGCAATGTGGTTGCCGGCAAAGGAGCAGGCCAGCAACGCCAGGATCATGACAGCGATGTGGCGGGGAAACAGGGCAGGGGCATTCATAAACAATTTCCGTATCGGGTTAAGCCTTGAGCGCCTGACGGTTTGTACCGTTCTCTCTGCGCTAAAAAAACGGCGGGTCATGCGCAAGCATGACCCGCCGGTGGTGGAGCGGTATCAGAGTACGACGCTAGGCAGCCACAGTGAGATTGCCGGGATGTAGGTCACGGCCATCAGCACCATGAACAGGGCTGCGTAGAATGGCAGCAGCGCCTTCACGGTGTTCTCGATGGTCACCTTGCCGATGGCGGCGCCGACGAACAGCACGGCGCCCACTGGCGGGGTGATCAGGCCGATACCCAGGTTGACCAGCATGATCATGCCGAAATGCACCGGGTCGACTCCGAAGGAGGTCACCACCGGCAGCAGGATCGGGGTCAGGATCAGGATCAGCGGCGCCATGTCCATCAGGGTGCCCAGAGCCAGCAGCATGATGTTGACGCACATCAGAATCACGTAGCGGTTATCCGACAGGGTCAGGAATGCCGTGGTGATCTTGGTCGGGATCTGCATCAGGGTCATGATGTAGCCGAACGCGGCGGCAAAGGAGATGAGGATCATCACGATCGACAGCGTGCGTACGGTGCGGTGCAGCATCTTCGGCAGTTCACGCCACTTGTAGTCGCGGTAGATGAACATGGTCACGAAGAACGCCCAGATCACCGCCACGGCCGCCGACTCGGTG
>JAAIGF010166525.1_pt1 | contig 25007 bp, 20 predicted proteins | sample 6487441 | NCBI WGS metagenome assembly JAAIGF01 (sample SAMN13974129, study PRJNA590717) | phyllosphere metagenome | biome: pepper field; feature: multiple bacterial spot infested pepper fields; material: pepper leaves; isolation source: leaves from pepper fields | host: Capsicum annuum ... | reverse complement strand
GGCCCGGACCGCTGCCCCGGCACCTCGTCAGGCTGCACGCCCGGCAGCACCTGCCCGTGCCGCAGCGCAGGATCATTCGATCCGCGCCCAGCAGGCTCGTGCCAAGGGTTTTGCTCTGGACATGTCCATGGGCGGACCGGACGACGACGACGCCGATTTCAGGGAGAGTGCGTAATTAAACCACCGCCTCGTCTTTTGGGGGAAGACGAGGCGGAAATCTTTTGAGTCTCATTAAGGAAATATAACTATGCGTTTTACGATCAAACTTAAGCTTGCCATTGCGTTCGGCCTCATTATTGCAATGATGGGCGGCCTTTCCATTTACTCTATTTCAAGCGTCAACGACCTCAATAATGCTATCAGCCAGGTCATTGCTGGCCCTGCCGCTCGCCTCGAAGCGGCTCAGGAAGTCGGGCGCATCCAGCTGCGAATCACCCGTTCGCAGATGAATATGTCTACCGCGGATGACCTCGCATCGGCGGAACAATCCATGAAGAACAGCGACGAATATCGATCGCAGTTCCGCGACAAGGTGGAGTGGCTGATCAACGCCAGCACCGATGACGCGGGCCGCGCCTTGTGGCGCGATGTCGCGACGCGTGCAGAAGCTCTCTTTTTGGTTGACGACGAAATCCGTCGTTTGATCCGGTCGGGCCAGTCCGCCGCCGCTCTTGGTAAAGCCAAAACGGAAGGACGCGAGATTACCGACAAGATCGGCGAACTCATCGATGTTCGCGTCGAGGCAAACAAGGCACTGATGCGTCAGGCTGACAAGGACACGGACGACCTCTATTCCACCACCTGGACGATGATCACCAGCGTCTCGATTGTCGCCGTTCTGATCGCTGTTACTGCCGCGCTCGTTATTGCGCTGGGTATCAATCGCGGACTTCAGAAGGCAACGAGAGCTGTTCGCAGCGTAGCGGATGGCGACCTGACCAGCACGAGCGAAATCACGACCCGTGACGAAATCGGCGTTCTTCTTCAGCACGTCAACACCATGATCGAGCGTTTGCGCGGCGTTGTCTCCGACTCGCTTTCTGCCGCCGACAACGTTTCGACCGGCAGCCAGGAACTTTCGGCCAGCTCCGAGCAGGTTTCGCAGGGTGCGACTGAACAGGCATCCTCCACCGAAGAAGCATCCGCTTCCATGGAGCAGATGGCAGCGAACATCCGTCAGAACGCGGAAAATGCAGCCCAGACCGAGAAGATCGCCCGCCAGTCCTCCAAGGATGCCGAAATCAGCGGTGAAGCTGTCGGTCGTGCGGTTGTTGCCATGCGTACCATTGCGGAGAAGATTTCCATCGTTCAGGAAATCGCTCGCCAGACCGATCTTCTGGCTCTCAACGCAGCGGTCGAGGCGGCGCGTGCCGGTGAACATGGCAAGGGCTTTGCGGTCGTGGCTTCTGAAGTGCGCAAGCTTGCAGAGCGCAGCCAGTCTGCTGCGGCTGAAATCAGCTCCATGTCCAGCGAGACCGTCAAGGCAGCGGCAGATGCCGGCGACATGCTGAACCGTCTCGTTCCGGATATCCGCAAGACTGCCGAACTGGTTGCTGAAATTTCTGCCGCGTGCCGCGAGCAGGATATCGGTGCCAACCAGATCAATGAGGCAATTCAGCAGCTTGACCGCGTGACGCAGCAGAACACCAGCGCATCGGAAGAAATGTCGGCAACCTCGGAAGAGCTTGCAGCGCAGGCTGAAGAACTTCAGGCCAGCATCGCCTTCTTCAAGGTGGATCGTGCAGGCAACCCGATCCGTCACGAGCGTCCGCAGAGTGCTCCAGCCCGCGCCTCGACGATATCTACCACACATAAGGCGCGCAGCGGTTCTGACAACTCCATCGGCGGCCAGCAGGCACGTGCCAAGGGTTTCGCGCTGGATCTTTCCATGGGCGGCCCGGATGCGGAAGATCACGACTTCCGTCAATCCGCCTGATTACGACACCTGGGCATGCGGGAACGGTCTCGCATGCTCGCACAATTGACCATCGAATTCCTCGGCGAAGCGAGAGCTGACCGGCGATTTGGGAGAAACTTGAAATGGCGAGCCCATCATCTAATACCCAGTATGTGACCTTCAGTCTTGGTGAGGAAATCTTCGCGGTTCCCGTCGATGTCGTGCGCGAAATCCTCGACCATGAAGAGGCGTTCAAGATTCCGCATGGGCCCGATTATCTGCTGGGCCTGCGCGATGTGCGCGGTCAGGGCGTACCGGTCATCGACCTGCGCCTGCGGCTTGGAATGACGAAGACGGTAAAGACGCCGCATACGCGCATTCTGGTTCTCGATATTCCCTTCGGCGAAAAGGTGCTGGCGCTCGGTCTCGTCGCCGACAAGGTGTTCGAAGTCACGCCGTTCCGCTGCGAGCAGATCGAAAGCGCGCCGGATATCGGCATTCGCTGGAACTCCAGCTACATCGCGGGCGTCGTTCGGCGTGAAGGCGATTTCGTCGTGATCATCGATCTGGCCCAGCTGTTTTCCAGCGAAGCCAGCGAACTCGCCAAGGTCAATGGCGGCCCGATGCGTGCAGCCTGAAAGGAATTTGACAGTTGAGTACCGCTGTTAGCGTCAATTTCGACGATAGCCTGAGCACGCGCGATTTCCGCCAGCTTGCCAGCTTCATCTACAATTACTGCGGCATCAAGATGCCGGAAACGAAACGTTCCATGCTGGAGGGGCGGCTGCGCAAGCGGCTGCGCGCAACCGGCCACGCCACATTCGGCTCCTATTGCGATTATCTTTTCAGCGATGGCGGGCTTCAGGATGAGGCCATCTTCCTGATCGACGTGGTTACGACGAACAAGACCGATTTCTTCCGCGAGCCGAACCATTTCGACTACATGGAAAAAACGGCCCTGCCTGCGCTGGCGAAACGAGGCATCAGCCGCGTTCGTGCCTGGAGTTCCGCCTGCTCGACGGGTGCCGAACCCTATACGATGGCGATGGTGATGTCCGAGGCTGCCGATAAGGGCGTCATCTCCGATTTCAACATTCTTGCGACCGACCTTTCGACGGAGGTTCTGCAAAAGGCGCATAGCGGCATCTATCCGCGTGACCACGTTGACCCTGTACCCACGGAGATGCGCCGCAAATATGTGATGCAGGCCAAGGACAAGCAGCGGGGCGATGTTCGCATCAACGCCAAGCTACGGTCGAAGATCGGCTTTGCCCGCATGAACCTGATGAACCAGAGCTATGATATCGGCGATCCCGTTCATATCCTCTTCTGCCGCAACGTGCTGATCTACTTCGACAAGAAGACGCAGACCCATGTTTTGACCGAACTGTGCAAATGCCTTGCACCCGGTGGATATCTGATGATCGGTCATTCGGAAACCGTGACCGGCATCAATCTTCCGATCAAGCAGGTTGCCAATACGGTTTTCATCAAGCAGTAGTATATTCATGATCAAGAAAATACGCGTCCTTATCGTCGATGATTCCGCCAGCGTCCGGCAGACGCTGACTGCTGTTTTAGAGGCAGATCCTGCCATCGAAGTTATTGGCGCGGCTTCTGATCCCTTCATGGCTGCGAAGAAGATTCAGGAAGACGTTCCCGACGTCATAACGCTCGATGTGGAGATGCCGCGCATGGACGGCATCACCTTCCTGCGCAAGATCATGTCGCAGCATCCGATACCGGTCGTCATGTGCTCATCGCTGACCGAGGCAGGCTCCGAGACACTCATTCAGGCGCTGGAGGCGGGTGCCGTGGACGTGATCCTCAAGCCGCGCATCGGCGCGGCGGATCACCTCGCCGAATCCGGCATGCGCATCTGCGAAGTGGTCAAAAGTGCTGCACAGGCGCGGGTTAAGAACGTCAAGGTATCTTCACGCTCAGCTTCCACGCTCGGCGTTCAGACGAAATTGACGGCGGACGCCGTTCTCCCACCGCCTTCCGGCAAGGCAATGGCGCGAACGACGGAAATGGTTATCTGCGTGGGCGCCTCCACCGGCGGCACGGAAGCCCTTCGCGAGATGCTGGAGAAACTGCCCTCCAACGCTCCGGGCATCGTCATCGTTCAACACATGCCGGAGAAATTTACCGGCGCTTTCGCGCGTCGCCTGAATGGTATCTGCGATGTGGAGATCAAGGAAGCGGAAGACGGCGATCCCGTTCTGCGCGGCCATGTTCTGATTGCGCCCGGTGACAAGCACATGCTGCTGGAACGGCAGGGCGCGCGTTACCACGTTTCCATCCGCAATGGCCCGCTCGTTTCGCGGCATCGCCCTTCCGTCGATGTCCTGTTTCGCTCTGCCGCACGGTCTGCCGGTGGAAATGCCATGGGTGTGATCATGACCGGCATGGGCGACGATGGCGCGCGCGGCATGCTGGAAATGCATCAGGCCGGAGCCTACACCATTGCCCAGGACGAAGCCTCTTCCATCGTGTTCGGCATGCCGAAGGAAGCCATTGCGCATGGCGGTGTGGACAAGGTCGTTTCGCTGGACCAGATCGCCCGCGAAATCATGGCGGAAGATCGCAGACGCTGATTTATCTGACCGCGTCTTCAACCCCTGTTAACCATATTGCTGAATGATCGAACCTGCACCATGAAGCAGGTGCTTTTCCATGCGCGATGATCGCCTACCCTCTTTTGTCCGGGTTCATTATGGCTGTTATCACGTTTGCCAACACCAAGGGTGGTGCGGGAAAAACCACCGCGGTTCTGCTGCTTGCTTCCGAGCTTGCCAGACGCGGCCTGCGCATCTGCGTGATCGACACCGACCCGCAACGCTGGCTTTCCAAGTGGCGCGAGAATGCGGATTACCGCGTGAACCTGTCCGTGATCACCTATGTATCCGCATCGAGCCTGCAGCAACACGTGCTGGATAACCGCAAGAAATTCGACCACGTCATCATCGACCTTCCCGGCGCGCAATCTCCGCTGCTGGCAACCGCCGTCGGCCTGTCCAACCACGTGCTGATCCCGGTTCAAGGAAGCACGATGGATGCACAGGGCGGCGCGCAGGTTCTGGAACTGCTTCGCTATCTCTATGACCGCGCCGAGATCAAGATTCCGCATTCGGTCGTTCTATCGCGCGTCAATTCCATGGTGACGACGCGTGCCCTGCTGGCGGCAAAAGCGCTGCTTGCGAAGCGCGACGTCCACGTTCTGGATACGCCCATCATCGAGCGCGCCGCCTTCCGCGATATGTTCGAATTCAGCGGCTATCTGCACATGATGAACCAGTCGCAGGTCAGCAATCTGGACAAGGCGCTTCAAAACAGCATGGCCTTTGCCGATGAGGTGTTGAAGCTTTTGCCGAACCAGACGGCGGCGCGCTTATCCTCCGCCGCCTGAGCCGGTCCCGCCGCGATCATTCTCGCTTGTAGTCATCCTGCAAGCGAATGATGTCGTCTTCACCGAAATAAGAACCAGTCTGGATTTCGATCAACTCCAGCGGAATCTTGCCGTCATTGGCGAGCCGGTGAGGCTTGCCGATCGGGATATAGATGGATTCGTTCTCCGTCACCAGCCGTGTATGATCCTCAATCGTCACCGTTGCCGTGCCACGCACGATGATCCAGTGTTCCGAGCGGTGATAGTGCTGCTGCAACGAAATGCGGTGGCCGGGCTCGACCTTGAGATGGCTCACGCGGTAACGCGGGCCTGAATCCGTCTGCTCGATGTGGCCCCACGGGCGATAGACCCGCTTGTGCTTTTCCGTCTTCAGCGAATGATCGCTGTCCTTCAGTGTTTCCACAAGGGCTTTGACGTCCTGAACCCGGTCCTTCGGCGTTACCAGCACGGCGTCTTTAGTAGCAACGACCACGAGGTCTTTTGCACCGACGACGGTGGTCAGAATGCTGCTTGAATGGATGAGGCAGCCTTCTGAATCCAGCAGCAGCCCCTGCCCCTCCACGGCATTCTGGTTGCCCTGCTTGTCCGCGATTTCCCAGATGGCATCCCAGCTGCCAATGTCCGACCAGCGGAAATGGCCGCGCACGACGGCCATCCGCTTGGTGTTTTCGATCACTGCATAGTCGATGGAATTCTTGGGCGAGGCTTCGAAGCTTTCCTTGTGCAGTCGCACGAAGCCAAGGTCGCTTTCGTAATTTTCGACGGCAGCGGTAACGGCCTTGAGGATTTCCGGTGCGTATTTCTCCAACTCGCCGATCATGATGTCCGAGCGGAACAGGAAGTTGCCTGAATTCCAGAGATAGCCCTTTTCGACGTAGCTGACGGCGCGCTCCTCATCCGGCTTTTCGACGAAAGCCTCGACGATGCAGAGATCCTCGTTGCCGTTGATCGGCTCGCCCGGATTGATATAGCCGTAAGAGGTGCGCGGTTCGATGGGCGTCAAACCGAAGACAACTATATTGCCATCTTCAGCCGCTTCCGCGCCAAGCTTTACGGCGTCCGCAAATAAATCATTGTCCAGCACGACGTGGTCGGCAGCGAGTGCCAGCACAAGCGAGCCCTTCTCGCGGCGCTCTGCCAGCACAGCGGCAGCGGCCATGGCGGCTGCGCTATCGCGCCGTGCGGGCTCAAGCACCACCGTTGCCGGAATATCTACTTCTTCTGCCTGACGACGAGCGAAAAAGCGGAAGTCTTCATTGGTGATGACCAGCGGCTCCGCGTAAAGCGCCTTGTCACCAACACGTTTCAGCGTTTGCTGGTAGGTAGAAAGATCGCCGACCAGTGGCTGGAACTGCTTGGGCAATTGATCTCGTGACACCGGCCAAAGTCTCGACCCCGCTCCGCCTGCCAGAAGTACCGGGGTAATCTTTCGCGCCTGCTCACTCACAACTCACCTCTATGTTTACCGCATCCATACGACGTCGAGCCGCAACAAAACACGCATGACGGCAAATGCCAAGCGCGCATTGCGACACGCAAACAAACGACCGCCAAGGATGACGGTTCCGAAATCTGGCCGCATTGCAGTGGATAACTCCACCCAAGGCTCTTCGTTCTCGAACACCTAATCGATTGAAGCGTTCGCTCTTGAAGAAGATCGAGCGAATTGTTGCAGTGAACAACATCGAACGCTTGGCAGCGCCAATAAAAATACAATAACAACGGCCTCCATTCGAATTGATTTTGAGAAGGCGGGGCGCATGTCTGACAAAACGAAAGTGGCAACCGGAAAGACTTCCGTGACCGATCAGGAAGCTCTGGACTTCCACTCGCAGGGCCGTCCGGGCAAGCTGGAGATCACGCCGACCAAGCCGATGGCGACCCAGCGCGACCTGTCTTTGGCTTATTCTCCGGGCGTTGCGGTTCCGGTAAAAGCCATCGCCGAAGACCCGGCCACTGCCTATGATTACACCACGCGCGGCAACATGGTTGCCGTCATTTCCAACGGCACGGCCATTCTTGGTCTCGGAAACCTTGGCGCGCTGGCATCGAAGCCGGTCATGGAAGGCAAGTCCGTTCTGTTCAAGCGCTTCGCAGATGTCGATTCCATCGACCTTGAAGTGGATACGGAAAACGCAGACGAGTTCATCAACTGCGTGCGCTACCTTGGCCCGTCCTTCGGCGGCATCAATCTCGAAGATATCAAGGCGCCGGAATGTTTCATCATCGAAAGCCGCCTGCGCGAAATCATGGATATTCCGGTATTTCATGATGACCAGCACGGCACAGCAATCATCGCAGCCGCTGGCCTCATCAACGCCATTTCGCTGACCGGTCGCGATTTCAATACGACGAAGCTTGTCTGCAACGGCGCAGGAGCTGCGGCAATCGCCTGCATGGACCTCATCAAGGCCATGGGTTTCAACCCTGCCAACATCACGCTCTGCGATACCAAGGGTGTGATCTATCAGGGCCGCACCGAGGGCATGAACCAGTGGAAATCCGCCCATGCGGTGAAGACCGACAACCGCACATTGGCTGAGGCCATGAAGGGTGCGGATGTCGTGTTCGGCCTTTCGCAGAAGGGTGCATTTTCGGAAGAGATGATCCGGTCGATGGCGCCGAAGCCGATCATCTTCGCCATGGCGAACCCGGACCCGGAAATCACGCCGGAAGAAGTTGCGCGCATCCGTGACGACGCGATCATGGCAACCGGTCGTTCGGATTACCCGAACCAGGTGAACAACGTTCTCGGCTTCCCTTACATCTTCCGCGGCGCGCTGGATGTTCGTGCTAGCCAGATCAACGAAGAGATGAAGATTGCCGCCGCACAGGCGCTTGCCGATCTTGCGCGTGAAGACGTGCCGGATGACGTAGCCGCCGCCTATCAGGGCAACCGCCCGCGCTTCGGGCCGCAATACATCATTCCCGTGCCGTTCGATCCGCGCCTTATCTCCGCCATTCCGGTGGCTGTTGCGAAAGCGGCAATCGAAACCGGTGTCGCGCGCCGGGTGCTGCCTGATCTCGATGCCTATGCCCGCGAGCTTTCCGCCCGCCGCGATCCTATGGCATCCACGACGCAACGTCTTTACGAGCGCGTTCGCCGTTCGCCGAAGCGTGTCGTATTCGCCGAGGCCGAAGAAGAGCAGGTCATGCGTGCGGCGATCTCGTTCACCGCGCAGGGTCTCGGCACCGCCATCCTTCTCGGTCGCGATGACATCATCAAGGCCAATGCCGAACGGGCCGGTATCGATCTCGACCGCCCGAACATCAAGATCACCAATGCCCGTCTTTCCGAGCGCGTCGATGTCTATATCGACTATCTCTATGCGCGCCTTCAGCGTCAGGGCTTCCTGTTGCGCGACGTTCAGCGTCTCGTTCACAACGACCGTAACCACTTCGCCTCCTGCATGGTAGCGCTTGGCGATGCGGATGCCATGGTGACGGGTACGACCCGCAATTACTCCACGGCACTGGAGGATGTGCGCCGCTGCATCAACGTCAAGCCGGGGCACCGCGTGATCGGCGTTTCGCTGGTCGTATCGCGCAATCGTACCGTTTTCGTGGCCGATACTGCCGTTCACGACATGCCTTCGGCGTCGGACCTGGCGGATATCGCGGAAGAAGCAGCGGGTCTGGCGCGCCGTTTCGGGTATGAGCCGCGCGTCGCGATGCTGGCCTATTCCACCTTCGGCCATCCACTGGGCGAGCGCTCCGACAAGGTGCGTGAAGCGGTGAAAATTCTCGACAGCCGCAACGTCAACTTCGAAGTCGATGGCGAAATGTCGGCGGATATCGCGCTCAATCATCAGAAGATGCAGAGCCAGTATCCGTTTGCGCGCCTTTCCGGCCCGGCAAACGTCCTCGTCATGCCCGCCATCCACTCCGCATCCATCTCCACGAAGATGTTGCAGGAGCTTGGTGGCGCAACGGTCATCGGCCCGCTTCTTGTTGGTCTCGACAAGTCGGTGCAGATCACCTCCATGGGTGCGAAGGACAGCGACATCGTCAACATGGCCGCGATTGCGGCCTATAACGCCGGTCGCTGACATTTCAGGATGCCCGCCCGTGCGGGCGCCCGTCCCAACGTCATCCACAGGAAGTTTTCGCCTGTTATCGTCGCGACACGTTTCAGCCACATAGTTGGAATTGCGTCTGCGCAGATTTACAGTTTTCCACAAGCTGTCTAAGCATGGCGCGCAGATTTGCTTTGCGTCGTTGCCAAGACGGCATGCAGATGCTGTAGACCGCGCCGCATGACGAATGGCTGGATTCCATATGACGATGTCGAAATGCCTGACCGAGAAAATGTCCGGCGATACTACCCGCTCCGTTTACAAGCGGCTGTCCGAATGCCTTCTGGGCAACCCGAACGCGGTCATCGCGCTGTTCGGCCTCTACTACATCATCCAGATATTCGTTCGGCTGGCCATGCCACCGGCACTGCGTATAGATGAAGCGCAACAGGTGCTTTTCGCGCAATGGCTGGCGCTCGGTTACGATGCACAGCCGCCGCTTTACAACTGGTATCAGCAGATCGTTTTTAGCCTCTTCGGCACATCGATGGCGACGATTGCCATTGCCAAGAACTTCATCCTGTTCCTGACATTTGCGGTTTACATAAAGCTCGCCGATCTTGTGCTGAAGGACAAGCGGTTCGTCCTGATCTCGGCACTCGCGCTGTTTCTCAGCCCGCAGGTATTCTGGCAGGCCCAGCGTGACCTGACCCATACCGCCATGCTTATGCTGACCTGCACATGGCTGATTTATCTGAGCGTTCGCCTGATCCAGAAGCCGACGACTTGGGGATATCTTCTGGCAGGCGTGGCCGTTGGCCTCGGCATGCTGTCGAAATACAATTTCGTGCTGATCCTGCCTGCCGTTCTGGCCGCCGTCTGGTTTCATCCCAACGGGCGCGAGCGCATTCTTGACCGCCGTTTCCTGTTGACGGTTGCCGTCAGTCTCATCGTCTTCATTCCCCATGCGGTCTGGCTTTTCGAGAATTTGCAATTCGCCTCCGAAGTCACGCTGAAGCGCATGGCCGAGGCGGCGCCGGACAGCCGCATGATGCAGATCGTGATGGGTGTGCTGCGCGTAATCCTGGGCTCGCTTGTCATCATCGCCATTCCAGCCCTGATCCTTTTCGCATCGAGAGCCAAAAGCAAAAGTGCTCCGATTGGGGAAGCGGCGGAGGCGCACTGGATGCGCTTCTTCCTGCATTACTTCCTCGCACTGGCTGCCTTGCTCTTGCTCGTTATCGTCACCACCACCATGACGGAGGTGCGCGATAGATGGCTGCTGCCGCTGGTAATGCCGTTTCCTATTCTGGCAGCCCTCTGGTTCCAGAATGGACGGCTGGATCAGGTGAAATTTGTTGCAAAAGTACTGCCTGTCTGCCTCGGCATCATGGCCTTTTTGCCCATTGCGCTGATTTTGTCAGTGCCTGTTCAGGCTCTTGTTGGTGACAGTTCGAAGTCCAACCGCGACTGGCAAAGCCTGCGCCACCATCTTCATGATGAGAAAGGCATCTCCCCTTCGCTCATCGTGACACCGGATTGGCTGACGGGCGGAAATATCCGCTTCATATTCCCGGAAACAACCGTCGCAACTGTCATCTATGACGACTTCGACCCATCGTTCCAGCCATCCTTCGACCACCCTATTCTCTTCGTTTCTTCAGGCGATGGTGACACGGACAAGATGACCGCGTGGCTGGAAGGCCAGCTCGGTGTCAGGCTGAAGAACGTGACCGTGAATAGTTTCTCATCGCCAATGTACTATCCGATAGAAGGCAGGATGCAGAATTACACCTACAGCCTTATTACACCGGACAATTTCGAAGGCACGCCACGGCAGCCATAGTCGACAAACAATATGCAAAGATGTTAGGCAATTTCTGGCGCTGGTTTCGTTGTGGGTGGGTGAAGAATGGATAGAGGCGGCTCTTTGGGCAAATGCGAGGTGCTGGTCATCGGCACCGGCATCATAGGCGCCATGTCGGCGCTCTATCTCCAAAACGCTGGCAAAAGCGTAACCTTTCTGGAGCGTGGCGACATCGCACGTGGCGCGAGCGCTGGAAATGCAGGCATTCTGGCCTTTCCCGAAATCATTCCCATGGCAGCGCCCGGCATCATGAAGAAGGCGCCCAAGTGGCTGATCGATCCGCTTGGACCTCTCAGCGTGCCGCCAGCCTATGCGCATAAGATCGCCCCTTGGCTTTGGCGCTTCTGGAAAGCCAGTTCGCCACGCATGTACGAACACGGCCTGAGAGTTCAGACCCGTATGATGGCGCTCGCCTCTGCAGAAATGCAGCACGTTGCCGCCATGCCTGAACTTTCCCGTTTCATCTCCAACACCGGCACGCTCGATCTCTACGACAGCAGAGCGAGCTTTGATGCTTCCAGCCCTCATTGGGAGGAAAAAGCCAAAGCGGGTTTTGACTTTTCGCGCATCGGCAAAGCCGAAATCGATGAGCTTCAGCCCGGGCTTGCACCGCAGTTCAAGCATGCGGTTTTCACGCCTGCGGGATTGCAGGTCAGCGATCCGCATGAGTTTACAAAAGCAATCGCGGAACTGGTCATCGCCAGAGGTGCAACGCTGCGCAAGGGGGAAGCCGTCAGGATCGAAACCGTCGGTGAGAGCACCATCGTTACTCTCGCCAATGGTGACAAGATCGACGCGGACCGGGTTATCGTTGCGGGTGGCGCATGGTCGAAACCGCTTGCTGCGACGCTCGGCGATATCGTGCCGCTGGAGACGGAGCGCGGCTATAACACGACGCTGCCGGTTGGCGCATTCGATCTGAAAAGACAGATTTATTTCAACGACCACGCCTTCGTGGTGACGCCGCTTTCTTCCGGCGTGCGCGTCGGTGGCGCGGTGGAACTTGGCGGCTTGGACCTGCCCGCGAATTTCCGCCGCTCGGAAGCCATGTTGAAAAAGGCAAGCCAGTTCCTGCCAGGCCTAAAAACGGAAGGCGGAAAGCAGTGGATGGGTTTCCGTCCCTCCCTGCCGGACAGCCTGCCCGTGATTGGCCGGTCGCGCGCGGCACGCTCGGTCATCTACGCCTTCGGCCACGGGCATCTGGGCCTCACCCAATCCGCAGCGACGGCACGTCTCGTCACGGAACTCGTCGGCGATCGGGAAACGTCCATCTCTACAGACCCATTCCGCGCCAACCGATTTTCCTGAAAAGAAAAGGCCCGCCTGAAAGCGGGCCTCTCTTGCTCAGGTTTTTCACAGATCAGAATGGCGAATCCGGGAAGTAGAAGTCCTTCGCATTATCCTTCGTCACCAGCGTAGCGTCGAGAATATAGGTGCCACGAACCGGCACCTGATCGTAGAAGTTCGCTGCCGTCAGCTCCATTGCGGTTGCCACCATGGATGGCGGGTAAAGAACGTCGACCGGGATCATCTTGTCGCCATCCATGACCTTCTTGATCATGTCCTTCGAGCCTGCACCGGCAACGACATACTGAATGTCGGTGCGCTTGGCCTGTTCAATGGCCTGAAGAACGCCGACAGCCATGTCGTCATCCTGACACCATACGACGTCGATCTTCGGGTATTTCGTCAGGTAATCCTGCATGACCTTGAAGGCATCGTCGCGGTTCCAGTTGCCGAACTGGCGATCCAGAACCTTGACCTTGGAACCGGCAATGCCCTTGTCGAAACCATCCTGGCGCTGCTGGTCAATCGGGATCGGCAGGCCGCGAATGACGACGACCTGAGCATCGGGCGTCTTCTCGGCAATGTATTTGCCAGCGACTTCACCAAGCGCCGGGTTGTTCCCGGCCACGTAAAGGTCGCGAACGGTATCGTCATTGACGCTCGGTGCACGGTCTACCAGCGCGACGAACTTGCCATTGCCCTTCACTTCCTTGATGGCGTTGACCAGTGGATCCGGATCGGACGGAAGGATGACGAGGGCGTCAATACCCTGCGTCTCCAGATCCTGTACGGCGTTGGCCTGCGTCGCGGCATCCGGCGATGTCTTGACGATGACGTTGAGCCCGGGATGCTCCTTCATCAAAAGCTTGGCAACGCGTTCGGCATGGAACACCACGCCCGCGGTCCAGCCATGGTCGGCAGCGGGGATAGAAACACCAATCGTCACCTTCTTGTCCTGCGCCTGCACTGCCCCCGCAAGTGCCACCAGCGCAACAGCCATTCCAAACAGTCTTTTCCGCATAAGTCTTCCTCCCAAAAGATAAGGTCTCTATTTACGAAGCCGGGCGACCTTTCGACCCGGTATTTCTTAGAGCGCCGTGCGTCCGGTGGGACGCACTAAGGACGCTCTAGCATCTTCAGTATGCGCATCGTGCTTTGCGAAATCGATTCCGATTTCGCGCCGATGCGCTAGCGCTGGCGCATCAATGAGCGCTGCACCAGCATGGCGATGATGATGATCGCACCCTGAATGGCGCCAATCAGATATTCGCTGATGAAGTTCGACAGCAGCATGATATTGCCGACGAGTTCGAGGATGAAGGCGCCGCAGATGGTGCCCCAGACGCGCCCTGCCCCGCCCTTCAATGCCGTTCCGCCGACAACGACAGCGGTGATGGCCTGCAATTCCCACATCATGCCCGTTGTGGCCGATGTGGAGCCGAGGCGCGGCACGTACAAAAGAACGGCGATGGCAACGCACAGACCCTGAATGACGAAAGCGATGGTGCGGACACGGTTGACGGCAATGCCGGAATATTTGGCCACATCCCGGTTCGAGCCAACGGCGGTGACATGGCGACCGTAACGTGTGCGGTACAGAATGAAGGCAGCAACGCAGGTCACGGCGATGATGACGATGATGGGCACCGGCACACCGAAGATCGTGCCGAAATAGGCAGGACGATACATGCTTTGCAGCTGTGGTTCGCGCAACGTTATGGCGCCGCCTTGCGAAAGCCATGTCGTCAGGCCGCGATAAACGCCCATCGTGCCAAGCGTCGCGATAAACGGCTCGATCTTTCCGACAGTCGTGATCAGGCCATTGGCGAGACCACAGAGAGAACCGGCAATGACGGTGAACACGATTGCCGTCACCAGCATCAGTGCCGGATCGGTTATCGTGCCGGAATTCATCAGCAGGATCATGAGACTGGCGACGAAGGCGACCATGGAGCCGACGGACAGATCCAGATCACCCGCCGAAATGACGAAGGTAGCACCTACCGCGATAATGGCGATGAAGGCGCTTCGGGTGGCAACGTTGGCGAGGTTATTGATGCTGATGAAATTCGGGTTCACCAGCGCGCCGACGATCAACAGCAGCAGCAGGGCGACGAAAGGGGCGACTGCGCGCAGGTCCACATCGCGAAACGAGCGCGACCGGCGATCACCTTTTTCCTTGCCGTCTTCACTTACACTCATACCCAAAACAGACCTCCCGTCCTGCCTTATCGCCTGCAACGATTCCCCTCGTGATCAGGCTGCTATTTTTGTTTTCAATCCGGCGGCGTAGCGCATGATTTCCTGCTCGTTGATCTCATCTCCTTCGAGCATCCCCACGATCCGCCCCTCACGCATTACCGCAATGCGGGTGCAGAGGCCGATAACCTCCTGCATTTCCGAGGAAACGACGATGATGGAGTGCCCGTCGCGCGCAAGCGCCGAGATGAAATGATAGATCTGCTGCTTGGTGCCGACATCGATGCCGCGCGTCGGCTCATCGATAATGATGATCTTCGGCTCGGTCTCCATGACCTTCGCCAGAAGAAGTTTCTGCTGGTTTCCGCCCGACATGCGGCCAACCACGACATTACCATCGCGCACGCGTATATCGAATCGGCGGCGGGCTTTTTCCAGCGCGCGGGATTCACTGCCGGAACTGAGATAGCCGAAACGACCATGACGGTCGAGCGATTGAAGGGTTAGATTAAGGCCCATTCCCGCGGTCAACAGAAGCCCTTTGGACTTCCTGTCCTTGGTCATATAGGCAAGGCCCGCATCGATGGATGCATGAAGATCATGCGAGGGAAGCGATGCACCGTTAACATCCACCTCTCCGCCATGTCGCGCCTTGAGGCCGACAATTGCCTCCATAAGCTCCGTGCGACCAGAGCCGATGAGGCCGGAAAAACCAAGAATTTCGCCCTTGCGCAATTCGAAGCTGGCGTCGTTCACGTAACGGGTCGAAACATTCTTTACGCGAAGAACAACCTGCTCATCGACATTGGGCTCGTGCTTTGCCGGATAGAGGCTGGAAAGCTCGCGCCCCACCATCAATTGCGCAATGGCTTCACCATCCAGCATGGCGGTGGGTGCGGTTTTTACCCAATGGCCATCCCGCAGCACGGTAACGCGGTCGGTGAGTTCCATGACTTCATCGAGCTTGTGTGAAACAAAAACGAAGCTGGTGCCCTGGTCGCGCAGCTTGCGCACCTGCTTGAACAGGTAATTGGTTTCTTCCCGAGAAAGAACGGCGGTCGGCTCATCCATGAAAACGATGCGCGCTTCACGGCTGATAGCCTTTGCGATTTCTACCATCTGCTTTTCAGCAATGGAAAGGCTTGAAATCATCGCATTTTCATCGACATGGCAGTTCAGTAGATCGAGAATGCGGCGCGTTTCCGCGCGCATGAATTTCCGGTCCAGAACGCCGAAACGCGTCACTTCCCGCCCAAGGAAAATACTTTCCGCAACAGTGAGATGTTCCGCCAGATTGAATTCTTGGTGGATGATGACAATGCCGAGAGCCTCAGCGGCGCCATTCGGCGGCAGCTTGATTGGCTTGCCATCCAGCAAAATCTCACCGGAGCTTGGCTGCTCGAAGCCGGAGAGAACCTTGACCAGCGTGGATTTTCCCGCGCCGTTTTCACCCATCAAAGCGTGGATTTCGCCAGCCTTCAGCTCGAAATTGACGCTGAACAGAACCTGCACACCATTAAATGATTTTGAAATACGTCGAGCGCAAAGCACCGCGTCGCCATTATCGGCGGTCTCCATCCCCATTCCTCCATGCGGCTCCCATCCGCATGCTTTGTGTAAACCTTTACATCACCTATGTAAAGGTTTACATTCGCCATAATTACGCAGATGTGATCAATCCGTTTGACGCAACGGGCGGCGTGTGTAGTGTCCGGTCGCAGACAGACCCGAGGCTTACCTTTGTCCCATTCTTCCCCCGCCACCATTGAAGATGTTGCCCGAATAGCGGAGGTATCCATTGCCACCGTGTCGCGCGCCATACACACGCCTGAAAAGGTGGCAAATTCCACGCGGCTAAAGGTCAATCAGGCCATTTCCGTCACGGGTTACACAACGAACGCGATGGCGCGCAGCTTGCGCCTTGGTCGCTCCAACATGATTCTGGTGGTGGCGCCGGATATTGGCGACCCGAATTTTTCCAGCATTCTGATCGGACTGGAAAACGAGGCCCGCGCGCATGGTTATGGGATTTTGATCGGCCATACGCAGAACGACGCACAGCGCGGGCTCGAATATCTGAAATTTCTCAATTCCAACCAGGCTGCAGGACTTATTCTCTTCACCGGCATCCTGCCTTTCGGTCATCAGGATATGACGGCACGGCTTCCCCCGAGTGTCGGAGTTTTCGAGCCCGTCTTCAACGGCGGCATTCCCTATGTGGGCGTGGATGACACGGTGGGGGCGCGGAAGATCGTAGACATGCTGATTGCGGAAGGCCATGAGCGCATCGCTTTCATCGGCGATTCCCGCGTCCGGCTTGCCTATACACGCAGACGTGCGGGTTTCGAGGAAGGCATGAACGCTGCCGGTATCGGCACCTCATCCCGCATGGTTCTTGAGGGCGATGGAACGCTGGAAAGCGGGCGTCTTGCGGTCGAGCAACTGTTCATGCGCGACAAGCTGCCTACGGCTTTCATGTGCGTCAACGACCAGACTGCCGTTGGCGTGATGATCGGTCTTTCCGCGCGCGGATATGATGTGCCGAACGATTTTTCGGTGACGGGCTTTGACGATATTCCGCAGGCCGTATTCATGTCACCGGCGCTGACGACCATTCGCCAGCCACGCAGCGCCATCGGCAAACATGCCATGGCGCTTCTGCTCGAATTGCTGAATGGCGAGAAACCGAAACAATCGGAAATCCTTCTCACGCCCGATCTGGTCGTGAGAAACTCCGTCGGTGCGCCAAGCCGCCGACGGAATTAAAAGATTTCAGTAGCTATCGCGACGGGCAGCTTCTTCCGTCTGCGAAGCGGCCCAGAGCTGCATCTGCACAGCGTTCTGGAACTCCATGACTTCGCGGCGCATGGCGCCGTCTTCGTAACCGAGATCGGTCAGATGGGCAGCGAGTGCGCGGCACTCATCCCGCCAGAAGCGGTCGGCTTCAGCACCGTGAAGCACTTCCAGCATCTGGACGCAACGGTTGATATCACGAACGCGATTTTTGGCAGGAAACGCAATTACTTCAGAACGCTTGGTCACACGCACACCTTGCTGCTTGGGAATCGGTTCCCCAGTTTTAAGGGCTACATAGTTAACGAAGTCTGCAACCTGCTCGCATCCATGTCTCATCATCGGCTCATCCTCTGATCGCTTCACAACGCGAAGCTGTCAAAAACCATAAAAACTATAACTGTGCACCGAGCCAGCAGCCGGAAAAAACCGAAAATTCGCGTAAACTTTACCATTAAACATTACCGAAATTTCATTCCGCATAGGCTATTGAAAGTATAACTCGGTTGAAACGGTACTCGTTTCATAATATATTTGCTTGAAAAAGAACCAATGAAAAACGCCATTCCCTACGGGAGTAGACATCTAGCGGAGGACAGAGATATGCAAGCGCCACGCGTTTTCATCAGCATGATCTGTGCTTTGCTTGTGTTTGCTGTTGCAACATATTTTATCCACGGCTCCTTCTATACCGCCTTTATCCAGACGCTGATCTGTCTTGTGATTATTCAGGTCGGTTACTTCATCGGCGTGGTTTATCTTGTATCCCGCGAGAAGAAGCGGATGCGCAAGACATTGGAATTCCAAAAGGAAATGCCCGCCGCGAACGAGCCGTCGGTTGCCGAAAACATGTCTGCCGTAACCCGGCATCGCCCGAAGTTGACCGATATTTGAACGATTTACCGCGCGGCCAAATTTTTGCAGGTGCGAAATAAAAGATCAGGTTCCACATCCCTGACATTTTCTGCCCCCACAAAACGTTCAGGCAACGAAGCAAGGGAGCAGGCATGACAAGCGGTTCGCAATCCATTTGCGTGATAATTGCTGCAAAAAACGCATCCGATACGATTGCGCAGGCTATATTTTCTGCGCTTGCGGAGCCCGAAGTTTCGGAAGTCGTGGTGATAGACGATGGATCGACCGACGCGACGGCGGCAGTTGCAACAGGATGCGACGACGGTTCGGGACGATTGAAGGTCGAGCGTTTCGACGTTAATCGCGGACCATCCGCGGCACGCAATCACGCCATCGCCATCTCTTCAGCGCCGCTCATCAGTATTCTGGATGCGGACGACTTCTTTTTCAAAGGCCGCTTTGCAGCAATGCTGGAGCAGGATGATTGGGATCTGGTGGCCGATAACATCGCCTTCATCCAGCAAGGCTTCAAATCCGGCTCCACCATTGTTCCAGACAGCTTCGCCCCCGCCCACCATTTTCTGACCCTGACCGAATTCGTGGAAGGCAATATTTCCACGCGCGGTATCGAGAGAGGCGAGACCGGTTTCCTGAAACCCGTCATCCGGCGTGCCTTTCTGGAGCAGCATGGTCTTTCCTATGACGAGGCCCTGCGCCTTGGTGAAGATTACGAACTTTATGTTCGCGCACTGGCCTGCGGTGCACGCTACAAGGTCATTCGCAATTGCGGTTATGGCGCCATTGTGCGCGGCGATTCCTTAAGCGGCAGGCACCGCACCGAAGACTTGCGACTGCTCTACGAGGCAGACCGCAAAATCCTTCGTGATTACTCTTTGGTTCCCCGGGAAAAGGCGGTTCTGCAAGCGCACGAACGGCATATCCGGGAGAAATTCGAACTCAGGGATTTTCTGGATGCCAAGGCAAAAGGCGGATTGGGTGGCGCGATGAGCCACGCACTGGCTCGTCTTGCGGCAGTTCCGGCGATTACGACGGGGATATGGTTCGACAAGACCGCGCGCTTCCGCAAGAAACCGAAGCCGGTTGCGGATATCCGCTATCTCTTAAAGGGAACACCGCTGTCGTCCTGAAACAACAGCGGCTTTCGCCTCGTTAGAAATAGTCCCGTTTCACGGTTTCAAGCACCGCCTGGAACCGTTCTTTTCGTTCTTCCAGCCGTCCGTCAGGGCTCAGCCGCGGCTCTGCGCGGCTCGCCTGCCAAAGAGCGAGAGAGGAAGGAGCGGCGAGAACCTGTTTCGCCAACTTGCGAAGTGACGGTCGCTGCTGCTCTGCCCGTACCAAGACATCGCCATCTTCCTGCACATGGCTGGAAGGCTGAGAGACAACTTCGGCAGGTGGAGGCGGCGGGAAGCTCATGCCCCAGAACTTGGAACCCTTCTTCGCGGCTTCGGCACGCGTCGAAACAGGAATGTAACGCGGCTCGTATTTCACGCCGACGCTTCCAGCCCAGTCGCTCCATTTGAAATTATTGATCGACGTCGACGTACTGACCGCCACCCAAGGCACGCGGAAAGCATCGGCCAGAATTGCACCATGCATCGATTCAGCAACGATGAATTCGGACTGTGCAATCTGCTTTATGACCGACTTCGCTTCACCTCGTGGGTCAAGATAGGTCAGTCCAGCGGGTTCACAGACATTTTCCCAAATCCCGAATTCCGCCGATTCCCAATGGGGGACGAAGGTTTTCTTATGGATTTTCCTGAGACTCTGAAACTCCGGCATCTCCGTGACCATCACGGCCGGATCGACGATACCCATTTCAGCGGGCAGGCCAAGCTTTGCCGCCGTCATCTCGCCGCGAACGCAACGAATGTCCCAAAGGTCCTTGTTGGACGTATCGGGCACCGCGCCGTAGCCATAGCCGCTGCCGATGATCAGCTTGCGCTGGCCGGGCGGAAAAAGCACATCGTTGAGCACGGTGCCGACGCCAACCAGCAGCACATCCGGGTGAACATCGCGCAGCCCGGGCAGCAGAAAGTCCCAGAGCCAGAGATTGAGGTCATCGCCAAAATTGCCGTGATGCGATTCCCAGTGATATGGTTTCATGGATTACTCCTGAAGAATAAGGGGATGCGACGACTGCTATTTCGGTCGCGCAAGCTTCCCTGCTCCGAGTTCTATCGCCGCGCGCAGAATAGCCGGATCACGCACCATCCACTTGAACAGCAGCCCAAGTTCCGGCGCTCTTCTCCGCTTCAAGTTGCCAGCCTGGCTCCACAAAGCCTGTTTGCGAGCCGTGTTCTTGTAAGACGCAATGGATTCTACATCCTGCGGGCGTGTGGAGAACCGATCCTGTAACGTGTCCAGCGCGACCCAGGTGTTGAACTGCTGACGCAGAAATTCCGGAGAGGTGTTATCGATGCTGTGAAATATGTTCACCCCCAGGCCGCGCGCAGCACCGGGATCGTTACACAAAAGCGTGCGTTTGGCAGCCAGCACGCAATCGCAGAAGAACAGAACGTCTTCGGCAGCCAATCTGAGAGCCGGGTCGAAGCGGACGGTTTCAATCAGCGGTCTGCCGATGACCATGCAGGAAAGATGCAGGAAGCTCCAGTTCTGCAGCATAATGCTGGCGAGATCCGGCAACTCGATGACGCGTGGTGATTCGGCCAACCGAACAGCACCTTCATTTTTTTCCAGCTCGGAGATGGCGAAGTGATAATAGAATTCGTCACTCGCCTGCATCGAGGCCCAGTAGCATTCGCCACCGAAGGTATCGAGGCTGTATTCGGCGTTTTTCAGATGATCCGGCGTCCAGATATCGTCCGAATCAAGAAAAGCGACATAGGAAGTTTCGGCTGGAACATTATCCAGCGCGGTGTTGCGAGCGCCGCCTGGTCCGGCATTGGGTTGCTTGACCACCTTGATGCGGTTTTGCTGCTCTGCGGAAAGCTCTGCCAGTTCATTTTCAATGGGATAAGGCGATTCGTCATCAACGATGACGAGATCGAAATCCTGACATGTCTGAGAGAAAACCGATGCCAATGCACGACCAAGAACGCCATGCTGTTTTTGGTAATATGGAATAACGACTGTAAATTTCGCCATTGTTTCGCCCCTTGTTCTGATCAAGAAGTGTCGGGCCCGCCGATTTGTGCGGCCCCGATGTGTGGCAATTCTCTCCCGCCAACGATGAATTCGCTGGCCTCCAAATTATAGGATGCACGTATGCCTCCAGCTCCGAGCGTCAAGACGATTACGGCCAATGTCGGCTGGAGCGTTCTCTCAAAGACAGGTACATTCGGGCTTAAATTTGTCACGGTACCAATTCTCGCACGATTACTGACGCCGGAAGAATTCGGCGTCGTTGCGGTCGGTCTCACCGTCGTTCAGTTCCTGACCATGATTGCAGGCGCGGGTTTGACCTCCGCACTGATCGTGGAAAAGGAAGAGGATATGGACACGATCCATACCGTCTTCTGGGCAAATCTTGCCATTTCCTGCACCATGGCGGCGATACTTTATTTCGGCGCCGAGTTCTTCGGCGGCCTGCTGGGCGCCGTCGAAAGCGCCTATCTGCTGCGTATCATGGCCTTCCTCATTCCGCTGCAATTGGCGGGCGATGTGGCCTATTCCCTTTTGGCAAGACGCATGAATTTCAGCAAGGACGCGATATGGAGCATGACGTCCGAGAGCGCTGCGGCAATCCTTGCCGTGGTCCTTGCCTTTGCCGGTTTCGGCGTCTGGGCGCTGATCATCCAGCTTTTTGCAGCGGCGCTCATTCGCCTCGTCGGCCTTTACGCCGTGTCGCGTTACAAGCCACGCCTCGTCATGAAGCCGAAGCGACTGATCCCGCTTCTCGGCTTCAGTTCCGGCCTGATGGGCTCGGAAATCGCCAATTTCGTTACCTTCCAGTCACCCATGGTCATCATTGCACGGTATCTCGGCCTTGCGGATGCGGGCGCCTACTCGGCCTCGAACCGGTTTGCCAGCATTCCGAATCAGGTCGTTCTATCTGCCGTCATGGGCGTGCTTTTCCCGGCCTTCAGCCGCATGATGGATGACAAGCAAAGACGGCGCGATGCGCTGATGTTCAGCACGCAGGTCCTGACCGTCATTCTGGCGCCGATGATGTTCGGCCTCTGGGCGGTTGCCGAACCGGCAATGCTGGTGATCTTTGGCCCCAACTGGGCCTATGCCTGGCCGGTGCTTGGACTGCTTGCTCTTTCCAAGGCAATTCTGACCCCTTGCAGCACCTTCATTCCCTATTTGAAGGGCGCGGGATATGGCCGCGTTCTTTTCTGGTCGGCCACGATTCGCGCCGTGGTAACGACCGCTGCGGTCTGGCTTGCCGCAATTTACGGAACGCTGATCGACGCCATGGTCTGGCTCTGCATCGTCAATGCCGCCACGCTGGTCGCCTATTCATGGGCGGTGTTCAAGGCAAGCGAGACGCCGTTTTTCTCAGGCCTTTACGTCAGCAGCCGCCCAATGATCACAGCTTTCATCATGGCGCTTGCGGTGCGGTATACACTGAGCCTGACGGAGGCCAGCCTTTCACATGCCTATATGCAGGTGCTGGTCGGCGCGGTTGCTGGCGGCGTCATTTACGGTGTGCTGGTATTGCTGACCGAGCGTGCCCTGTTGCGCAAAATCCTTGGGCTCGTGCGGGACCGAAGGGCGAAGAAGGCAATGGCACCTGAACCTGCCTGACCCAACCGCCTTATTTCCGCCTTAAATTCGCCCGGCTTGCGACATTGTTTCTGACAATTCCGTGACGCCGCCGGGCATTTATTTTGCACCGCAGCATGAACATCCACAGCCTTCGATTAAAAATCGATTGATCGTCAATTCTCTCGTTTTTAATAAAACGATTTAAAATCAGAGCCTTGTGAAAACGTAGACGTAACGTAAGGCGGGTTCCCAGACATTTACCCCTTACATCTTGAGAGACGATTTTTCTGCGTCGCCACATTTTACCCTAAACTAAAAACCAGACTTTTGGGCACGGGCTTCACGTTCGCTTTGTTTGAAACGCGGTGTAGGGGAGACACTGCCCAACCAGGGTAACTGATGTGACAGTTGATCAGAACCTATCTTCCCGTATCAATTTGATGCGCATAATTTTGATATCCGGCATTGTCTTCGTTCATGTGCCGCATAATCCCGAAACCAGCCCCTTTCTGGGTCTTTACGGTTTCTTCGACTGGCTCCGCGTCTTTCTGGGCGATGCGCTGTTTCGCATCGGCGTGCCCTGTCTGAGCGCGATTTCCGGTTACTTACTGTTTCGCAAGGGCTTTGCTGCGTTCGATTACACGGCAACGATCAAGTCCAAGACGAAGACGGTTCTTCTGCCTTTCCTACTCTGGAACGGCGCGCTTTTCCTCGCTGTGCTTTTGATTCAGCGCGTGGGCCTTGGCGTCGGTTACTTCCCCGACCTGTGGAACGCCAGCCCGCGCGAAATCATCAGCCATGGCGCGGCGGTTGAGGAATTGCCGGTCAACGTACCGCTTTATTTCCTTCGTGATCTCTTCGTCTGCATTCTGCTGTCGCCCATCTTGGCGCTACTCGTGCGTCGTTTCGCGCTGCCGACACTCGCAGTGCTGCTGCTGGTGACTGCTATTCCCGATCTCACGCTGATGATCGTGCAGAAGAAATCGATCCTCTTCAGCTTCACGCTGGGCATTGCGCTTGCGCTCCATAAGGTCGATCTCAAGACGCTCGACCCCTATGCGGGTAAGCTGACTGTGGCGACGCTGGTGGCTGCCGCAATGCTGGCGACGGGCCTTTATTTTACCGGCCCTGAATTCACCTTCGAGCTGAACCTGCTTCGCAATCTTCTCGCGGTATTTGGTGCAATCGGCTTCTGGGTTGCCTCTTCACTGCTGGTGAAGAGCAAGCTCGGCCAGCGCCTTGCTCAGACGGGCAGCCTCAGCTTCTGGATTTTCTGTGCCCATTACCCGCTTCTGGTCCTCATGTGGATGGTCTGGAACAAGGGCGGCCCGGACTTCTACCCCGCCTTCTACATTGGTGCGGTCCTGTTGACCTTCGCCATTCTGATCGTGACCAATGCACAGGTGCGCGCGAAGCTTCCCAGCCTTTACGCGGTGCTGACCGGAAGCCGCAGCGGCAAGCCGAAGCCCGTGCAGCATGTCACTTCGAAAGAGCCCGTGGCTGCACATCAGCCACCCGCAAATCCTGCCTACACGCAAAGACAGAGGTAATCCGATGACCAACGTCCAGCACCTTTTGGCCACAGCATTGGTGGCACTCGGCCTCGGCTCGACCGTGGCTGTTGCTCAAGAGAACAACGGCAAGTCGTTCATCGAGAACTTCGAGAGCATGGACCGTTCGTTCTGGTATGTTTCCGATGGCTGGAACAATGGTCCGCATCAGAACTGTACGTGGTCGAAGAAGCTGGTGAAGTTCGAGGGTGGGCAGTTGCAGCTGGGGTTTCAGGAAGGTCGTGCGGGGGATCGTAATTATTCCTGCGGGGAAATCCAGACCAAGGGGCGGTATCGTTATGGCACCTATGAGGCGCGGATCAAGACGGCGTCCGGTTCCGGCCTGAACTCGGCTTTCTTCACTTACATCGGCCCGACCGACAAGAAGCCGCATGACGAGATCGACATGGAGGTTCTTGGCAAGAACAGCGGTCAGGTG
>JAAIGF010402128.1_pt1 | contig 25011 bp, 22 predicted proteins | sample 6487441 | NCBI WGS metagenome assembly JAAIGF01 (sample SAMN13974129, study PRJNA590717) | phyllosphere metagenome | biome: pepper field; feature: multiple bacterial spot infested pepper fields; material: pepper leaves; isolation source: leaves from pepper fields | host: Capsicum annuum ... | reverse complement strand
CAGCCGGCGCGTGGGCGAGATGCTCGACCTGGTGCAGATGGCCCACTTGGGCAAGCGCAAGCCGCACCAGCTCTCCGGAGGCCAGCAGCAGCGCGTGGCACTGGCGCGCTCCATGGTCATGGACCCCAAGGTCCTTCTTCTGGATGAGCCACTCTCCAATCTCGATGCGCGCCTGCGGCTGGAAATGCGCACCGAATTGCAGCGTGTGCAGAAGGCAACGGGCGTGACGATGATTTTCGTCACGCACGATCAGGTCGAAGCGTTGGCGCTGGCTGATCGCATAGTTGTGATGAAGAACGGCGCGATTGAGCAGATCGGCACGCCGGAAGAGATATATAATGCGCCCGTCTCATCCTTCGTGGCAGACTTCGTCGGCTTCGAAAACATCTTCCGCCTCGATGGCACAGAGTTGAAGACAGACGCCGGTCGCATAACGCTTTCTGGCCAGGTTCCGAGTACGGCGGGCCTGGCATGGAGGCCGCGCATGGTAACCCTTGGTTCAGGTCCTTTTGAGGGGACCGTGCGCGGCACGTCTTTCGCAGGCAACACGCGGGAATATCTGCTGGATAGCGCGCTTGGCCCCATCAAGGCCGAGACGGATGCAGCGCTGACGCCGCATTCAATCGGTGACAGGCTGGCCTTCGATCTTCCGGTCGAAAAGGCGGCCAGCCTTTCGGTGTTCAACTGATCATGGGCATCTGGATCGATACCGATATGGGCTTCGATGATATTGCCGCCATTCTGGTGGCGAAGTCATCGGGCCTTGGGATAGACGGCATTTCTCTGGTCTTCGGCAATGCGCCGCTTGCGCAGGTGCAGCAGAATGCAGCCGGTGCCGCGGCAGCGTTCTCCTGGCATTTTCCCATCCATTCGGGACGCGCCTGTCCGGTGCTGGGAGAGATCGAAACGGCGCAGATCATTCTCGGCGAAACCGGCATCCCAACGGTTGGCGCGACGCTTCCGTTGGTGGAAAATCTGCCCGAAAGCAATGCGTTCGAAGCGCTCTGCCGCTGGCTTTCAGGCGGCGACGCTGAAAAGCGGGTCCTCGCACTCGGCCCACTCACCAATATTGCGGCCCTATGCCTTGCCAGACCCGATCTCGCCAGCCGCATCACCGAACTCACATGGATGGGCGGTGGTGTAACGAGCGGTAACCATACAGCTTCTGCCGAGTTCAACGCCTTTGCCGATCCAGAAGCTCTCGCCATCGTCATCGCTCATGGTCTGCCGTTGCGCATGGTGGATCTCGATCTTTGCCGCAAAGTCACGGCATCGCTTTTAGATGTCGCTCCAATTCGTAACGCCTCCGGCAAAAATGCGGCTTTGGTTGCGGATATGCTGGAAGGCTTCATCAACATCGCCACCAGCCGTGGGCGGCAAGCCATGGCGCTTTATGACCCTTGCGCCACCGTTGCTCTGGTCGCACCTGAAAGCATCGGCTGGAAACACGCCCGTATCGATGTGGAGTTACATGGTGGCCTGACGCGCGGAAGGACTGTGGTCGAGGCACGCGCGGCCCATGCTGCCCGGTTCAACGCCCATTATGCCGACACAATCGATGCCGACCATGCCAAGAGGATCATCCTCGACGCCCTTCTGGAGGAGGCGAGCCGATGAGCGAAAACCCGATCATTATCGACCGTGACGGAATGAACGACGATGCCCTGCGCAGCCGCGCCGTTGCTGCCGCGCGCGGAGATGCGCCTTTCGACATTCTCATATCAGGCGGCACTCTGGTCGATATGGTGACGGGCGAATTGCGCAAGGCGGATATCGGTCTCATCGGTCCCCTGATTGCAAGTGTTCATGAGGCAGGCGCACGTAGCGATGCCGTCAGGGTGCTGGATGCGACCGGCGGTTATATCACGCCGGGGCTCATAGATACGCATATGCATGTGGAAAGCTCCATGATCACGCCTGCGGCCTATGCTGGCGCAGTCGTTGCCAAAGGCGTGACGACCGTGGTGTGGGACCCGCATGAATTTGCCAATGTTCACGGCGTGGACGGCATGTGCTGGGCCACGAGGGCCAGCCGTGGCTTGCCCTTGCGCGCCATCATGCTCGCCCCATCCTGCGTGCCTTCCGCGCCCGGTCTGGAGCAGGCGGGTGGAGATTTCGATGCGACGGCGCTGGCCGAAATTCTTTTCTGGGCAGAAGTCGGCGGCGTTGCCGAGGTCATGAACATGCGCGGCGTCATCGACCGCGATCCACGTATGAGCGCCATTCTTCAAGAAGGCCTGCTGGCCGACAAGCTGATTTGCGGCCACGCACGCGGCCTGGCCGGTGCCGATCTCAACGCCTTCATGGCAGCGGGCGTAAGCTCCGATCATGAACTGACTTCGGCAGACGACCTGATGGCTAAACTGCGCGCTGGCCTAACGATCGAATTGCGCGGCTCTCACGATCATCTTCTGCCGGAATTCGTAGAGGCATTGAACAGGCTCGGCCATCTGCCTCAGACGCTGACGCTTTGCACCGATGACGTGTTTCCGGACGACCTGCTGAATGGCGGCGGTTTGGATGATGTCGTACGACGGCTGGTGAGATACGGCATGCGCCCACAATGGGCGTTGCAGGCAGCAACCCAGAATGCCGCCGCTCGCCTTCAGCGCAACGATCTCGGTCTGATCGCCGCTGGACGTCGCGCTGATATCGTCGTCTTCGATGATCTCTCGCAATTTGCCGCGCGCCATGTTCTGGCAAGCGGAACGCCGGTTGCCGAGCGTGGCAGAATGATCGTGGATGTGGCCGAAATCGACGCCGCGCCACTGAAAGGTTCCATGAAGCTGCCGCTTCGCTCGCCGGAAGATTTTCGGGTGAAGAGCCAAGGCAATCGCGTGAAGCTTGCAACCATCGACAAGCCTCGTTTTACACAATGGGGCGAAATCGAAGCAGATGTCGTGGACGGCTTCGTCGTGCCGCCTGAAGGTACAACGATGATTTCCGTCACCCACCGCCACGGCAAGTCTGATCCCACCACCCGAACCGGCTTCCTCACCGCCTGGGGCAAATGGGAGGGCGCCTTCGCAACGACCGTCTCCCATGACAGCCATAACCTGACGGTCTTCGGCGGAAACGAACAGGATATGGCGATTGCCGCCAATGCCGTTATCAAAGCCGGTGGCGGCATGGCCGTCGCCTCCGGCGGCAAGGTCACGGCAATCCTGCCCCTCCCGCTCTCCGGCCTCGTGTCCGACGCGCCTCTCTCTGAGGTTGCCGCCGGTTTCGAAGCCATCCGCGAAGCCGTTGGCCACATCGTGGAATGGCAACCACCCTACCTCGTCTTCAAAGCCTGCTTCGGCGCGACGCTCGCTTGCAATATCGGCCCGCATCAAACGGATATGGGTATTGCCGATGTGTTGACGGGGAAGGTGATGGAGACGCCGGTCCTGAAGGTGATCAGTTGAAATACCTAAAATACATGCGTTAAAGTTGAATCCTCTGGCGTTAGCTCCTTTTCGGGGTTATATAGGGGGTATGGCAAAAGCAGACTTACGACAGGAAACGAGCGGGAAGTGGGTTGTCCGAGACTCCAAGAGCGGGCAATTCGTAGAGTTGCGCGGCGCTGATGCCATGAAGTCTTCGCAGTTGGCGCTGAAGAAAAGCGTTGATCTGACCAAGCCTATCGCGAAGCAAGCGCTAAAAGGCAGCACGCGAAAGTTTTCAGAGAAGCACTAAGTCGTGGCAGGAGTTTTGCTCGATACGCATGCTCTGTACTGGCTCGTGACTGCCGTTGGGTCTCTTTCAGAAGACGCGCTCATTTCCATCGCTGAAAATCAAGCGACTGGCACACTTTACGTTTCTCCCATGACGGCATGGGAATTGACGATTGCGTCTCAGAAACCTGCCCACCGCGATCCGCCAAATCTTGGATCGGCATCTCCGTCAAAATGGTTTTCTGAAGCGGTGGCGGTTATTGGGGCAAAAATCATTCCGATACGACAGAAAATTGCCTGCGAGGCTGCTGCAGTCGTAATGGATACTGGACATAAGGATCCGGGAGACTGCTATTTGATGGCCACCGCACGCGTTAAGAAAATCCCGATTATTACACGGGACTCGATAATGCTTGATCTCGCCACGCGAGCTTATATCGGCGTTATCGTCTGTTGAGTTAGTTATACCGCCAGTTCCTGTTCCACCAGCGTCGTCCAAAACGCCACACCAGACGCAATCGCCTCATCGTTGAAATCATAGGACGTATTGTGGTGCAGTGCGCCGTCTTTAGCCGGGCCGTTGCCGAGCCAGACGTAGCAGCCGGGGGCTTCGCCTGCGAAGAAGGCGAAGTCGTCGCCTGCGGTGGAGGGCGGGAAGGTGGTGCGGGTCTTTTCGCCGAAGACGCTTTTGGCGGCCTTTAACGCTCGTTGCGTTGCGTCTGCATCGTTCACGACAGGCGGGATACGGCGGATGAATTCGTAATTTGCTTCTATACCGAACATGGACGCCGTGCCCTTGGCGAGACGACCGATTTCCTCTTCCAGTTGGTCGCGTACCACCGGCGTATAGGCCCGCGCCGTGCCGCCAATCTGGACGAGATCGGGGATGACGTTGAGCGCGTTCGGGTCGCCTGCCTGTATCGAGCAGGCACTGACCACGGCTGGCTGAAGCGGATCGACCACGCGCCCGACGATGCTCTGGAGCGCGCTTACAAAGCTCCCGGTTGCCGTAATGGGGTCGCGCCCGAGATGCGGCTTTGCACCATGGGTGCCGACGCCCTTAAAGGTCACGCGCCAGCTATCGGAGGAGGCAAGCTGCGGGCCCTCCACTACGGCCATCTCATCCGTATCGAGGCCTGGCATGTTGTGCAGCCCATAGACAGCATCGCAGGGAAAAAGCTCGAACAGGCCGTCTTCCACCATCTTCCTGGCACCACCACGACCTTCTTCGGCGGGCTGGAAAATGAAGTGCACGGTGCCGGAAAAGTTCTTGGACGCGGCAAGCGCGCGGGCGGCACCCAGAAGCATGGTCGTGTGGCCATCATGGCCGCAGGCATGCATCTTGCCGGGTGTCTTCGATTTATAGGGGCGTTCCGCCAGTTCCGGCATGGCAAGGGCATCCATATCCGCGCGTAGCCCGATGCGGCGCGTGCCGTTGCCGACCTGAAGTGTGCCGACGACGCCTGTCACCCCAAGCCCGCGATGCACGGCAATTCCTGCGTCTTGCAGATGGCGCGCAACGATATCGCTGGTCCGTACCTCTTCGAACCCAAGTTCTGGATGGGCATGTAGATCGCGCCGCAGTTCTGTCAGGAAAGGGAGATCGTTTGCGATCAGGCTCGAGGTTTTCATGCGAAGAATTCCTTGGATATTGCGCATGTCATGCAGGCAACCGCTTAACATGTAGATCAGATGAATTTTCTAGTGCAAAAGCCCCTGAGAATAAACGGAATCGATCATGGTTCGGAAAATAATCGAGAGCGAAAGGCCGCGGACATGAAGCCTCACGAATTCTGGCAGCACATCCATGCGCCGCAGAGCTTTCCAGCCAATGGCCCCCATGTCGATTTTTATCCGGTGACTTTGGACGATGGGCGGCAATTGCGTTTGCCAATCCGTCCGCTGAGCGATGGGCGACATGCGCTTGCCTCGCTCATCGTCAATCAGGCCTCGTTCGAGGTGCTCGGCGTGTTGGCGGATGATCTGGCTGCGAAACTGAAAGCATTCGAACCGGAGATCATCGTCGGATTGCCGACATTAGGCCTTACGCTTGCCAGCGAAGTGGCGCGGCGTCTAGGCCATTCCCGCTATGTGCCGCTCGGAACGTCACGCAAATTCTGGTATCGCGATGAGCTTTCGGTGCCGATGTCCTCCATCACCACGCAGCAGGAAAAGCGGCTCTATCTCGATCCGCGCATGCTGCCGCTTCTGGAAGGACGACGCGTGGTGCTGGTCGATGACGTGATATCGAGTGGCACCTCCATCATTGCCGGGCTTTCTTTGCTCGGCGCATCCGGCATCGAGCCGGTGGCTATCGGTGCGGCCATGCTGCAATCGGATCGGTGGCGGGAAAAGCTGGAAAGCCTGAACCCGGAATGGCCTGCGCGGGTGCGCGCCGCATTCTCCACGCCGCTTTTGCAAAAGACTGTAGACGGCTGGGTCTGAGCGGGGAACTTCCAGCCCCTTTTTGCGATTAGAAGAGGCTGCTGCAAAGCGGCGCTCTGGTTGTTCGCGTCAAGGAGTTCCCATGCCGAGGCAGACGTTCTGGAAAGGTCATCTGAGATTGTCGCTGGTCACGGCAAAAGTGTCGCTCACGCCTGCGATCTCGCAAAGCGGCAAAATCCGTTTCCACGTCATCAACCGCGAAACGGGAAATCGCGTGGAGAGCCGTTATGTGGACAGCGTCACGCACCGGCCCGTAGCGGACAAGAACCAGGTCAAGGGCTTTCCCAAGGAGGACGGTGACTACGTTCTGCTGGAGGAAGACGAGATCGACGCCGTGGCGCTGGAAAGCACCAGAACAATCGATATCCAGACCTTCGTTCCGGCAGGCTCCATCGACTGGATTTGGTACGATCGACCCCATTTCCTCAAGCCTGAGGACAAGATCGGCGCAGAAGCTTTCAGCGTCATTCGTGAGGCAATGAAGGCGAACAAGGTGGTCGGCATCGCAAGGCTCGTTCTGTACCGGCGCGAACATGCCGTGCTGCTGGAGCCCTCCGGCAAGGGCATCATTCTCTGGACGCTGCATTACGGCGAAGAGGTGCGCGAGGCGGTCGATACGGTCGACAAGAAGATCAAGGCAGACAAGGAACTGCACGAGGCGTTGGACCGGCAGATCGAGAAGCAGTTGACCGGCTGGAAGCCTTCTCTGGTGCAGGACACCGTGCAGAAAAAGGTTCAGAAGCTCTTGAAAACAAAGGCCAAGGAGCTGCCGAAGTCCAAGGCGAAGAAGCCAGCCGCCGCCAAACAGGGCGGCAACGTCATCAACATCATGGACGCGTTGAAAAAGAGCCTTAAAGCCTAACCCGGCAGCGTCTTGGCCGAGGCGAAGAATTTGGCCCAAGGGTCTGTCTTTATCGCTTTCAAGCGCTTTGGCGTGTTCTTGATCGTGAACTCGGCAGGCCCGGCAATATCGGAAAGCTCCGACCATTCCAGTGGCATCGAAACCGCAGCGCCAGCCCGGGCGCGGGTGGAATAGGGCGCGACCGCCGTGCTTCCGCGACCGTTGCGCAGATAATCCACGAAAATGCGGCCATTCCGTTTGGCTTTCGTGGCGACGGCCAGATATTTATCCGGCTCTGCCTTCGCCATGTCGGTTGCCAGCTTTTTGGCAAACCCCTTCACCTTCGCCCAGCTGGCCTTCGGTTCGAGAGGTGTGACGACGTGCAGGCCTTTGCCGCCGGACGTCTTGACGAATGCTGCAAGTCCCAACGCTTCGAGGCGGGACTTGAGATCGAATGCCGCCTGCACCACCGCAGGCCACGGCACATCGTCAGCGGGATCGAGATCCATGGTGATCATATCCGGCTTTTCCCAGGATTTGGTGGTGGAGCCCCATGGGTGTATTTCCAGCACGGCAGACTGCACCAATGCCATCATGCCATCGAAATCCTTGATCACCACCAGAGGTTCGCCGTGCCTGTCCTTCGGGTCCTTTATCGCGCCGATGGCCTTGTTCATGCCCCGCCACGGGTGCTTCTGAAAAAACGTCTGCCCGTCGATGCCCTCCGGGCAGCGCAGCAATGAAAGCGCGCGGTTGGTGATGTAGGGCTCGATGTGTTCCCAGACCTCGGCATAGTATTCCGCAAGATCCGCCTTGGTGATCTTTTCTTCGGGCCAGTAGAGCCTTTCAGGATGCGTAAATTTCACGCTCGTTTGCGGCTTTTCCGTTTCGGTCACGTTCTCAACCTCTTTTCGGATTTCCTCCGGGGCCTTGTCCTCGCGCAATCCCTGAAAAGAGGCGTGGCGGAGGTTGCCGTCGCCTGACCAACCGCGAAACTCCACCTGCGCCACCAGTTCCGGTTTGACGTAGTGCAGACCCCTCCGCGCGAGCGCTGTCAGCTTTTTTGAGAACGGACTTTCCTCTTGGCTGAGCGGCTTCAGCCTGTCGAAAATCTGCTCGGAAGTCTCTGCGGTAAAGCCGGTGCCGACGCGACCGACATGGCGCAGCTTGCCACCTTCATAAACACCAAGCGCAAGCGAGCCGATTGCCTGATCCGATGCCGAGGAGAGGGTGTAACCGCCAATGACGAATTCCTGGCCGCTGCTGCACTTGGATTTGATCCACTGGCCCTTGCGCCCGGAAACATATTTCGAATTCGCCACCTTGGAGATGACGCCTTCCAGCCCAAGCGTGCAGGCATGCTGAAGCACGCGGTCGCCCTCTTCCTGAAAATGAGCGCTATAGTAAAGAACGGGATCATCGGACGGAAGCAGCTTTTCCAGCAGCGCCTTGCGCTCCAGCAGCTCGGCACTCTGCAAATCGCGGCCATCCAGATAGATCAGATCGAAGGCGTAGTAGCGAAAGCGATCGCTTTTCCCGTTGCTCAAATCAGCCTGAAGAGCGGAGAAATCGGAAACGCCATTCTCTTTCTCGACAACCAGTTCGCCGTCGATGATCGCCGTCTCGACAGGTAGCCGGGTGAAGGCCTCGCGGATTGCATCGCCGAATTTCTCCGTCCAATCGAGGCCGCTGCGGGTCAGCAACACGACCTCGCCTTTCTCGATCCTCGCCTGAATGCGATAGCCATCGAACTTGATTTCGTGCAGCCAGCGGGTCCCTTCGGGGGCGTTGTTTTTCAGGGTGGCAAGAGCAGGTTTGATGAAAGACGGCATGGAAGCCTTGCGGCTTCCTTTCGGAAAATCATGCACCTGCTTTTCGGCTTTGACCGGAGGCTTGCTCTTGGCCGATGTCTCCTTCGAATTCCACGTATCCTGAGGGTTCTTCGCCACATCTTCCAGGCTTCTGCCGGTCTTTACCGAATTGGCGGCCTCCTCGATGATGTCGCTCGTATCGCTCGCTTCATCGTCATGCGCCTTGATCAGAAGCCAGTTCTCGCGCTTCTCCTCCGCCTTTCCCTTCATCCGCACCAGATGCCAGCGGCCCTTCAGCTTTTCGCCGTCAAGCTCGAATTCCAGATGGCCCTTCCGATAGGCCTTTTTCACATCGCCGATGGGAGACCATGTTCCGCGATCCCAGACGATCACGGTGCCGCCGCCATATTGGCCCTTGGGAATGATGCCCTCGAAATCCGCGTAGCTCAGCGGATGGTCTTCGACATGGACCGCGAGACGCTTTTCGTTCGGGTCAAGGCTCGGTCCCTTCGTCACCGCCCAGCTTTTCAGAACGCCGTCCATCTCAAGGCGGAAATCATAATGCAGCCTTCGCGCATCGTGCTTCTGCACCACGAAACTGTTGCCGGAACTGCCCGCCGCCTCGCCTTTCGGTTCCGGCGTTTTATCGAAACGGCGCTTCTGGTTGTAGGTTTGCAGACCCATGTATCAGCTCGCCTTCTTGCGCTTGCCATTGCCGGACGAGCTGGATTTGCCGGTCTTCTTATCTGATACGCCAGCGCTTTCACGCAGCGCCTCTCGCAGATCGATTACATTGTCGCGTTTTTCGGGTGCGCGTTTCTTGATCGTCTTACCCGCAATCTTCGCCTCTACCAGTTCGATGAGCGCGTCGTTATAGCGGTCGCTGTAACTGGTGGGATCGAATTTGCCTGCGCGCTTTTTGATGATGTGTCCTGCAAGGTCCAGCATCTCATCATCGAATTCGATATCTGGAATTGTCTTGAAGGCAGCGGCCTGCGAGCGAACCTCGTAATCATAGTTCAATGTGGTGGCGATGATCGTGTCATCATCGGGCCGGATCAGAACCATGCGGTTGCGGCGGAAGAGAATTGCTTCCGCAAGTGCCGCCACTTTTTTCTCCCGCAACGTCTGTGCCAGCAGGGAAAGCGCTTCGCGATCCTCGTCCGTCGAAGGAGAAAGATAGTAAGGCTTGTCGAAATAGAGTTTGTCCACCTCATCGCATTCGATGAAATTCTTGATGCGGATGACCTTGTTTCCGTCCGGCATCAGTTCCGCCAACTCATCCCCTTCAACGATCAGATGGTCGCCATTATCGAGCTCGTAGCCTTTGACCTGATCATCCCGCTCGACCTTGTCGCCAGTTTCGCTGTCCAGATATTGCCGCTCCACCCGGTTGCCGGTCTTGCGGTTGATGATGTTGAAGGAGATTTTCTCGGAGGATGAGATCGCGGTGTAGAGTCCCACATCACACTGAAAATCAGCGAATTTGATGCTACCTCTCCACACGGCTCTCGGTGCCATTACTCAGCTTCCTCTTGAGTTTCCTGATTTGGTTTGCTCGCGGTCTATGATGCGCTCCACCGCAACGACGTCTTCCTGTGAAAACACTGGAACGGGGTCCGATGCCATGGCTTCCAGAACATCCGGCGAAAGGCCGCCGTGGCGCGCGACCAACTCCATGGCCTCGCGCGTTTCCCGCTCTGCTTTCAGCTGCGCGTAGAGCGCCACGATCAGCCGGTCGCGTGCGTCCGGTTGATGATCCTGAACATGTCTGCTTTTCGCGCTATGTGCCATTGTGCATAAATTCGGCATCGGAGTGAAAGTTCCGTATGGGCAGCGGTGCCGGTGCTTCCAGAGCTTTCTGTCCGGCTTCGGACCGACTTTTGCAAATTTCGCATCCCTGAGGAGGAACTTTTTTCGGGAACAATCTGTAGATGTTGAAGTTACCTCCTCTCAGGAGGAGGACTGTCTATGAAGAAGAAAGCTATTTTGTTCGGCGCAACAGTTGCCGCATCGGTATTGTTTTCCACATTCGCGTCGGCTCAGACCGCGCTTACCATGTGGTATCATGGCGCTGGCAATGTCGAGGAACGCAAGATCCTGACCGGGGTGATCGACGATTTCAACGCGTCTCAATCGCAATGGCGCGTTACCCTTCAGGAATTTCCTCAAAGCGCCTATAATGAATCCGTTACCGCCGCCGCACTTTCCAACAAGCTCCCGGATATTCTCGATGTGGATGGGCCGAACATGCCCAACTGGGTGTGGTCCGGTTACCTCCAGCCTTTAAAGATCGATGAAGCGAAGATCGCGAACTTCCTACCTGGCGCTGTCGGCAAGTGGAATGATAAGCTCTATTCCGTGGGATTGTGGGATGCCGCGGTTGCGGTCTTTGCCCGCAAATCGGTGTTGGACGAGAACGGTATCCGCATTCCCACGCTCGATAAGCCCTGGACCGGCGACGAGTTCAACGCGGCACTCGAAAAGCTGCAGTCGAGCGGCAAGTTCGAATATGCCATTGACCTTGGCATGGCCGACAAGACGGAATGGTACAGCTATGCCTTCAGCCCCTTCCTCGAAAGCTTTGGCGGCAGCCTGATCAACAAGGATGGCTACCAGACGGCGGAAGATGCGCTGAACGGCGATGATGCCGTCAAATTCGGTGAGTGGTGGCAGTCCCTCTTCGAAAAGAAGCTCGCCCCCGGCACCTCCCAATCCCCTGCCGATCATGAAACCGGTTTCCTTGAAGGCCGCCACGCCTTGCAATGGATGGGCAACTGGGTTGCGGTAAAGGCGCTGGAAAAATACGGAGACGATCTTCTCTTCCTGCCAGCGCCGGATTTCGGCAAGGGCCCGAAAATCGGTGCCGGATCGTGGCAATTCGGCGTTTCGGCCACCAGCCAGCATCCTGATGGCGCATCTGCCTTCATCGAATTCGCTATTCAGGACAAGTATCTGGCGCAGTTCTCCGACGCCATCGGGCTGGTCCCTGCAACCTCTTCCGCCGCGCAGATGACGAAGAATTACAAGAAGGGCGGTCCGCTGGAAGTGTTCTTCGAACTTTCCAAACGGCAGGCAACGCTTCGCCCGGTTACACCGGCCTATGCCTTCATCTCGCCGGTCTTTGCCAAAGCGGTTTCGGATATCGCCAATGGCGCGGATGTGGCGGACACGCTGGATAATGCGACGGATGAAATCGACAACAACATAGAGCGCAACGGCGGTTACAAGCCCAAGTAGGGGGAGTAGCCGATGTCTCTCTTCACGCAACAGGGAAAGCTGACCCGCAACAGCGCAGCGGGTTGGCTGATGGCCGCACCGGCAATCCTTCTGATCGGGCTGTTCCTGATCACGCCGTTCCTGCTCGGTCTCGGCTTCTCTTTCACCAACCAGCGGCTGACCTCGCCCAATCCGACGCAGTTCGTGGGTACGGAGAACTACACCCGCCTTCTTGGCGTGGGCGTGCTGACACTTGAACCGGAGCGTGAAGACGATGGCAGCATCAAGCGGGATGACGATGGGGAAATTTCCTATCCGCGCATTCGCAATTTCACCCGCAACAATGCCGATTATCCGCATCTCGATGGCATGCGCGAATATAAGAGTTTCGGTTGGGGCGAGAACCGGATAGTCATCCTTGCGCGCGATGTGGTATTCCTGACGTCGCTGGTCAACACGCTGTCATTCGTCATCGTCGTTGCCCCGGTTCAGGCGGCGCTTGCGCTGTTTCTGGCGCTGCTCGTCAACCAGAAGATACCCGGCGTCACCATTTTCCGCGCCATCTATTTCATGCCGGTCGTGCTGTCGGTGGTCGTGGTGGCCCTGCTCTGGCGCTTCATCTATGCGGCAGATAACGGGCTTCTGAACAGTCTCCTCAGCTATATGAGTTTCGGACTGTTCCAACCGGTGGATTGGCTGGGTCGAACCGATACGGCGCTTTGGGCTATTCTCGTCATGTCCGTCTGGCAGGGCGTCGGCTTTCATATGGTGATATGGCTTTCCGGCCTGCAGACCATTTCGCCAAGTCTCTACGAGGCTGCGGATATTGAAGGCGCCAATCGCTGGCAGAAATTCAGCATGATTACCTGGCCGCTTTTGCGCAACACGGCGGTCCTCATCATCATCGTCATCACCATGCAGGCCTTTGCCCTGTTTGCCCAGATCGACGTGATGACCAAGGGAGGTCCGCGCGATGCGACGCAGAGCGTGGTCTATCAGGCGGTGGAGCGGGGGTATAGGCAGCAGGATATTGCGACGGGTTCCGCTATCTCGGTCATCCTTTTCCTCATGGTCCTCTCCATCTCACTGGTGCAGCGATACATCACACAGGAGAAGGCATGATGGAGGCCAGTCGTCATAAATCGCCGCTTTTCCTCGTGCTCAACTATGCGGTGATGATCGCCTTTGCGGCGGTCTTCATCCTGCCGCTGCTTTTCATGGGATTTTCATCGCTCAAACCCAATGACCAGTTGCTGCGCGACGCGACCTCCATGCGGGCATTCCTGCCGGTCGGTGATCTGTCACTGGATAATTACGCGGCGGCTTTCGCGCGCGCGCCCATCGCCACTTTCATCTTCAACTCGGTGCTCGTCACATCGGTTACGGTGTTCCTGGCACTTATCCTCGGATCGCTGGCAGCCTTCGCATTTACGTTTCTAAACTGGCGCGGCAGGGACGTGCTGTTCTCCGTGATTCTCGCCACCCTCATCATTCCATTCGAAACGATTGCGGTGCCGCTGCTTCTGGAGGTGAACAACCTTCCGTGGCTCGGCGTGAGCGGGTTTACATGGGGCTGGCTCAACTCGTGGCGGGTGCAGATCATCCCATGGATTGCCGACGGGTTGACGATTTTCCTGTTCGTGCAATATTTCAAGGATCTTCCCAAGGAATTGCTGGAGGCGGCGCGGATCGATGGTGCCGGCTGGTTCAGGATCTACGCGCAGGTCGTCATGCCGCTCTCCGGCCCGGTCATCGCAACCGCAGCCATCCTGAAATTCCTCGTCATGTACAGCCAGCAATATCTCTGGCCACTCCTTGTCACGCAGTCGGAAACCTATCGTCCGGTCATGGTAGGGCTGCAATATTTCTTCCAGCTGAACACGCCGTGGGGCGAGGTCATGGCTTACCTCACCATCATCACCATTCCCGTGCTGATCTTCTATCTCTGCCTGCAACGGCTGTTCATCTCCAGCATCGCAGCGAGCGGCATCAAAGGTTAGGCCGTTTCCCGCGGGGGAAACGGCCTCGTCCACTCAAATCGCCGATGCGGTGACCGAGACAGGCAGGAACTTATAGGCCGGTGTCTTGGATTTCGGATCGTGGTGACCCAGAGGAAAGAGCGGATTGGTTTCCGGGTAGTAGGCCCCACAGCTGCCTTCGGGAATATTATAAGCGATGATGGTGAAGCCATGCACAGCGCGGCGCGAGGCCTCATTCATGGCGGTGACGATGTCGACTGCCATCCCATCGCGAAGGCCGAGTTTGGCGATGTCCTTGGGGTTCATGAAGATGATCTTCCTTGAACCGTGGACACCACGAAAGCGGTCGGCATAGCCGTAAATCGTAGTGTTGTACTGGTCGTTGGAGCGCAGGCTCATCAGATAAAGCGGCTTGGAGGACGATGGCTGCTCATCCACCGGGAAAAGCTTCGCTGGCGTCAGGAAGTTCGCCTTGCCGGATGAAGTGACCCACTTGCGCTCGCGCGCGGGCAGCGGCCTGCTCATGCCGCCGGGCTGGAAGGCACGCTTGTTGAAGCCCCGGAAAGTCTCGGGGTAGGTGAGTTCGATGGCGTTGCGGACCATCGAGTAATCCGCCACCCATGCGTCCCAAGGTACCTTGCCCGTGGTCAGCGTCGCCCTGGCAAGCCCCGCAACAATGGCCGGTTCAGACAGCAGCATATCACTGATTGGCGCGACCTGACCCTTCGATGCATGGAAATGCGCAAGAGACGATTCCATCGTCACATGCTGCTCGCCACCCAACTGCCGGTCCACTTCCAGACGCCCGAGACAGGGCAGAAGATAGGCGATCTCGCCATGCAGGACATGGCTTCGGTTGAGTTTGGTCGCGATCTGCACCGAAAGGCGCATCTTCCGCCATGCAGGCTCCATCGTATCGGTGTCTGGAATGGCACGCAGAAAGTTGCCACCAAGGCTGAGGAATGCTTTTGACTCGCCGCTCAAAATGGCCTGACAGGTTTCTACCGTCGAATGCCCCATCTCGCGCGGCGGGGTGAAATGATAAAGTTCGCCAAGCTTGTCGAGAGGAACGAGGTCGGGCTTTTCGGAGATACCGACCGTCCTTTGCCCCTGCACGTTGGAATGCCCACGAACCGCACAGATATTGGCACCGGGCTTACCGATATTACCGCGCAACAGCGCCAGATTGGCAATCATATGCACGTTTTCGACACCCATGACATGCTGGGTAATGCCCATGCCGTAACAGATCATAACAGCATCGGACTCGGAATAGATTTTGGCCGCTTCCTCGAGGTCTGCGCGCTTGAGACCCGAATATCGCTCGATATCTTCCCATGAATGCGAACGGGCCGCAGCGGCAAATTCTTCGAAGCCCTGCGTATGGTCTTCAATGAAAGTATGGTCGAGAACGTGTTTGTTTTCCGCCGCCGCCATGGATGAGGCGAAAGCAACGGCTGAGGCATTGTCAGGGTCTTCCGGCTTCGTGTCGCCCTGATTGATCGGGCTTGGGGCGAGACCATGAAGAATATCATCCGCCTCGATCAGCGCTTTGGCGATCCCGAAAATCGCTGCAGTGTCTCCGCCATTGCGAAGCTGGTAGTAGCGCGACGATATATGGGTGGAGCCGGGCGTCAGCATCTCGGTTGGAGATTGCGGGTTGACGAATTCCTCAAGGCCCCGTTCCCGAAGCGGGTTGAAAGTCACGATCTTGACGCCGCGCTTCACCGCGTCCTGCAATTCGTGCAGAAGCCGGGGGGAGGAGGTGGCCACGTTCTGGCCGATGTAGAAGATACAGTCGCAGTTTTGAAAATCCGACAGGACAGCGGTTCCGACAGAAGCGCCTATGCTTTCCGGCAGGCCGACGGATGAGCTTTCGTGGCACATGTTCGAACTGTCCGGCAGATTGTTCGTGCCATAGATGCGGGCGAAAAGCTGCCACATATAGGATGTTTCGAGCGAAGCCCTGCCGGAAACATACATCTCGACCTGTTTCGGATCGAGCGCGCGCAATTCGCGGCCAATCTCATCGAAGGCCTCTTGCCATGTCACCGGCACATATTGATCCAGCGCCGCATCCCAGCGCATCGGATGTGTCAGGCGGCCAACGGCTTCCAGATCGTGGTCGCTCCAGCTTTCCAGTTCAGTCAATGTGTGATGGGAAAAGAATTTCGGGTCCGCTGTGCGGGATGTCGTCTCCCAAACGGTCGCCTTGGCGCCATTCTCGCAGAACTCGAAGGGGTGAGGCTTGGCGGGTTTAGCCCAGGCGCAGCTGACGCACATGGCACCGCCATGCTTGTTCTGGGTCATCAGAACTTTCGGAGCACGGGTCGCGGCATTCTCGCGAACCAGATACTCCGTCACGGATTTCGCAGAGCCCCAGCCTCCAGCAGGCGCATTGTAAGGTTTGACTGTTAGCTTGGTGTCGTTATCGGACCGTTTCATTTTCATCTCGTCGGGTGGGAGATCAGGAATTGGCGGGGTAGGAATTCGCCTTCAGAAGCTTGGCGAGATGAACCGTATTGACGGCGAGCATAGTAATCGCGCTCTTCACGGCCTGCGGTGTTTCCTCAAGCTCGACGAAGTTCTTGGAACCCATGGCTTCGCCCACCCAATAGGCCACGGCATTTGCCGGAATGGTAAAGCCGACATCGTTCAGCGCCTGAAAAAGCTCGGCGGAACAGTGATGCGCGCCATCTTCATTGCCCACCACGGCAACAGCGGCCACCTTGCCGTAGGATGGCATTCGGCCTCCGTCATCCGTTTCACCCAAGAATGCGTCCATGCGCTCCAGTGCGCGTTTGCACACGCTGGATGGTTGCCCAAGCCAGATAGGCGTGCCGATGACCAGAATATCGGCTGCAACGATCTTCTCTCGGATCGAAGGCCAATCGTCACCCTCACCCTCGTCGGAGGAAACGCCAGGCTTGATGTTGAAATCTGCAAGATGGACTGTCTCGCTCGTGACATCATATTCAGCGAGTTCCGCGTTGATCAACTGAAGCAGAGCCGCCGTGGAAGATGGATCCTCCGCCTTGCTCGCTTTCAGGGTGCTGTTCAGACAGATTGCTTTGAGTGTCACGGTTATCCTCCCGGAGTTGGTCCATGTGCGAGGCCAACCTTGCCCGAGACGATTAGTTCCATGAATGGCGGGATGTTGAACGAGCGGTAGGTCAGCGCTTTAGAGGAAATGAAACGGCATCTGGCCCGAACCACGTGGCCCTATTGCCCTTAGGCTCCCTCGCCAACGAAAGAGGATGATGGCGAAGGCCGGCACGCAGCCACAGGCGGCGGAACATCTGGAGAATGATTTTGGTGGGGGGGGCGGTAAACCGCCCACCTTAGCCGCGAAAATCGCCTTCATTCGTTTCCCGCTCGTCGTAATTGATGTCCCAGTCTTTTTCGGGCTTCTTTGTTCCGGGCGGCAGCTTGTTGACCGTGGCATCATCCGACTTGGTGATGACGGTGGGCTTGGCGCTGGCGACGCCATTATTGTCCGATGTCTTCTTTCCCGGCGCAAATTGCGGCTGGGCATCGCGGTGGATTTTGTCGAGATCGCTTTTCTGGCTCATGGAAACCTCCATTGGTTATGCGACCTAACCAGCCACCGCCGCCTGTGTTCCCTGCTTGCGGCTCCACTGGAACCGACGCCACCACCTGCGGTTAGGAAGCCGACTGAAAAGGAGCCTGTCTTGTCCAAGAAGCCGGAAAACGAACCCTTCATCGCCCCTTCGGCAGATGACAAACCCAAGAATATTCAGAAGGGAAAAGCGGGTCGTGGTCTCGTCATGATCATCGCGGCCTATGCCCTTGGGGCCTTTCTCATCTATCTCACGATTTTGCTGGTGGGCACCTATCGCTCCATGAGTTGAGACAGGAGGTTGATTTTGCCGAACCGAATGACGAATTTGAGGAGGCCAAATGGGGGAGCGGAGGAACTGGTTTTTCCACATAAGGAAAAGACCCCCGGCCCTAAAACCAGCCGATTCAACAGGTTTGTATCGCGCTGATATCTGAAAACCGGAGGAACCGCCTTTGCATATGAATGTCGAAAAACGCACGCAGCAGAAGAAAGCCTACAAGATATGGGCGCCCGTTTACGACAATATCTACAAGGGTTTTCTGGATCGGGCGCAGCGTGAACTGGCACACAGAGCAGGGCAGGGCGGTCGCGATATTCTGGAAATCGGTGTCGGAACCGGTCTCGTTCTCCCTCACTATCCGCGCGAAAGCGTCGTCACCGGCATCGATATTTCCGAGGAGATGCTGGGCAAGGCCAAGGCCAAGATGGCCCGAGGCGATCTTCCCCATGTTCGCGAATTGAGGGTGATGGATGCGTGTCATCTTCAGTTCGAAGATGCCTCCTTCGATGTGGTGACGCTTCCATTCGTCATCACACTCGTCCCGGATACGGAGCAGCTTCTGTCCGAATGCGTCCGCGTTCTGCGTCCGGGCGGACAGATCGTCATCGTCAGCAAAATCAGCAAGGGCGGCGGCATTTCCGGCTTTGTCGAAGATGCCGTCTCGCCCATTGCCGAACGTGTCGGCCTCAGCACCGCCTATCGGCTGGACAGGATCGAGGCATGGATCGACAGGCACGGCAACGGTTTCAAGCTGGTTGAAAACGAAGCAATCCCGCCTTTCGGCTTTTTCAGACTTCTGCGTCTGAAACGTTCGCTCGAATAAGGCGGCGTCTTCACCGGCCTTGATCGATTGTTTCAGGGGAGGGCCTTCCGAATTCCTCCTTTTGTTTCATCAGAAAATCATCACTCAGTCCGTGTCTGTACGCTCGCGTACCGCAACGGAAGATGCCGGGATGCATTGGTTCCATATCAACGGAGGGGAATATGGAAACTCATGTCGCCACGACCACATCCGAAATCGCCGTCACCGAGGCGCAGCTCGAAGAGTTGCGTATAGGTATCGCGGATTTGAACCCGGCTTTGTCCGCTTTCGCACGGCGTTTTGTGCGAACGGAAGAAGAGGTCGATGATCTCGTTCAGGAAACCATGCTGAGAGGCCTGCGCGCCATTCACCGCTTCACGCCTGGAACGGCGTTGAAATCCTGGCTCTTCACCATCATGCGTAATACATTCTGCACCCGTTACAAGGTTGCCCAGCGCGAGCGCGTCGGTCTGCCTCTCGGCGTCGAAAACACGATTTCGACGCCGCCTAGCCAGGAATGGCGGCTGGAACATCAGCAGGTCATGCGCGCCATTGGCGACCTTGATGCCGATCAGAAGAAGGCGCTTCTCTTGATTGCGAACGGGACAAGCTATGCCGATGCCGCCGATCTTTGCGGTTGCCGCATCGGCACAATCAAGAGCCGGGTAAGCCGCGCGCGTGAGGCGCTAAGGCGCGACCTGTACTGATTTGAAGAACGAGCACATTATCAAGCGGCGTTTCCTTTGGAAGCGCCGCTTATTTTTGAGCGAGAAATATGCGATAGCGAAGATCGATTGCACCCAGCAAAGCCAGGATTGTTCCTGTCTAAACCGCAGCAGGAGCGGTTACACCAGCCGCGACAGTTGAATGCGGCTGTGAAAATGAAGCGACGTGATCTGCTGCAGCTTTTGCGCATCCACGATACCGCGATCGTACATTCTGAGAACGTAGCGTGCCACTTCGGCGTGGCTGGGCCTCAAGGTTTGCCCGACCTCGGCAATGACACCCGAATAGGCTGTCTGAACGATCCGCAGGTCGTCATTAAGAAAAACGCCCGGGCTTTGATGCTGATAATAAAAAGACATTATACCTTCCGAGCAAGGAAACTCGGCCTGCGCTTGAGGAAAGGAGAATGTCTTGAAACTATAGGCGCGATGCACGCAGCGGTAAATGTTCGTAACCGTACCCCCGCGCAAGTTTTTTCTTTCGCAGAGGTCCAATAGACATTATCGCAGGTAATAATTTCTAATTCGATTGGGTTAGTCTATCACCTTAAGCGCTTCCCGAAAGGGTACGATCTGCACCGGTGAATGCTCCTCGTCGCAGATTTCGATGTTTCTCGAAGAGATATCCTTTCCTTCCAGAACGGCCTCGCTCATCAGCGCACGGGCATCTTCAATAGCGGAATTATAGGCTTCTTCCAGCCCGGGAAGATCGCTGCCTTCCGGGTCCTCCACCCTGCCGTCCCTCGTCAATACGTTGAAATAGTATTTCGGCATTCCACCGGTCCGGCATAGGGAACCGCAGAACTTATCGGGCTGCGTGTTCGAGTTATTCATGGCGTATAACGTCGCGGACCTGGATTTAGATCGATAGTCCTCGCAGTTTCTGTTCTCTTCCGAATACCCTATATCAAGTCCTGTTTCGCGCAGAACCGCTCGTGGACTTTCTCCTTGGTCTCCAAACCTCCGGCCTCGGTGGAGGTTCCGCCTGAGCGCACAAAACGCAGCCCTGAAAATGGTGGAGGCGGAACGTTGGGTTCGACGTGCAAGTGATGCTGCTCGTTTCAACAGCGAATCAGAGCCGCCATCTCTCCCAGACAACGGAATATTTGTTCATGATCAGGAGCTTGAGACTTCGAAAGTACCTTCTAAGCCTCGAAATAACCCCCAATATGTTGCGCCTACGCTAACTGTACGCCCGCGTACAAATTTAGCAGAGCCTTAAATTGATTGGATAAATGAGCGCCTTGTCCCTTTGTACGATATATGACAGTGCATTGCTCAAAGTTTTCAAGTGGTTAGTTTCCCGGATCGTTACGGTGACGATCAAGGGGAATGAAGACTTCAAATGGATACTGATCAAGGCTCCGTGCGCAATAAAATATTGAGGGCGCTGCGACCGGAGGACTTTGAAATGCTGCGCCCTCATATGCAGATCATGAAGCTCAACCTTCATCAAGTCATTGAGAAGCCTCATACCCTTATCGAACGCGTCATCTTTTTCGAGACGGGGCTTGCATCTATCATCGGCCATATTTCTGGCGGCAAAAGCATTGAAGTCGGCCTGATCGGCCGTGAAGGCATGTCGGGCTCTGCCGTTGTTCTCGGCAGCGCCGAACCGGGTCATCGCACGCTGATACAGGTCGCCGGTTACGGTGTCTCCGTACCGGCCAGTGTCGTTGCGGAGGGAATGAAGACCAGCGAGACCCTGCGCGGTGTTCTCTTGACCTATATCCACACCATGCTGGCCCAGACCGCATCCACCGTCGTTGCCAATGGCCTGTCCAAGCTGGATAAGCGTCTGGCCCGCTGGCTGCTGATGATCCATGACCGCATCGATGGTACGACCGTTGCGATGACGCACGAGTTTCTCGCCGTCGTTCTTGGCGTTCGTCGTCCCGGCGTTACGGTGGCCCTTCATATTCTAGAGGGAAAAGGTTTGATCCGCGCATCCCGCGGCCAGATCACCATCATCAATCGACAGGGGCTTGAGCAGGAAGCGGGCGGCTCTTACGGCATGGCCGAGAGCGAATATAACCGCCTGATGTCGAAGGTTCGTTCACGCCATTCGTCCGAAAATTCCCTAGCCGACAAGGTCTAAATATATATTTGTATCATAATGAGACAGATTCCTGCGTAATCACAGGAATGTGAACATTTCTCATATTTATATTAGTTATATCCGATATATAAATGTTTTACAAAAGACAATGCTTATATATTATTGATAACAGCATCTTGGATGCTAATTGGGAGAAAAGCATAGTCTGCTAGGAGGAAAAATCATGACAAGACTATCGCAAATACTGCTGATGAGTGCCTGCATGGCACTTCCGATGAATGCACATGCTCTAGACGTCAGTGTCGGGGGTGTGAGCGCAAGCGTGGGCGGTAACGATAGGGGTGGACTGAGTGCAAGCGCTTCTGTGGGAGGAAGCGGTGGTATAAATGCCGGAGCGGATGTGGGTGGACGCAGCGGTGGAGGACTTGGCGCAGACGTCAATGCTTCCGTCGGTGGCAGCAATGGTATCAATGCAAATACGAGTGCAAGTGTCGGCGGCAGAAGCGGGATTAATGCGGATGTCAACGCATCGGTCGGCGGAAGCCGTGGTCTTAACGCCAATGCCAATGTTGGCGTGGGCGGAACCCGCGGTGTCGGCGTCGATGTGGGCGTGGGTGTCGGCACAGGACCGACAACGGGCACACCCGGCCAGCCGGGCGTAAGCCCAACGGGCCCAGGCCGTAGCGCCATCACGGCATTCAACGACATGTCGAGAAGCGAGCAGATGCGCTTGAGAAAACGCTGTGCAGATATTCTGAACGGCGGATATGAGGCAGATCTCGTCAAGCTCTGCAGTATGATCCAGACAGCTTCGCGTTAAGCGAAGGTTTTAGAGGGAGTGCCGGAGACGGCACTCCCTTTTTTATGCCGGGTTAAATAATTCTCCCTGCACTGCCATCAACAAAGTTTCAGCCAGAACACACCTGAAAACACGTAGGCCGTCGAGAAAATCGCTGCCGCCGCCGTGTAACGCGCGATGCTCGCCATGGCGTTGCTCGTGCGCGCTGTGAAATGCTCCGCCTTCAAAGCTGCCCATGCGGCAAGAATGATTGCGAGCGTCGTGGCGATGAAAACTATGATCAGCAGCACGCGCAGCAATGAGATGCCGCCGAGGTTCGTTTCCTGCCACCCAAGCGAACATCCCGCCGCTTGCGCGCCGTAGATCAGCAAAAAACCCGCACTCCATCCGGTAAATGGAAGAAGGAGTGCGATTGCCATCCCGTATTTCATCGCGCTCCTCCACTCTGCAAGGCAAACAACAGGAATGGATAGCCGGCGACGATGACGGAGGTTGCGACCACGTAGCGGTTCCATAGCGCAGCAATGGCGAGATCCGACAGGCGTTGATCGACAACATAGCCGGTGCGAATCTGCCATATGGAAAAGCCGGAGAACAATGCGCCTAGAGTGATGTGGATGAAGCCATAGACATCCGCAGCATAGATTACCGCCCGTGAGGCGTGGAAATCCGCCGAATAGCCGGTAACCAGCTGGCTAAGCAGAAGAATGATTGCAACGGCATAGAAGAGGGTGGAAGCGAAAATAAAATGGCGATGCCTTAGCAGCCATTTCGCGGGAAGCGCACCGGCCAATGCTGCCGCAAAAGCGCACCCGTAAGCAGCCATGGTCCAGAGGGAAGGCGCGAGCGTGGAGGGGTCGATACCCTCCCAGCCCGGCGCGGAAACCCAGAGAAACAGCCCGCCGAACAGCAGCGACGTGAAGAGCGTGGCCGTCACCAGAAGCGTCAGCCGCATCGCCATAAGCGATGGTGGATCGCCGCTTTCGAAGTGCGGCGGCAGCACCAGTCCTTTTCCCGCATAGAGACCGCCTTCGGTGCGCGAGACTGCATCATTTGGTGTCCAGTAGAGGAACAGGATGATGACGGCAAAAAGTGCGAAGAGTCCCAGAATATAAAGTTTCGCCAGAAGCGCGGTGAAGAACAGCCCGGTGGCCAGCGCCGTGAAAAGCGGAAGATAGGTCTGGCGCGGCAGGATGATGATCTGGCGGGGCTCGCCGCTGACGGCGCTCACCCCAAGCGTTTCCATCCAGCCGTTTCGGGTAAAGCCGAGATAGCCATCTCCCGCCGCCAGTTCGGACCCAAGCCGATCGATCTCCAGCTTGTCTGCCCGTTTGGCCACCCCCGGCAAGGAGGCGAAGTTGTAGGAGGGCGGCGGTGTGGGCATTGCCCATTCCAGCGTGCCTGCGCGCCAGGGGTTGCGCCGGAAAGGTTTTCCGAAGCGGAAGACAAGGAAGAGGTCCACCGCCGCCAGCACGAAACCCATGGCCATGATGAAGCTTCCGACGGACGACATGAGGTTCAGCCATTCCCATGGCGATCCTTCGGGATAGCTATCCATCCGTCGCGGCATGCCGAGCAATCCGGTCAAGTGCATCATGAAGAAGGTGAGGTTGAAGCCTATGAAGATCATCCAGAAGGCAGCATGGGACAGATGCTGGATCGGTTGGCGCCCGGAAATATGCGGTACCCAGTAATAGGCGCCCGCAAGCATCGGAAACAGGAAGCCGCCCACCAGCACATAATGCAGATGCGCCACCACAAAATGCGTATCATGTGCCTGCTGGTCGAAGGGCACCATGGCCAGCATCACGCCGGTCAGGCCGCCAATGACGAACACGAAGAAGAAGCCGAAGACGTGCAGCATCGGAACGGTGAAGGACGGGCGGCCTTGGGCGAGGGTCGCCAGCCAGGCAAAGATCTGGATCGCCGTCGGCACCGCCACCAGCGCACTTGCGGCGGAAAAGAACGACAGCGCCACATGCGGAATTCCGGTCGTGTACATGTGATGCACCCACAGACCGAAAGACAGGAACGCCATGGAGAGAATGCCTGCAATGATGATCCTGTATCCCGTAAGTGTCGTGCGGGCCAGAACGGGCAGTGTGGTGGACAGGACGCCCGCAGCGGGCAGGAAAATAATATAGACTTCCGGGTGACCGAACAGCCAGAAGAGATGCTGCCACAAAAGCGGATCGCCGCCACGAGTCGGATCGAAGAAGGGCAGGCCGAAGGCTCTTTCCGCTTCGAGAAGGATCGAGCCGAGGATCAGCGGCGGAAAGCCGATCACCATCATGCCCGCCACCACCAGCATGTACCAGGCAAAGATCGGCATTCTGTCCAGCGACATGCCGGGAGCCCGCATCTTGAGAATGGTCACGATGATTTCGATTGCCGCCGTCATCGCCGATATCTCGACGAAGGTAATGCCCAACAGCCAGAAATCCGCGTTGATACCGGGGCTGTAGGTGGAGGAACTGAGCGGCGTGTACATGAACCAGCCGCCCTGTGGCGCAACACCTGCCAGAAGCGCTGCAATCAGCATGCTGCCGCCGAAAAGGTAACACCAATAGCCATAGGCAGAGAGGCGCGGAAAAGCGAGATCGCGCGTGCCGAGCAGCTTCGGCAGAAGATAGATCGCCAGCCCTTCGAAGAAGGGAATGGCGAAGAGAAACATCATGATGGTGCCGTGCATGGTAAAAACCTGCGCGTAATCGGCAGCATCGAGAAAGCGGCTCTGCGATGTCGCGAGCTGCGTGCGGATCAGCATTCCCAGAAAGCCGCCGATCCCGAAAAACACCAGCGCAGTCAGCAT
>JAAIGF010166179.1_pt1 | contig 25011 bp, 16 predicted proteins | sample 6487441 | NCBI WGS metagenome assembly JAAIGF01 (sample SAMN13974129, study PRJNA590717) | phyllosphere metagenome | biome: pepper field; feature: multiple bacterial spot infested pepper fields; material: pepper leaves; isolation source: leaves from pepper fields | host: Capsicum annuum ... | reverse complement strand
GGCCCGGAGATCACGGCCATCGCGCTCGAACTGGAAGCCACCATCCCCGGCATCGACGAAGCCAAGTTCCAGGAACTGGCCGAAGGCGCCAAGCGCAACTGCCCCCTGTCCAAGGCACTGGCAGGCGTGAGCGACATCAGCTTGGTCGCCAAGCTGCGCAGCTGATGGCCGGCTGACATACCGGACCTTTAGGGTCCGGGACCGACGGCCGCTTTGACGCGGCCGTTTTTTTCACGATGACTCTAGGGTCTGCCATCAATTGAAGGAATAGGCGATGATTCTGGGCTGGCAGATAGCTTGGTTTCAGAATGACGAGCCGTTACGCTCTTCGAGAGGATCAATGGAAACGGATCGAAGCTTTCTTGCCAGGCCGCAAAGGCCATGTCCGAGTGACCGCCAGGGAAAACCGGTTGTTCGTAGAGGCTGTGCTCTATCGCTACTCGGCGGGCGTTCCCTGGCATGACTACCTGAGCGCTTTGGCGACTTCCGTGTGGTTCATACCCGCTTTTCGCGCTGGAGTCGCTCTGGGGTTTGAGCGCGAGTCTTCCAAGCCCTGGCGCAGGATGCGGACAACGAGTACGCAATGATCGATTCCATCATTGTCCGGGCGCGTCAGCACAGCGCCGGGGCAAAGGGGGGCGCCGCAGGTCATCGGGCGTAGCCAAGGTGGACTGAGCACCAAGATCCACGCCACGGTCGATGCGCTGGGCAATCCCGCCGGGTTCGATCTCACGCGGGGCCAGTCCCACGACCTGGAGGGCGCTGATGCCTTGCCTGCCGACACGACGGCCGAAGTGCTCATCGCCGATCGTGCGTACAACGCAGGCAAGCGCGTAACCGAACCCTTGCTGCAGGTCTGCATATAGGTCGTGATTCCTTCCAACCCGACCGGACCCGCAAGGTACAACGCATCTACGACCGGGATCTATACAAGGCACGTGACCTGATCGAGAACTTCTTTGCTCGTCTCAAGCAGTACCGGGCCATCGCAACGCGTTACGAAAAGAGCGCCTGCCACTTCCTTGGTGCCATCCATCTTGCAACCATTGTTTGGCTCAATTGATGACACGCCCTAGTCCCCGCCCCAAAAAGCGCCAAATCTCTGTCCCCTGTACATAGCAAGATCCGGTCATCGGGGACAGTGAATAGATACATCAGGGTTTCCAAAAACCGGAGGTCGGCGACATGGAGCCCTGCAGACTGGCTGCACTAAGCTTTTATGGATAGTGTGATAATTATCCAAAGGCCTTTAAAACTGTCGGATGAATAAGCACATCTCCATTGGAATGATAATTTCTATTTCCGCGATGGTAGCTATGAAAGATATCTTGCTCATTAGCGTCATGCCGGCGGGTATTGAATATCCCCAGTATGTAAAGAAGCCTAATGAAGTGGGCAAATCCGTAGAAATTTTTTTGATTTACGCTCGCGATCTCGTATACGGGAAGAAATAATTCTCCAAATGTGTCTATGTTATATTTCTGAGTTCCATCATATACTGCCGGTACAATTTGAGAAAATATTTCCTCAAATTTTGCCAAGGCTTCAGGGTTGAGAAATGGACTTGCTGAGCTTTTGATTTCTTTCCATGATTCTTGGGCGTAGTTGCGCCACACAGCATTCACTTCTGACTTTGATAGCATAACTCTTTCTGGGTAAAGCTTTCTTGCGCACTTAAAGAATCGGATGAGATCACGCGGCTTAGACCAAGTCCTGCTCAAAAAATCGCTAGCTTCTATGTTTGCAAGGTAGATATTGAAAAAATCATCTTTGCTGAATGATGATCCAATCACCTTTTTAAATCTGAAGAATACCAATTCAAATAACGGATGTGACTTTCCTACAGGGTAGGAAGACCATGTGAGCTCATGCCCGACAGACTCCACTGCATGGTTTATGTCGGCTGTTGATATTATTGGATGCTCCAAATACTCTGCTCGAATCGCGATGTATATAGTTACATCAACACTTTCCTCGGCAAAACGTTCGTTTAGACTTTGGATCGCCAATATTGTGTCACGAACAAGAATTGCGTCTTGCTGCAGGCTCTCTTCGCTTCTGTAAGCAAAATGAATTTCATCAAGAAATATCCGGATTTTTTTCGGATTTTTCTTTAATCTTCTAATCGCAAACCTTAATATATCATCGTTGCTTCTTTTGATTATTTTCGTGCCTTCAAGCAAAACCAGCTCGTTCGTGGCTTTGCCAACATCAATACTCAATCCTTGAAAAACGCTGGCAATTGAGTCCATCCCAAGTCGAATAACATCCCCAAATGCAGATTCTGAAATTTTTTGGAGAAGGTTTTTTGATTCCTCGCCGTCAAGCTCATCAATATCTACGCAGGAAGAACTGCCTATTTTACTCGCCACCATTAAAACAATCAGACGCTTCATCGTGTGATGAAAATGCTTAAATTTTTTTATAGATTCTTCGTCCACCATGATTGGCAATTTGCCAAAATCTGCCAAATCAATTTCTTCCAGAAAGGATTTCTTAAAAATAACGAAATCTGTTTCGGCTCCATCTTTCTTTAGGACAGAATCTATATATCTTAATGTGGAAGTTTTCCCCGTTCCTTTTTGACCATAAATTATATATTTTTCGCCAGTCAGGAACTCCTCCACAGGGAACTGAGGAAGAGAAAAAAAGCAATCGAGAAAAATTGGGCTTGTTTTGGTTTTTGCTGCAGAAAAATATTCCGAATTGGCATCCGGCTCGCCAATTTTGATTCTTGATAGCTTTGGATAGTGGGTTTCTTGCATAAACTAATTCTCAAGGTTTGAGTTTTGGCTTTGGCTTTCACGTTTTTAGTTTTATATCTGCCTATTTATTTGATTTTGTATTGCAACAGCAGCATCGACTGGGGCGATTATTTGGATTCGCCCTCTATAATTCCCGTCAATTCTTTTTGGATCTGAGCGAGGAATTCATCGGCATTTTTGTCACCCCAGAATAGACTAGCGTCAGCAGTGTAAGCGGATGGACTTCCATCACCATGCGCAATCGTCTAGCTTGTTCAGCGCCGGGCTCTTTAATCCCCGCTCCAGTGAACTCAGGTACGGCTGGAGACGTTCGAGAACGCCTCTTGGTTCAGGCCGCAGGCCTTCCCGACCCTGTGCAACGCTTCCGGCAGAGATGACTTGGACGTTGTCATTCTGGACTTCCCCCAAAAACCAGAATGACAACCTATTGCACCCTATAGAACTACAATCTATAGGGTGCATTTTAACGCATTTGTGCTTCTAGAGCGTGTTATGAACTTGGGCGTACAGTGACTATCGTAGCGGGATGAGAAGCCGCCGCCCCTACCCGAGTGATGTGAGCGATGAAGAATGGTCGTTCGCTGCGCCTTGTTTGACGCTGACGGATGAGCATGCGCCGCAGCGCAGGTACGAGTTGCGGGATATGTTCAACGCCTTGCGCTGGATGGCCCGTGCTGGCGCGCCGTGGCGCCTGCTGCCCAATGATTTTCCGCCCTGGGAGGCGGTTTATCAGCAGACCCAGCGTTGGTTGCAGGCGGGGTGTTTCGAGGCGATGGTCCATGACCTGCGTTCGCTGCTGCGTGTCGCGCAGCAACGTCAAGGACAACCCAGTGCTGTGATTCTCGATGGCCGCACCTTAAAGTCCACTTGTGAGAGCGGACCGCGTGCAGGGTATGACGGCTACAAGCGTAAGAAAGGCAGCAAGGTGCAGATGGCTGTCGACACGCTTGGGCACTTGCTGGCGGTGCATGTCACACCGGCCAATGAGCAGGAACGTGCACAGGTGGGCGGGTTGGCCCGTTAGGTCCAGACCGCGACCGGCGAGACGGTCAGCGTGGCGTTTGCGGATCAAGGCTATACCGGCGAGGATCCGGCCCAGGCGGCCAAGATCGAAGGCATCGATCTGCACATCGTCAAACTGCCTGAAGCCAAGAAAGGATTTGTCTTTTTGCCGCGCCGCTGGGTCGTCGAACGCAGTTTTGGATGGTTGAACCGGTTCAGGAGATTGACTCGCGATTATGAGCGACTTCCTGAAACGTTTGCCGGACTGCACGTTATAGTGTTTGCCATGCTCATGCTCCACACCATGGTGTCCGGCGTAAGTTCATAACACGCTCTAGAAGCAGAAGCGGCCTGCGGCTTCATCGGTGTTCTTTCGCGCAGGCTCCCCGGAAGCAGCGCGCCGAAGACGCAGCGTTTAGGCATTTTTCCCCACCGCTAGACACCAATACAGGTTCTCGATGGCGCGCAAACTGTCCCGACTGATGTCTTCGATGGTCAGTACGCTGGCGAAGGCGCAGCGCCAGCAAATCCGCCGGGCGAGCAAGGCCTTGACGGCAGGGACCCCGTCCCCGGGTCGCAAGGCACCGATTCCCATTCCCGGCACGGGCAACTGGCGCGAAGCGGTCCATGTGCCGGTGCCCTGGCGTCCGGGTGTGTCGCCCCTGCGCTATGTGCTGTACACGCCTGCAGGCGCGTCCACCGTAGGCATGCCGCTGGTGGTGATGCTTCATGGCTGTCGCCAGGACGCTGCCGATCTGGCGCGCGGCACCCGCATGAATCGCCTGGCGGATCGGCATGGTTTTCTCGTGCTGTATCCGCAGCAGTCGCCCATGGCGCAGGCGACCCGATGCTGGCGATGGTACGACCCTCGGCGCGGCGCGGAGGAAGCGGATGCCATTACGGACCTGATCCGGGAGGTGTCGGTCCGGCAGGCGCTGGATGTCGAACGAATCTTCCTGGCCGGGCTGTCGGCAGGTGCCGCGATGGCGGCTCAGGTGACCCTGCGGCATCCCGACCTGGTTCGTTCGCTTGCCTTGCATTCCGGTCCCGCGCTGGCCGACGTGGCAAGCGCCACGCAAGGAATGTCGCTGATGCGTCGCGGGCTACCCGCCGACAGCGTGCTGACAGTGCCGGCGCTGCAGCGTGATGCACCGCTGAACGTCTCTGTCCTGATCCTGCACGGCGATGCCGATCCGGCCGTGTCGTCGCGCAATGCCGAGCAATCCTTCCTTCAGTGGCAACGGTTGAACGGCGTTGCCGAGCCTGAGGCAGGCGCGGCGATTCCCATGGGCGAGGGCGGAGCCCGGCCATGGCGGCGACAGACCTGCAAGGCCCGCCACGCGACCATCCGGCTGGTCACGATGCCCAAGGTCGGTCACGCCTGGAGCGGGGGAGACGCGCGGATTTCGTACCATGGCGGACGCGGGCCGGACGCAAGCGCGCTGATATGGCGATTTTTCAGCGCCACCGCTGGGTGAAAGCGGCGGGATTGCCCTGCGAATCAAGCCTGTCCAAGGCAAAAAGTGCTAAAAGAGGCTATCGTCCGCCAGCACAGCGGCTGGCTTGATCGTGGACGAACACCATTTGCATGACTGACCGGTCGGCACGTTGCATCTTACATGTTGGAACCAGGCAGGTATGCCGTGAGTGAACCTTACCAATTGCGCATTCAAGCGTTGGAGGATGAAAACCGTCGCCTGCGTGCGGCACTCGCCGCGGCAGGGGCTGATCCCGATGCGGCGGCCATGACGCCTGCGCAAGACGGCTTCGCTCCAGGAACAGCCACGCCGACGCCTGTCGAGTGTGGGCCTTCTGCCACGCCGCTCGGGGATTACGACGCCACCTTGCAGGCGCGCAGCCGTGCGCGCGGACGCGATCTCGTCCTGAGCCGCAGCGACGAGTGGGTCCAGTTGGCCCAGGAGGCCGTGGGCATCGGTGGTTTTTCGCTGGATCTGAGCAGCAACGTGCTGACCGTCTCGCATCACTTCTGCGAGATATTCGGCCTGCCGCAACGCGAGCACTGGACGCCCGAAGACATCGAATGCCTGGCGATGGACGACCCGTTCCATCGCCCCTCGCACCGCGAAGAACGCAACGCCGGCGTCATGACGCTGGAGACGGAATACCCCATCGTGCGCCCGGCGGATTCACGCCTGCGCTGGATCGCGCGCCGTGCCCGCTACGTCTACGACGACATGGGACAGCGCATCGGTCTGCTCGGCACCGTGCAGGACGTGACCGACCGCAAGCGCGGCGAGCTTCGGCAGGAAGCCGTACTGCGCCTGGGCGACCAGTTGCGTGCGCTCGATTCGGCATCTTCCGTCTACGCCCTGGGCACAGAGATCATGGGGACGACCCTGGAACTGGTGCGCGCGGTCTATCTGCAGGTCGATACCCGCGCCGGACAGGTCAAGTGCCTGAACGAATGGCGATTGACCGACCAGATCCGGACGATGTCGGAGCCGTTTCCCCTGTCGGCCTTCGGCTCGCTGCTGGACGAACTCCAGCGCGGCGCCACCGTCGTCCTGCACGATGTGCGCGCCGATGTACGTACCAGTGGCGGCGCGCAGGAGTGGGCGGATTTCGGCATTCGCTCGGCCTTGCTGCTGCCCATCCTCGATCAGGGCGAGCTGGTGGCGGTGGTCCTGCTGCACAGCGGCTACCTGCGTGAATGGACGGTCAGCGATTCGGCCTTCGCCCGGCACGCGGTCGACCGCGTCTACGCCGCCATCAAGCGCCTGGAAAGCGAAGCAACGCTGCAGGAAACCGAGCTGCGCCTGCGTCTGAGCCTGGAAGCCGCAGCCATCGGCGTGTGGGACTATCGTCCGGCCGATGATTCCCTGTTTGCCGACGAGCGCCTGCGCAATCTGGCGCGCCTGCCTGCCGGCGAAGCACCGCTGACCATCGAAGCCCTGGTGCAGGCTTTCGATCCGTACGAGCACGATGCGCTGCGCGATGTGCTGATCGCGGCCGTACACGGCGAGCATGGCGGCCAGGTGTCGTTCGAAGCCAAGCTGCGTGGACATCCGCTGTACGCGCGCTGGGCGCAGTTGACTGGCAACCGTTTGGTGACCGACGACGGCTCGGTGCGCCTGACCGGGGTCATGCGCGACATCACCAGCGACGTCCGGGCCGCCGAGTCGCTGCGCGAAAAAGCCGACCTGGCCTTGTCGCAACGGCAGATCCTGGTCGACATCCTGCAATGCACTCCCGACCTGATCGCCGCCGTCGGCCCCGATTTCCGCCTGCTGACCTTCAACCCGGCATTCCGCGCAGAATACGAAGCCCGCTTGAACGAGCGGCCGCGGGTGGGCGACGACCTGCAGGAAAACATGCTGCGGCTGATGCCCGCCCAGGCCCCGACCATGCTCAGCCTGTGGCGGCGGGCGCTCGCGGGCGAGGCGCTCAGTCTGACCCAGACCGTCTCGTCGCCGACCGGTGGTGAACCACTGACCTTCGAGACACGCTACACGCCGCTTTTCGACGCGACCGGCGCCAAGGTTGGTGCGGTGCACTGGTCACGTGACGTCACCGAGCGGACCCAGACCGAGAAGCGTCTGATCGAGGCCGAGGCCGCGCTGCGCCAGGCCCAGAAGATGGAAGCCATCGGCCTGCTGACCAGCGGCATCGCACACGACTTCAACAACCTGCTGCACGGCATGGTGACCGCGCTGTCGCTGATCAAGCGTCACGTGGCCAAGAATGGCGGCGGGCCGCTGGAGCGCTATGCCGACATGGCGACCGGCGCGGCACATCGTGCCGCCGCCCTGACGCATCGACTGCTGGCGTTTTCGCGGCAACAGCCGCTGGACCCGAAGCCGGTGGACACCAATGCGCTGGTGGCCTCGATGGAGGAACTGTTCCAGCGCACCTTCGGCAGCGGCATCGAACTGTTCGTCAGTCTGGCACCGGATCTGCACCTGACCCGCTGCGATGCCAACCAGCTTGAAAATGCACTGCTCAATCTGGTGGTCAATGCGCGGGATGCCATGCCGGCAGGCGGCGTGCTGCGCATCTCCACGCGCAACGCCACCCTCGACGCAGCCACGGCGCGCGGCGACGTCGCGCCTGGCGACTATGTCTGCCTGACCGTGGCCGACGAGGGCGTGGGGATGACCGACGACGTGCTGGCGCACGCCTTCGACCCGTTCTTCACGACCAAGCCGCGCGGGCAGGGGACAGGCCTGGGGCTGTCGATGATCTACGGCTTCATCAAGCAGTCCGGCGGCCATATCGACGTCGACACCACGCCAGGGCAGGGCACGACCTTCCACATCTACCTGCCTCGTTTCCGGGGCGACGCGAACGCGCCCAAGGAAGAGGTGCCGCTTCCTGCCCCGCAGATCGCCGGCAACGGCTACGTGGTGCAGGTCGTCGAGGACGACGACGTCATTCGGTCGCTGACGGTCGAAGCGCTCGAAGCAGCGGGCTATCGCGTGCTGGTCGCGGCCGACGGGCTGGCCGGTCTGGCATCTCTGCGTTCGGCGCCGCGCGTCGACATGCTCATCACCGACGTGGGGTTGCCCGGGCTCAATGGCCGGCAACTGGCCGATGCTGCACGCGACGAACTGGCCGAGCTGCCGGTGCTGTTCATGACGGGCTACGCCGAAAGCTCGGTCATCACCCCCGACATGCTGGACCCGGGCATGGAGATGATCGTCAAGCCCTTTGCCATGGATCGGCTGCTGCAGCGGGTCGGCGCCATGATCACGGCGACCACGGCCCGGCCATGAGTGCATACGGCATCCACACCGGTGACGTGCCGGCAGGTTTCGCGGAGCTTGCCGACCGCCTGAGTGCATCGCAGCGCTGTTTCGTGCTGACCGGAGCCGGCATCAGCACGGCGTCCGGTATCCCTGACTATCGGGACGTCGACGGCGAGTGGAAGCGGCCGCCGCCCATGCAGTACCGCGTGTTCATGGACGATGCCGTGGCGCGGGCCCGTTATTGGGCGCGCAGCATGCTGGGATGGCGCACCTTCGGCGTCGCCAGGCCGAATGCCGCCCACGAGGCCCTGGTACGCCTGGAACAGCGTCAGGGCATGTCGCTGCTGCTGACGCAGAACGTCGATGGCCTGCACAGCCAGGCGGGCAGCCGGCATGTGGTCGACCTGCACGGCCGCCTGGACCGGGTGCGCTGCATGGCATGCGAAGCGCGCTCTGCGCGCGACGCGTTTCAAGCGCGGCTGCAAGCCGCCAATCCCGATTGGCTGACGCTGGACGCCGAGATCGCGCCCGACGGCGACGCCTACCTGGACGGACTGGACTTCAGCCGCTTCGTCGTGCCGCCCTGTACGGTCTGTGGCGGCGTGCTCAAGCCCGACGTCGTGTTCTTCGGCGAGAACGTGCCGCGCGACCGCGTCGACCACGCCATGGCCGAACTGGCGAGGTCTGATCTCATGCTGCTGGTGGGCACCTCGCTGATGGTCTATTCGGGCTATCGCTTCGCGAAAGCGGCGGCGGCGTCGGGCATTCCCATCGTCAGCGTGAACATCGGCCGCACCCGTGCCGACGAACTGATTGCGTTGAAGGTGCAGGCGCCTTGCGACCTGACCCTGGATCGCCTTTGGCGGGATTGAGCAGCGCGACCGACTACAATCCGGCCCCGGCCGCGCCTACTTTCCCGCTCTCGATCATGTCCGACTCCATCGTTTCCCCTTTGCCCGACGCCACGGCGGATGCGGACCGCATCCACATGCGGCGCGCGCTCGACCTGGCGCAGGCGGCCTGGGACGCGGGCGAAGTGCCTGTCGGGGCCGTGGTGGTGGATGCCGACGGGCGTGTGATCGGCGAGGGCGCCAATGCCCCCATCGGCGGCGCCGACCCGACTGCGCACGCCGAGATCCTGGCCTTGCGCGCGGCGTGTACGGCGGCCGGCAACTATCGTCTGCCTGGCGCCACACTGTATGTGACGCTGGAACCCTGCGCGATGTGCATGGGTGCGATGTTGCACGCCCGGCTGGCACGGGTGGTGTACGGCGCGCCCGATACCAAGACCGGCGCCTGCGGCGGCGTGATCGACGTGCCCGGCGTGCCCGCGCTCAATCACCAGACAGTGGTGGAGGGCGGTGTGCTGGCCGACACCTGCGGCGAGATGCTGCGATCGTTCTTCCGCGAACGCCGCCGCCTGGCCAAGGACGCCCGGATACGCACCGAGCCCTGATCGACTTCGCATTCGGTTCACCCCCGCGGGGCGAACCTGCCAGCATCGCCGCATGCTGTGCGCTGAGGACCACACCTGATTGCCCAAGCGGCTGGCATATGACCCGCCTCAGGCGATAATGCCGGCCACTATTCTTTTCCCGCCGGATCGGTCCATGGCTTCGCGCTCACCCAAATCTTCCCCCGCCGCCCACGACGCGCACCAATGCCTGGGCTGCGCCGACGGCCACGCTCATCACGAGCACGCGGCGCATGACCACGATCACAGCCACGATCATGACCATGACCACGCACCGATCGCGCGCCAGAAACTCGGCATCTACCTGGTCTCGCCCTCGGGCGCGGCCGATCCCGATCTGCTGCCGGCGGCCAAGACGAACCTGGCGGCGCTGGGCTTCAAGGTCACCGCGGACCGTACGGCCATGGCCCGTCACCAGCGCTTCGGCGGAACCGATGCGCAGCGTCTGGCGGCCCTGCATCGCGCGGCCGACCAGAAGCACGACATCGTCATGGCCACACGCGGCGGCTACGGCATGTCGCGCCTGATGGACCAGATCGACTGGGCCCGCCTGGCCGACAGCGGCAAGCGTTTCGTCGGTTTCAGCGACATCACGGCCCTGCACCTGGGCCTGCTGGCCAAGACCGGGACCGTGAGCTATGCCGGTCCGTGCGCGCTCAGCGACTTCGGCAAGAAGGTCGACGACCTCACGGCCGACCTGTTCGCGGAAGTCATGCACGGCGAGCTGGAGATCCTGAGCTTCGAGACCAGGGACGCCGACCCGGTCGACTGCCGCGGCATCCTGTGGGGGGGCAACCTGGCACTGGTCACCGCCATGCTGGGCACGCCGTACATGCCCAAGACGCGCGGCATCCTGTTCCTGGAAGACGTGGCCGAACACCCGTTCCGGGTCGAACGCATGCTGATCCAGCTGCTGCAGGCCGGCGTGCTCAAGCGCCAGAAGGCCATCGTGCTGGGCAGCTTCACCGATTACCGCCTGACGGCGCACGACAACGGCTTCGATCTGAACGAAGTGATCGCCTGGATTCGCCGTGAGACCGGCGTGCCGGTGGTCACCGGCTTGCCCTTCGGCCATACCGCCACCAAGGCGACGCTGCCGGTGGGCGCCAAGGTCGGGCTGGCGACCGAGGAAGGCATGGCCCATCTGGTGATCGACGAGCACACGCACTGAGCGCTGCCATGTGGCCGGCGCCTGCGCCTGTTAGAATCTCCGGTTTGCCTCATCCCACACGGGCGCTGCCCGAAACGGTCTTCAGAAAAACGTGATCTCAACCGCCAACCTCACCATCCAGTTCGGGCCCAAGCCCCTGTTCGAGAACGTCTCGGTCAAATTCGGCGATGGCAATCGATACGGCCTGATCGGCGCCAACGGCAGCGGCAAGTCCACGCTGATGAAGATCATCGGCGGCGACCTGGAATCCAGCGCCGGCAACGTCTCGCTCGAGCCGAACACGCGCCTGGGCAAGCTGCGCCAGGATCAGTTCGCCTTCGAAGACGTCCGCGTGCTCGACGTGGTGATGATGGGCCATACCGAAATGTGGCAGGCGATGACCGACCGTGACGCGATCTACGCGAACCCGGACGCCACCGACGACGATTACATGCGCGCGGCCGAACTCGAAGCCAAGTTCGCCGAATACGACGGCTATACCGCCGAGTCGCGCGCAGGCGAACTGCTGCTGGGCCTGGAACTGCCGGTCGAACAGCACCAGCTGCCGATGCGCGAAGTCGCGCCGGGCTGGAAGCTGCGCGTGCTGCTGGCGCAGGCGCTGTTCTCGAACCCCGACGTGCTGCTGCTCGACGAGCCGACCAACAACCTGGACATCAACACCATCCGCTGGCTGGAGAACGTGTTGAACCAGTACCAGTCGACGATGATCATCATCAGCCACGACCGGCACTTCCTGAACCAGGTCTGCACCCACATGGCCGATCTGGACTATCGCGAAGTCCGCATCTACCCGGGCAACTACGACGACTACATGCTGGCGTCGACGCAGGCGCGCGAGCGCACCCAGGCCGCCAACGCCAAGGCCAAGGAGCGCATCAGCGACCTGCAGGACTTCGTGCGCCGCTTCTCGGCCAACAAGTCCAAGGCCCGCCAGGCGACCTCGCGCCTGAAGCAGATCGACAAGATCAAGGCCGAAGCCATCGAGGTCAAGCCGTCGTCGCGCGTCAACCCGTACATCCGCTTCGAAGTGGCCAAGGTCATGCACCGCCAGGCCGTCGAACTGGAGAACATCCGCAAGTCCTACGACGGCCAGGCCGTCATCAAGCCGTTCTCGGCGATGGTTGAAGCCGGCGAGAAGATCGCCATCATCGGTGCCAACGGCGTCGGCAAGACCACCTTGCTGCGCATGCTGGCTGGCGATCTGGCGCCCGATGGCGGCAGCCTCAAGTGGTCCGACAACGCCAACCAGGGCTACATGGCCCAGGACGTGTCCGACCAGTTCCGTTCCGAAGAAGCGCTGTTCGAGTGGATGAGCCACTGGCGCCAGGCCGGTGACGACGACCAGGCCATGCGTTCGGTGCTGGGTCGCCTGCTGTTCTCCAGCGACGATCTGCCCAAGCAGGTCAACGTGCTGTCGGGCGGCGAGAAGAACCGCATGATGTTCGGCAAGCTGATGCTGGGCCGTCACAACGTCCTGCTGATGGACGAGCCGACCAACCACCTGGACATGGAATCGATCGAGTCGCTGCAGTACGCACTCGAAAAGTTCGAAGGCACGCTGTTCTTCGTGTCGCACGACCGCGAGTTCGTGTCGGGACTGGCCAGCCGCATCATCGAGATCCTGCCCTCGGGCGAGATCATCGACTACGCCGGCACCTACGAGGAATACCTCGCCTCGCGCGGTATCGAGTCCTGATCCGCTTCTGATCGTCCCGCCCGCCCGGTCGACGGGCGGGTTCGCTTCCTCCCCTGAGGAGTTCGCATGGCGCTGATGCGCGAGGCGGGCACAGGCCACGCGAGCCTGTTGCGCGACCTCAGCTTTCCAGCAATCGCGGCAGGCTTCATCGCTGTCGTGGTGGGTTTCACCAGTTCCGCCGTCATCGTGTTCGAAGCCGCCCGGGCCCTGGGCGCTTCACCCGCCCACATCAGCTCGTGGCTGCTGGCGCTTGGCCTGGGGCTGGGCGTCACCTGCATCGGCCTGTCGTTGCGCAACCGCATGCCGGTGCTCACGGCCTGGTCGACGCCGGGCGCAGCCATGCTGGCGGTCAGCGTGTCGACGTCCACATTGAACGAAGCCACCGGCGCCTTCATCTTCGCGGCGCTGCTGACCATGGTGGCGGGGTTCAGCGGCGTGTTCGAGCGCTTGATGCAGCGACTGCCGCGCTCGCTCGCAGCCGGCATGCTCGCAGGCGTGCTGCTTCGTTTCGGCACCGAAGTCTTCGTGGCGATTCCTCGCCAGCCGGTACTGGTACTGGGCATGATCGGCAGCTACCTGCTCGGGCGGCGGCTGTTCCCGCGCTACGTGGTCATCGGCACGCTGGTGGCGGGGCTGGCCATCGCGGCTGCCTCGGGGCTCGTCGCACCGGGCGGCATCCGGCTGGAAGCGCCCAACGTCATCTTCACCATGCCCGCCTGGTCGTGGTCGGCCGTCCTGGGGATCGGGCTGCCGCTGTTCATCGTGACCATGACCTCGCAGAACATCCCGGGCGTGGCGGTGCTGCATGCCCACGGCTACCGGCCGCCGCTGTCGCCTGCGGTCGGCAGCATCGGGGTGGTCAATGCCTTGCTGGCCCCCTTCGGGGCCTTCGCCATCAATCTGGCGGCCCTGACCGCTGCGATCTGCGCCGCCGAGACGGTCGACCGCGACCCGGCCCGCCGTTACACGGCGGGGGTGGCGGCCGGGGTGTTCTATCTGCTGATGGGGGCTTTCGCCGCGACCCTCGTCGCCTTCTTCGCGGCCATGCCGCGCGAGCTGGTCATCGTTGTGGGCGGCCTGGCCTTGCTGGGCACCATCACCAGCAGCCTGCAGATGGCGCTGGCCGACGACACGCAACGCGAAGCCGCTGTCATCACCTTCCTGATCGCGGCGTCGGGCATGAGCCTGTGGGGCATCGGTTCGGCCTTCTGGGCATTGCTCGCGGGTTTGGCGGTGATGGTTGCCCTGAACGCGTCGGGCATCAAGCGGCGCCGCCGCTGACTCAGTCGCGGGCGTCGGCCACTGCCTGCTTGTAGACCGCAAGCGTGTGCGCACGGGCCTCGCCGTGATCGACCACGGGGCGCGGATAATCCCGCCCCAGGACGACACCGGCCGCCGCCAGCCGTTCGGCATGGCGCCACGGCTCGTGCAGCAGCTTGGCGTCCACCTTCGCCAGTTCCGGCACGAAGTGCTTGATGTACTTGGCCTCGGTGTCGAATTTTTCGCTTTGGCGCGAGGGGTTGAAGATGCGGAAGTAGGGCTGCGGATCGCAGCCCGTCGATGCCGCCCACTGCCAATTGCCGTTGTTCTGCGCCAGGTCGTAGTCCAGCAGGTGACGGGCAAAGTAGCGCTCGCCCCAGCGCCAGTCGATCAGCAGATCCTTGGTCAGGAACGATGCCGTCACCATCCGCATGCGGTTGTGCATGGTGCCGGTCTGGTTCAACTCGCGCATGGCGGCATCCACCACTGGGTAGCCGGTTCGGCCCTCGCACCAGGCGGCGAACTGCTTCTTGTCGTTGTTCCAGGCCAGGTTGACGTACTGCATGCGGAAAGGCGCATCGACCACGGCAGGGAAGTGATACAGCAACTGCATGTAGAACTCGCGCCAGACCACTTCATCGAGCCACGTCGCCGGGCCGGTGCCGGCGGTTGCGCTGCGGGCAGCCCGTGCCAGTGCGCGTGACGAGATGGTGCCGAAGCGGTTGTGCACCGACAGGCGCGAGCCGCCACGCTGGGCCGGGAACTCGCGCGCCTCGTCGTAGGCGGCGATCGGCTTGCCGATGAAGTGCTTCAACAAGGCCGCGGCACCGGCTTCGCCGGGCGTGACACCCAGCGCCTGCAGATCCGTTTCCTGGAAGCCCAGTGAAGCCAGGTCGGGCAAGGCTTGCGGGGCGCGCTTGACCAGCCGGTCCAGGTGTCGCGCACTGGGCTGCACGGCCACGTCGTCTTCGCGCAGCGCCTTGTGCCAGGCATTGCGGTAGGGCGTGTAGACGGTGAAGGGGCGGTGCTGGCCCGTGAACAGTTCTTCCGGCCCGCGGATGACCGTGTCCTTGAACTGGCGCAACGCAATGTCCTGCGTGCTCAGTCGACGGGCGACTTCGATGTCGCGCTCGATGGCCGCAGGCTCGTAGTCTTCGTTCGCATACACCGCTGCGACGACCTCGCGCTTGGCAAGCGCGGGGATTTCCTTCTTCGGGTCGCCGTGCAACACCACCAGCGTGCTGCCCGCATCGACCAGACGCGCCTGCAGCGCGGCAATCGAGCCGTGGATGAATGCCATGCGGCGATCGTCGGGCTGCAAGTCGTCCAGGATCGTCGTGTCGTAGACGAAGACGCAGAGCGTTTCGTCGGCCTCCTGCAGGGCACGGGCCAGACCGTGGTTGTCGGTCAGGCGCAGGTCGCGGCGGAACCAGAACAATGCCCGGCGAGGATGGGACCGATCTTGGGACATGGGTTGCAACAATGATGGGACGGGCCGGCAAGCATACCCGAGCGATCCCGTGCTGCGCGCTGGTATAGTCGGCCGCTCTAGGCTTGCCAGGGGGGTGTGAATGGCCACGCGAGGAAAAGGGCGCCGCACATTGCGCCGCCTGGGCTGGGGCACCCTGGCCGTGGGCTTGCTGGGCGTTGCCGTGCTGGCAGGCTGGCGCGAAGCCACCTTGCCGCAGATCGATGGGGCCCGCCAGGCGCCTGGCATACGCGCCGCCACCGACATCGTGCGCGACGCCCATGGCGTCCCGCGCATCTATGCCCAGCACGAGGCCGACGCGCACTTCGCCCTGGGTTACGTCCACGCCCAGGACCGCCTGTGGCAGATGGAAGTCAATCGCCGTCTGGCAGCGGGCCGGCTGTCCGAGCTGTTCGGCGCCCCCGGTGTCGACACCGACCGCTTCCTGCGCACGCTGGGCGTGCGCCGGGCCGCGCAAACCATGTACGCCCGCTACACCCCGGCCGAACAGGCGCCTTTCGAAGCCTATGCAGCGGGCGTGAATGCCTTCCTGGCCGCCCACCCGCATCGCATCCAGCTGGCACCCGAATTCATCATGGCCGATGCGCCCGCACCCGAGCCCTGGTCGCCAGAGGATTCGGTTGCCTGGACGCTGATGCTGGCCTGGGATCTGGCCGGCAACTGGAATGCCGAACTGACCCGTCTGCGCCTGGCAATGTCGGGCATGGACGGCCAGCGTATCGACGCCTTGCTGCCGCCTGGCGACAGCGATGCCGCGCGTCCGCCGGTGGACTATGCCAAGCAGCTGGAGGAATGGGGGCTCGCCTTCGAGCCGTTGCAGGCGCAACTCGACGAGTTGACGCGGTTGTCGGCCCTGCGGCCCAACGGTCTGGAAGGCATCGGCTCGAACAACTGGGTGCTCGATGGCCGCCACAGCGCCAGCGGCAAGCCGCTGCTGGCCAACGATCCGCACCTGGGGCTCAGCACGCCGTCGCTGTGGTATCTGGCGGGCATGTCGGCGCCCGGCCTGTCGGTGATCGGCGCGACCCTGCCAGGCGTGCCCGGCGTCATCCTGGGGCGCACCGAGCGCATCGCCTGGGGCTTCACCAACACCGGCAGCGACGTGCAGGATCTGTACATCGAAGCGCTGGACCCGGCCGACCCGGAGCGTTATCGCACGCCGACCGGATGGCAGTCGTTCCAGGCCCGGACCGAGGTCATCAAGGTAAAAGGGGGCGCGGACGTCGCCCTGCGTGTGCGCGAAAGCCGCAATGGGCCCATCGTATCGATGGGCGCCAGTCCATCGGCTACCGGCGTTTTGCCGCCAAACTATGCCATCGCATTGCGATGGATCGCCCTGGACCCCGCCAATCGTACGGGCGTCGCCATCGGGCACCTGAACCGCGCCAACGACCGCGACGACTTCGAGCAGGCCATGCGCAAGCTGCATGCGCCGCACCAGAACGTCGTGTACGCGGACGTGGATGGACTGATCGGCTTCGTGGCGGCCGGCGCCGTGCCGATCCGCCGCGACGATAACCCCGTTCGCGGCCGCCTGCCGGTGCCGGGTTGGGATGCGCTGTACGAATGGGAAGACGTCATTCCCTACGCCGACCTGCCGCAGGAATGGGCGCCGGCGCGGGGGTGGCGCGCCACCGCCAACGAACGCATCGCGGCGCCGGACTATCCGTTCTTCCTGACCGATGACTGGGCACCGCCATTCCGTGCGCAACGTATCGCCGAACTGATCACCGCCGCGTCCGCGCACGACCTGGCGGGCATGCAGGCCATGCAGCGCGACGAGGTGTCGTTGCTGGCACGCGAGGTATTGCCGCGCCTGCTGGCGGCGGGTCCGGCCGGCGAACGTGAAATCCGCGTGCTGGAACGCATGCGCAAGTGGTCGGGCACGATGACCGCCAACGCGCCAGAACCGGCCATCTTCACCTTGTGGTGGCGGGAGTTGTCGCAACGCCTGATGCGTGACAACCAACTGGAACGCCTGGGCTATCTGCGCAGCCGCTTCATTCTTAACGTCCTGGCCGACCAGGACGGCGCCAGCCGGTGGTGCGGGCCCAGCAGTCCGACCACCATGGCCAACTGCGAAACGCTGATCGCCCAGTCCCTGGTGGCGGCTTTGGATGCCGGCGAAGCCCGTCTTGGCAGCGATCCCTTGAAATGGCGCTATGGCGACATGCATCGGGTCGTGGCCGAGCATCGCCCGTTTGGCCGGGTCGACTGGCTGTCGAACTGGTTCTCGCTGGGGGGGGCGGTGGGTGGCGATGCCTTCACCGTCAACGCCATGTCGGTGTCGATGCGGGCAGGCCAGCAGGGGGCCGACATGGTCGACCTGCCAGTGGCACACGGCCCGGGCCTGCGCGCGGTCTACGACCTGGCAGACCTGGACCGGTCACGCTTCATGCTGAATGCGGGGCAGAGCGGCAACCGCTTTTCCACCCACTACGAGGATTTCACCGCCCCCTGGCTGCGAGGCGATGGCATCGCCTTGCCCTTGAGCCGTGACAAGGTCACGGCGGGCGCGTCGGGGACCCTGACCCTGCGCCCGGGAAGTTGACAGCGATCAGACCGCGCGCGGCTTGACCTTGGCCGAGGCGCGTTTGGCCTTGGCACGGGCGGCGTCCACGTCGTCGGCCACGGCCAGTGCCACGCCCATGCGACGGCGCGTGAACGACTCGGGCTTGCCGAACAAGCGAAGGTCGGTGCCCGGTTCCGACAGCGCACCGCCCACGCCGTCGAACACGATGCCGCGCGCGTCCACGCCACCATAGATGACGCTGCTGGCGCCAGGCTGGCGCAGGCTGGTGTCGACCGGCAGGCCGAGCAGGGCGCGCGCATGCAGTTCGAACTCGTTCTGCGCCTGCGTGGCCAGGGTCACCAGGCCGGTGTCGTGCGGGCGCGGGCTGACTTCCGAGAACCACACCTGGTCGCCCGCGACGAACAGTTCCACGCCGAAGATGCCCAGGCCGCCCAGGTTGCCGGTGACCTGCTCGGCGATCTCGCGGGCGCGCGTCAGGGCCGTGGCAGGCATGGGATGGGGCTGCCAGCTCTCGACGTAGTCGCCATCGACCTGGACGTGGCCGATGGGCTCGCAGAAGGCGGTGCGGATCTCGCCCTGGGCGTCGCGAGCGCGCACGGTCAGGAGCGTGATTTCGTAGTCGAACTTCACGAAGCCTTCGACGATGATGCGACCCGCGCCAGTACGGCCGCCTTCCTGCGCATAGCGCCAGGCCGACTCGATGTCTTGCGGGCCGTCGAGCTTGGACTGGCCCTTGCCGGAGGAGGACATCACCGGTTTGACGATGCAGGGATAACCGATGCCCCCGTCGATGGCGGCACGCAGCTCTTCCAGCGTTTCGGCGAAGCGATAGGGCGAGGTCGGCAGGCCCAGCGTTTCGGCGGCCAGGCGGCGAATGCCTTCGCGGTTCATGGTCAGTTGCGCGGCGCGCGCGGTGGGCGTCACGCGGACGGCGCCGGCGGCTTCCAGCTCGACCAGCAGATCGGTGGCGATGGCCTCGATTTCCGGCACGATGACGTGCGGTTGTTCACGCTCGATGACGGCGCGCAGTGCATCGGCGTCGGTCATGGTGACGACGTGGGCACGGTGGGCGACCTGCTGGCCGGGTGCGTCGGCATAGCGGTCGACGGCAATGACCTCGACGCCCAGGCGCTGCAGGGCGATGACGACTTCCTTGCCCAGTTCACCAGCGCCCAGCAGCATGACGCGCGTGGCCGAGGGGGACAGGGGGGTGCCAAGAACGGCGGGTGTGGGCAAAGACATGAGGAGATCCGGTGAAGGGGAAAAATGGCGCGCACATTATCGCATCCGGGTCGGGCGCCGAGCAGGGTGATCGCGCTTAGCAGCGCTCCGAATGGGACTTCCCCGATCTGGACGCTGCATGACCGGCCTCGCTAAGGTGGAATCATTGCCCAACGACGGAGAGCGTGCCGATCATGCCGGATATTGGCCACGCCGTGCTGCTGCTGGGCTTGCTTGCCAGCGCCGGGGCCGCTGTCGTGGCCTGGCGGCGCAACGCGGCCTGGCGCGAGCGCGCGCAGGCCGCAGAAGCCCGGCACGATGCGTTGTACGGCCTGGTCGATGCCGGCCAGGCCGCCATTCTGTTGACCGATGCCGATGGCCGCATCGCCTGGGTCAACGCCGCCTACGAGAGCTTGAGCGGCTATTCGCTGGCAGCCCTGCGCGAGATGCCCGCCGATCTGCTGCTGCGCGACGCGCCCCGGGCGACCGCGGCCGACGCCCGGCGCCGTCTGCTGCGCGGTGACGTCGCTGACGTACAACTGGAGCAGCAGGCCAGCGACGGTAGCGCCTACCGCGTCCACGCCCGACTGGTGCCGCGCAGCGACACCGAATCCTCGCTGCACTACGCCGCCATGCTGGTCGACATCACCGACTACGCCACCCAGGCCGCGCGTCTGCGCGAAAGCAACGAGACGTTGGCACGCCGTCTGGGCCAGCGCACGCGCGAGCTGCTGGCTGCCCGCGAATCCGCCACGGCGGCCTATCGAACCAAGGCCGCCTGGCAGACCCGCATCGCCACCCGGCTGCATCAGCCTCTGCACGCCGTGCTGGCTTACTGCGGCCTGGCGTTGGAGCGCGCGCAGCAGGATGCCCGGCAGCGTCGTTATCTGCTGGATCTGCAGCAGGCGGCCGCGGTGGCGGTCAATCATGTGGAAGCCGTACGCGGGCTGACCGACTCGCAGCCCGGACAAGCCAGCCTGAATCTGCGGGAGGTCGCCCTGGACGAGCTGGTGGAGGGGGTGCTGTCGACCTGGCGCGTCGATGCGCCCGCGCTGGTCGGCCGCGTGGTGCTGGAAGAAGGGTGCAGTCCGACCATCGTGGCCGATGCCGACCGGCTCAGCCGTGTCGTGCGGCACCTGGTGGCCAATGCGCTGCGATACAGCGCCGACGACAGTCCGGTTAGCGTGGTCGTTGGTGTGGAGACTACGGCGCAGGGGGACACGTATGCCCGCCTGGCCGTCACCGATGCGGGCATCGGCTTGCCGCCCGGGGGGCTCGATGCCTTGGTCGAACATGGTCCCGACACCTCGCCCGACCTCATTCAGGCGGGCGTCACTGGCGGCATTGGGCTGACTACATGCCGCCAGGTGGCGATGCTGCATGGTGGCAGGCTGACTGCGCAGAACAATGCAGAGCGGGGCAGCACCTTCGTACTGTGGCTACCGCTGTTGCGGGAATCCGACCGTCAGCCGGTTCCGGCGTGATGAATCGAGAAGTTACTTATTGATACAGTGACAACGGCGAAAACGCATCCCCGACGTTGACGGTACGTTGACCGAGACTCATCGCAACTTGTCCGCAACTTCGTTGAAGTGCACTCATTCTGCCTGCATTAGCCATTCATTCCCGCGATATTGCAGGAGTCTGATCCCGCTCCGTAGCATGACGCCTTTATTCGATGCCGAGCCAACGATGCAGCCGTCTGCCCTTCGCACCGCCGATGCCATGGCCTTGTTCGCCTTGCCGTTTCCTGCGTTGATAGACCAGGCGCGCGATGCCCATCGCGCGCACCACGCGGTCGATCAGGTGCAGCTGTCGACCCTGCTGTCGATCAAGACAGGCGGCTGTGCCGAGGACTGCGGGTATTGCTCGCAGTCCGCCCACCACGAAGGCAGCGTGCCCGCCAGCAAGCTCATGCCACTGGCAGAAGTCGTCGCTGCCGCGCAGGCTGCAAAGGCGCAGGGCGCACAACGCTTCTGCATGGGCGCCGCCTGGCGCTGCCCCAAGCCGCATCAACTGACCCAGGTCGCAGAGATGGTCACCGCCGTGCGTGACCTGGGACTGGAAACCTGCGTGACGCTGGGTATGCTGGACGAGGCGGGTGCACAGCAACTGGCCGATGCCGGCCTGGATTACTACAACCACAACCTCGATACCTCGCCGTCCTTCTACGGCAAGGTGGTGGGCACGCGGACCTACCAGGATCGCCTCGACACCCTGGCGGCGGTGCGCAGCGCGGGCATCAACGTCTGCTGCGGCGGCATCATCGGCATGGGCGAGTCGCGCGCCGACCGGGCTGCCTTGCTGATGCAGCTGGCCTCCTTGTCACCCCAGCCGGAGTCGGTGCCCATCAACCAATTGGTGCCGATACCCGGTACGCCGCTGGCCGATGCTCCGGCGGTCGACCCCTTCGAATTCGTTCGCACCATCGCCGTCGCCCGCGTGCTGATGCCCAAAGCGGTGATTCGCCTGTCGGCCGGCCGCCAGCAGATGGACGAATCCCTGCAGGCGCTATGTTTCCTGGCGGGCGCCAACTCGATTTTCTACGGTGATCGCCTGCTGACCACCGGCAACCCGCAATGGCAGGCCGACCGCGCCTTGCTCGACCGTCTCGGCATGCAGACCGCAGACCTGGCCAACGCCTGAGGAACGACAAAATGGGTTATCTGATCTCCAGCGTGCTGTGCAGCGTGGCGGTGTCGGTGCTGCTGAAGCTGGCGGCACGCCGCCAGGTGGACGTGCGCCAGGCCATCGCCATGAACTACGTGGTGGCGGCGTCGCTGGCCTACTTCATTTTGCAGCCGGCCATGCATCGGCTGGCGACGCCATCGTGGGTGTGGGCCGAAGTAGCCGCGCTGGGTATTTTGCTGCCCACCGTCTTCCTGGCGATGGCGCGCGCCGTGGCGCAGGCAGGCATCGTTCGCAGCGATGCGGCGCAGCGCCTGTCGCTGTTCATCCCCATCATCGCGGCCTTTGCGATCTTCGGCGAAGCCTTGTCGGGCCCCAAGGCCGCCGGCCTGGCACTGGCCGTGGCCGCCATGGCTTGCCTGGTCGGACGTCCACGCCCGGGCATGAAGGGCGACGTGGCGCCAGCCACCACCGACGCAGGGCAGGGCTGGGTCTGGTTGCTGGCCGTCTGGGTGGGCTACGGCACCATCGACGTCCTGTTCAAGCAGGTCGCACGGGCAGGGACGGCGTTTCCGATCACGCTGCTGGCCAGCTTCATCGTGGCAGGCGTGCTGATGCTGAGCTACCTGACGCTGACCCGTACCCGCTGGACGCGCGACGGTGTGATCGCCGGTGTCCTGCTGGGCCTGCTGAACTTCGGCAACATCCTCTTCTACATCCGTGCGCACCAGCACTTCTCGGACAATCCGACCCTGGTGTTCGCCACCATGAACATCGGCGTTGTGGCGCTGGGAACCTTGACGGGCGCGCTGGCCTTCCGCGAACGCCTGAGTGGGTGGCATATTGCCGGCATCGTCCTGGCCATCGGCGCCATCGTGGTGATGATGCCCCGCTGACGGCGGGCGCGCCTGGTTCAGACGTCGAGCACCGAATCGTCCAGCAGGATCAGCAACTGGGCCATGGCCGTGTCGAAGTCGTAGTTGCGTATCGATGCGGCAATCGGCCGGAACAGCGCTTCACGCGTCGTGCCGGCCACTTTGCCTGACAGCTCCTCGGCGAAGTCGGCGGCCGTCGCGTCATAGCCCGCCAACAGATCCAGCAGGCGCTGGGTGGCGGCTTGCCAGGCCTCGTCGTCCAATTCTTCCTGTTGGAACACGACCGGCTGGGTGTCGATATAGCGATCGATGCCGCCCACGACCTGATCGAGCAGGGTGCAGACCGATTCCAACTGTGCCTGTTTGATGTCCAGCGATGCCTGCTCGCGGCAAGCCGTTTCCAGCACGTACGCCGACTGCGACAACGCCGCCGCGCCGATGGTGCCCGCCGTACCGCGCAGACTGTGCGCGATGCGCCCGGCATCGTCGGGGGCATGCACCAGCGCCGCCGCCATGGTCGTGCCGAAATCACGGTACATATTGGCGAACTGGCACAGCACGCGCCGATAAAGCTCAGATTGCTGGCTGGTGTGGGCCAGACCCCGGGCCACGTCGATGCCGGGTAAAGGCGGGAAGTCGTCCGGCACGGGGTAGGGCAAAACCGGCACCGTCTCGCGACCCAGCCATTTCGCCAGGGTGGCGAACATGCTGCCCACGTCGACCGGCTTGGAAATGTGGTCGTTCATGCCAGCTGCCAATGAGCGCTCGACATCGCTGGGCATGGCATTGGCCGTCATCGCGATGACCGGCAGATGCGCCAGTTCCGGCGTCTGGCGCAACTGCTGGGTCGCCGTATAGCCGTCCATGATCGGCATCTGGCAGTCCATCAACACGCAGGCGTAGTCGGCGCGCTCGGCCAGCATGTCCAGGGCCTGCTGGCCGTTGGATGCCAGGTCGACATGAACGCCCTTGTCGGTCAGCAGGTCGCGCATCAGCTCCTGGTTGATCTGGTTGTCTTCGACCACCAGCATCCGCAGGCCGGCCAGGCAGGGAACGTTCGCGGGACACGGTAGCGCGGGCAGATGCGGCCGCGAGGTCACGGCGGTGCCCAGGGCGGCGAAGATGGCATCGAGCAAGGTCGACGGGGTGACCGGCTTGGCCAGCACCGTTCCCTGCCAGCCTTCCGGCAGGTGTTCCGAGACGCGCTGGTCACGCTCGTAGGCAGGCACCATCGCGACGACCGGCGTCGCCGCGCCCGCCTGGGCCCAGCGTTCCAGCAGATCGGTGCCATCCACGCCCGGCATGCGCCAGTCAGCGATCAGCAGCTCGTAGGGCTGGCCGGTGGATACGGCATCCGCGGCGTATGCCAGGGCTTCCGGGCCATCGGCTGCGGCGTCGGCCACCAGGCCGAACTGACGGCACATGGCATGAATGGCGTCGCGCGAGGTGGCGTTGTGGTCGACCACCAGGGTGCGCATGCCCGCCAGGGCGTTCGGCAGGATGGTCTCCGCCAGGGCATTGCGTTGCTTGGCGAAGCTTACTTCGACGTGGAAGGTGGAGCCGACGCCCAGCACGCTGTCGACCCAGACGCGGCCGTTCATCATCTCGACCAGCCGTTTGCAGATCGCCAGCCCGAGGCCCGTGCCGCCATACTGCCGGGTGATCGAGGCATCGGCCTGCGAGAAGCTCTCGAACAGTTCGGCCTGTTCGCCGTCGGCGATGCCGATGCCCGTGTCGGACACCGAAAAATGAAGGGTCGTGTGCCGGCTATCGTCTGCCACCACCTCGATGCGCACGACGATCTCGCCTTCGTGGGTGAACTTCACCGCATTGTTGGTGAGATTGAGCAGCACCTGCCCCAGCCGCAGCGGGTCGCCGATCAGGGCAGTGGGCACGTCGGGCATGACCTGGAAGACCAGCTCCAGGCGCTTTTCCTCGACGCGCTGGCCGACGATGCCCGACAGATTCAGCAGGACTTCGTCGAGCGAGAAGGGCAGGTGTTCCAGACTCAGCTTGCCGGCCTCGATCTTCGAGAAATCCAGGATCTCGTTGATGATGCCCAGCAGGTTCTCGGCGGAACGGTGCACCTTGTCGATGTAATTGCGCACCTTGGGGTCCAGCGGCATCTTCAGCGCCAGGTGCGACAGGCCGATGATGGCGTTCATCGGCGTGCGGATTTCGTGGCTCATGT
>JAAIGF010067810.1_pt1 | contig 25028 bp, 21 predicted proteins | sample 6487441 | NCBI WGS metagenome assembly JAAIGF01 (sample SAMN13974129, study PRJNA590717) | phyllosphere metagenome | biome: pepper field; feature: multiple bacterial spot infested pepper fields; material: pepper leaves; isolation source: leaves from pepper fields | host: Capsicum annuum ... | reverse complement strand
TTTTGAGAAAAATTAATGGTTTGGTTCTTCGCCCTTCTCTTTCTGGATGCGCTGGTAAATCTCTTCGCGGTGAACGGCGACTTCCTTCGGCGCGTTGACGCCAATCCGCACCTGATTACCTTTAACACCCAATACGGTGACAGTGACTTCGTCACCCACCATCAGGGTCTCTCCGACCCGGCGAGTCAGAATCAGCATTCCTTTCTCCTTACGGATTCAATTTCGGACAACAAGTCTGCAAACGTGAAAAGCGCCGGCCGGTCGCGACAGCAACAGGCCAGCACCCAAGTATTGACCAGCACGGACGGAAGGAAAGTTCCACCAACACCAACCAAAACAACAAAAGGCGCGGGTGACCGCGCCTTTTGCAGGATGCCTCAATCGCCCTGACGGGCCGGGGCATCGAGTTCGAACGCAGTGTGCAGCGCGCGCACTGCCAATTCCAGATATTTCTCTTCGATGACAACCGAGACCTTGATCTCGGAGGTGGAGATCATCTGAATGTTGATGTTCTCCTTGGCCAACGCTTCGAACATGCGGCTAGCAACACCCGCATGAGAGCGCATGCCAACACCGACGATAGACACTTTCGCAATGTTCACGTCTCCGACCACTTCACGCGCGCCGAGTTCGCGCGCAGTGGCTTCAAGCACCTGCTGAGCGCTCTGGTAGTCGTTGCGATGCACGGTGAAGGTGAAATCGGTGGTGTTATCGTGCGCAACGTTCTGCACGATCATGTCGACTTCGATATTGGCGGAGCTGATCGGGCCGAGAATCTTGAACGCAACGCCCGGCAAATCAGGTACGCCACGGATGGTCAGCTTGGCTTCGTCGCGATTGAAGGCGATGCCGGAGATGATCGGCTGTTCCATGGATTCCTCTTCATCAAGGGTAATGAGGGTGCCCGGGCCCTCCTGAAAGCTGTGCAGAACGCGCAGCGGGACGTTGTACTTGCCGGCGAATTCCACCGAGCGGATTTGCAGCACCTTGGAGCCCAGGCTGGCCATTTCCAGCATCTCTTCGAAGGTGATCTTCTCCAGACGCTGAGCCCTTGGCACGACGCGCGGGTCGGTGGTGTAAACGCCATCGACATCGGTATAGATCTGGCACTCGTCAGCCTTCAGCGCAGCGGCCAGCGCCACGCCGGTGGTGTCCGAACCACCACGCCCGAGGGTGGTGATGTTGCCGTGCTCGTCGACGCCCTGGAAGCCCGCCACAACCACTACACGGCCGGCCTTGAGGTCGGCGCGAATGTTGGTGTCGTCGATGCTCAGAATGCGCGCTTTGGTGTGCGAGCTGTCGGTCAGGATGCGCACCTGGCTACCGGTGTAGGACACCGCCGGCACGCCGCGCTTGATCAGCGCCATGGCCAGCAGCGCGATGGTCACCTGCTCACCGGTGGACACCATCACGTCGAGCTCGCGGGCTACCGGCTGGTCATCGCTGATCTGCTTGGCCAGGTCGATAAGGCGATTGGTTTCGCCGCTCATGGCGGATACCACGACGACGATGTCGTCACCCTTTTCGCGGAATTTCTTCACCTTCTCGGCGACCTGTGCGATTCGCTCGACGGTGCCGACGGAAGTACCGCCGAATTTCTGTACGATCAAAGCCATTTCAAAGCTGCCTCAGCCCGTGAAGGGCGCCCATTAAACAGACAACACCGCACACCACCGCGCCGCTCGCCGGGCATGGCGAGCAGCGTGGTCACGCTTGAGTTACGGGCCTCAGAGGCCCTGCTCGACGAACGGACCGATCAGCGCCAGAGCGCCATCCAGTGCGGCCGCATCGACCCCACCGCCCTGCGCCATGTCCGGACGGCCGCCGCCCTTGCCACCGACCGCCGCAGCGGCCTGCTTCATCAGGTCGCCGGCCTTGAGCTTGCCGGTCAGATCCTGGGTCACGCCGGCTACCAGCACGACCTTGTCGTCCTGCACGCCGCCGAGCAGGATCACCGCACTGCCGAGCTTGTTCTTCAGTTGATCGACCAGTGCCAGCAAGCCTTTGCCATCCAGGCCATCGATGCGCGCACCGAGCGTCTTCACACCCTTGATGTCCACCGCCGAGCCGGCCAGGTCGCTGCCGGCCGCGCTGGCGGCCTTGGCCTTGAGCTGCTCCAGCTCTTTTTCCAGCTGGCGATTGCGATCGAGCACTGCCGAAAGTTTGTCGAGCAGGTTGTCGCGGCTGCCCTTGACCAGCGAGGCTGCTTCCTTGAGCTGCTCTTCCGCGCCGTTCAGGTAAGCGAATGCCGCTGCTCCGGTGACCGCTTCGATACGGCGCACGCCGGCCGCCACACCACTCTCGCTGACGATCTTGAACACACCGATATCGCCGGTACGGTTGGCGTGAATGCCACCGCACAGCTCGACCGAGAAGCCGTCGCCCATGGTCAGCACGCGCACGCTGTCGCCGTACTTCTCGCCGAACAACGCCATGGCGCCCTTGGCCTTGGCGCTTTCGATATCCATCTCCTCGGTCTGCACCGGGGTATTGCGGCGCACTTCACGGTTGACGATCTCTTCGAGCTCCTTGAGTTGCTCGGGCTTGATCGCCTCGAAGTGGCTGAAGTCGAAGCGCAGGCGCTGACTGTCGACCAGCGAGCCCTTCTGCTGCACGTGCTCGCCAAGCACCTGGCGCAGCGCCGCGTGCAACAAATGCGTGGCCGAGTGGTTGAGCCCGGTGGCGGTACGCACCGAGGCATCCACTTCGGCATTGATGGTGGCGCCGACGCTCAGGCTGCCCTTGCTGACCACGCCATGGTGCAGCCAGGCGCCGCCGACCTTGGTGGTGTCGCGCACATCGAAACGCACGCCCGGGCCTTCGAGGAAACCGCAGTCACCGATCTGGCCGCCGGATTCGGCATAGAACGGCGTCTGGTCGAGCACCACCACGCCCTCCTCGCCTTCGTTGAGGGTGTCGACGGATTGGCCGTCGCGCAGCAGCACCAGCAACTCGCCACTGGCAACGGTGGCGCCATAGCCGAGGAAACGGGTATCGGCGTCGACCTTGACCAGGCTGTTGTAGTCCACACCGAAGGAGCTGGCGGAACGGGCACGTACGCGCTGGGCTTCCATCTCGCGCTCGAAGCCGGCTTCGTCGAGAGTCAGCTCGCGCTCACGGGCGATATCGCCGGTCAGGTCCATCGGGAAGCCGTAGGTGTCGTACAGTTTGAAGATCACTTCACCGGGAATCACCGTACCGCTGAGCTCGGCCAGGTCCTGCTCGAGGATCTTCAGGCCCTGCTCCAGGGTCTTGGCGAACTGCTCTTCTTCGGTCTTCAGCACACGCTCGATATGCGCCTGCTGCTGCTTGAGCTCGGGGAAGGCTTCGCCCATCTCGCTGGCCAGGGCCGCGACGATCTTGTGGAAGAAGCTGCCCTTGGCGCCCAGCTTGTTGCCATGGCGGCAGGCGCGGCGAATGATACGGCGCAGCACGTAACCACGGCCTTCGTTGGACGGGGTGACGCCGTCGGCGATCAGGAAGCTGCAGGAGCGGATATGGTCCGCCACCACTTTCAGCGAGGCGTCGCCGTTGTTGGCGCAGCCGATGGCCTGAGCGCTGGCGTTGAGCAGGCTCTGGAACAGGTCGATCTCGTAGTTCGAGTTGACGTGCTGCAGCACCGCGCTGATGCGTTCCAGGCCCATGCCGGTGTCCACGCTCGGCGCTGGCAGCGGGTGCAGCACGCCGTCCGCGGTGCGGTTGAACTGCATGAACACGTTGTTCCAGATTTCGATGTAGCGGTCGCCATCTTCTTCCGGGCTGCCGGGTGGGCCGCCCCAGATGTGCTCGCCATGGTCGAAGAAGATCTCGGTGCACGGGCCGCACGGGCCGGTATCGCCCATGGTCCAGAAGTTGTCGGAGGCGTAAGGCGCGCCCTTGTTGTCGCCGATGCGGATCATCCGCTCAGCCGGCACACCCACTTCCTTGGTCCAGATGTCATAGGCCTCGTCATCGGTGGCATACACCGTGACCCAGAGTTTTTCCTTGGGCAGCTTCAGCCACTTCTCGCCGGTCAGGAACTCCCAGGCGAAATGAATGGCGTCACGCTTGAAATAGTCGCCAAAGCTGAAGTTGCCGAGCATTTCGAAGAAGGTGTGGTGGCGCGCGGTATAACCCACGTTTTCCAGGTCATTGTGCTTGCCACCGGCGCGCACGCACTTCTGGCTGGTGGCGGCGCGGGTGTAGGCGCGCTTTTCCAGGCCCAGGAAGCAGTCCTTGAACTGGTTCATGCCCGCGTTGGTGAACAGCAACGTGGGGTCGTTGTTCGGAATCAGGGAGCTGGAAGCGACACGGGTGTGCCCCTTCTCTTCGAAGAAGCTCAGGAAAGCTTCACGGATTTCTGCGCTTTTCATTGGCATTTTCCAGGAAAACAGGCGGCCACGGCACAGCCGGCAAAAGCCCGCATTATATCGGGCTTGTCCGCGGCGGCTAGGCCATGGGCTGATTTATTTGCGGGCCGCGCGATGGCCGGAAAAACCGGCTTGCAGCGGCCAGGACACTAGCTGTTGCTGCCCGGCGGCCAACTCAGGCGCGGAAGGCGGCGAAGGCTTCGATCACCTGAGCCATGGCGCTGGCGTCCACGTCCAGGTGAGTCACCATGCGCAGCCGCGGGGCAGCACTCAGGCGGATGCCGCGCTCGGCACAAAAAGCCTTCAGCGCCGCAGCACGCTCGCCAACCTGCACGTAGACCATATTGGTTTGCACCGGCTCCACCGCATAGCCCAGTTCGCGCAGGCCGGCGGCCAGGCAGTCGGCATTGGCGTGATCCTCGACCAGGCGCTCGACCTGATGATCCAGGGCATAGATCCCGGCAGCGGCCAACACACCGGCCTGGCGCATGCCGCCACCGACCATCTTGCGCAGGCGCCGGGCCTTGCCGATCAGCGCCTCGCTGCCGCACAGCACCGAACCGACTGGCGCGCCGAGGCCCTTGGACAGGCACACGGACACCGAATCGAAATGCCGGGTGATCTCCCGTGCCTCGACACCCAGGCGAACCACTGCGTTGTACAGCCGGGCGCCGTCCAGGTGCAGTGCCAGGCCCTTGTCACGGGTGAAGGCGCGGGCGTCGGCCAGGTACTCCATTGGCAGCACCTTGCCCTGCATGGTGTTTTCCAGGGCCAACAGGCGGGTGCGGGCGAAATGGAAGTCGTCCTGCTTGATCGCCGCCTCGACCCGCGCCAGATCCAGCGAGCCGTCCTGCTCCATGTCCAGCGGCTGGGGCTGGATTGAACCGAGTACCGCGGCACCGCCGCCTTCGTATTTGTAGGTGTGTGCCTGCTGGCCAACGATGTATTCGTCGCCACGCTCGCAGTGGGCCATCAAGCCGAGCAGGTTGCTCATGGTACCGGTCGGCACGAACAGCGCGGCCGCGAACCCCAGATCCTGGGCCAGGCGCTGCTCGAGACGGTTGACGGTCGGGTCTTCGCCGTACACGTCATCGCCCAGTTCGGCGGCCAGCATCGCCTCGCGCATGCCGGCAGTCGGTTGGGTCACGGTGTCGCTACGCAGATCGATGATGGGCATGGGCACTCCTGTGCATGCGAGGGATGGGTTTCGGCGCTCACGCCAGCAGCGAGGCCTCGGCCGGCACGATGAGAATGCCGGCACGCTGGCCGTTGTGCACCTTGGGATTGGGAAAGATGATACGCGCGCCCTGCTCTTCCACCACCCAGCGGCTGTTGGCCAGGTCCTCGGCAAGCAGATAGCCGGGCGCCAGCTCGGTGAAGTTTTCCACGTCGGCCGGCAGGTGCAGGGTGAAGGCGTCGCTGTGCTTGATCAGCTCGCGAGCGAAGGAGAACAGCTTCAGACGATCGATGGCGCCCTCCTCGATCGGCGGCTCGTTGCCTTCGATAAGTGCCTGCAGACGCAGCTCGAGAAGGTCCAGATTGACCAGTTCGTTATGGCCGAACGGCCTGGCCCTGCCCAGTTCCAGGGTGAACGCTTCGGCGCCCAGCTCGGCATAGGTATAGGCGCTGAAGGTGGTCGAGGGCTTGCTTTGCAGCAGCACCGCATCGATGCCCGCGGCCTGCAGGCGGGCGCATTCGCGACGCGACTGGCGACGCCCCTCGGCCCAGGGGTAAAGGGCGAACTGCTCGATGCGCGAAGCGCGGATCGCGGTGTGCAGGTCGTAATGCAGGCGCTCGCGATTGGGGTCGACGAAGAACGACGAAGCCAGGTGCTCGAGCTCGCAGGCTCGTATCGCCTCGACACCGCTGCTCAGCTCATGACGGCCGCTGAACAGGCGGTTGATGTCCTGCTCGACGAAACGCTCCCCCCGGCGCATGGCCGCCGGGTTGCCGAACAGCAGCAGCACCCGCGCATGGGGCTGCAGCTCGTTGCGGGCGATGCGGTGCAGCAGGCGGTCGAGCAACTCGATCGGCGCGGTTTCGTTGCCATGGATAGCGGCCGACAGCAGCAGATCCATGCCGTTGTCGCGCCCGCAGGCCGGGGTGATCTCAAGGGCGCCCTCGGCCAACCAGCGCAAGCGCGTGCCCTGCGGCGTCAACTGGATCTTCGAAGCCGGCTCATGGCCAGCCAGGGTCAGTTCGAGCAGTTTGCCGAGGGCGAGCATGGGCGTACCTCAGTGATTGCAGTCCGGACCATGGACGTGGTCGTCATCGGCGCCGTCGTCGGCCGGCTCCATTTCCAGCTCCAGGCTGACCAGGTTGGTGGCCAGCGGGCGCAGCAGCAGGTTGGCGTATTCGCTATCGCCCTCGGCGACATCCACGCCGATCATCAGCTGGCCGTTGCCGACCTGCTGAATCCACACCTCCTTGCCTTGCCACATTACCGCAAACCGGGTGCAAGAGGTTTCCAGCTGGGTGCCGTCGGCGTCTTCGAGAATCAGTTGCAGGGCGTCGCTCATGGTTGCTCCAATGTGTCATGGTGGCTCGCAGGTGAGCCGCCTCAAGTGAGTTGAAAGGGGTACACCGCGCCGAGATCGAGGATTTTCGTCAATTCATCCAGCGCCGTGCGGCATTCGTTCAATAACTGCGGGTCGGCAAGGTCGCTTTCACTCAGCCGGTCCCGATAATGCCGGTCCACCCACTGCAGCAATCGCTCGTACAGTTCGGGCGTCATCATCACCCCCGGGTTCATCGCCGCCAACTCTTCTGCCTGCAAGGCTACACGCAAGCGCAGGCATGCGGGACCGCCGCCATTCTGCATGCTCTGCTTGAGGTCGAAGGCGCGTACCTCGGCAATCGGCCCGTTGCTACCCAACAGTGTCTGCAGGTAGGCCCAGACCCGCGGGTTGCTGCGGCACTCCTCCGGCACCACCAACAGCATACGCCCGTCGGCGCGGCTCAACAGCTGACTGTTGAACAGGTAGGAGCGCACGGCGTCCTCGACGCCCAGTACGCGGCGCGGCACGCACACCGGCTGCAGTTGCCCACCCAGGCGCGCGAGCTTGTCACCCAGCTCGCCGACCACCCGTGCGCTGTCGAGAAAGGCATCCTCGTGGTGAAACAGCACCTGGCCGTTGCCCACCGCGATCACGTCGTTATGGAAAACCCCCTGATCGACCACGGCCGGGTTCTGCTGGGCGAACACCACGGCATCATCGGCGAGGCCATGCAAACGCGCCACCGCCTGGGAGGCTTCCAGGGTCTGGCGCGCCGGGTAGCGCTGCGGGGCCGGCAAACGCAGGTCGAAGGCGCTGCGGCCGAACACGAAGAACTCCACGCCCCGCTCGCCATAGTCGCGACAGAAGCGGGTGTGGTTGGCCGCGCCCTCGTCGCCAAACTGGCTGACCGCAGGCAAGGCGCCGTGGTGGGCGAAATAGCGCTGGTCGGCGAACATCGCCGCCAGCACCCGGCTGGTGGTGGGGTGCTCGATGGAGCGGTGAAACTTGCAGTTGAGGTTGGCTGCAGTGAAATGCACGCGCCCGTCGGCGGTATCGGCGCTGGGGCTGACGGTCGCTGCATTGGCCGTCCACATGCTCGAGGCCGAGCAGCTGGCGACCAGCAGCGGCATGGCCTGGCGCGCCGCCTTCTCGATTACCTGGGCATCGCTGCCGGAGAAACCGCAGGCTCGCAGCGCCTGCACATCGGGCCGTTCCTGAGGAGCGAGCACCGCCTGGGCGAAGCCCATGTCCATCAGCGCCTTCATCTTGGCCAGGCCCTGACGCGCCGCTTCCCGCGGGCTGGAGGCGACCTGGCAGTTGTTCTGCGACGCGACGTTGCCGTACGACAACCCGCCGTAGTTATGGGTCGGGCCGACCAACCCGTCGATATTCAGCTCACAGGCTGAAGCGCCAGGAAGACTCATAGACTCACTCCCGGAGCCAGGCTGTCAGGCAACACCAGCTGCTCGCTTTCCAGCGAAGCGACCGGGTAGGCGCAGTAATCAGCCGCGTAGTAAGCGCTGGGGCGGTGATTGCCCGACGCGCCGATGCCGCCGAACGGCGCACTGCTGGCGGCGCCGGTCAATGGTTTGTTCCAGTTGACGATACCGGCGCGACTACGCAGCCAGAACTGCTCGTAATGCTCACGCGAATCGGACAGCAGCCCCGCCGCGAGCCCGAAACGGGTGGCATTGGCCTCGACGATGGCGGCGTCGAAATCGGCGTAGCGGACTACCTGCAGCAAGGGCCCGAACACCTCTTCATCGGCGCGCGGCTGCACGGCGCTGACGTCGATGATCCCCGGCGTCAGCAAGGCCGCGCCTTCGAGGGGCTGGCTCATGCCCAGCAGCGGTCGCGCGCCCTTGTCGATCAGCCGCTCCTGCACCTTGAGCAGATGCTGAGCGGCGTCCAGGGAAATCACCGCGCCCATGAACGGCGCCGGCTCGGCATCGAAGGCACCGACCTTGAGGCTGGCGGCCACGCTGACCAGGCGCGCCAGCAGCCCGTCGCCCCACTCGCCCTCGGGCACCAGCAGGCGCCGCGCGCAGGTACAACGTTGGCCGGCGGAGAGGAATGCGGACTGGATGATGCAATACACCGCCGCATCGATATCGGCGAGTTGGTCGACGATCAGCGCGTTGTTGCCGCCCATTTCCAGGGCCAGGATGGTTTCCGGGTGGCCGCCGAACTGGGCATGCAACAGGTTGCCGGTGCGGCTGGAGCCGGTGAAGAACAGGCCGTCGATCCCCGGATGGGCCGCCAAGGCGGCGCCGGTTTGCCGCGCGCCTTGCACCAGGTTGAGCACGCCGGCCGGCAGCCCGGCCTCGATCCAGCACCCCAGCGTCAGCTCGGCGACCTTCGGGGTCTGCTCGCTGGGTTTGAACACCACCGTGTTGCCGGCCAGCAGGGCTGGCACGATATGACCGTTGGGCAGATGGCCTGGAAAGTTGTACGGGCCGAATACGGCGACCACCCCGTGGGGCTTGTGGCGCAGCACGCTACCCTGGGCGCCGCTGCGCTGGCCGGTACGCTCGGCATAACTCTGGAGGGAGATGGCTACCTTGCCGATCATGCTGGCGACTTCGGTCGTCGCTTCCCACAGCGGCTTGCCGGTTTCCTCACCGATGGTGTGGGCAAGCTCGTCCTGGCGGGTTTTCAATACCACGGCGAAACGTTCGAGCAGCGCGATACGCTCGCTCAAGGGCGCGGCGGCCCAGCCGGCAAAGGCCTCACGAGCGGCCTGTACGGCCGCCTCGACCTGGGCCGCATCGGCTTCGCGGCCCGTCCAGAGCACCTGCTGGGTGACCGGGTCGAGGGACTCCAGGGCATCGCCCTGTCCTAGCTGCCAGAGACCTGCAATGTAATGCGTGCTCATGGTCTATCACTCCAGGCTTCACGGTTGCACAGGCCAGCGCTGGGCGATGACCCGTTACCTGTAACGGCTGCCGCTCTGTGGCGACATTACCCATAGGGACAGCGCGCCGCCCCTGGTCACATCAATGGGTTGCTCAGGCCTTTACCGCCAGGGGCACGGCCCGCACCTGATCGCCGACACTCAGGCGCAGGCGCTTGGCGGTCAATGGGTCGACCACCAGAGTACCGGCGGCCATGCGCGCGCGCGCCGCGGTGATCCGGCAATCCGCCTGCTTGCGGTTGTGCACCAGGTACACCGGTGCATCGTCACCCGGCGTGCCAATGGCCAACACCAGCAGCTGGCTGTCGCGAATCGCGCGAATCTTGGCGGTTTCCGCCTCGATGGCCGGGCCCGCGTCGAAGATGTCGACATAGCCCTGATAGCTGAAACCCTCGGACTTGAGCATCGCCAGCGCCGGTTCGGTATCCGGGTGTACCCGGCCGATCACCTCGCGAGCCGCTTCGGACAGAAAGCAGGTGTAGAGCGGAAAGCGCGGCATCAGCTCAGCGATGAACGCCTTGTTGCCGACACCGGTCAGGTAGTCCGCCTGGGAAAACTCCATGCGGAAAAAGTGTCGGCCCAGGCACTCCCAGAACGGCGAACGCCCCTGCTCATCCGACACGCCACGCATCTCGGCGATGATCTTGTCGCCAAACTGCTCACGAAATTCGGCGATGAACAACAAACGTGCCTTGGACAGCAGGCGCCCGTTCAGCCCGGTACGGTGGTCGGCATGCAGGAACAGCGAGCACAGCTCGGAATGGCCGGTCAGGTCATTGGCCAGAAACAGCGTGGGCACCTGGCGGTGGATACCCAGCTCCTGGGACGCGCACACGGTCAGGCCGACCCGGTAGTTGTACCAGGACTCGCGCAAGCCCACCCCGCCAGCGATGGCGGAGATGCCCAGCACGCGGCCGTCGTCATCCTCGAGCACGAACATATAGTCGCAGTCGCCACGTTCGGCTTCGCCGGCGAAGGTCTTCTCGGCGCGGCCGACCCGGTAGGCCAGCCGGGCCTCATTGGCCGGCAGGGTGGTCAGCCCGGTGCCGGTGCTGCGCGCCAGGTCGATCAATGCCGGCAGGTCACTGGCACGTACGGAGCGAACGATCATGCTGCCTCCGGGAAATGGCGGGCCAGACGGCTGGCGTTCACGATGGGCAAGCTCATACCGCCACCAGCCTTACCTGGCCGCCTTCGGCGACGTCGAGGATCTGCGCGGTCTGCGGGTCGAGCAGCGCGGGCTGGCCCGGTGCCCAGTTCAGCTCGACGACCACGGCGCGAAAGCCCTGCAGTTGCTCGTTGCTGACCAGATAAGGTTGGCCACCGCCGTCCGCTTCGCCGAACACCACCGGCACCACCGCACTCTGGGCGATGGTGCGAATGCCCGAGGTACGCGCGTGCAGGGTCGGGCCGCCGTCGAAGATGTCGATGTAGTGATCGGTTTCGAAGCCGTCGCGCATCAGGATGTCGAACGACACCTGGGCACGCGGATGCACCAGGCCCATGGATTCCTGGGCGGTATCCGGCAGCAGCGGCACGTAGATCGGGTAATGGGGCATCAGCTCGGCCAGGTAGGCGCGGCTGCGCAGGCCGCACAGGCGCTCGGCCTCGGCGTAGCTCATGCCGAAGAAATGCCGACCGACGGCATCCCAGAACGGTGACTCGCCGGCGTCGTCGCTCTCGCCGACGATCTCCACCACCATGGCATCGGCGAAGCGCGCCGGGTGGCAGGCGGCGAACAGCAGGCGCGCCCGGGAGTTGAGCTCCGCCCAGACGCTGTCCACCAGCGCGCGCTCGACATAGAAGCTGGTCAGCAGGCTGTTGCCGGTCAGGTCGTGACAAAGCGACAGCACGTGAATCTTGTTGTGGATCTTCAACTCACGGGAGTTGTGAACGAAGGTCTCGTTGCGAAAGCTGTAGAACGGCTCGGAATAGCCGGCCGAGGCGACGATGCCCGAGCAGCCGGAAAGGCGGCCGGTCTCGCTGTCTTCGAGCACGAAGAAGTAGCGTTCCTCGCCGTTGAAACTGACCTCGGCGGCGAACGACGCTTGCGAGGCGGCGATCTTGTCGCGTAGCCGCTCGGCATTGTCCGGCAGCGAGGTGACGCCCACCGGGCTGTCCGCGGCCAGGCGCTGCACTTCGGCGAGGTCGGTCATTCGCGCGGGGCGCATAACCAGCATGGGGTCACTCCTTCAGCAAGGCTGGGGCATGGCAGCCCTGGCAGCGAGAATCATCGTCCGTGAGGCTGGCCGGCAACCTGCCGACGCAGCGAATTGAGCGGGCGGCGCCCAGCCGCCCGTATGGGTCAGGCGCCGGCCAGCTTGGCCACGGCACGCTCGAAGCGATCCAGACCCTCGTCGATGTCGACATCCTCGATCACCAGGCTGGGGGCGAAGCGCACCACGTCCGGGCCGGCCTGGAGGATCATCAGGTTCTCCTCGGCCGCCGCATCGAAGAACTCACGCGCCTTGCCTTTCCAGGCATCGGACAGCACCGCGCCGATCAACAGGCCCATGCCGCGCACCCCGGAAAACACGCCGTATTTCTCGCCGATCTGCAGCAGGCGGGTCTTGAAGCGCTCATGCTTGGCCTTGACGCCCGCGAGCACCTCGGGCGTGTTGACCACATCGAGCAGCGCCTCGGCGACCGCGCAACCCAGCGGGTTGCCGCCGTAGGTGGTGCCGTGGGTGCCAACCGCCAGGTGGCTGGCCAGCGCCTCGGTGGTCAGCATCGCGGCGATCGGGAAACCGCCGCCCAGGCTCTTGGCGCTCGACAGCACGTCCGGCGTGACGCCGTAGTGCTGGTAGGCATATAGATGGCCGGAGCGGCCGACGCCGCTCTGCACTTCGTCGAACACCAGCAGCGCGTTGTGCTGGTTGCACAGCTCACGCGCGCCCTGCAGGTACGCCAGGTCCGCCGGCAGCACGCCGCCCTCGCCCTGGATCGGCTCGATGACCACGGCGCAGGTCTTGTCGCTGATCGCCGCCTTCAGGGCCTCGAGGTCGTTGTAGGGCACGTGGGTGATGCCCTGGATCTTCGGCCCGAAGCCATCGGAGTACTTCGGCTGGCCACCGACGCTGACGGTGAACAGGGTACGGCCGTGAAAGCTGTTGGTGGCCGCGATGATCTCGTACTTGTCGGCACCGAAACGGTCGTGGGCCACGCGGCGCGCCAGCTTGAAGGCCGCCTCGTTGGCTTCGGCGCCGGAGTTGCAGAGGAACACACGCTCGGCAAAGGTGGCGTCCACCAGCTTCTTGGCCAGGCGCAGCGCCGGCTCGTTGGTGAACACGTTGGAGACGTGCCACAGCTTGCCGGCCTGTTCGGTCAGCGCCTTGACCAGCGCCGGGTGGGCATGGCCCAGGGCGTTGACGGCGATGCCGCCGGAGAAGTCGATCAGCTCACGACCGCTCTGGTCCCAGACGCGCGAACCGGCGCCGCGCACCGGCACGAAAGCAGCCGGCGCGTAGCTGGGCACCATCACCTGGTCGAAATCGGCGCGTTGCACCGGGTCGTGCTGAACGGACATCGGAACTCTCCTGACGAGACACGCAGACCGGGCAGACCTGCGATGCGAAAGATTGTAGGGGGTGCTCATGGGCCGGCATTGCCGGCATGCGACAACTTCTTACAGTGCCCTTGCCAGCCGGAGGCCTGACGAGACCCGTCCGTCGGCCGGCGAGGCGCAGTTTAAACGTTGCGGCTGCTCCGGCGCACGGGTCGACTAACATTTATCCGTAGCCCCCATCGCGATTGGCAAGGGATCTTGCCGACTCGCGACGGACGCGGCAGGCATGAAAAATATTTTCATTCAGCCCGCTGCGGCATATTGCCAGCCCCTGGAGTGACGGTGATATCATTTTGACCACAGCGCGACGGCCTATTGTGAACGGCGTCCCACTGGCGGCCCATCAAGGATCTGATGGCCTGACGCAGGTTCCCTTCAATGCTGTGCATGACTCGTCCAGACAAGGAAGCATGAGATGAACGCCAAGGAACAACAGCTGACCGAACTGCTCACCCTCACCTCGCGCAGCATCACCCATATGACCGCCGCCATGACGGCCCTGTCCTTCGATCTGCTGCGCAGCGATGACAGCGGCGTTCGCTCTGCCGCCTCGAAGATGATCACCCGCCTTGGCGCGGTGAGCCGGGAGCTGGATCAGCAATGGGTGCTGATCAGTGAACTGACCGGTGTCGAAGCCCCCAGCCGTGTCGATAGCATCGAGGAAGTGCAGCTGCACTCGGCCTGAGCCGCGCTGCTTTTCACCCGGGCCGACTTCGGTGCCGGCCCCTGCTCTCTCGGTAGAAACGCGATGACACCCCGGGTCCTAGGCGCATGCCGCCAGGTACTCGCGGTGCAATACATCCACCAGTTGCGCCGCCGGCATCGCTCGAGCCAGCGCCGCCCCCTGCCCGGCCCAATGGGCCGCGAACTCGGCGTTGCCGGCCTTGGCGGCCGCGGCGATCAGCTGCTTGCCGGCATCGTAGGCGATACCAAAACCCGGCACCTCAGGATGACCGGGCGCGCCCACCTCAGCCATGAAACGATTGAAGATGCCACGCGCCGGGCGCCCGGAAATCACCGTGGTGACCTGAGTCACCTGCGCCCGCTGGCTGCTCAGCATGTGCCGATAAACCTCGTTGGCAGCCGATTCCGGGCAGAGAATGAACGCGGTGCCCAGTTGCGCGGCGCAGGCGCCCAGGTTCATGACGGCGGCGATGCCGGCGCCGTCCATGATGCCGCCCGCAGCGATCACCGGACGCGACAGGTGCTTGACCAGCACCCGCACCAGGGCCAGGGTGCCAATGCCCTGATCGCCGTGCTGCGGCTCGAACACGCCGCGGTGGCCGCCGGCCTCGATGCCCTGGGCAACGATGATGTCGATGCCCGCCTCTTGGGCCAACAACCCTTCCTGCAAAGTCGTGGCCGAGGCCAGCAAGGTGATTCCGGCCTGCTTCAGGGCATCGATGCGATCCTGGGGCGGCAGCCCCAGGTGAAAGCTGACGATGGGCGGGCGCTCCTCGAGGAGCACCTGCAACTGCCCCTCATCCTCCTGGAAACTGCAGTAGATATCCCGGATAGCCTCAGGCGCAGCGGCGCCAAACTCGGCGAAATAGGGCTGCAGGTGCGCCAGCCAGGCCTGCTGCCTCTCGGTATCGGCAACGCTCAGCCGGTGGCAGAACACATTGATATTGAAGGGCTTGCGAGTGGCGGCGCGGGTTTCCCTGATCATCTGCCGGCCGGCCTCGGCCTGCACCGCAGCAATGGAAATCGAGCCCAGCCCGCCCGCGTTGCTGACTGCCGCTGCCAGAGCCGGCGTGGCGGTGCCGGCCATGGGTGCCTGAATGATCGGAAGGTCGATACCCAAAACGGCGCAGCTCATACGGCGATCCTCAACGAAGTGTAATCAGGAAGTCCGGAAGATAGCGCAACAGGCCTCACCAGGGCCACGACGCAGGCAGCCCTGGCACTGCGCGATGCAGCCCGTCAGCCGAGCGCCGGCATGTTCGGCATCGCCGGCAAGGGAATCAGCGCGCCCGGGTGCTGGATCACGCTGCCCGCCAGGCGGTGCCCCCAGCGTGCCGCCGCCTCGGGCCGGCCGCCACGCAGGCGAGCGGCCAGGTAGGCTGCGCTGAAGGAATCACCAGCGGCCGTGGTGTCGACCACCTGTTCGACCGCCTCGGGGGCCACCTCGACGCGGCCATCAGCGCTTTGCAGCAGGCAACTGCCCGCGCCACGCTTGATCACCACCTCGCCCACGCCAAGGCCTGCGTAATGGCTGAAAAGCTGCTCCGGCGCGGCGAAGCCGAACACGGCGACGTCGTCCTCCCAGGTGACCAGTGCGATGTCCACCAGGCCCAGCAGCGCTTCGTAATGCTTTCGCGCCTCGGCCGCACCTGGCCACAGCCGCGGCCGGTAATTGTTGTCGAAGACGATGCGCGTGCCCCCGCCGCGCGCCTGGCCCAGGGCTGCCAACAGACGCTCACGCCCCTCGACCGTGAGGATGGCCAGGCTGATACCACTGAGATAGAGCGTGTGATAGTCACCAAGGGTGGCGAGCAACTGCTCGGCGCCCGGCCCATCGAAACAGTAGCGGGCAGCGGATTCGCCCCGCCAATACAGAAAACTCCGCTCGCCTTCGGCGTCGGTCTGGATCATGTAGAGGCCCGGCAGTCGATCCGCCAGTACACGCACGTGGCCATCACCGACGCCGTCTTCACGCCAGCGCGCCCGCATCGCCTGGCTCATGGGGTCGTCACCGAGGGCGGTGAGGTAGTCGACCGCCATGTCCTCGGCGCCGCACAGGCGGCTGAGGTAGACCGCCGTATTCAAGGTGTCGCCCCCGAAGCTCTGGCGCATACCACCGTCAGCCTGCCGTTGCAGCTCGACCATGCATTCGCCGATCAGGCCGACCCTCACTGGGGCCATCTCATTGGAAGGAATCGTCATGGAAGCTCCTGCATCCGCATGCACCAGGATTGAATGGGCCAACTGCCGGTCGTCAGAAACGCGTCGGCATCACCTCCACCACGTCCAGCGCCTCATCGACCAGCAGCACCTGCCGCCATTTGTCGAAGGTGAGACAGGGGTGCGAGGTGCCGAAGGAGATAATGTCGCCGACCGCCAACGTCTCGCCAGCCGGCACCGACAGGAACAGGTGCTGATCCATGATCGTGCGCACGCCCCAGCCGCGCACGTCCTGCGGGGCCTGGCCCTCTCGGTACAAGCGCTGGGGCATCGGCAAGTCGGGGTCGCAGCCGATGTCGCGCTTGCCGAGCGCGACGATAGCCAGGCCCGGCTCGGGCAGCGACTGCACATGGGCGAACACTTCCAGGGCAGGCAACAGCTCGCCCTGCAGATCCGCATGCCGCTCCTTGACCTCTTCCATCGCACCGGCATACAGCTTGTGGTCATGCACCACGTAGCAGCCGGGACGCAGCAGCGGGATGTACTGGCCGCGCAGATCGGCGCGGTCGAAGGCTTCGGCGATCAGGTCGAACCACTTCGAGCCGGACGCGGTGACCACCGGCTTGTCGCTGGTAAAGGCAGCGTTGCGTTTCAGGCGCATCAGGGTATCGACCAGCCGCGCGCCATAGGCCCGCACATCAGCGATCGGCGTCTGTCCGCCGATGATGCCTTCGTAGCCCTCGATGCCGGACAGCACCAACGCGCTCGACTGCTCCAGCGCCATCAATAGCGTTTCCAGCTCGCCATCGTTGCGCACGCCACAACGGCCGCCCTCGACGCCCAGCTCGATCATCACCTGCAAGCGCAGGCCGCGGGCGGCGAAGAACTCATCCAGCGCGCGGACGTTGGCCACGCCGTCGACCACGCAGTGAAACTCCGCGCCCCTGGCGATCATCCCGGCCACCAGTGCCATGTTCGCGGCGCCGACCAGCTGGTTGGCCATCAGCAGGCGCGTCACGCCGTGCTCGAAGGCCGCCACGCACTGGGTGGCAGTGGCCAGGGTAATGCCCCAGGCCCCGGCTTCGAGTTGGCGACGGAACAACGCCGGCGTCATGGTGGTTTTGCCGTGGGGCGCGAGGCGTGCGCCGTGGCGCTCGGCGAAGGTTTGCATCCAGGCGATGTTGTGCGCCAGTGGGCGCTGATACACCACGGCGGCCGGCAGGCTGATGTCGCGCAGCAAGGCCCGCCCGGTTCCGATGATCGCGGCTTTCTCCACGCCGCTCGCCGGCACGTCGTTCAAGTCAGCAGGTGTCATGTCTGGATCCTTATCGGTTTCTGGGCGCCAAAGGCCGTGCAAGCGCGCCTCGAAGAGTCAGCTGGATTGAATCATGGAAAATAACTATCACAAATAAAATTTTTACGTTAGAAATTAACAATAGCCATGCAAGGCTTTTCAGCCCTGCCCTGGGTCAGCCTCGGAGCCTTGAAGTGAATCTGGAAATCGACATCCTGTCGCGCATCACCGAACGTTACCCGACCCTGCGCGAGGCCGAGCGCAAGGTCGCGGCCATGATCATCGACGATATCGATTTCGTGACCAGTGCCAACATCTCCACCATCGCCGCCCGCGCTGGCGTCAGCGATGCCAGCGTCACCCGCTTCGCCAGATCCATCGGCTGCCAGGACGTGCGTGAACTCAAGCTGCGCCTGGCGCAATCGCTCGCCGTGGGCCGCCGTTTCATCCAGGAAGCCAGCGAAGAAGACGGCATCGGTGCGGTTTACGAGATCGCCAAGCAGACCCTCGACCTCAACCGCGAGCTGATCGCCAACGCCGATATCGAGGGCGCCCTCGACCTGCTCGACGGCGCCCGGCAGATCGTCATCTTTGGCGCCGGTGGCGGCTCGGTGGTGCTCGCCCAGGAGATGCAGTTCCGCCTGGTGCGCCTGGGTTACGCCGTCAGTGCGTATTCCCAGGCGCTGATGCCGCGCATGGTCGCAGCCACACTCGACCCCAGCGATCTGGTGGTGGCGCTGTCGGTGACCGGGTTCACCCCGGAAATCGTCGACGCGGCGCGCATCGCGCGCAGCTACGACGCCCAGGTGCTGGCGCTGACAGCCTCGGACTCGCCCCTGGCGCAGCAGGCCAACGTGATCCTGCCGATTGCCGCCCGGGAGACCGACTTCATCTATCACCCCTCATCATCGCGCTACGCCATGCTGGCGGCCATCGACGTGCTCGCCATGAGCCTGGCGCTGCGCCATCGGCAGCGTTCGCGGGACAAATTGCGGCGCCTGAAACTGACGCTCGACAGCCACCGTGGCGGCGACAACCGCCAGCCGTTGGGAGACTGAGGCATGTCACAGCACGCCAACCTGCTGATTCGCGATGTTCAGCTCATCGACGGCACCGGGGCCGCGCCTTATCGGGGTGACCTGGCGGTGCGCGGCGAGCGCATCGTCGCGCTCGGTGACCTGCGCGACTGGTCAGCGGACAACTGTATCGAGGGCCACGGCCGCTGCCTGTCTCCAGGCTTCATCGACGTGCACACCCATGACGACAGCAACGTCATCCGCATGCCGGAGATGCTGCCCAAGCTCACCCAGGGCATCACCACCGTCATCGTCGGCAACTGCGGAATCAGCGCGTCGCCGGTGCGCCTGCACGGCCCCGACGTTCCGGACCCCATGAACCTCCTGGGCCGCCTCGAGGATTTCCGCTACCCGAGCTTCGCCGCCTATGCCGAAGCGGTAAGCGCGGCGCAGCCGAGCGTCAACGTCGCGGCGCTCGTCGGGCACACCGCATTGCGCGCCAACTTCATGGAGCGTTTCGACCGCCCCGCCAGCGCCGAGGAAATCCAGCAGATGCGCAGGGCCCTGCGTCAGGCCCTGGCGGATGGCGCCATCGGCATGAGTTCGGGCCTGGCCTACATGAATGCGCGGCATGCGCCCGCGGCGGAGATGCGCGCCCTGGTCGAGGAGGTCGGTGCCGCCGGTGGTATTTACACCACCCACCTACGCGACGAGTTCGCCGGGCTGCTCGACGCCATGGACGAGGCCGTGGCCACCGCCCGCCATGGCCATGCGCCGCTGGTGATCTCCCACCTCAAATGCGCGGGTGTCGGCAACTGGGGCACCGCGCCCCTGGCCCTGGAAAAACTCGAGCGGGCGGCGCGGCAGCATAGTTGCCACTGCGATTGCTACCCCTACACCGCCGGTTCATCGACCCTGGACCTGGGCCAGGTCACCGACGACTTCGAGATCTTCATCACCTGGTCCGATCCACACCCGCAGATGGCGCGCCAGCCCCTGCAAGCCATCGCGGCCAGCTGGGGGGTGTCGCTGCTCGATGCCGCCCGCCGCCTGCAACCGGCCGGCGCGGTGTACCACAACATGGCCGAAGACGACATGCAGCGCATCCTGCGCCATCCGCTGAGCATGGTCGGCTCCGACGGCCTGCCCAACGACCCCCACCCGCACCCCAGGCTGTGGGGCGCGTTCCCGCGGGTGATCGGGCATTTCTGCCGAGACCTGGGCCTGTTCAGCCTGCCCGAGGCCATTCACAAGATGACCGGCCTGTCCGCCCGCAGCTTTGGCCTGGCCGATCGCGGCGAGCTTCGCGTCGGCGCCTATGCCGACCTGACGCTGTTCGACTTCGCCGAGGTGCGCGACAGCGCCACCTTCGCCAACCCCATCGCCGCGGCGCGCGGTATCGAACTGGTGGTGGTCAACGGCGCGGTGGCCTACCGCCACGGGCAACTCGAAGCGCGCGCCGGCCGCCTGCTCAAACGCTCCCCTCAATCCCCTCAATCCTGATCATCATCCAAGGAGAAAACCCATGAGCATCAAACGTTATGGCGCCGAAGGCGGAACCGGAACCGGCGGGCAGAAGCTGCCGTTCTCACGTGCGGTGGAAGCCGGCGGCTGGCTCTACGTGTCCGGCCAGACGCCCATGAAGGACGGCGAGGTGGTCGAAGGCGGCATCATCGAACAATCGCGGCTGGCCTTCCAGAATTGCCTCGACATCATGGCCGAGGCCGGCTACGGCGTCGAGGACGTGGTGCACGTGACTACCGTGCTCACCGACGCGCGCTACTTCAGCTCGTTCAACAAGGTCTTCAAGGAGATCTTCGGCGATCACCCGCCAGCGCGCATCTGCAGCGTTCAGGACCTGGTGGTCGACTGCAAGGTCGAGGTCGACGTGAAGTGCTTCAAGGCCTCGCGCGCCTGACCCACCGCCCGCCCGGAGGAGAATCACCCTTTCATCACCGCAGCACCGAGCCGGCGCCGCACTGCCCGGCTCGCTGACAGCTACCTCGATCAACAATCATTCCAATCTGAGGTCAGGTATGAACAGCAACATCTTTCTCGGCAGTTTCTTCGTCTACCTCCTGGCCATGATCGCGCTGGGCTGGTGGGTTTCACGCCATCACCGTTCCACGGGTGATGACTTTCTCCTCGGCGGGCGCAGCATTCCGCTGTTTCTGACCATCGGCACCACCATCGCGACCATGGTCGGCACCGGCTCGAGCATGGGCGCGGTGGGCTTTGGCTACAACAATGGCTGGGCCGGTGCGCTGTACGGCATTGGCGGAGCAGTCGGAATCCTGCTGCTGGCCGTGCTGTTCGCCTCGGTGCGCAAACTGCGCTTCATGACCATGAGCGAGGAGCTGGCCTACTACGTGGGCGGCAGCCGGGTGGTGCGCAACGTGGTTGCGCTGCTGATCTACATCGCCAGTATCGGCTGGCTCGGCGCGCATATCCTCGGCGGCGGCATGTACCTGGCGTGGATCACCGATATCGACCTGAACACCGCGAAATTCGTGGTCGCCATCGGCTTTGGTCTGTACTGCGTGATCGGCGGCTACCTGGCCGTGGTGTGGACCGACACCATCCAGGCCATTCTGCTGTTCATCGGCTTCATCGCCATGGCGGTGTTCGCGCTGATCGAGATTGGCGGCTTCGAGCATCTCGCCGACAACATGGACGCCAGCACCAGTGGTTTTCTGGGCATAAGCAGCCTGGGGCTGATCCCGGCGATTTCCCTCGCCGCCGTGGTCGCCATCGGCGTGCTGGCAACGCCGTCCTTCCGCCAGCGCATCTACTCGGCGGATTCGGTGGCCAGCGTCCGCCAATCCTTCATCGTCACCGGGGTGCTGTACCTGGGTTTCTCCATCATTCCGGCGATCATCGGCATGGCCGCGCACACCCTCGCGCCGAATCTGGAAAACAGCAATTATGCGTTCCCGTTCCTGGCCACCCAGGTATTGCCACTCGGGCTGGGCTTGCTGGTGATGATCGCCGGCCTTTCCGCGACCATGTCCAGCGCCAGCTCGGATGCCCTGGCAGGCGTGTCGATCATGATGCGCGACCTCTACATCCTGGTCACCGGCCACACGCCGCCGGCCGAGCGCGTGGTGCGCTATTCGCGCTTCGCGCTGCTGTTCACCATAGGAATGGCCCTGGCCTTCGCCCTCACCTCGGACAACATCATCAGCTACATCACCAAGATGATCGCCACGGTCATGGCCGGCATGTTCGTCTGCGCCATCCTCGGCAAGTTCTGGAGCCGCTATAACTGGCAAGGCGCGATTGCCACGCTGGTCGCGGCCTCCAGCACCTCGCTGGCGATCATCGGCCATGCCGGCTGGAGCGCCTATTGGGGCAACCCCAGCATTCCCGCGGTTATCGCGGCAGTCGTAGCCGGCGTGCTGGTGTCGCTGCTCACCCCGCGCTGCCTGATCACCCCGCAAGAGGCGCTGGCCCGGGTGACCGAAGAGCGCGAGGCCATGGAGACGCCGGTGAAGATCGTTTCCTGAGAACCTGGTGACGATCTTTCAGGCGACGTAAAGAGGCTGCGACAAGGCAGAAGCGGGCATTGATGCAGTACCTGTGGGAGCGGGCCATGCCCGCGAAATCACGGGCATGGCCCCGTTCCCACAAGGGGCGGTCGACCGGCCGCTCCCGCTTTTTTGCAGTCAACGCGCTGAAGTAGAGCCGAAGGGTCCTTTCCTGAAAGCGTGGCGGATCAAAACTGCTTTTAAACCTGCGCGGTAACCGGCACCTTAGCGGTCTGCCGGCCCGCGCGTTTTAACGTGTGGCGCACACCTCCCCTGCACTGCGCGGCATTCCCAGGCGTTCTACCCAATGAGTTCTCGCACCGCCCACCTGCAACTCCACGCGGCCGCCTTGCTGGTCGGCGTCTCTGCGCTGTTCGGCGAATCGTTGAAGGTCAGCGCCAGCATGATCGTGCTCGGCCGCTCGGCCTTCGCGCTGCTGGCACTGAGCCTGTTCTGCCTGTGCCTGAACAAACGCCCATGGCGCACCGTGAATGCGCGCACCGCCGCTACCCTGCTGACGACGGGGGTGACGCTGGGCGCGCATTGGTTGCTGTTCTTCCTGGCGGTGCAGACCGGCGGCGTGGCCGTGGCGACCCTGGGCTTTGCATCGTTCCCGGCCTTCACCGCCTTGATCGAGCGCGTGGTGTTCGGCCAGCGACTGGGGCGTGCCGATCTTTGGATTCTGCTGCTGGTGTCGATCGGGCTGCTGCTGATCACCCCGTCATTCGATCTGCGCGATGGCGCCACCGTCGGGCTGCTCTACGGCGTGCTGTCCGGCGCGGTATATGCGGCGATCGCGGTGGCCAACAAGCATGTCTCTGGCAGGGTCGACGGGCTGGTGTCCTGCTGGTGGCAATGCCTGGCCATCAGCCTGGCCTTGTTGCTCTGGTGCCTGCCGGAGATGCCGACGATCAGTACCGGAGACTGGTGGCAGCTGGCGGCGCTGGGCGTGTTGTGTACTGCGCTGGCCTACAGCCTGTTCATCGCCTCGCTGCGCCATGTGCGCGCTCACACCGCGGCGGTGGTGATCACCATGGAGCCGATCTACGCCATCGCCGGTGCGTGGCTGCTCTTCGGCACCGTGCCGACCGCCGGCATGCTGCTCGGCGGTTTGCTGATTCTCGGCGCTGTTGCCTGGTCCGGGCTGCAGAGCAAGCGCTAAAGGCGCATGGATGGCAGCCCCATCAAGGCTGCCAGGTGGTGCGCTCGCCACTGAGCCGGTGATCGAGAAAACTCGCTGCGCTGATCAGCGCCAGGTGGCTCAGTGCCTGAGGCGTATTGCCCAGGTGATGGCCGCGCCGATCCAGCTCTTCAGCGTACAACCCCAGCGGATTGGCATAGCGCAACAGTTGCTCGAACTCCAGATGGGCCTTTTCCAGCCGGCCAGCGCGCGCCAGGCACTCCACGTACCAGAACGAGCAGGCCATGAAGGAGCCCTCCTCGCCCTTGAGGCCGTCGTCGGTGCGGTAGCGATAGACCATGCCGTCGCGCACCAGCTGCTGCTCGATGGCTTCCAGGGTGGCCAACCAGCGCGGGTCGGTGGCGGCGACGAAACGCATCAAGGGCATCAGCAGCATGGAGCCGTCGACGTCCTGACAGCCGATGCGCTGCACGAAGTGGCCGCAGTCCTGGTCCCAGAAGTTGTTCCAGATATCGTCATGGATGGCTTGGCGCTCATCGTTCCAGCGTGCGAAGGGCGCCGGCAGCGAACGCTTCTGGGCCAGGCGGATGGCGCGATCCAGGGCGACCCAGCACATCAGCCGGGAATGCAGGAAATGCTGCTCCTCGCCACGGATCTCCCAGATGCCCACGTCCTTCTGCTGCCAGCTGTCACAGACCTGATCGACGATGCCCACCACGTGCTTCCAGCCGTCATGGGAAATCGCCTCGCCATACTTGTTGGCCAGGTACACGGCGTCGAGCAGTTCACCGAAGATATCCAGCTGGGTCTGTTCGTGGGCTTCGTTGCCGATGCGCACCGGCTTCGCGCCGCCATGGCCGGCCAGGTGCTCGAGGGAGCTTTCCGGCAAGTGGTGCTGCCCGCGCAGGCTGTAGAGGATGCGCAGGTGCGCCGGGGTTTCCGAGCAGTCATCGACGCGGTCACGCACCCAGCGCATGAATGCGTTGGCCTCCTCGGAAAAACCCAGGCGCATGAAGGCGTAGACGGTGAACGAGGCGTCGCGGATCCAGGTGTAGCGGTAATCCCAGTTGCGCTCGCCGCCCGCCGCCTCGGGCAGGCCGTAGGTGGCGGCGGCGATGATGCCGCCGTGCTTGCGCGAGGTCAGCAGCTTGAGCGCCAGCGCCGAGCGATGCACCATCTCGCGCCAGCGTCCGCGGTAGTTGGATTGTTTAATCCAGCGCCGCCAGTATTGCAGGGTTTCCTGCAGGCAATGCTCGCAGGCACCGGCAGCCACCAGCGGATCATCCATCGCCCCCAGGACGAATTGCGCATGCTCGCCTTCGCGCAGCTCGAATTCGGCGATCGCGCATTGCTCATCGGTACGCAACGGCCGGCTCGCCGATAGGCGCAGGCTGGGCTGTCCTGGCGCGTGGAACAGCACGTCGCCGCCATCGATCTGCGCCACCGTATCGGCGCGGCTGTAATCGTGGCGAACGCGACAGCGCAGGCGGATCGTGGCACTGCCGGAGACCACGCGAATAGTGCGGATCAGCCGCGGCGCGGCGTCGACATCGGCGTTGATCGGCATCAGGTCGGTGCACTCCACCACCGCCTGCTCGTCCAGCCAGCGCGTCTGCAGCACGTTGGTATCGGGCAGGTAGAGCTGCTGGCGGCGCGCATCGGGCAGGTCCGGCGCCAGCTGGAATACCCCGGCTTCGGGGGTATCGAGCAAGGCGCTGAAGATCGACGGGCTGTCGAAGTCCGGCCAGCAGAAGAAGTCCACGCAACCACTGTCGGCGACCAGCGCGGCACTGCGCATGTCGCCGATGATGCCGTGGGCCTCGATGGGCATCTGACGATCCTGGATATCAGCCATTGTCACGAAACTCCGGGTAAAGGCT
>JAAIGF010090433.1_pt1 | contig 25032 bp, 23 predicted proteins | sample 6487441 | NCBI WGS metagenome assembly JAAIGF01 (sample SAMN13974129, study PRJNA590717) | phyllosphere metagenome | biome: pepper field; feature: multiple bacterial spot infested pepper fields; material: pepper leaves; isolation source: leaves from pepper fields | host: Capsicum annuum ... | reverse complement strand
CGCCGTACCGCTCGGAGCAACCACAAAGATGGATGGCTGCGCGGCGATCTATCCGGCCATTTCGGCGATCTTCGTAGCCCAGTTCTATGGCCTGCCGCTTGGGCTTCAGGAATATGTGCTGATCGTCTTCGTTTCGGTGCTAGGCTCTGCCGCAACCGCAGGCTTGACGGGTGCGACGGTCATGCTGACGCTGACCCTCTCCACGCTCGGGCTGCCCCTGCAAGGTGTCGGCCTTTTGCTGGCGGTAGACCCGATCCTCGATATGGGCCGCACGGCGGTCAATGTCGCAGGTCAGGCGCTCATCCCCACCATCGTCGCCAAGCGTCAGGGTATTCTCGATCAGGCTGCCTATGACCGGCAGGAAGGCATCGACGCGCTCGACCCGGCAGCAACGCCCGCCGAGTGAGAAGAACAGCCGCTGAAACGAATAACCGCCGGTCGCCCGGCGGTTTTATATTGAAGCTCAGTCATTCCGCAGCCTGCGTCAAGCCGCTCCCGCGCGCCGGAATGGAGCCGGGCGGATGGCCCACGATGCGCTTGAAGGCGCGGCTGAACGCGGCTTGGGAGCCATAGCCGAGCTTGATGGCCGCAGCCTCGATGGGCATGTTTTCCCGGCCGATCCATTGCACGGCCAGCCGCATGCGCAATTCGGTCAGATACCGCACCGGCGTCATGCCGGTGATTTCCAGAAAACGCTCGGCGAACACGGAGCGGGAAGCGCCCATCACGCTTGCGAGTTCGGCAAGCGACCAGTCGTGACCCGGATTATTGTGAATGGCGAGGATGACGCGCCCGAGGCGAGGATCCCGCAGGGCCGCGACCCAGCCGGAGGAATCGCCGCAGCCGCATTCCACCCATGCCCGCACGATGAAGGCTGCCACCACGTCTGCCAGCCGCGCCAGAATTCCGGCAAAGCCCGCGCGCGCCTGCCGCGTTTCCCGCTCCATCGCCTCCAGCATCGGCAAAAGCTCCGGGTAGCGGGAAATCAGCGTGCCGACGAACATCACCTCCGGCATCAGCCCGACGATGGGGTGCAAGCCGCCGAGATCGAACTCCATGCAGCCGCTGAACACCAGCACGCGCTCCTGGCTCGGCACATCGGGGCCGCATGTCTTGATGGCGCTGACGGAGTTGCAGAGCGGCGCGGCATCCAGCGAGCGGATATTCTGGCAGGGAATATCCGGGTTAGACACCAGTGAATGCGCACCGCCGCGCGGCAAAAGCACGGCATCGCCAGTGTTCATCGCATGTATGATGCCGGATGCCGTGCGCAGATAAACCGGCCCGCAGGCAACGAAGTGAAATTGGGCGCGCCCCTCCACCTCGCCGAAACCCAGCCCAAAGGGTGCAGAGGCCTCGATACGACGGTAATCCAGCCCAACCAGCCGCATTCCCATCAGCAATTCGCTGATGAGATCGGGATCGGGCACAGTGTGATTTTCGGACTTTCGATCAAACATAACGGATTTTGTGGCATGGATAGTCCGAAAAGTCCAGTCTATGTTCATGTCATCACCTCCTCCCAAAGGACACGACCGATGAACCCGACATACACTTCCATCTCGCCCCAGGATGGCGCGCAAGCCCCTGCCTGGGGCGCCGTCACCTCCATGGCACTCGGTGTCTTCGGGCTAGTTACGGCAGAGTTTCTGCCCGCCAGCCTGTTGACACCCATCGCCGCTGAACTCGGCATTACCGAAGGTGCCGCGGGCCAGGCGGTCACCGTCACCGCCGTCGTCGGCATGGTGGCCAGCCTGTTGATCACTTCTGCCGCCCGCCGCATCGACCGGCGGCATTTGATGATGGCGTTTTCCGCGCTGCTCGTCATTTCCAACCTCATGGTGGCAGCCGCCCCCGGCCTGACGATGCTTTTGATCGGACGTCTTCTGCTCGGCGTAGCACTCGGCGGCTTCTGGGCCATGTCCACCGCCATCGTCATCCGCCTCGTTCCGCCGCAAAGCGTCCCGCGTGCGCTGTCCATGGTGTTCAGCGGCGTATCGGCGGCAACCATCGTTGCGGCTCCCGTTGGCAGCTATGTCGGTGAACTTGCCGGTTGGCGCTTCGTCTTCGTGCTCACCGCACTGCTCGGCGTCATCGCCTTCGTCATGCAGTTCCTCACCCTGCCCAAGCTTGCGCCCAGCGGCACCAGCAGCCTGAAAACACTCGGCGTGGTGCTGACGAGACCCGGCATCGCTCTCGGCCTCATTGCCGCAACGCTGGTCTTTGGCGGACACTTCGCCTTCTTTACCTATCTACGCCCCTATCTGGAGGCTGATATTGGTGCGAATATCGGTATGGTATCCGCTCTGCTGCTCGGTTTCGGCCTGGCGAATTTCGTCGGCACCCTGACGGCGGGCTCGCTCATCAGCCGCAGCCTGCGCTTCTCGCTGGCCGCCCTGCCGCTGCTCATGGCATTCATCGCCTTCCTGATCGTTGCGACAGAACCGCCGCTGCCCGTTGCCGCCGTTCTGGTGGCTGCATGGGGCTTTCTCTTCGGCGCGGTACCCGTTTCCTGGTCCACCTGGCTTGCCCGCACAATTCCCGATGAAGCGGAAAGTGCAGGCGGTCTTCTGGTTGCCTCCATCCAGTTCGCCATCGCCATGGGCGCAGCCGTCGGCGGCATCATCTTCGATATGAATGGAGCGATAAGCGTTTTTGCCACAAGCGGACTGGTTCTGGCACTCGCCGCAATCGGCATCATTCTCGGCGTCAGGCCAAAGCCGCAGGTCAGCATCGTCTGAGACTGTTTGACCTCCACACATAAAAAAGCCGGGGCTCTCACCCCGGCTTTTGCCATTCTTAGGATACCTACTTCGCCAGACCTGCCAGAGCCTTCACCAGACCCTGAGTCGAGCTGTCATGTCCTTCGGCACTTTCCTTGCCTTCCACCACGGGCAGCAGGCCGGTTGCCAGTTCCTTGCCAAGCTCCACGCCCCACTGGTCGAAGGAGTTGATGCGGAAGAGCACGCCCTCGACGAAGACGCGGTGTTCGTAAAGCGCGATCAGGCGGCCCAGCGCGAACGGGGTCAGCTTGTCATAGACGAAGGTGATCGAGGGGCGGTTGCCGGTGAAGACGCGGTGCGGCGCAATGAAGTCCGCCTTTTTGTCTTCCATGCCCTTGGAGGTCAGCTGCTCTTTGGCTTCCGCCAAGGTGCGGCCCTTCATCAGCGCTTCGGATTGCGCAAGGCAATTGGCGATCAATAGCTGGTGCTGGTGGCGCAGGTTCTGCTCGAAGCCATTGGCGGCAATCATGAACTCGGCGGGAATGATGCTCGTGCCCTGATGGATCAGCTGGTAGAAGGCGTGCTGCCCGTTGGTGCCGGGCTCGCCCCAGACGACCGGGCCGGAATTGCCTTCGACCGGCGTGCCGTCGATGGTTACGCCCTTGCCGTTCGATTCCATATCCAGCTGCTGCAAATAGGCCGGGAAGCGCGAGAGACGCTGGTCATAGGGCAGAATGGCGCGGGTCGGATAATCCAGCACATTGCGATGGTAATAGCCGATCAGGCCGAGCAGCATCGGCAGGTTCTGCCGGAACGGCGCTTCGCGGAAATGCGTGTCCATGGCATGCGCGCCATCGAGGAACTTGCCGAAATTCTCCGGCCCGATGGCAATCATCAGCGGCAAGCCGATGGCCGACCAGATGGAATAGCGACCGCCGACCCAATCCCAGAAGCCGAAGACGCGCTCGCTGTCGATGCCGAAATTCGCCACCTTGTCGAGCGCTGTGGAAACGGCGCAGAAATGGTGCTTCACCGCCTCTTCGCCAAGCTTGTCGGCAATGAACTTGCGGGCAGTGGCCGCATTCGTCATCGTCTCGATGGTGGTGAAGGTCTTGGAAGCAATGATGAAGAGGGAGGTTTCCGGGTCGATCAGCTTCAGCGTATCGGCAATATGCGCGCCATCGATGTTGGACACGAAATGCGCGCGCGGGCCGTCATGGAAGGGCGCCAGCGCCAGCGTCGCCATGACCGGGCCGAGGTCCGAACCGCCAATACCGATATTGATGACGTCGGTGATCTTTTTGCCCGTTGCACCCTTCAGCGAGCCGGAGCGGATTGCATCGGCAAACTTGCCCATGGCCGAAAGTACGCCGTTCACATCCGGCATCACATCCTTGCCATCCACCAGAACCGGCGTGTTGGAACGGTTGCGAAGGGCCGTGTGAAGCACGGCGCGGCCTTCGGTGAAGTTGATCTCCTTGCCGGAGAACATCTCGTCGCGCTTTGCCGCAACGCCGCCTTCGGAAGCCAGCTTTTCCAAAAGCGCCAAAATGTCGTCATTGACGGCGCATTTGGAGAAATCCATCAGTAGGTCGTCAAACTTTGCGCTGAACCGTGCAAACCGGTCCGCGTCCTTGGCAAAGGCTGCGCGAATATCGGTTGCGTGGGTGGCGGCTGCGGTGGATGTCAGGGTCTCGACGATGGCCTGCATGGAAAGCTCCTCATGCTCCGTGGAAGGATGAGGAAACTATTCTTTTTCATCGGGCCAAATCAAGGCGCGATATTTTAAATCGATTGAATTTTCCAGCTCGTTGACGTCATCAATTCCCTCATTCCTGTCCTTATGACAGGAATCCAGTCGACGCGGCTCTCGCACGGCGAAAGGGGCTTTCTCCTATCCCAAAGACTTGGGCTGGCTGGATTCCTGTGACAAGCACAGGGATGAGGGTGAGCTAGGGTGCCTTCACGCGCTCAATTCGCAGGCGTCCAGAAGCGGCACTGCCTACCGGATCAGTTCGCCAGCTTGCGAAGTTCACGCCGCAGGATCTTGCCGACATTGGTTTTCGGCATTTCCTGAATGAACTCGATATGCTTGGGCCGCTTGTAGTTGGTCAGGCTCTTGGCGCAGAAGGCTTTCAGCTCTTCCACGGTCAGCGCCTGATCCTTCTTCACCACATAAAGCTTCACCGCTTCGCCGGAATGTTCGTCCGTCACACCCACGGCAGCGCATTCCTGCACGCCGGGATGGGCGGCTGCCACTTCCTCGATTTCGTTGGGATAGACGTTGAAGCCGGAAACCAGGATCATGTCCTTCTTGCGGTCCACGATCTTGATGTAGCCCCGCTCATCCATGAAGCCCATGTCGCCGGAGCGGAAGAAGTTGTCCGCCGTCATCACCTTTGCGGTTTCATCCGGTCGCTGCCAGTAACCCGGCATGACCTGTGGGCCGCGAATGCATATTTCACCCACTTCGCCGAGCGGCAGGCTGTTGCCATCATCGTCACGAATATCCACGTCCGTAGACGGCACGGGAAGGCCGATGGTGCCGCTGAAATCGGACTGGCCCAGCGGATTGACCGTTGCGACCGGAGATGTCTCGGAAAGTCCGTAGCCTTCGCAAATCGTGGTGCCGGTTATGGATTTCCAGCGCTCCGCCACCGGGCGCTGGACGGACATGCCGCCACCCATCACGAGAACCAGCGAGGACAGGTCCAGCTTGCGGAAATCCTCATTGTTCAGCAGCGCATTGAACAGCGTGTTGATGGCCGGGAACACATGCGGCGTGTAGCCGGAAAGCTCCTTGACGAAGCCGGGAATATCACGCGGATTGGCAATCAGCAGGTTATGGCCGCCGAGTGCCACGCCCATCAGCGAATTCACCGTCAGCGCAAATATATGGTAGAGCGGCAGCGCGCAGACGAAGTTCATGACATCCGGGCGCTTCTTGTGCAGGAATACGGCATCCATCCACAGCGCGATCTGCGCCTTGTTGGCCAGAAGGTTGCTATGGGTCAGCACCGCACCCTTGGAAACGCCCGTGGTGCCACCCGTATATTGCAGGAAGGCGATATCGCTGCGCTTGATATCGACCGGCTTCAGCGACAGGCCGCGCGATTGCTTGAGAACGTCCTTGAAGCTGATCGACTGCGACAGCGCAAAGGCCGGGACCATTTTCTTGACCTTGCGCACGACGAAATTGACGATGTGGCCTTTGAAGCCCAGCAGGTCGCCCATAGTCGCCACGATCACGTGTTTGACGTCCGTCTTCGGCAGCGCCTGCTGCACCACATGGGCGAAATTTTCCAGCACGAACAGCGCCTTGGCACCGGAATCCTTCAGCTGATGTTCCAGTTCGCGTGGCGTATAGAGCGGGTTGACGTTGACCACGGTGAGGCCCGCGCGAAGAATGGCGTAAGTGGCGACAGGGTTCTGCAGAATATTCGGCATCATCACCGCAACGCGGTCGCCCTTTTGCAGGCCGATGCTTTGCAGCCATGCGGCAATGGCGCGTGTCTGCTGTTCCAGTTCACGGTAGGTGAGCGATTTTCCCATACTGGAAAAGGCCTTGCGATCCGCATATTGGGCGCAGCTCTTTTCCAGAAGCTCGGCCAGCGATGCGTAGCCAAGATCGGGCAGTTCCGCCGGTACGCCCTGCGGGTAAGATGCAAGCCACGGACGCTGCGCAGCGCCGGGTTCCTGACGTATCGGATTGGTATCGCTCATTCCTGTCCTCCCACACTGATGCCGCAACGTTCCGAGCGTTTAGTCCATCTGCGGGTTCCTCATCCAGCAGATAACGGCCTCAAAGCATTGCAAGCGTAGATGATGCTCCCGCAATCATCCACTCACATCAGCGTATTTAACTCTAACGTAAACGTCAACTGCGCTTTGGCGGCTTTCGCGGTGCCGGGGTACGGCTTAGAACAATTGCTTTTTGACTTTAATCCTGATTTGCGCAATCAACAAACCGACCGCATCATATGGACATTTGGAATGGCAGAAGTTGCAGCGCTACAGCTGAACGGTATCGGCAAGACATTCGCCGGCATTCCCGTTTTGGCGGATATCGATCTTTCGGTTTCGAAGGGAGAGATCATCTGCCTCGTCGGGCGTTCGGGCTGCGGGAAGTCCACACTTCTGCGCATCATCGCTGGCGTCGAAACGCCGGATTTCGGTGCGGTGCGCATGAATGGTGCGGAGATTGCCGGTCCTTCTACGTTCGTTGAGCCGGAAAAGCGCCGCATCGGCTTCGTCTTTCAGGATTACGCGCTCTTTCCCCATCTCACCGTCGAGCAGAACGTCATGTTCGGGCTGAAAGGGCTGCCGAAGGCCGAGGCGAGGGCACGCGCCGCCGAGATGATCGAGCATGTGCGCCTGTCCGATCTGGCCAAGCGTTATCCCCACACGCTGTCGGGCGGCGAGCAGCAGCGCGTGGCACTGGCGCGCGCGCTTGCGCCGAAGCCGGATATTCTTCTGATGGATGAGCCATTCTCCAACCTCGACCGTGGTCTTCGCGATAGCGTTCGCGAAGAGACGCTGGGGCTTCTGCGCGCGCTGAACACCACCGCCATCATGGTCACGCACGATCCGGAAGAGGCGCTCTCCGCCGGAGATCGCGTCGTTCTCATGCAGAAAGGCCGCATCGTGCAATCGGGTACGGGATATGAGGTGCATGACAATCCTGTCAGCCGTTACGCGGCGGATTTCTTCTGCGCCTTCAACAAGGTGGAGGGCAGGGTGCGAAACGGCCATCTCGAAACGCCGCTCGGACATTTCCCACATGGCGGAAATCTGCCGGAAGGCACCTCCGCCTTCGCCTATATTCGCCCCGGCGCGATCGATATTTCAGGTGATCCGAGCGCCGCTGCGGTCAACGGCCACATCTCCTCCCGCGTCTTCATGGGAGAGATCGAGCAGCTCTCGATCCGCGTTCCCGGACTTGCCGATGATCTGCGCGTTCGCAGCATGAAACGCGCACCCGCCGGGCTGAAAGACGTTCGTCTGTCGGTCGATCCCAGCCGCGTGCTGATCTTTAGCCAGGATTGAATATAAGAATTTCCTACTAAAATATGAGCCTCATTTTCAACTCAAAGTGATTTCGAACATACGAATTGGCCGATGAAATAACTTGATTTGTTTCGTCATGTATGATCGATGCCTCCCCGACACCATTTGAGTCTAAAGGGGATGGACATGGGTTCTTTCTACGCCAAGAAGATTGCACTGCTTGCCGGTGCTGCCACTATCGCACTGTCCGGTGCTGCCAATGCTGCAGAGCTGAACATTTACACCACACGCGAACCTGCCCTGATCCAGCCATTGCTGGAAGCCTTCACCAAGGAAAGCGGCGTCAAGGTCAACACCGTGTTCCTGAAGGACGGTCTGGCCGAGCGTGTGTTGAGCGAAGGCGCAAGCTCTCCAGCAGATGTTCTGATGACGGTAGATGCAGGCAATCTGGTCGATCTGGTCGAAAAGGGCGTCACCCAGCCGGTCGAATCCGAAGTTCTCACCAAGGCTATTCCGGCCGAACTGCGTGATGCCAAGGGCAACTGGTTTGCACTTTCTATGCGCGCCCGCGTTCTTTATGCCGCCAAGGATCTGGACCTGAGCAGCTTCAATTACGAAGATCTGGCGGACGCCAAGTGGAAGGGCAAGGTCTGCATTCGCTCCGGCCAGCATCCCTACAACACCGCCCTTTTTGCCGATTACATCGCCCATTACGGCGCTGAAAAGACCGAAGAATGGCTGAAGGGCGTGAAGGATAATCTCGCCCGCAAGGCTGGCGGCGGTGACCGCGACGTGGCCAAGGACATCCTCGGCGGCATTTGCGATATCGGCCTTGCCAATTCCTACTATGTCGGCCTTATGCGCTCCGGCAAGGGCGGCGAGGATCAGGTGAAGTGGGGCGAGGCGATCAAGGTCGTTCTGCCAACCTTCAAGGATGGCGGCACGCAGGTCAACATTTCCGGTGCAGCCGTTGCCAAGAATGCGCCGAACAAGGCTGAGGCCGTAAAGCTCCTCGAATATCTCGCTTCCGATGAGGCGCAGAAGATTTACGCGGAAGCAAATTACGAATATCCGGTTAAGCAGGGTGCCGCCCTCAACGAAATCGTCGCCTCCTTCGGCACGCTCAAGATCGACAACAAGCCGCTGACGGAAATCGTGTCCCACCGCAAGGAAGCCAGCCAGCTGGTGGATAAGGTCGGCTTCGACAATTAAGACAAAGATCGCTCGACGTCCTCTCGGGTCGGCACACCTACACGCGACGTCATCCTCGGGCTTGACCCGAGGATCCATGCCCTGGCACCCCGATAATGGATCCTCGCCTCAAGGGCGAGGATGACGGAGAGGGAATGAGCACAGGACCCAATCTCAGGCGCCCGTTTCACGCGGGCGCCTTCACCGTTTTCAGCATCCCCGCGTGACGAGCGCGCAAGGCCTTAAAATCCGCATGGTCTCCAAAACTGCCAGACACACACCGATCAATTCCAGACCGCGCGTCACATCGGCGATCTGGTGGCTGGTGGCGTCCGTCTGCGTTGCAGCGCTCGCTTTATTGCCAATTCTGGCGCTGGTAACGGAGGCGGTTCAGGGCTCGCAGGGGCTTTGGGCGCATCTTGGCGAAACGGTACTTGCCACTGCCCTGCCTGAAACACTCATCCTGCTGTCAGGCGTCGGTCTTCTTGCCGGTGTGCTGGGAACGGCAACCGCATGGCTTGTCGCAGCGCATGATTTTCCCGGTCGAAAAATCCTGGAATGGGCGCTGCTTCTGCCGCTTGCCATGCCGACCTATATCATGGCCTACGCCTATCTCGATATTCTCCATCCGCTGGGGCCGGTGCAGGGGGCAATCCGTTGGCTGCTGGGCTATTCCAGCCCGCGAGAATTTCGCCTCGCCGATATCCGCTCCATGACGGGCTGCATCCTGCTGCTCGGCTTCGTGCTTTACCCTTACGTCTATATTCCCGTGCGGGCCATGTTTCTCACGCAGGGGGGCAATCTGCTCGAAGCCGCAAGGATGCTCGGCACCTCGCGACGCTCCCTCTTCCTTCGCGTCGCCGTTCCACTGGCCCGTCCGGCAATCGCAGTCGGCGTCAGCCTGGCATTGATGGAAGCCTTGAACGATATCGGGGCTTCTGAATTTCTCGGTGTTAGAACGCTGACCGTATCGATCTATACGACCTGGGTCACCAAATCGGATTTGCCGGGGGCAGCTCAAATTGCGCTCTGCATGTTGCTGCTCGTCGTGGCGCTGGTCGCGCTGGAGCGCTGGGCACGGCGCAGGCAGCGCTATTCGCTTTCTGCCCAAAAAAGCAAGGTGCTGGAGCCTCTGCGAATAAAGGGCCTGTATGGCTGGCTGGCTCTCGGCCTCGGCAGCCTGCCGATCCTCACCGGATTTGCCGGTCCCGCACTCTACCTCGTCGTGGAAGCTTGGAAACGCTATCAGTTCAGCGGGCTCTCCTCGCGCTTTGCCGCGGAAGCCTTCAATACCGTCGCCTTCGCTGGCACTGCCACCATTGTCACGCTCTTCTTCGGCCTTGTGGTGGCTTATGCCGTGCGCCTCGTTCCCGGAAAAGCCTCTCTCTGGTCCTTCCGTTTGGCAACAGTTGGCTATGCCGCCCCCGGCACGGTTATTGCCATCGGCGTCCTGATCGCGCTTGGCAGCTTCGACCGCTTCGTTGATCAAACCATGCAAACGTTGTTCGGCATCCCCACCGGCCTGTTGTTGATCGGCAGCGGCGCAGCACTCATCTTTGCCTATACGGCCCGCTTTCTGACGATTGCCGCTGGCGGCATCGATGCCGGGCTCAGCCGCATTCCAACGTCTTTCGATCATGCCGCCCGCACCCTTGGCCGCACGCCGGGCGCCACTTTCCGCCATGTCCATCTGCCCCTGTCGAAAGCCGCCCTTGCCGCAGCAGGGCTGCTGGTCTTCGTCGATTGCGTCAAGGAACTACCGGCAACTCTTCTCCTGCGCCCCCTCAATTTCGAAACCTTCTCGACCCAGCTTTACGGCGAAGCCGCGCGCGGAACCTATGAGGAAGCCTCCATCGCAGCCCTCGCAATCGTCATCATCGGCATTCTTCCGGTCATGCTTCTTGCGCGCATCGGCAGGCATCAAATAGGCAAGCCTTAAGAAGAGCGGCAGAAATAATCTGTTGGCGAGCGATTTTTCGCCCAAGAATGTTCAAATTCTCCCGAAAGCGAACAAGCGTTACACCTTAATCTTGATGTAATTACTCATCTTAATTACATCACGCGCGCCAGCCTATGCCTGACGCGTTTCTCCGGGGCGTTACGTGAAAAAGACCAACCATATCCTCCTCACCCGTCTTCTGACGGGAACAGCACTCCTCGTTCTCGGCGTGCCGCATGCGTCCTTTGCCCAAGAAGCCGGCACGACTGTCCTCGAACAGATCACCGTGCAGGGCGCAGGAGACGCGACAGGCACCGGCCCCGTGGATGGCTACGTCGCCAAGAAATCCACCTCCGGCTCCAAGTCGGACACGCCGCTGAAGGAAATTCCGCAGTCGGTGTCGGTGGTCGGCAGGCAGGAGATGGATGATCGCGGCGTGGTGACCAAGGTGGACGAGGTACTGCGATACACACCCGGCGTCACAGCAGAACCCTTCGGTACGGACCCGGATACGGACTGGTTCTATATTCGCGGTTTCAACGCAACGCAGACAGGCGTCTTTCTCGATGGCTTGAATCTTTTCAGCTACGGTTTCGGCGGTTTCCAGATGGACGCCTATGGGCTTGAACGCGTCGAAGTCCTCAAAGGCCCCGCCTCGGTGCTTTACGGCGGCGCCAACCCCGGCGGCATCGTGCAGATGATCAGCAAGCGTCCACAGGACGAGCCCATCCGCGAAACGGAAATCGGCATCAACAATTTCGGCAATGCCTTCTTCGGCTTCGATCTGGGCGACAAGATCGATGACGAGGGCGTTTGGAAATACCGCGTCACCGGCAAGGTTTCGGGCGGCGATAACTACACCGATTATTCGGAAGACCTGCGCGGCTTCATCATGCCGCAAATCACCTTCGAACCGGACGCACAGACCAGCGCCACCGTCTACGGCTACTTCTCTGCACTCGATCAGGTCCACATCGGCAACGGCTTCCTGCCCTATGTCGGCACGGTGGTCGATGCGCCTTTCGGCAAGCTTGATCGCAAGGCGTTTTATGGCGAACCGGACATCGACAATGGCCGTGTCTATCAGTCGATGGTCGGCTATGAGGTAAAGCACGAGCTGGATAATGGCATCGAACTCAGCCAGAATCTCAGATACGGCCATCTGTATAAGCGCGAAATCGGCCCCTATACGTGGGGCTACGAAGGCTTCGGCGCGCCTGTGGGGCCGGATTACAATCTATATCGTATCGGCTTCGAGGGCGTATCCAAAGTCGACTCCTTCAATGTCGATAATCGCGCCAGCGCTACTTTCGACACCGGCGAAATCAACCACACCCTTATCGGAGGCGTAGATTACAAGCTCTATCGTCTGGATAGCGTACAGAAATACCCGACATATCCCGCAGCTGCCACGCCAATCAGCGCCACTAACCCCGTCTATGGCGCTTCTCAGCCTGTCAACGACCTTCAAAGTGACGACGTCGTGACGCAACAGCAGATCGGTATCTACGCTCAGGACCAGATACGTTTCGGCGATGGCTGGATAGCAACCTTGAATGGTCGATACGATTATGTCGATACAGACCTCGACAACAACATGCCGAACGGTGCGTCACGTCGTTCAAATGACGAAGCGTTGAGCGGTCGCGCTGGTCTGGCCTATGAATTCGATAATGGGGTAACGCCCTATGCATCGGTCGCGACGTTCTTCAATCCGCTGATAGACAAGATTGGTACTGGTACTGACACAACCGCAGCGAAGCCCGAGGAAGGCCACCAGCTGGAAGCGGGCGTAAAATACGAGCCGACCTTCTTCGACGGCTCTCTGACGGCATCCGTGTTCAAGATCGTCAAGCAGAACGCCATCGTTTCCTCTGTAAACAGTAGTGGCGACCCCGTAACGTCGCAGTATGGCGAGGTTGAGTCCCGCGGATTGGAACTGGAAGCCAAAGCCAATTTAAATGAGAACTGGAAAGCTCTCGTCTCCTATTCCTATACGGATTTGGAAGTGACGCGTGACGCAAATCCTGACTATGTCGGCAAGTCTCCATGGGTCGTTCCCAACCAGACAGCCTCGCTGTGGCTGGATTACTCCTTCACGAACGAAGCTCTTGAAGGATTGAGCATCGGCGGCGGCCTTCGGTTCAAAGGTCGTTCTTATGCCGATCAGCTAAACCAGTTCGAAGTCCCGACATCTACAGTATTCGACGCTGCTGTTCGCTATCAGAAGGATGATTGGACTGCTTCAGTCAATGTCGCGAACCTCTTCGACCGCGCATATGTCGCAAGCTGCCAGGGCGTCAATGTTTGCGGTTGGGGCGATAGCCGCACCATCACCTTCAAGCTTTCCAAGAAGTGGTAACATGAGAAGGGCAGGGCGTTCCTGCCCTTCATTACCATCAATTCATTTGCGCTGCCCGTATCACGGCGATAAAAGATGAGTGAATTAATCTTCTTTAGAAAGGTATCGTCATGCTGGAAGCAAGGTCGGAGCTCAAGACGGAGAGCGGTTCCAAATATCTCGTTCAGCTGTTCAAGCATTTCGCCCACAAGATCGATGTCACCTATGACGAAAAGCATGGTGAGTGCCAGTTCGATTTCGGTGCGGCAAAGCTCGATGCTGAGGCTGAGCGCCTGAATATCTTCGTCTCGGCACCGGATCAGGAAAAGCTGGAGCGGGCAAAGTCCGTGGTGGAAAGCCACCTGCTGCGCTTCGCATTTCGCGAAGAAATCGAAAGCCTGAGCTGGCACTGAGCCGGTTCATGCGCCCACCTTGCGGCGGCAAGGCTTGCCCGGTATAAACATGATCAATCAATTCATGTTTGCCGAGTAACACGCAATGGCGTTCCGCCCCCGAATGGAAACTGATATCAGCGGCTTCTCCGTCATCGGAGGGCCGCGCACGCGTGTCTGGGATGGCGTGGTGGCGGATCTCTGGGATGTGCGCTGCTCGCCAAATGCAGGCGGCCATTATGTCGGCAAGGACCCGCGGCTCGTTTTCATGCTGGATGTGCAGGCGGATGCGGGCGGGCGCTTCACCATGCAGCACCGCAAGCGCGGCCAGCATAATTTCTCCATCGCCGAGCCGATCACCTATGTTCCCGCCGATGAGCAGCTCTGGACCGATCTCTCCGGCGTGCGTTTCCTTCGCCATCTCGATTTGCATTTCGATGCAGCGGCTCTCAGCAAGCGGCTGATGCAGGATCTCGATCAGGAAGCGCTGCTCAGCCCGCGACTTATGTTCCATGATGAGCGGCTGCTCGCTTTGGCCGGTCTCATTGCTTCCGAATGCGATAACGACAATCCGCTGCACCAGCTTTACGGTGAAAGCCTCGTGCTGGCACTGCTGACGGATTTCCTGAAGGTCCGGCCCGGGCCTGCGAAAAAGCGCACGAAGCTTGCGGCATGGCAGTTGCGCAGCGCCACCGACTACATGCGCGAACATTGCCTGCGTGGCATCCGCCTTCAGGAACTGGCTGAGCTAACCAACCTTTCCCAATCTCAGTTCAGCCACGCCTTCAAGGCTTCCACCGGCCTGCCCCCGCATCAATGGCAGATGCGCGCACGCATAGACCGGGTGAAGGAGATGCTGCGCGAAGGCAAGATGCCGCTGACCGAGGTCGCCATGCTCACCGGCTTTTCGGATCAGGCACATTTCTCCCGTGTTTTCAGAAAGATGGTCGGCGTCTCCCCCTCCATCTGGCAGCGCCACCACCACTGAGACCCGACGCGATTTCCTCTATGTGAGCAATGCGTGAAGGAACGATTTTCCGCCCAACGCGGTTAGTCCACCATCACACATGCAAAAAGAGGAGATTGCATCATGGTCCATCATGAACCCCGCGCCGGTCAGGATCCTTATGTCAAGGACACGCCAAGCTTCATTGCCAGCGATAAGGTCGAAGGCACGAATGTCTATGGCGCAGATGGCAAGAAGATCGGCTCCATCCAGCGCATCATCTTGGAAAAGCGCGGCGGTCGCGTGGCTTATGCGGTGCTGAGCTTCGGCGGTTTCATGGGCATTGGCGATGAGTACTATCCGCTGCCATGGGAAAAGCTGCATTACGATGAAGAGCTGGATGGCTACCGCGTCGATCTCACCAAGGAGCAGATCGAAAACGCACCGCGTTTTGCAGATCGTGAAGACGATAGCTGGTACGGCCGCGAAGACCGCAAGGTCTACGATTATTATGGCGTGCCGCCATACTGGATGTAAAAACGTATGAAGATGCGGCCCCCAAAGGGGCCGTTTCTTTATCTTCTAAATTTATGTGACAAAGAAAAGGGCCGCTTAATGCGGCCCGTTCAACTTCGCTTCGGAAATGGCATCTTCAAAGCAGCGGCGTGCTTCTTCCGGGGTCTTGCGCCCGTCAAGCGCAGCGCGGCATGCGCTTCTGGCGCGAACGAAAGTCAGGCCACGCACATGCGGCCAATTTTCCGACATCAGCGCCAGCGCGTCAAACGGCCCGGAAATAACGTTTCTGGTATTTTTGTCGAAATTCACTTCGACAGGCTCTGTCCATACAGTCTGTTTCATCGGACACCTCCCTAACAACCCATGTCAACGCTCCACACGATGACATGGTTCCCATTAGTGAGATTATGCGCAAGAGTTGAAATTTACAACTGGCTTATGCGCCTTACCGAAAACCGAAGAAAGAAAGGATTGCCAGAACGATGACGACCAGGCCGACGATGTAGATGATCTGATTCATAAGGCTTGCCTCCGCGTAATGGCTCAGGTGTCATCCTGATACCTATGCTAATATTCACCGTAACGTGAACGGAGGCGCGAAGTTCCCGAAAAAGACATATTTTCCGTTGTGGTCGAGTAGATGTGCCTGTCTTCAGTTCTCCAGAGTAAACTGCACGACATCGATCCGCCTGGTGCGGAAGCCCGCCGCACAATAATGCAGGTAGTACTGCCACATCCGGCGGAAGCGCTCATCGAAGCCGAGGGGTTCGATCCGCTCCCAGTTGGAGATGAAGGCGCGGTCCCAGAGCATCAGCGTGCGGTCATAGTCTTTGCCGAAGCGAAGCTCGTCGGTGGTGGTCAGGCCTTGGGCAGAGGCGGCTTCGCGGAAAGCGGTGATCGAAGGCAGCATGCCGCCGGGGAAGATGTAGGTCTGAATGAAATCGGCATTGCGCCGGTACTCATCGAACCGCGCCTCATCGATGGTGATGACCTGAACCACGGCCTTGCCGCCGGGTGCCAGAAGCTCGCGCACGCGCCGGAAATAGGTCGGCCAGTTTTCCTCGCCCACGGCTTCGAACATCTCGATGGAAACGATCTTGGAAAACTGCCCCTGGCAGTCGCGGTAATCCTCCAGCCGTATATCGGACTGGGCGGAAAGACCCGCTTTGGCAAGCCGGTTGCGGGCAAAACTTGCCTGTTCCTGCGAAAGCGTCAGCCCCGTCACGCGGCAACCGGTCTTGGCCATGGCATATTCGGCAAAGCCGCCCCAGCCGCAGCCAATTTCCAGCACATGATCGTCGGGACCGATATTTAACTCCTCGACGATGCGGTCATATTTCGCATTCTGCGCTTCCGCCAGCGTTTCTCCCGGGCGCGTGAACAGCGCGGAGGAGTAGGTCATGGTCTCATCCAGCCATGCCCGGTAGAAATCGTTGCCCAGATCGTAATGGAAAGCGATGTTGCGGCGGCTGCCCGCCTTGGAGTTGCGGCGCAGGCGGTGGCGTAGATAATCTATCGCAGCCACGAGGCGCGATGGCTCGGAAAGCGAAAGCCAGTTATGTTCGTTGGCCAGCGCGACTTCGATCAGCGTCGAAATATCCGGGCTGTCCCAATCGCCATCCATATAGGCCCGGGCAAATCCCATATTGCCGCCGGTCAGAAGACGCCGGACCAGCCTTCCGCGATTGATCGAAATCACGCCATGCGGGCCGTTCTCGGCCCCTTGCAGCACATATTCCTGCCCCCCCGGAAACACCAGCGTAAGGCGTCCATGGGTCAGGCCGCTCAGTCTGCGGCAGATCATTCGCTGCCACAGAGGCGCAGTGGAGGTGAGAAACGGACGCGTTTCCTGTTCAGCGTGGCTCATTGTTCATGCCTCCCAAAGTTGCGGCAGTCGCGGGCACAGAGCTCGCAATGCGGCTTTCAGCCGCCTTGTGCCGGTAAAGCGGATTACCCTTCACCCAGAGGATCAGGGCCTCCCAGTGAATGGCGCCCATGATTTTCAGCGTCATCAGCGGGTGAGAAAGAAAAGATCTGGCCAGAGCGCCATCGGTCAGCGGGCGGCGCTTGCCGGAAAAGGATGCAAACAGAAGATCGCCTTTCGCATCGCGCTCGTTGATGGCGATCTGCACCGCATCCTGCGGCGGCTGGATGCGGAAATCATAGGTGCAGTCCATCGGCACGAAAGGCGAGACATACATCTCCTTGCCGCAGGAATGGCGGACTGTCTTCGCCTCGGCATCCGGCGTGGGAATGATGTAGGTGTGGCGCTCGTGAAAGGTGTTGCACACCTCATAGAGGATGGCGACCAGCCGGTCTCCATCCGTGCGGTCATGGCAAAAATAGACCGTCAGCGGATTGAACACATATCCGAAAATGCGCGGATAACAGAGCATCTCCACCCGCAGGTCATCGGTCTTGAGTTCGATGCCCGCATCGCGCAGCCGCGTTCCGCACCAGTCCTTCAGTCCACCCTTTTCGCCAAGGCCATGGTCCTTGTCGTGAAAGCTAAAGACGGCAAAACGATTATGCGAAAACAGCCGCAGCGTCGCGTCCATCAACGGCAATTCATCCAGATCGAGCAGCAGCGAAAAGACGCGGTAATTTAGCTTGTGCGCGCGCGGACGGTGGCGCGCATGCACCACTTTTCCGGCATAGATCGCAGAGCGCAACGTCATCAGACGCGCTCCTTGACCGGTGTCAGGAAAATACGACCGGATTCGTTCTCAACGTTCCACGGGCGTTTTACGCCGCCAAGCGCCTCGGCAACTGCCAGACCCGACTGAATTCCATCCTCGTGAAAGCCGCTGCCGAAATGCGCGCCGCAGAACCAGGTATTGCGGCGGCCCTGCAGCGACCAGAGCCTCTTCTGCGCCTCCATCGCGTCTGCATTGAAAAGCGGATGGGCATAATCGAAGGTCTGGATGATCTTCGCCCGGTCGATCGGACGGGACGGGTTGAGCGTCACGAACAGCGGCGTTGCCTCGTCTAAGTGCTGGAGCTTGTTCATCCAGTAGGTCACGCAAAGCTGTTCCGTGCCTTTCGCACCCGGTTCGCTCAGGTAGTTCCAGCTGGACCAGACCGAGCGCCGGTCCGGCATCAGCCGCGCATCGCTGTGCAAAACGGCTGCGTTGCGGGTATATTGAAAAGCACCGAGCAAAGACTGCTCGCTCTCATCCGCGTCAGCCAGAAGCGAAAGCGCCTGATCCGCGTGGGTGGCGATGACGACATCGTCGAACATGGAGAGATGACCGGCACGATCCAGTATCTTCACGCCCTCATTGGTGCGCTTGATGCCGGAAATGCGGCTGTCGAGAACCACCGTTCCCCGGAATTCCGCCATGATGCGCGAGACATATTCCCGGCTGCCACCTTTACCGTGCGCCATTGCGGACGCCCGGAAAGCTGCACCAGACCGTGGTTGACGAAGAAGCGGATAAAGGCCTGCAACGGGTAATCGCGCATGTCCTTCGCCGTCATCGACCAGATGGCGGCACCCATGGGCAGCAGATGGTCATCCACGAAGCCGTTGGAGTAATCGTTGCGGTCCAGATAATCGCCAAGGCTTACACCCTGTAATGCCGGATCATTCAGCAGATCAGGCGCGATTTTGTAGAAGCGCATGATATCGCGCACCATCTTCCAGAAGCGCGGGCGCAGCAAATTGGTTTTCTGTCCAAGAAGACCGCCGAAGCCGGAACCCGAATATTCAAGCTTGCCGCCATGCAGCGAGGCGGCAAAGGACATTTCGGTCTCGAGCGTCGGCACACCCAGATGGGCAAAGAGCGCAACGAGGTTGGGATAGTTCTTTTCATTATAGACGATGAAGCCCGTATCGACGGCGATAGGCTTTTTACCGGGGCGCTCCACCGTTACCGTGTTGGCATGGCCGCCCAGCCTGCTATCGGCTTCGAAAAGCGTCACATCGGCGGATTTATCCAGCAGCCAGGCGGCTGAAAGTCCGGAGATGCCGGAGCCGATGACGGCGACCTTGCGCCGTGCTCGCCCTTGTTCTGTCCGCGCCGAAATATCCATGACATCAAGGTCCATCTTCTTCATGTCGGGTTTTACGCAGCATGCAGCGGGATGGATTTCCGGCAGACGAAAAATTTGTCATCTACCGTACTTTTGGTGATCCACCGGAATTATCGACCCGTAATCGTGGTCATGACAATAAACGTTTCCATAGCTACGGCGTCGTGCCACTATATTAGCAGTAACGGGCAAGAGCCCGTTGCCCGGAAAAAGCATGGAAGCAGGATAAAGCCGATCCGCATGGGTGAAACGGTCCAGAACAATATCGAGGTCGAACTCCCCGGCCTGCTGAGAGCGATTGCTTCGGATCGAAGTGTCGAAGCATTCGAAACAGTCTTTCGATATTTCGGGCCACGCGTGCGGGTCTACATGTTACGGCAAGTGCGCGATGCACAGGCCGCCGAGGAACTGATGCAGGAAACCATGATGACGGTCTGGAACAAGGCCGCCCTCTTCGATCCGGCCCGGGGCAATGTCTCCGCCTGGATTTTCAGAATAGCCCGAAACTTGAGAATCGATGCGCATCGTCGCGACAAGCGCCCGGAATTCGACATGAACGACCCGGCCTTCGTGGCCGATGACGCGCCGCCTGCGGACGCGCAGATGGAAGAGGTTCAGGATGCCCAGCGCCTGCACCGCGCACTGGCGGAACTGCCGCCCGAGCAGCGGGACCTGCTGAAGCGCTCCTTCTTCGAAGAGAAATCCCATAGCGTGATTGCGCAGCAGCTTGGCCTCCCCATTGGCACGGTCAAATCGCGCATCCGGCTGGCATTCGCGAAACTCCGCACGGCGCTGGAGTCACGCACATGAATATTCAGCACCACATGAGCGACGAATTGCTGCTGGATTACGCATCAGGCAGTCTGGCGGAAAGCTGGAGCTTGGCCGTTGCCACGCATCTGGCGCTCTGCCCCGCTTGCCGCAAGCGTCTCGCAGCCATGGAAATGGCGGGTGGCGCGCTTCTGAGCGAGATTGGCCCAGCAGAAGAGGTTTCCGACGATCAATGGCAATCGATGAAGGCCCGCCTTCGCGAAACGCCATCGCCAAAACCACCCACCACTGCTTCGTCTTCCGACATCAGAACCTCCGTCCTGCCCGAACCCCTCCGCTCCTATGCGGGCGGTGATGTCGACAAGCTGAAGTGGAAACCACTCGGCCCCGGCGCCTACCACTTCCCCATCCCGACGCGGGATGGTGAAGCGCAGGTCCGCCTGCTCCGCATCCCTGCGGGTAAGCCGGTGCCGGAACACACCCACGGCGGTCGCGAACTCACCGTCGTCCTTTCCGGCTGCTTCCGCGATGGCGACGACGTTTTCCACCGCGGCGATTTCGAAGAGGCGGATGAAGACCTGACCCATCAGCCCGTCGCAGGCGAGGGCGAAGACTGCATCTGTCTCGCGGTCACAGACGCACCGCTCAAGTTCAAAAGCTGGATCGTGCGGCTGGTCCAGCCGGTTTTGGGGATTTGAGGGGGCTAGGAATCTGCGCCCGGCAGGGCAGAGGGGGTGCGGCTTTGGTAAGCGCGTGCTTGGAGCGATGAAGATTTTAGCTGACAGCAATTCAGCAAGGGAAACTAACCAATGCAACTCCTCATCGCCTATATCGCCACAGCCATCGTCTTCTTCGGCATAGACTTCATCTGGCTGTCGAAACTCGCGGTCAACTTCTACAAGCGGGAGATCGGCGGCCTCATGCTGGCGAAGCCCAATTTCGTTGCAGCGGGTATCTTCTACCTCTTCTACATAGCCGGTATCGTCTATTTCGCTGTTGCGCCCGCTCTGCGGGATGGAAATGCTGGTGAAGCACTCCTTTCCGGCGCCATCTTCGGCTTCCTCGCCTATGGCACCTACGACATGACCAACCTATCGACCCTGAAGGGCTGGACCTGGCGTCTTTGCGTGGTGGATATCATCTGGGGCACGTTGCTGACCGGCGGTGCCGCCATTGCTGGCTTCTTCCTCACTCAGGCCTTCATCTGAACGGCGTCCACCATGCCACGCCATTTTGCGTGATAGTCCGATAATCCCGCAAGCGGCTTTACCGGATGGTAAGACTGACGTGGGGCATGGCGGGTGGCGAGAAGCGCTGCGCCCAGCGCCGTGCCGGAAGGGCTTTTTCCATCCGCCACCAGAACTTCCGCACCCGTCACGGCGGCCAGTGCGCCCGCATAAACAAGGTTCCCAGCAAACGGCCCTTCGATGATAATAGGGCCGGAATTCCCTACCAGATCGAGGCATGTGCCCGTCATCATCGCCGCATAGAGGCAAGCCGCGACATACCGCTCCGCATCGTCTCTTGGCTCACGTAGCCAGCGCCCGGCTTTCCCCGAAAAAGGCCCCGAACCATCGACTGCGCTCGGAAGATAGATGATCCCATCCGTCACGACACGCTCACACGCCCGCTCAAGCGCATCCGGCGAGACCGGACCAATGCCAGCGGTCAATATTTCGAACTCGCGCCCGCCCATGAAGCGGGCCGAAGGTACCGGCTTGCTAAAAGCATCGACATTGACCAGCGTATCGCGTGCCGGGTCCAGCTTTTCCAGCGAAGCGCCGACGCCGAAACAGACGACCCATGTTCCGGTGGAAACGACGGCGAAAGAGCCTTCCCGTACCATCAGATGCGGCAGCAGCGATGCATTGGAATCATGCAGGCCGCAATAAACCGGCATGTCGCTGCCAATTCCGATCCTCCCTGCAATCTCCGGCAAGACCGGCCCCAGCATATCGAAAGCCGACCGCACCTGCGGAAACAGCCCGTCGATGCCCAGCCGCTTCGGCAGGCTTGAAAATGCACTCGCATCCGGCCTCCAGAGATCCGTATGGCACCCGAGCGACGTCGCCTCACTGGCTTTGATGCCGGTCAGCCGATAGGCCCAGTATTGCGGATAGGTGAGAATGGCTGAGACATGCGCGAAGGCATCGTGAAAAGCGCTCTTCTGATAATGCAGCTGCGCGCCAAGATTGAGCCCGATGGGCAGACCCGGTGAATAGGTCTCGCGAAAAGCTGGCCGCAATTCGGCATAATTCTTCTGAATATCCAGCGGGTAGGCATGCTCGTAATCCAGAACCGGCAGCGCCAACGCGCCCGCAGCATCGATCAGCGCAGCACTCGCACCATGGGTCGTGATCGAAATCGCCTGATAGCCGGGCGCTTGCGAAAAAGCAGTCAGCCCTTCCAGGATGAAATTCCAAAGAGCGTCAATATCGTAATGCGGGTAGGGCGGGCCGCTCAAAACCCGGTTGGCGGTTCTGCGGGATGCAAGCTCCTCGCCGCTTGCGCCATCCACCACGATCAGCTTGGCGTGCGTCTTGCCGATATCGATGACGGCGACGTTGCGGATGGGTTCGCTCATGGCAGATGAAACAGCGTGAAGAGATCGGTCGCGACCGGGGAATTGTCCGGGTTGCTTTCCATGATGTCGGCCATGTGCGCCCACCAGCGTTTCATCACCGGATGCTCCGGCAGCGCTGCCATGCCGTGGTTCTTGGGGCGTGTCAGCACGCCGAAGAGGATGTTGGTTTCGGGGTCGAGATGGATGGAATAATCGCTCACCCCCGCCTCATGCAGCAGCGCCACCAACTCCGGCCAGATCTCGTCATGCCGCTTTTTGTACTCGGCCTGCCTGCCCGCAAAGAGCTTCATCTTGAAGGCATGTTTCTCAAGTTCCGGCATGATTTACCTCATGGCCCGCAGTCGGCGAACGACGATTGGAATGGCGATGGTGATGATCAGAAGCAGGCCGACGAAGATCGACATGACGATGCCCGGCACGTTGAGAAGCCCAAGCCCGAAGGTCACAAGCCCCATCACGAAGGCCGCAATCACCACGCCGCCAATGGTGCCGGAACCGCCGAGAATGGAAACGCCACCCAGCACCACCATCGTCACCACTTCAAGCTCCCACCCTTGCGCGATGGAAGGGCGCGTGGAGCCAAGCCGGGAGGTGAGGCAAACGGCGGCAATGCCGCTCATCAGACCCGTCAGCAAAAACAGAATGAATTTCACGCGCTCCACCGGAATGCCGGAAAAGCGGGCGGCAAAAGGGTTGTTGCCGATGACATAGACCTGCCGCCCGAAATTCGTTGCATGCAGCAGGATGGCGAAGATCACCGCCATGACGACGAACAGTACGAATTCGAAGGAGATCACCCAGAACACGTAACCCTGCCCGAAATAAGCGAAATCCGCCGGATATTTCCCGAAGGCCTGATCGCCAAGAACCATATAGGAAATGCCGCGAAACAGGCTCATCGTGCCGATGGTAACGACGATGGAGGGCAGCTTCAGCCCTGCCACGAGAAAGCCGTTGAACGCACCGCAGGCAAGCCCGACACCGATGCCGATAGCGACCAGCCCCGGCGTTCCCACACCCATCTGCACCGCATAGCCCATGGCGGTGGAGGCAAGCGCGATGATGGCCGCGACCGAAAGATCGATTTCTCCGGCAATGATCAAAAGCGCCATGGCAAAGGCAATCAACGCTTTTTCGGTAAAGTTGAAGGTCGCGTCTGAAAGATTGAAGGCGTTGAGAAAGTAAGGCGAGGCAAAGGAATTGACGATGAAGATCAGGATCGCGACGCCCAGCAACAGCACTTCCCAGCTCGCCATCACGCGGCGGAAAGGCGTGCCGAGCTTGTCGGGAATGATGCGGGCTGTCGTCTGCGTTTCAGGGTGTACCATGCTCATGCCGCAGCCTCCTTCGTCTCTTCGGTGGCGGCTCTATCCCGCAGAATGATGCGGCCCTTCTTGGCTTCGGCCCGCGCATTGAACACCACGGCGAGCACAATGACGACGCCGGAAATCGCCATCTGCGCAAAGGGCGAAATGCCGATCACCGGCAGCGCATTCTTGATGACGCCGAGGAACAGCGCGCCCAGCACCGCCCCCAGAACCGAGCCGATGCCACCCGCAATCGAAATACCGCCGATCACATTCGCCGCGACACTATCCAATTCGAACCCGGCTGCGATATCCACATAGGCCACCGCATAGCGCGAAACCCAAAGATAGCTCGCAAGCCCGGCCAGCGCGCCAGACAGCACGAAGGCGAGAAAGCGCGTGCGCCCCACATCGATACCCGCATAGACCGCCGCACTCGGATTGCCGCCAGACGCATAGGCCGAGCGCCCGAAGGAGGTGCGGCTCAAAACCAGCCAGGCACCCGCAATAATGAGGATCGCCACCCATGAAAGCACCGGCATCCCAAGAATCGGCGTTCGCGGCACATTGAGAAAGGTTGGCGACATCTGGTGCGCATTCACCCATGCCCCGCCGGAGAGAACGAAGGCCATGCCGCGATAGATCGTCAGCGTTCCCAACGTCACCACGATGGAAGGCAGGCCCAGCCACCAGACGAGAATGCCGTTGATTGACCCGAGAAACGCGCCGATGGCAACGGCCATCACGATCAGAAAGGGCAGGGGAATGCCGGGGAATGCTGCATTGGTCATCGCCACCGCCATGCCGGTAAAGGCGAGGTTGGCGGCAACGGAAAGGTCGATGGATTTCGTCAGGATCACCGTCATCTGCCCAAGTGCCAGAATGATCAGGATCGACGTATCGTTGAAAATATTGACGAGATTGGCCGGGCGCTCGAAGCCCGGAGACCGCAGCGAAAAGCCGATGATCAGCAAAACGATGATGCCTGCCAGCAGCCATTCGCGGTTTTTCGAGAGTGTTTTCATGGCTTAGGCCTCCTCACGCATTGCCAAATCACGCATTGCCCGTGGCGGCGCGCACCAGCTTTTCCGGCGAAAATTCCGCCCGCTCGAATGTGCCCGCCATCAGCCCTTCGCGCATCACGATGGCGCGGTCGGACATGCCGAGAATTTCCGGCAGTTCGGATGAAATCATGATGATCGACAGCCCCTCCGCCGCCAGTTCGCTGATGAAACCGTGGACGGCAGCCTTGGAGCCGATGTCGATGCCCTTGGTCGGTT
>JAAIGF010118893.1_pt1 | contig 25086 bp, 21 predicted proteins | sample 6487441 | NCBI WGS metagenome assembly JAAIGF01 (sample SAMN13974129, study PRJNA590717) | phyllosphere metagenome | biome: pepper field; feature: multiple bacterial spot infested pepper fields; material: pepper leaves; isolation source: leaves from pepper fields | host: Capsicum annuum ... | reverse complement strand
GAAACGCCGTCGGCATGCGCCGGGTGGACAATGGCCTGGCCCTGGAAAATAAGTAACAATGCAAACCCATCAGGGCCGGCAAAAAACCGACCTATCATAGCCAAGATTCGTTCCCAGCTTATAGGCCATTTGCGCAATGACACGAACCGCGTACTTCATCTCCGACGGCACCGGCATCACCGCAGAAGCATTGGGGCAAAGCCTGCTGGCCCAGTTCGATACCATCGGCTTCACCAAGCTCACGCGGCCCTACGTGGACAGCGTGGAAAAAGCGCGCGCCATGGTACAACAAATCAATAATGCCGCCGACAAGGATGGCGCCAACCCGATCGTTTTCGCCACCATCGTCAATCAGGAAATCCACGACATCCTGGTCGAGTCGCGCGGTTTCATGATCGACATCTTCTCGACCTTTCTCGCCCCCCTGGAGCAGGAGCTCGACTCCCATTCCTCCTACTCGGTGGGCAAGTCGCACTCGATCAGCGGCAACACCAACTACATGGAGCGTATCGAAGCGGTCAACTTCGCCCTCGACAACGACGATGGCGCGCGCACCCATTATTACGACAAGGCCGACCTGATCCTGGTCGGCGTGTCACGCTGCGGCAAGACCCCGACCTGCCTTTACATGGCCATGCAGTACGGCATCCGCGCCGCCAACTACCCGCTCACCGAAGATGACATGGAGCGCTTGCAGCTGCCGGCTTCGCTGAAGAAATACCGCGAGAAGCTGTTCGGCCTGACCATCGACCCCGACCGCCTGGCGGCGATTCGCAACGAGCGCAAGCCAAACAGCCGCTACGCCAGCTACGCTCAATGCGAGTTCGAGGTGCGTGAAGTGGAGAGTCTGTTCCGCCGCGAATCGATCAACTTCATCGACTCCACGCATTTCTCGGTAGAGGAAATCTCCGCCAAGATCCTGGTGGAAAAAGGCGTCGAACGACGCTTCAAATAACCGTTCTGCCAAGGGGTTCGCCATGACGCTGTCCGATGCCGTGCTGTTCGCCCCCCTGGCCTTCCTGATCGCCTTGACGCCGGGGCCGAACAACTTCTGCGCAATGAACAACGGCATCCGCCATGGCATCGGTGCGGCCTTGCTGGCCACCACCGGGCGGGTGGCGGCGTTCACCATCTTTCTGAGTATTTCTGCCGTCGGGCTCGGCGCCATGCTGCTGGCGTCGGAAACCGCCTTCACGGTGATCAAATGGGTCGGCGCGTTGTACCTGCTGTATCTCGGTATCAGCGCCTGGCGCAGCCGGGAATTCAGCGGCCTGAACCTCGACGGCGCAGTCCCTGCCGTGCAGCCGCAGCGCCAGCTCGGCAAGTTGATGCTGCAAGAGTTTCTGATCGGCATCAGCAATCCCAAGGCAATTCTTCTGTTCGCCGCGATCTTCCCGCAGTTCATCAAGCCCGGCGAGCCGGCAAGCGAACAGTTCATATACCTGGGCGCCACCTACCTGCTGGCCGAATATGCGGCGTCGCTGGTCTACGCCCTGTTCGGCCGGCAGATCCGCCGCTTCATCCGTACCCGCAAAGGCGCGCAGCGGCTGAACCGTACCACCGGCGCCTTTTTCATGGGTGCTGGCGGCCTGCTGCTCAGTACCACTCAGCATTAGGGCTACGCCGGCACGCGTACCCAGCCCTCCATCAGGATCCGCGCACTGCGGCTCATGATCGCCTTGGTGACCACCCAACTGCCGTCCACCTGACTGGCCTGGGCGCCAACGCGCAAGGTGCCGGAGGGATGGCCGAAGCGCACCGCCTGCAACTCGCCGCCGCCCGCCGCCAGATTGACCAGTGTGCCAGGCACCGCCGCCGCCGCGCCGATGGCCACCGCGCAGGTGCCCATCATGGCGTGGTGCAGCTTGCCCATGGACAGCGCGCGCACCAGCAGGTCGACCTCGCCCGCCTCGACCGGCTTGCCACTCGAGGCTGTGTAGCTTTTCGGTGGGCTGACGAAGGCGATCTTGGGCGTATGCTGGCGAGTCAACGCGTCCTCGGGCGTCTTGATCAAGCCCATTCGCAGTGCGCCGGCCACACGAATCCGCTCGAAACGCGCCAATTGCGCCGGGTCCGAGTTGATGTCTTCACGCAGCTCGGTGCCTTGATAGCCGATGTCCGCGGCGTTGACGAAGATGGTCGGAATACCCGCAGAGATCATGGTCGCCTTGAACGTACCGATGCCGGGCACTTCCAGGTCGTCCACCCGATTGCCGGTAGGAAACATCGAACCGCCCTCCTCGCCGTCGTCGGACGGATCGAGGAACTCCAGCACGATCTCCGCCGCCGGAAAGGTCACGCCATCCAGCTCGAAGTCGCCGGTTTCCTGCACCTGGCCATTGCTGACCGGCACATGGGCGATGATGGTCTTGTGGATATTGGCCTGCCAGATGCGCACCATGCAGGTACCGTTCTCGGGAACCCGCGCCGGATCCACCAGGCCGGCGTGGATGGCGAAGGCACCCGCCGCCGTTGAAAGATTGCCGCAGTTGCCACTCCAGTCGACAAAGGCCTTGTCGATGGACACCTGACCGTAGAGGTAGTCGACATCATGGTCGTGCTGGCTGCTTTTCGACAGGATCACGCACTTGGAGGTGCTCGAAGTGGCGCCGCCCATGCCGTCGATCTGCGCCGCATACGGGTCGGGGCTGCCGATCACCCGCATGAACAGCTTGTCACGGGCCTCGCCTGGTACCTGGCAGGGCTCGGGCAGATCCTGCAGGCGGAAGAACACCCCCTTGCTGGTGCCGCCACGCATGTAGGTGGCGGGGATTTTCACTTGCGGCAGATAAGCCATGAGTGCAGTCCTGTTAGGAAATGATGGTGCTGGTTTTTCCCGGCTTGCATCCGGGCGACGCGCTAATCGTAGGGTGGATCGGGGCGCGAAGCTGGCGCTTTTCCAATCCACCGTGGCGGGTTCCACGGTGGATCGATGAGACGTCCACCCTGTGCGATCACGCCACCGCGCCTTCGAGGAAGTCCTTGGCGAAGCGCTGCAGCACACCGCCGGCCTTGTACACGCTGACGTCGGCCGCAGTATCCAGGCGACACGTCACCGGCACGCGCAGTACCTCGCCGTTGCGGCGATTGACCACCAGGGTCAGGTCGCAGCGCGGGAAAATCTCGCCTTCGATGTCATAGCTCTCGGTGCCGTCCAGCCCCAGGGTCAGCCGCGTAGTGCCCGGCTTGAACTCCACCGGCAGCACGCCCATGCCCACCAGGTTGGTGCGGTGGATGCGCTCGAAGCCTTCGGCGACGATCAACTCCACCCCCGCCAGGCGCACGCCCTTGGCCGCCCAGTCGCGGGACGAGCCCTGGCCGTAGTCGGCACCGGCGACGATGATCAGGTTCTGCTTGCGCTTCATGTAGGTCTCGATGGCCTCCCACATGCGCATCACCTGGCCCTCGGGCTCCACTCGGGCCAGCGACCCCTTCTTCACCTGCCCGTCGACCACGACCATCTCGTTGACCAGTTGCGGGTTGGCGAAGGTGGCGCGCTGCGCGGTCAAGTGGTCGCCCCTGTGCGTCGCGTAGGAGTTGAAGTCCTCCTCCGGCAGGCCCATTTTGGCCAGGTACTCGCCAGCGGCCGAGTCGGCCAGGATGGCGTTGGACGGCGACAGGTGGTCGGTGGTGATGTTGTCCGGCAGGATCGCCAGCGGGCGCATGCCCCTGAGCGTGCGCTCGCCGGCCAGGGCGCCTTCCCAGTACGGCGGGCGGCGGATGTAGGTGGACATCGGGCGCCAGTCATACAAGGGGCTCTCGGCCTCCTGCACGCTGCCCAGGTCGAACATCGGGATATAGATCTGCTTGAACTGCTCGGGCTTCACCGAGGCGGCGACGATGGCGTCGATCTCCTCGTCACTCGGCCACAGATCCTTCAGCGTGATCGGATTGCCCTGGGCATCGCTGCCCAGCGGGTCCTGCTCGATATCGAAGCGCACGGTACCGGCGATGGCATAGGCCACCACCAGCGGCGGCGAGGCCAGGAAGGCCTGCTTGGCGTAGGGGTGAATGCGCCCGTCGAAGTTGCGGTTACCCGAGAGCACGGCAGTGGCGTACAGGTCGCGGTCGATGATTTGCTTCTGGATCGCCGGGTCGAGCGCACCGGACATGCCATTACAGGTAGTGCAGGCATAGGCGACGATGCCGAAACCGAGCTTCTCCAGCTCCACCAGCAGGCCGGCCTCCTCCAGGTACAGCTTGGCGACCTTGGAGCCGGGCGCGAACGACGTCTTCACCCAGGGCTTGCGCACCAGGCCCAGGGCGTTGGCCTTCTTCGCCACCAGGCCGGCGGCGATGACGTTGCGCGGATTGGAGGTATTGGTGCAACTGGTGATGGCAGCGATGATCACCGCACCATCGGGCATCAAGCCCTGGGCTTCCTCGCCCTTGCCGGCTTGCAGCTTGGCTTCGTCGGCGATGCCGCGCTCGGCCAGCGCCGAGGTGGGCAGGCGGCGGTGCGGGTTGCTCGGGCCGGCCATATTGCGCACCACGCTGCCCAGGTCGAAGCGCAGCACGCGCTCATATTCGGCGGTTTTCAACGCATCGCTCCACAGGCCGAGGGTCTTGGCGTAGGTTTCCACCAGTGCCACCTGCTCCGGCTCACGCCCGGTAAGCTTTAGGTAGTCGATGGTCTGGCCGTCGATATAGAACATCGAAGCCGTCGCACCATATTCGGGGCACATATTGGAGATGGTTGCACGGTCACCGATGGACAGGCTGTCAGCGCCCTCGCCGAAAAACTCGACCCAGGCACCCACTACCCGCTCCCTGCGCAGGAACTCGGTCAGCGCCAGCACGATATCGGTGGCGGTGATACCGGGCTGGCGCTTGCCGGTCAGCTCGACGCCGACGATATCCGGCAGGCGCATCATCGAGGGGTGGCCGAGCATCACCGTCTCGGCCTCCAGGCCGCCGACGCCGATGGCGATCACACCCAGGGCATCGACATGCGGGGTGTGCGAGTCGGTGCCGACGCAGGTGTCGGGGAAGGCGATGCCGCCGCGCGCCTGGATCACCGGGCTCATCTTCTCCAGGTTGATCTGGTGCATGATGCCGTTGCCGGCCGGGATCACGTCGACGTTCTTGAACGCGGTCTTGGTCCAGTCGATGAAGTGGAAGCGGTCCTCGTTGCGGCGATCCTCGATGGCGCGGTTCTTCTCGAAGGCGTCCGGGTCGAAGCCTGGCGCTTCCACGGCCAGGGAGTGGTCGACGATCAACTGGGTCGGCACCACCGGGTTGACCTTGGATGGGTCACCGCCCTGTTCGGCGATGGCGTCACGCAGACCGGCCAGATCGACCAATGCGGTCTGCCCGAGAATGTCGTGGCAGACCACCCGTGCCGGGTACCAGGGAAAGTCCAGGTCGCGTTTGCGGTAGACCAGTTGCTCCAGCGCGGCGCTCAGATCCTGCGGGGCGCAACGGCGCACCAGTTGCTCGGCAAGCACGCGCGAGGTGTAGGGCAGCTTCGCCCAGGCGCCGGCCTGGATCGCCTCGACCGCCTCGCGGGCGTCGAAGTAATCCAGTACGGTGCCAGGCAGGCGCTTGCGGTATTGGCTATTCACGGCGTCGTTCATGGTGTTTTCCATGATTAATTATTTACGGTCCTTGAGCGGCACGAACTTCAGGTCTTCAGGGCCTGTGTAGTTGGCGCTCGGGCGAATGATCTTGCCGTCGATGCGCTGCTCGATGACGTGGGCCGACCAGCCAGCGGTGCGGGCGATGACGAACAGCGGGGTGAACATGGCGGTCGGCACGCCCATCATGTGGTAGCTCACCGCACTGAACCAGTCGAGGTTGGGGAACATCTTCTTGATGTCCCACATGATGGTTTCCAGGCGCTCGGCGATGTCGAACATCTTGTTGTTGCCCTGCTCGGCAGACAGCTCGCGAGCCACTTCCTTGATCACCTTGTTGCGCGGGTCGCTGACGGTGTAGACCGGGTGACCGAAGCCGATCACCACTTCTTTCTTCTCCACCCGTGCACGAATGTCGGCCTCGGCCTCATCGGGGGTGTCGTAGCGTTTCTGGATCTCGAAAGCCACCTCGTTGGCGCCGCCGTGCTTGGGACCGCGCAATGCGCCGATGCCACCGGCGATGGCGGAAAACAGGTCCGACCCGGTGCCGGCGATCACCCGCGAGGTGAAGGTCGAGGCGTTGAACTCGTGCTCGGCGTACAGATTGAGCGAGGTGTGCATGGCACGCACCCAGGAATCGCGCGGTTTCTCACCGTGCAGCAGATGCAGGAAGTGGCCGCCGATGGAGTCGTCGTCGGTCTGCACCTCGATGCGCTTGCCGTTGTGGCTGAAGTGGTACCAATACAGCAGCATCGAGCCGAGCGAAGCCATCAGCTTGTCAGCGATATCACGGGCGCCAGGATGGTTGTGGTCGTCCTTTTCCGGCGCCAGGCAACCGAGCACCGATACGCCGGTGCGCATCACATCCATGGGGTGCGCCGAAGGCGGCAGCTGCTCCAGCGCGACCTTGAGTGCTGCCGGCAACCCACGCAGCGCCTTGAGCTTAGCCTTGTAGGCCGTCAATTCGGCCACGGTCGGCAGCTTGCCGTGTACCAGCAGGTGAGCGATTTCCTCGAACTCGCAGGTGTTGGCGACATCGAGAATGTCGTAACCGCGGTAATGCAGGTCGTTGCCGGTGCGGCCCACGGTGCACAGCGCGGTGTTACCGGCGGCGGTGCCGCTCAGGGCAACGGACTTCTTCGGCTTGAAACCCGGAACGGTGGTGTCGGTGGCGCTCATCAGTCTCTCCTTTCATCCACGGGGGATGCCTTGTTGTTATGCACGGGCGCAGCGCAGCCCGTTAGGCGATCACTTCTTGGCGGCGAACAGCGCGTCGAGCTTCTGCTCGAAGGCGTGATAACCGATACGGTCATAAAGCTCGGCACGGGTCTGCATCTGCTCGACCACGTCCTGTTGATGGCCATTGCGGCGAATCGAGTTGTAAACGCTTTCCGCCGCCTTGTTGGCCGCGCGGAACGCCGACAGCGGGTAGAGCTGGATGGCCACGCCCACCGAGGCCAGTTCGTCGCGGGTGAACAGCGGCGTGGCGCCGAATTCGGTGATGTTGGCCAGTACCGGCACCTTCAATGCCTCGACAAAACGCTGGTAGGTCGGCAGATCAACGGCGGCTTCGGCGAAGATGCCGTCGGCGCCCGCCTCCACATAACGGAGGCAACGCTCGATGGCGGCGTCCACACCCTCGGCCTGGATGGCGTCGGTGCGGGCGATCAGGAAGAAGTCCGCATCGGTCCTGGCATCGGCGGCGGCCTTGACCCGGTCGACCATCTCCTCGCAGGAGACGATTTCCTTGCCCGGGCGGTGGCCGCAGCGCTTGGCGCCGACCTGATCCTCGATATGGGCAGCAGCCGCGCCGGCCTTGATCAGGCTCTTGATGGTGCGCTCGATATTGAAGGCGCTGGGCCCGAAGCCGGTGTCGATATCGACCAGCAGCGGCAGGTCGCAGACGTCCGTGATGCGGCGCACATCGATCAGCACGTCTTCCAGGGTATTGATGCCCAGGTCCGGCAGGCCCAGGGAGCCGGCCGCCACACCGCCACCCGAGAGGTAGATGGCCTTGAAGCCGGCACGTTGGGCCAGCAGCGCATGGTTGGCGTTGATCGCGCCGATTACCTGCAGCGGTTGCTCTTCGGCGAGGGCCTGGCGGAAACGCTGGCCGGCGGAAAGCTGGGTCATGAATCACCTCGAGTCTGGGATGAAGTGGCAAGCGTCTCTTTATAGTGGCGCTCGATATTGCGTTTGGAGGCGCCGATATGACGGCGCATCAGCAGTTCGGCCAGCTCGCCGTCACGCTCGGCGATGGCGTCGAGGATGCGGTGGTGTTCGGCGAAGGCCTGGTGCGGCCGATTGGGCGTGGCGGAAAACTGCAGGCGGTACATGCGCACCAGCTGATACAGCTCGTCGCACAGCAACTTGGCCAGGGTGCGGTTGCCGCTGCCCTGAATGATCCGGTAATGGAAGTCGAAGTCGCCTTCCTGTTGGTAGTAGCCGACACCAGCCTGGAACGCGGCATCCTGCTCGTGCAGCTCCAGCACCCGGCGCAAGTCGTCGATCTCCTCCTGGCTCATGCGCTCGGCCGCCTGACGGCAGGCCATGCCTTCCAGAGATTCACGAATTTCGTACAACTCGATCAGCTCGGCATGGCTGAGCGACACCACCCGGGCGCCCACATGGGGAATGCGCACCAACAGCTTCTGCCCCTCCAGCCGATGGATCGCCTCGCGCAATGGCCCGCGGCTTATGCCATAGGTACGCGCCAGCTCGGGCTCGGAGATCTTGCTGCCCGGGGCCATCTCGCCGCGCACGATGGCCAGCTGGATCTGGCGGAAGACGTTTTCGGCCAGGGTGTCCGAATCGTTGTGGAGGTCGCGAAGCTCGAAACCCGACATAGTGTCGACACCGAAATGAAAAACAGCCTAATAAATAGGCCATTTACCCATCCAAGTCAAAGACAAGGCAGTTATTGTCGACAATATTCAGCTTTTACCTGGCAGCCCCGAGCCGTAGCCGTCTCACTGGCTGCCCCTGTCAGGGGGTCAGACCAGGCGCAGGTGACACCGGCTTCTGAACCAGCGTGCGCCAGGTCCACAGCGCACCGCACAGATCCGGCACAGCCAGCAACACCAGCATCGGTGACACCAGGTTCAGGCTGGCAAACAGTGAGAAAACCGGCAGCACCGAGAGGCGGATCGGTACCGTCAGGCCGATAAAAGCCCGGTGCCCCCAGCGCCCCGCATACAGGTAGTAGACGCCGAGATAGAGCACCAGCAGACCCACCACGCGGATCCACACTTCACGGCTTGGCGGGAAACCGAAGAGCCCCAATAACAGGTTGGGTACCAGCAGCAGCCCCAGGCCCAACGCCAACATGTAACAGCCGAACACGAAAACGCTCCTGCCTGGCCCGCTCATACCACCTCCTCCTGTCGACAGGCGCGAATGGGCTGCTCATTAGGCTGCCGCTGCTCAGCCAGCCGCGGCGTCAGGCAATAGGCCTCGGTGTCGAAGCGACGAGTCTGACGCCGAAACACCCAGGTGAGCCCCGGCCACAGCGCCACGTTGCGGCCGCTCTGTGGGTGCAGGTACCAGCTCTGGCACTGCCCACGGCTCCATACGGTGCCGCGCATGCGCCCGTGAAGCTGGTCGTTGAAGCGCTGCTGCGCTTGCGGCCGCACCTCGACACTGGCGAGGCCCTGCTCGGCCATGGCATCCAGGGCGCCGAGCACGTAAGCAATCTGCGACTCGATCATGTAAACGATGGAGTTATGGCCCAGCCCGGTGTTGGGGCCCATCAGCAGGAACAGGTTGGGATAGCCGGCCACCGCGGTGCCCTTGTAAGCCTCAGGCCCCTGGGGCCAGGCATCGAGCAGGTCGCGGCCCTGGCGGCCGAAGATCATGCCGCGCGGAAACAGGCTGTTGGCGGAAAAGCCGGTACCGAGAATCAGCGCATCGAGCGGATGGCGTACCTGGTCGCGGGTAACGAGCGCATCTTCGGTGATTTCGAGGATATCGCTGGTCACCAGTTCGACGTTGGGCTGGGCGATGGCCGGGTAATAGTCGTTGGAAATCAGGATACGCTTGCAGCCGATAGCGTAATCCGGCGTGAGCCGGCGGCGCAGTGCCCGGTCGCTGACCTGGCAGCGCATCAGGGTGAGAGCCAGAAAGCGGTGTAGCGCCATCAACCGTGGCTGGAACACGAAGCCCAGCACCCGCGCCTCGACCGCGGCGTAGATTGCGCCCCGCAACAGCTTCTGCAGCCACGGGGCGGCGTGCAACAGCTTGCGCTCGGCGACGCTGAAAACGCGGTCCAGCTTGGGAATGATCCACGGCGCGGTGCGCTGGAACACCACCAGTTTGGCCACCTGCGGCTGGATTGCCGGGATGAACTGGATCGCCGAGGCGCCCGTACCGATCACCCCGACGCGCTTGCCTGCCAGCGGGTAGTCATGGGCCCAGCGCTGGGAATGGAAGATACGTCCACGAAACCGCTCGATCCCGGGGATATCCGGCGCCCGCGGCATCGACAGCGCGCCGGTACCGGTAACCACTACCCTGGCGTGTACCGTCTCGCCACGCTCATCGGTGATCTCCCAGAGACTCTGCTCCTCGAGCCAGCGCAGCGACTTCACGCTGGTATTGAAGCGTGTATGAGCTCCGAGGCCGTGGCGCTCGGCACAATCGATCAGGTAATCACGGATCTCCGGCTGCGCGGAAAAGCGCCGCGTCCAGCCCGGGTTCGGCGCGAAGGAAAAAGAGTACAGATGCGAGGGGATATCACAGGCACACCCCGGGTACTGGTTGACCCACCAGGTACCGCCGAAGCCCGCCTCCTTCTCGTAGATGACGAAGTCCTCCTCGCCGCGCTGGCGCAAGCGGATGGCCATGCCGATGCCGGAAAAACCGGCGCCGACTATCAGCATCCTGTACCTGCGCGGCGTACCGGCGCCTCCCTGCCTTGGTGCGTTCATGCAACGACAACTCCTGAGTGGGTAGAGGGCGAAACCCGCCTGATCAAGGGGCCCGGTCGCTGGTCAGGGCGGCCGCGATGGCACGGGCCTGGGCCTGCAAGGTTTCATCGCGGGTACGCGGCCCGAACAGCCCGGAAAAATGCAGCAACAGCCGCCAGGCGAAGCCAAGAGCATCGCCACGCCGGCGCGGCACGAGGTGCAGATGAGCGTGGGGAATGTGCTGGTTGGTGGCCTTGCCGTCATTGACGATCAGGTGCGTTCCCTCGACGCCGAAGCCTGCCCGGCGCTGGGCCGCGAGCACCTGGTCATAGACCCGGTACAGGTGGCTGCGCTGCTCGTCACCAAGCTGTTCGATCTTCTCGACATGGGCCAGGGGGATCAGCAATACGTGCCCCTGGCCAAGGGGATGCACATCCATGAAGGCCAGGCAGTGCTCGTCGCGGTACACCAATGCGGCCGGTGCGCTGCCCGCCACGATGCGGCAGAAGATGCAGTCCAGGCTCATGTACTGCGCCCGTCCATGGCCGTCGGTGTGGCGGGCTGAGCAAGCGGATCGCTGAACAGTCGTTCCAGCAGCCAGCGGTCACGCTGGAACGACTGATGGGCCAGCAGCCCATGCAATTTGGGCAGGTTGAAGAACGGCACGTTGGGGTACACATGGTGCTCGACGTGGTAATTGATGTTGGCCCACAGCAGGCCGACGACTCGACTGGTCACGGTGATGGTGTTCCTCGACAGGTCCAGGCGCTCGTCCTGCTCGGCAGGCAGGGTGGCCATGGGAAAGTGTTCGTAGCCCCGGGAAATCGGGTTGATCACCAGGGCCAGCAGCAGCAACGGCGCCGCGAAGATCAGCAGGAATGCATCGAGGCGCTCGAAGGCGACGAAAATGGCGCACAGCAGGCCCATGCTCGCCACGTTGAACACTAGTTCACGCACCACCCGGTTGCGTACCGCATGTCCATAGCGGACCAGGGAGAAGTAGGTGAAGCGCGGCACGAACAGGGCGATACGCAGGAACATCCAGCGCACGCCGGCCAGGTAGTTCCAGTCGTCTGGATCCTGCTGAGGGTCGCCCAGATAGCGATGGTGGCGCTTGTGGCACTCGGTAAAGGACGAGAACGGGAACACGATGAACCAGACCAGCAGGCGACCCACCCAGAGATTCCAGGCAGCCGAGCGAAAGGCGCTCTGGTGGCCGCAGTCGTGCTGCAGCACGGTGAAGGCATGCAACTGGCTGCCCAGCACCAGGGTTGCGAGCCCCTGAAGCCACGGGCTATCGGCGAGCACGATCAGCGCCGCCGCTGCCCCCCACACGGCCAGATGCAACGCCACCCAGCGCATGAAGCGAGCCCCATCAGGCTGCATCAGCGCCTGCAGCTGAGCCTGCTGCAAGGGATCCACCCGCAGCCGTGCACGACTGTCGAGGCGTATCGCGTCGTGGGCCGCATGCTGTTGGTCAGCGATCATCCTGTTTCCTCCGCCTGGTCAGTCGATTTTCAGTCGCACGTCGTCGCTGAGCGGGAAGCCCACGCACATCAACGCCTGCCCCCTCTCCAGCTCGGCGGCCGACAAGCCGTGCTCGTGCCCCATGCCCACCTCGCCGGCCAGGCGCGTGCAAACGCAGGCGGTACAGAAGCCACTGCGGCAGGAAAACGGCGGTTGCAGACCGTTTTCCAGGGCGGCGTCGAGGATGCTCTGCCCGGCCCCCACCACGAACTGATGTTCCTGGCCGTGCAGCAGCAGGCTAACGCGCCGGGCCGCACGCACCTCGCCGCTGCCGCTGGTCTGCCTGGGTGTGAAGCACTCCTGATGAATCGCTTCGCGGCCCACGCCCAGTCCCTCCAGCGCCGCGGTGACCTCGTCCATCATGGCCGCCGGGCCGCAGGTATAGAACTCGCAGCGAGCCAGTTGCAGATCGGGCAATGCGCCAAGCAGCTCGACCACTCGCTCTCGGCTCAGACGACCGCTGTAGCGACAGGGTTGCTGGGGCTGGGAAAACACGTGCAGTACCTGCAGGCGCCCGGTGAAGCTACGTTGCAGCGCCTCGAGCTTGTCGCCGAAAATCACTGCGCCGGCATGCCGATTGCCATAGATCAGGGTCACTCGCGCGTCCGCTTCGAAATGCAGGGCCGAGCGCAGGATGGAAAAGATCGGGCTGATACCGCTGCCCGCCGCGAACAGCACGATATGCCGGCCTTGCCCCGGTCTCGGTGCAAAAGTGAAGCGCCCCTGGGCGCCCAGGGCCCGGACGCGGTCACCGGCAGCCAGCTGACCCACCAGACGATTGGATACCTGGCCACCGGCCACGCGCTTGACGGTGATCGCCAGGGCCCGATCCAGGCCCGGCGTGCTGCTGATGGAATAGGCCCGGCACCCCTTGCCACCCTCGACATCGAACTCCAGGGTCAGGTACTGCCCGGGCTCATAGCGAATGCGCCGCAGCAGCGGCTGCCTGAGGTGGATGGTCACGGCGTCATCGGTTTCCTGCTCGATGGCGGCAACTTTCAACGACAGGGGCCGGCTCATGACTGCGCCCCCTGTACCGCAGCCAAGCCCGGGTCGAGCGTGACCTGACGGCGCGCCAGCGCCTGCTGATGCACGCGCTCATGCTCCTGGATCGGTGCCGGTCGTACCCGCTGCCTGAGCAGCGCGACCTTCTCCTCCTGGGACAGCGGCTCCCACCACTCCAGCTTGTCGGCCAGCACCTCGAAACGGCGCAGCATCAGCAGCAGGAACAGATCCATCACGCTGAGATCACGAAATACCATGGACTGGGCGGCGCGCATCTCCGGCTTGATGCGTTCGAACAACTGCGGGCTCTCCGACCAGTGCACGTTGGCCCAATGGTGGTGGCAGACGTGATACCCCTCGTTGAGGATGTTGACCGGTTTCTCCAGCAGCGTGACCGTGTTGTACATGTACGCTCTTGGGTCGGCCTGGCCACCATAGAAGGCGTGCTGGCTCCAGTGGATCACCCCCATCAGCACGTTGCTCGCGCACCAGGGCACCAGCATGTAGAAGACCGCGATAGGCAGGCTGTACCACGCCAGTGCGGTGAACAGTGCCAGGTGCAGCAGGTTACCGGTGACCATGGCACGCATCTGCGCACGCTTCTCGCGGCTGCGAAAGTACAGGTAGGGCGAGATCAGGAACTGCTGGTACATCACTTCGCGCACCATGTAGACCACGAAGTGCCAGAGGTTGGCGTGGTCGTAACGGGCGGTGGCATAGATATCCAGCGGCCCGGCGTTCTCGCGATGATGCTGTTGCAGGTGCGCCAACGCATGGGGTGTGAGGCCCATGGGAATGGCGAAGAACATGTACAGGAAGGAGTTGCCGCACCATTTGTCGAGCCGGCTCGGGCGCTTGAAGACGCCGCCCGGCACATGACCTTCCTGGTGCATGGAACTGAACGAGCGCACGAAACCACGGATATTGGGCCCATACACCGCCGCATAGAACGCCAACACCAGCGGCCAGGCCACGGCGCCCAGCCACAACTGCAGGATGAACACCGGTCCTGCCGTCAGCGCTAGGGTTAGCGCCGCCGCCAGGATCGGCTCGTCGCGCGGATCCTTCAGCCAGCGATCCGCCAGCCGCTGCACCTGGCGGTGATACCCCTTCACCCAGGCGTCACCGAAACGCTTCATGCCCGGCACGCAGCCCAGCAGCCAGCGCCCCAGCTGCAAGGCGAACGACAACGTGAGGATGGCGATGATTGCCACTGCGCTGAAAGCCACCAGTACGGCGAACAGGGGAATGGCGACGAAATGGAACACCGGGCTGACGTTGGCCGGCAGCCGGGGGTACAGCGAGTCCGTGGAGTGGGCCATGCTTCTAGCTCCAGTTCGATGGCAGAGAGACGCCCGGCCAGCGGGCAGGCAGCCGATCAGCCATGGGCGGCTAGGCTGTCGCGCAGAAAGCCCGCCAGCAGCGGCACCGCTGTCGCCCGCGAAATCGGGTGAAAACAGATCGCCCGCGACGCGGCCAGCAGGTAGGCGACCTCGTTGGAACGGATGAACGCCATGCCGCCCAGAGCCTCGACCGCCAGGTTGCTGCTGCGTTCGATGGCGCCCTGCACCATGAACCGTGTACACAGCGCCTTGGCGTAGGTGGCCTCGTCGGCGGCCCGTTGCTCCTCGAGCTCGCGCGCGGTACCGATCAGCGCCTGCTGTGCGCCTTCCAGCTCGATGGCCAGTTGCGCCAGCGGCGCCTCGTCGCCACTGCGCGCCAGCAGGAGCGCAGCCATGGCGGACACCACGCCCAGGTAGGTGCCGCCGACCATCAGCTGAAACCAGCACAGCCCCGACAAGGAGGTTTCCTGCACGGATGCGGCCACGGCCTCGTCGCCCCCCTCGGCGAGCAGCATGCGTTCGCTGGGCACGAACACGTCATCGAACACCAGCGCCTGGCTGTCGGCCGCGGCCAGCACCGGCGTGTTCCAGAACGGCTGGCGGGTTATCCGGCTGCCGTCCTCGAAGACCACCGCAAAACCCTGGGTGAAGCTGCCATCGGCATTCTCGCGCACCACCCCGACCACGATGACGTCCATGTGGTGGCTCATGGTGCAGGGTTTCTTGCTGCCACTGAGCAGGAATCCGCCCTCCACCGCCCGGGCCTTCACGCTGCTGTTGAAGATCTGCGCGCCGCTCTTGCCTTCGGCGAACGCCGAGGCGATCAGCAGCTGGTTCTGGGCGATCGCGCAGAGCAGCTCGTCAGCGGCCGGGATCAGACCGCCGAGCTGCACGATGGTGGCGATAGTGTGGTGGTGCATGGTCATCATCACCGCCAGCGAGGGGCACAGCGAGCCCACCACGCGCAGGATCTCGACGGTTTCGCGGGTCGAGGCGCCCAGGCCGCCATAGGCCTCGGGAATGATCAGGCCCGCGGCGCGGTAGCGCCGGAACAGCTCGCAGATCTCAGCGGGCTCCGCGGTCTCCAGCGCCATCCGCCCGCGTTGTTGCAGCGCGCCGATCAGACCCGGCAGGCGTTGCTCAGTGACGTTCCGTGCATGCAGCATCGACATGATTGATCCTCGATTTCCATTCTTGTAGGCCCGGCCATGTGGCTGTGCGGCCGGGCAATCCGTCAGCCGGCCTTCTCGACCGGTTGCTCGACCACCGGCGCGAAGCCCAGGCCGAGTGCCAACTCGAAAATCTCCTCGGCGTCCTCCAGTGACGGGCGCTTGCCAACGCTGTAGTCGCGACGCTTGCCGGCCATGGTCAGCACCAGGGTTTCGGCCAGGCAGGCGAAGGTCACCCCGGTGGGCAGGTCGGTCAGGTTCTGGTTGCCAAAGCGCTGGCCACGCTCGGGCATATGAATCAGCCCACCCTCGATCACGCACACGTCCGGGCGGTCGGCCAGGGAGGCGCGGCCGATGTCCGGCGGCTGCGCGCAGTCGCATATCACCGCGTTGCTGCGCAGGCGCTGCGAATCGATGAACGCCGAGCCGTTGGAGGTGGCCGACAGCAGGGCGTCCAGGCGCGGCAGCCAGCGCTCCAGATCGGAGTCGATACTCAGCGGCGCCAGCGTGCCGGCCCGTTGAACCAAGGCATCGACCTCGTCGAACAGCGCACAAAGCCCCTGTTCTTCGCTGCAATCGCGGGCCAGCAATGCCTCCAGCGACTGACCGGGCGGCAGCGCCGCGGCCAGGCTGCGGGCGATACCGCGACGCTGCCCGGCAAGCAGCGCCTGCAGTGCAGCGCGATACAACTCGCCGCCGACCCGCTTGAGCTCCTGCATGGCGCCGCGGTTGGCGGCGTTGCCCAGCAGTACCAGGTGTTCGGCATACTGGCCGAGACGCAGGCTGGCCAGGCGGCCGACCGAGCCATAGGCACCGATCACCCCGGTGAGGCGCTTGGCCAGCGGCGCGCCCCGATTGGCACAGGTGCTGACCAGGGCATCGACACCGACCATGGCGGTCAGGCTGTTGCCGGTGGTGGTGTGGAAGCGTTCGTTGCGCACATCCTCGCCGGCATTGGAAATCACCGAGGTATAGGCGCCGAGGCCGACGAAATCGACGCCCAGCTCCGCTACCGTCGCCAGGTAGTTGTTCAGCAGCTTGCGCCGCCGCCCCAGGCTCAGGCGCATCAGGTCGCGCGGTTGCAGCAGGCTGCCGACCAGCCAACCCTCGACGTAATCACCTGCAGCGTTGTAGACGCGCTCGGCGTGGTAGGACACCCCGGCATCAAGATCCGGTTTGGCCCACTCGGAAAAGTCGTCCAGCCATTGCTGCATGAAGCCTTTCTCCTCGGCCGAGACGCCAAGTGCCTCGACGATGCGGTCGCCGTTGACGCTTTGCGGCGTGGTCGGGTGCAGCAGAAAGGCGAACCGCCCCAGGCAGCGTCCGCCGCCAGCTCGCGGCTTCGCGACAAGCGGGCTGGCGCGACCGGGCAAGCCCTGCGGGCTGGAAAAGCCGTGGGCCTCGAGGATCAGGCGATGGTGCAGGCCCTGGGCGATCAGCTCCGCGGCGGCGCCGAGCCCGGCGAGCAATCGGTCGATTTCCGCCTCGCTGATGACGAAAGAAGGCTGGATACGCAGCACGTTGCCTTCGCTGAGCGTCGGCAGGCAGTACACGCCATGGCGCGACTTCAGGTAACCGCAGACGATCGGCACCAAAGCGCCGAAGGCGCTGGCCAGCGAGAAGCTGTACAGCCGCTCGCCTGACCAGCGCCGAAATTTCAGCCCCAGCATCAGGCCGCGACCATCGAGGCCGGCGAAGACCTGGGGATAGCGCGCCAGCAGGCCTTGCAGACCTTCACGCAGGTAGGTGCCGCGCGCAGCAGCCTGCTTGACCATGGCACCGTCATCGGCGGCGAGCTGATCGAGCACTGCCAGGCCAACGCTGGCGGTAAAGCCGTTCATGGCAAAGGTGGAGCTGTGGTGGCGGTCGAAGTCGCGGCTCCAGCAGCGTTCGGCATACAGGCAGGCACCGATCGGCACCAGGCCGCCACCCAGGGCCTTGGCCAGCAGCAGCACATCCGGGCTCAGGCCATGGGCGCTGGCCGCGAACAATGCGCCGGTACGGCCCAGGCCGGTCTGGATTTCGTCGAGCACGAACAGCGCACCGTATTGCCGACACAGCTGCTGGGCGCCCAGCAGATAGCCGTCCGGCGGTGTGAGCATGCCGGCCTCACCCTGCACGGCCTCGACGAAGAAGGCCGCCACCCGCTGCTCATGCAACAGTGCCTCGAGGGCCGCGAGGTCGCCGTAGGGCACATGGGTGTAGCCATCGGTGCGGATCTGGAAGGATTCACGGTAGATCGTCTTGCCGGTCACCCCCACTGCGCCCTGGGTTTTGCCATGAAACCCGCTCAGGGTGCCAACCACCAGCTCGCGGCCAGTGGCGGCGCGCACCAGTTTGATCGCCGCCTCCACGGTTTCCGCGCCGCTGGTGGTGAAGGTCACCCGCGCCATGTCACCGGGTGCGACCTCGATCAGCCGTCGCGCCAGCGCTTCGACCACGGGGTTGAGCAACGGCTGTACGAAAGTTGGCTGCGGCGAGGCGAGGAAAGCAGTAGCCGCCTCGACCAGGCGCCGGGGGGCGTAGCCGAAGGGCACGGCGCCGAACTGGCCGACGAAATCGACGAGGGTCTGGCCGCCGGCAGTCACCAGTTGCGTGCCGCTGGCACTGACGATGGTGTCGTCCAGGCCGACGAAGTCGAGCAGTTCCTGACGGGTGCGGTTGATCAGCGAGAGGCTCATGCGTATGCCACCTCTTCGTTCAGCAGGCCATGCAGGTGCTGGCTGATCTTGCGTACGCTGTCGTGCTGGTAGGCGAATTCCGGGTCCAGCGAAACGCCGAAGCGATCCTCGAACTCGGCGGATAATCCGACCAGCAGAACCGAATCCAGCCCCATTTCGTGGAACGAACGTTCGCAGTCGAGCGCGGTGGACTCGATGTCCAGCATCCTGGCCAGGGTATCGATCACGGCCGTGGTTATATCGTCGATGTGCACCTTGACCTCCAGAGTGCACGGCCCCGCGAGGGGCCGGCACATGCATCCTGCTTGGTTTCACGCGTTGGCCAGTGGCTGTGCGCAGGTTCGATGCTCCACGCTTGGCGAGTGCACCTCAATACTCCATGGGGAGTACTGCGCCGCTGCTCAGGCGTCCGCGAACAGCGCAGCGATCTGCGCTCGGCTGGTGGCCTGCAGCTTGGAGAAGATGTTCTGCATGTGGGTTTTCACGGTCTTGTCGCTGATGTGCAGAATCTGCCCGATCTCCCAATTGGTCTTGCCCCGTGCGACCCAGCGGGCAATCTCGATTTCGCGAGCGGACAGCAGCGCCAGGCATTGCGCCCTGCCCTTGCCGCCCGAATGCTGGAGCAGGCGGCGAGCCCCGAGGGTACGGTTGAGGGCGATATGCACATAGGGGGTGAGCAAGGCCATGCGCACCTTGCACTCCTGGATCACCGACGCCGGCAGGTTCTGGAAGAAGTACGCCGAGAAGGCATTGCGGTGCAGGCAAGGCAGAATCATCCAGGCCAGGTTGCGAATGCCGTAGCGGCGAAAGATGCCCGCCCAGATCTGGTCGATATCGCTGTCGAGGGCCGACACCGAGGTAAATTTCGGCAGACCGCAGTGCTCGATCGGATCGAGACACAAGGGAGGAATCATGCCGTCCGGCCCGACGATGTCCTGCAGATAGTTCTCCGAGACCGCATCAGCCGAAATCAGGTGTTTGATGAATACCCGGTGGGCTTTTACATGACCACAGGCGAACACGAAATTCTCGCAGGGCAGCAACAATGGCAGCGCCTGCTGGGTGCGCGCTTTCAACTCGATGATGCTGGTCGCCGAGGTGATCGCGTTGAGCACGCGGCTGAGCGTCTGTCGTTGCTCACGATCCGCCGAGAACAGTGGCAATAGTCGACTTTTCGGGGGCTGCGGGCGCTGCCCGTGAAACGAATGCAGTGCAAAGAACATCGGCTGCCGGTGGGCGAGCTCCAGCGCGGGATGGGACCTCATACCGCCAGCTCCCGTTGAGGCGATCCCTGCTCGACACGCAGTTGTCCGCCCTGCTCCACCGCGATCACCCGCTGCTGCAGTGGTACCGCTTCGCCTGCCGCCAACGCCTGCAGATAGGCGTCGAACAGGCGCCGGCAATCCTGCCGACGCACCTTGCCACTGGAGGTTCGCGGTAGCGTGCCGCCACTCACCAAGAGCAGCCAGGGCTGCGCCAGACGGTGCTGCTGCCACAGCGCTGCACGAATCTCGCCCAGCACCTTGGCCACGTCCAGCCCGCGTACGGCGCGGCGCTCCACTTCCTGAACCACCACCAACCGCTCGCCGTCGTCCATATCGATGCTGAACGCTGCTGCGCCGTCGGGCCTGAAGCCTTCATGGGCACGCAACACCGAACACTCGATGTCGCCCGGGTGGTGGTTGACGCCATTGAGGATGATCAGATCCTTCACTCGGCCACTGACATACAGCTCGCCCTCGAGCATGAAGCCCAGGTCACCGGTGCGAAAGAATCGCGGCCAGGGGGTCTGCTGCACGTGCGCGGGCCGGAATGCCTCGGCAGTGCTGTCCGGCCGCTGCCAGTAGCCGGCAGAAACGCTGTGGCCAACGATACAGATCTCGCCGACCTGCCCGTCGCTCAGGCGCCGCTCACTGTCGGGGTCACAGATGAAGGGTTCCAGCCCCGGAGTCGGCCGCCCGCTGCTGACCAGGGTGCGCAGCCGCCCCTCGGCCGGCTGACCGACCGCCAGCGGCACCGCGCGGTTGTGCTCCAGCAGGTCGGCATGAAAGCTGCGCACGAGCGCGCCGCGAGCAAGGCCGTTGCCGGTCACCAGCAAGGTTCCTTCGGCCAGGCCATAGCAGGGAAACAGCGCGCCAGCCTGCAAGCCACAGGCTGCGAATTTGTCGGCGAAGGCATGCAGGGTCCTGGCCCGAACCTGCTCGGCGCCGTTGTAGGCCACGGCCCAGCAACTCAGATCGAGCGCTTGCAGGTCTTCGTCGCGCACTTTGCGGGCGCACAGTTCATACGCGAAGTTCGGGCCGCCACTGACCGTGACCCGGTAGCGACTGATCATCTGCAGCCAACGCAGGGGGCGCTGCAGGAAAGCGATGGGCGTCATCAGGGTCGCCGGGCAGCCGACATACAGGGCCTGCAGAATGCCGCCGATCAAGCCCATGTCGTGGTAAGGCGGTAGCCAGCTGCCGATATGGCTGTCAGCGCAAATGCCGAAGGTATCGCTGATGCACTGCGAGTTATGGATCAGGTTACCGTGGCTGATGATCACGCCCTTCGGGTTGCCGGTCGAGCCCGAGGTGTACTGCAGGAAGGCTGGATCACTGCGCTGCCCCACGACCGGCTGCCAACTTTCTGCATGCCGTTTATCCAGGTTATCGAGGTCGAGAATGTCCGTCTGCGGCGCCACTGCGGCGAGGCTCACGGCGATTTCACGCACATCACCGCCAGCCACCAGGGCGGCCACTGGCTGGCAGTCGTCGAGAATGCCCTCCAGACGCCCCAGGGTCTTGGTGGCCCCCGGCGGGTAGGCTGGCACCGCCACCAACCCGGCATAGAGACACCCCATGAAAGCGGTGACATAACCAAGCCCGGGGCGCAGCAGGATCAGCACCCGCTCACCAGGGCTGTAGCGCGCCTGCAGCAGCGCCGCCAGGGCGCGTACTGCCGTATCCAGCTCTGCGAAGGTGATGGTCAGGCTGTCTTCGCCATCGGCGAGAAAGCGGTAGGCGAGCCGATCCGGCGTGGCTCGTGCGTGGTGTCTCAGGCACTCGGAAAAATGGGTATAAAGGAAACCGTCGCCATCCTGCTTAATCTGCACCATTTATTATTCTCTCGCTCATGCGGAATCCTTCAGCGTCATGGTCGAGAGCGTGCTCTCTAGACGCTTCGTGTGCATTTCCATGCGCCACCATCCTGTGAAAGGGAGGTCGCGAAAGGAATACTCCATACGGCGTATACCGACGACGCGAAACGCCCCCCAATAATGGCTCCCGATTGCCCGCCCAGGTGCAGCGTCGATCCACCACGCCACAGCCTCCCCGGCTGCCACGACGGATCGTCGATGCCTCTGGTTTCAATGATAGTTGCGCCCTTGCGGCGGTCCTCTGCAGACCGGTGACGGCGTACGGAGGGAAGCCCTGTGTCTTTCAGCGAATACCCGCAATACGACGCCATCGGCCTGGCCGAGCTGATCCGTAGCAAGCAGGTCGGCGCCCATGAAGTGCTCGAGGCGGCGATACGCCGCATCGAAACCTGCAACCCTGCCGTCAACGCAGTGGTTCACAAGGCCTACGACCTGGCACGCCAGTCGCTCGATACGCCCGCAGGCGCCCACGGCCCCCTGCACGGCGTACCCTTCCTGCTCAAGGACATCCTCGGCGACTGCCGTGGCATGCCGTCGCGGCTGTCTTCGCGCCTGCTGCACGAGCGCCTGATGACCCAGGACTGCGAGCTGGTGGCGCGCTTTCGCCGTGCCGGCCTGGTGTTCGTCGGCAAGACCAATACCCCGGAGTTCGGCATCCTGCCGACCACCGAGAGCGACTACTACGGTGCCGCACGCAACCCCTGGAACCTCGCCTACTCCACCGGCGGCTCAAGTGGCGGCGCAGCAGCGGCAGTGGCGGCGCGCATGGTACCGGCTGCCCATGGCAACGATGGCGGCGGCTCGATTCGCATCCCGGCGTCGTGTTGCGGCCTGGTGGGGCTCAAGCCCACCCGGGCACGCAACTCCATGGCCCCGGACTTCGGTGAACTGCTCAGCGGGCTGCTCGACGAACACGTGCTGACCCGTAGCGTGCGCGACAGCGCTGCGCTACTCGACGCCACGCACGGCGCGGTGCCCGGCGACCCCTACCGGGCACCGCCGGTGAGTGGTGCCTTTCTCGACGAAACCCGGCGGCAACCCGGGCGTCTGCGCATCGCCTTTTCCCGCGTTGACCTTTACGGGCGTCCCCTGCACGCCGACTGCATCGAGGCCGTGGAACGTACTGCGGCGCTGCTTGAGGCCCTGGGCCATGAGGTCGAGGAAGCGCAGCCCGAGATCGACGCCGCGACGTTCAATCAGGCCTTCGCCACGCTGTGGTTTTCCGGTATCGCCTTCGCCGTGGAGCTGATGGCCATGCAGCTGGGGCGTCGCCCGCAGCCCCACGAGCTCGAAGGCCTGACCCAGGCCGTGCACCAGCGCGGGCTGGCCGTCAGCGCGGTGGAATATCAGTTGTCCGAGCTGGTAGCGCAGCAGGTCGGCCGGCAAATGGCCCAGTTTCACCTGCGCTACGACTGTTGGCTGACCCCGACCCTGGCCACGCCACCGCTACGCAATGGCTGCATAGACATCCATGAACAGGATCTGGAGAAAGCCTACGCGCCGATCATCGACTACAGCCCCTTCACCGCCATCCAGAACGCCTCTGGCCAACCGGCTATTTCCTTGCCGCTGCACTGGAACGCCGAGGGCCTGCCGATCGGCCTGATGTTCAGCGCCGCCGCCGGCGAGGAGGCCCTGCTGTTCAGGCTGGCGGCGCAGTTGGAACAAGCCCGCCCATGGCGACACCGCGAACCGCTGCCGGACACGGCGGCGGCCAGCGAAGCGGCGGTGGCCTGAGCGAGGACCTGACATGAGCAAAGCAACCGAGCAAGCGCCAGCGAACTGTCCGCTGCCCTGGCCCACCGATGCCATGGACGCCGAGCAATTGCGCCAGTACGCCAAGGACATCCTGCGCCAGACCCAGCCCTTCACTCAGGAGAACCGTTTCACCAGCTGGCGACATTTCTTCACCACCCTGGCAGTGATCGCCTTGTTCAGCGCAGGCGCCGTGAGCGCGCTGGCTTGGCCGTTGCGCCTGCTGTCGGGTGTGCTGCTGGGCTTGGCCGTGGTGCGCCTGTTCGTGCTGTACCACGACCATATGCATGGCGCCTTCCTGCGCGGCTCGCGATTCGCCGCGCTGTTCTTCAAGGCTTTCGGTCTGCTGCTCATGGCGCCGCCCAGCCTGTGGCGCCAGTCACACGACTACCACCACGGCCACAGCTGCCAGTACGTGGGTGCGGAAAACGGCCGCTGGCCGTTGTTGTCGACCCACACCGACCTGGGCACCTTCCCGTTGCTGTCCACTGATGAATACCAGCGTGCCGACAGCTGGAAACGCCTGCGCTACCGGATCGCCCGTCATCCCCTGATGATCCTGCTGGGTTCGCAGACCATCTTCGTGTTCAGCATCTGCGTGGTGTCGCTGCTCACCCAGCCTCGCCATCGCCCCTGGGCCCTGCTCGCTCTGGGCCTGAACATCGGCAGCGTGGCCTTTCTGGCGATTAACGCAGCGGACATCTTGCTGTTCGCGCTGCTGGTGCCGCATCTGGTCGGCTCGGCGCTGGGTGTGTACATGTTCTATTGCCAGCACAACTTTCCAGGCGCTCGCTACCTGACGCCAGAGCAATGGAACTACACCGCCACCGCCGTGCACTCCTCGAGCTACATGCGCACCGGGCCGCTGATGGCCTGGTTCACGGCCAATATCGGCTACCACCACGTGCACCACGCCAATTCGAGCATCCCGTTCTATCGCCTGCCAGAAGCCATGGCGGCGATTCCCGCCTTGCAGTCCCCTATCGTCACGTCCCTGCATCCACGGGATATCTGGCGCTGCCTGAACCTCAAACTATGGGACGCCGAGCGCCAGCGTCTGGTGTCCTTCGCCGAGTTCGAGGCGCTGAAGAACGACCCGGCGCGCCAACAGGCACTGGCCTGAGGCGAGGCATCGCCCTGCAGGGCGGGTATCTGTCGGTTACTCGCCCCTCCCACCGAGTCCCGGTGGCCCGCACACCCTGGCATACAAGCAACTGTCAGCACCTTTGCAGGCCATGCTAGACTTCGCCTCATTTCGCCCCTGGCCGCCGTAGAAGCGGCCATGAGGCCGTCTTCAATGGCGCATGGATCGTCCATCGCTTCACCGACTCAAGGACCCATGAGACTTCATTTCCTAACGACTCTGCCCTGCTTGCTGGCGCTTTCCTGCCACGCCATCGCCGCGGACAAAACCATCTACGGTCTAAACGAACACGTCAGCCTCGACATCGACGTGCAAGTGGCGGCCAAACTCGACACTGGCGCCCAGACCGCCTCGCTCAGCGCCCGCGACATCGAGCGCTTCAAGCGCGACGGCGAACGCTGGGTACGTTTCTACCTGGCGATCGACGATGCCCACGCGCACCCGATCGAGCGCCCGCTGGCACGCATCAGCAAGATCAAGCGCCGCGCGGGTGATGTCGACGAGGATGACGAGAAGACCTACACCGCGCGCCCGGTCATCGAACTGGACGTGTGCATGGGTAACGTCAAGCGCCAGATCGAAGTGAACCTTACCGATCGCAGTGCCTTCCAATACCCGCTTTTGATCGGCTCCGACGCGCTCAAGCGCTTCGATGCGCTGGTCGACCCCAGCCTAAAATACGCAGCAGGGAAACCTGACTGCTCCAACGCAAAATCCGGCGAGTAATCCCCATGCGCTCTCTTACCCTGCATCTGAAAATCCTGATCACCATTCTGGTGAGCCTGGGCGTTCTGATTACGGCCTATCAGATTTTCATTCTCGGCATTCCGGTCAGCAGTGACG